>Ga0163148_10002624_pt1 | contig 21135 bp, 38 predicted proteins | sample OliLakLV19MP7P2_FD_148606 | JGI IMG/M metagenome (GOLD analysis project Ga0163148, IMG submission 148606) | Freshwater microbial mat bacterial communities from Lake Vanda, McMurdo Dry Valleys, Antarctica- Oligotrophic Lake LV.19.MP7.P2 | ecosystem: Environmental > Aquatic > Freshwater > Lake >...
CTGATAGATATAAGCATTTTCTAAAACACCACGGTGAGTTTAACGGAAGCTTTAGCGAATTCATGGACTTACCTAATCTTGACTATGAAGATAAAATCTGGGTTGCTGTGATAGTTTTAACCAAGAATCAACTAGTTAAATGGTCAATTCTCTGCGCTGAAAGTGTCATACATATTTTTGAGGCTAATTATCCAGGCAATAAAAGCCTTAGCAATTGCATCAATTGCATCAATTACCTTAAATCTATTAATGATTTTAATAACTTGACCGATGCCCAATCATTAGAGATTAAGAGGCATTTAGGTATTATCAGAGACTACTGTACCGCCCATGCCAACTATGCTGCCCTTGCTGCCAATCACTCCACCATTGCTGCCACCCTTACTGCCACCCTTACTGCCACCCATGCTGCCACCTATGCCTCCGACGCTGCCCGCTCTGCCACCGTTTCTGCCACCCATGCTGCCACCTATGCCTCCGACGCTGCCCGCTCTGCCACCGTTTCTGCCCGCTGTGCCACCGAATCTGCCGACTATGCCGGTGAAGATGCTGCCAAGCATAGCCAGCAAGCTCTTAACCTGCAATTTCTTAAGCAAGTGATTAGCCTGTAAAGCTTGACAAGTTCCCTTGGTTGATGTATAATGGGTTAAGACCAACAACCAAGGGATTTTGTATGAGTAACTTTCAGTTGTATTACAATACTACTTGTTGCCCCGATTATTTCCGGGGCCATAGTGGTCTAGTTCTCGCCGTACCAGTTCACCACGGCATGATGTACACTGAACTGTTTGGGGAGCTAAAGCGCGAATTAATCGCATGTGATTATGGCCTTGAGGCATATGGCTTTACGTGGGAGATGCTGCACAATATGGTGGATGCCTGGATTAAAGGCACTAAAGCCGATATCGAGGGCGAGACGGGCCTGGACGCCTGCACCACAAGCTTTTATGAAAACTCTGAACACGACGAGCAAGACGACGATGCAGACGACTACGGCATGGACCAGGGCGATTCCTGTTTCGCATACTTTATCGTGACGGATGCAGACTAGGTCGATCGTTCGTTCTGGTTTAGTCGTTAAACAAGGAACTATAGCTTGACAAGCTCCCTTGGTTGGTGTATAATGGGTTAAGACCAACAACCAAGGGATTTTGTATGGGCAAGTACCGCATAACAGGCTGGAATCAGGAAGATTGCTTAAAGGGCAAGACTTTTGAAACCTTCGAGGAAGCCTGTGCATTTGTTCGCGAACTGGAAAAAGACGAAACTAATTCTTGGCAGGAATATTCAGTAGAGAGGTGTAAATCATGAGCAGGGAAAAGTTTTTATTCGATCACGCTTACAATGCGGTTTACGTTCACATTGATAAATTTTCGTATGATGCGGACGGTGAATATCAGTATTGTGGAAAATTGAACGGGCGTACTGAATCGGAATTCATTCGAGATTACGAGACGGAGGAGCCGGGGCACTGGACGAGAGGCGCAACCTTTGAAGATTAATCGCTAACTGATTGATTTTACATGCTTGACAAGATCTCCTGCATAGTGTACTATGAGTTAAGAGCAAAAACAAAGAGGTAATATATGCTTGACGTAACTATTTGGGATAAGCTTGATTGTAAAATTAAATCGATGATCTTTAAAAATGGGTTAACTCCGGAACTAATTAAATCCAGCGTTATCGGCGAATTAAATGAGATGGTAATTAAAATATCTGATAACTGTTACGAGGTACTATTTTACGGTAACGGTGAGGCCCATATAGATGTAGACGTTGACGGCGTGGACTACTCTTTTGTGTACGTTGTGGATAATTACGGAAATGGACCTAGACTAGTAAACTATTAAAATGAGGTGGTATATGTTCGAAATTAAATCTCTAGTGGGACAAGTACATGACACTAGTTTCGGCGGTTATCCATTTAAAATTATCGCCACCATAACCATCACAACTAAAGAATTCAATAAGTTACCTGTACTACGGCGTGAAGCTGCTAGTATGTTTGGCGGTGCCCGTATCGTCCGTAAACTTGGCGAGCTTGTCTTGGCGGTCAATAACAAGGTTTATGCCGTTAACAATAACATTCCCGCATATCATCCGAGCATTGATTCCGAGGGCAGTAAGCGGGCGGTCAAGGGCATTAAAACCATGGTATTCGAGTATTTTATTAAAAACTTTGAAACTGCTGAAAGACTTGGTTTTAATGTTGATCTTAAGCGCCAACTTATTAAATCGAATGATATGATTGACTTTCTCTCTAAGTAGTCAAGGTCCTAGTCGCTAACTGATTGATTTTACATGCTTAACAAGGAAGCTTGACTAGTGTACTATGGGTTAAGAGAACAAAACCAAGGGATTTTATATGAGCAAGGACAAGAATAAAACTGTTATAGTCTGGGCCGTAATGCCGCACGATATGGAGTATAGTGTGCAATATTGCAATACTAAAGAGCAAGCGGATGCCTGGGCCTTGACATATAAGTCAGGGGCGACGGTTGAGCAGGTGGAGCAATTGGAGCGGGTTGTCGAACGGAAGGGGCGAGACACCGCCCGACGTGGTTATCGCCTTTAATACCGTGTCAAAGCGTCCTAATCGTTAACTGATTGATTTTACATGCTTGACAAGCTCCCTTGGTTGATGTATAATGGGTTAAGAGCAACAACCAAGGGATTTTATATGATAACTCTTGCACAAATTAAAGCCAAGATTCAGAACGACGTACGCTATACCCTCACCGCCGAACGTGAAGATGCTATACCGTCTGAATATCTCGAATATACTGAAGATATTGAAAGTATCAATAGAGCTGTTGAGCGCGGGGAACTTTGGGCATGGTGTATGGTTACGGTTACAGCATCTGTTTCACTCCTTGATTATAATTATGAGGGGCGCGAGTACCTAGGAGCTTGCTCATACGATGGTGAATCTGATTTTAAATCGGGCGGCTACTACAATGAGATGAAAGACCGGGCCTTGGATGAGCTGGCCGACGCTATACTTGAAACTATTACTCGTAGTGAAAAACTAGTTAACTACTTGAAGTAAGACTAGTATTGCGCTCCACCAATCGTTAACCAAGAGGTAATATATGAGCATTGATCAAGTTTGGACCGCATCGAATACCAAGTACGCTCAACATATTGGTGTAGTTGAGTTTCAAGATAATAAGGATAGATGGCACGATTTTGAGATTTTAGAGCTAAGCGGGGACCGGCTGATATTCGGTAGTGCCTGTAACGTTGGGTTTCTAGTGTCAGGTTATATGATGCTGGATGAGAATGCTCATCTAGGCGAAAATTTGCAGGAGTTGTTAGCAGACTTAGAGACGTTTTATAACGATGGCCCGAGCTATACAAGCAAGATCGTGTTCAATGAGCGCATGTAATCAAGACAAGCATGGCCAATAGTCTTAGCTTGACAAGATCTACTACATGCTGTACTATGGGTTAAGAGAACAAAACCAAGGAGCTTTATGCTTGTATTGCTACAACTGATTAATATCATGGGCTTACAGTGCATGGAAAGTGAGATCAGTGAGATCATGGAAGAAGGCACCGTAAACCTTGACCATCTGCTCAATTTCTTTGATTTTATCTATAGTGAACATGATATTCAATTGAACGAATCACAACGCTTGCTTTTCAAGAGGGTATTGATAACCGGTAAATATAAGTCTTGTCTTGGTATGTCCAAGCTGATTAATGTTGCTTGACAAGCCTTACTGCATAGTGTACTATGGGTATAACACCAAAGAAAAAGTGGGTATTATGAAACGTGTACTGATAAGCTTTGCCGCATCTTTAAGCTATGTACCTGATAATACTGAGAGAACTGCTAAGAAAATGTCAGACTTTGACGTAGTATATCAGACGTGGCCTAGTCGCAAGGCCATGGCTAAGGAGATTCGCTTGCAGCAATCACGCCCGCATAGGTCTGATAATTGGACATCATGCATTCCGCTTAAGGATAATGAGTAGAATTAGCTTGACAAGCCTTCCGTCTAGTGTTACAATAAGGTAACAGGAGAAGGACATGGCTATATTTAACCGCGTCACTGGTGAGAGAACATACATTGGTCTGATTATCTCTGAAAGAGGCACGTTCAGATTAGACACGTCTATGGACGAAGTAGTAGTTTGGAACGTCCAAAAGCAGCACGCTGAGACTATTTATCTCGGTCAAGGCGATGAGCATGTCGAGCGTGGCCAGGACCTTAGCCCTGAAAATTTAGAGCAGTATAACCAATACACAAGAAGGCAGCACGATTTACGCATGCTCGCCAATGCAGACCGCTTGGTCAGGACCTTGGCAATAGGCTCTACAATCAGAGTAGTACATGGTCGAAACGTTCCAATAAACACTATTGGCGTGGTGAATAGAATACTTAAGGCGTCAAAGTTTATCCAGTTGGTATTTGTTGACAAAGAGGGAGTTGAGTTCAAGACGTATGCCCGAAATATTGAGATGCAAGTAAATGGAGAGTTTACAGACGAATTTAACGATTAACCTTGCAATGCTATGGGATATAGTGTAAGATGTACTATAACAGGGTATAAGCGTTTTGCTAAACACAATGGAGAGTTTAACGCTAGTCTTAGTGATTTCCTGTGCTTACCTAGTATTGCCTATGAATACAAGGTTTGGCCAGTAGAGAGGTTATTGACCAGGAGTTAGCCGTTAAGCGATTGCATCAACATTAAGTTTCTAAACAGGCGATTGATTAGTATTTAGCTTGACAAGCTTGGTTTTATATGGGATAATGTACTGAGAGAGTGAGATAGAAAGATGCAAGTTAACAAAGAATTTCTGAAAAGCCTTAAGCCTTGTGCTGACAGGTATAATGTTTTTCTAGAGCATAATGCTGATTTTAACGGAAGCCTTAATGATTTCCTGGACTTACCTAGTGTCAGCTATGAAGATAAGGTTTGGGTTGCAGAAAAGATTTTAACCCAAAATCAAGCTGTTAGCTGGTGTATTCTTTGTGCTGAAAGTGTGCTGTCTATTTTTGAATCAAAACACCCTGACAACCAAAGTCTTAGCAATTGCATCAATTTTCTTAAATCTATTAAGGATTTTAATAACTTGACAGATTCCCAATCATTAGAGATTAAGAGACATATAAAAGCCACCAAAGGTGCCGGCGATTTTGCCGCTGCCTGTTTTTTTGAATCTGCCACCCTTACTGACACCGATGCCACCGATGCTGCCACCGCCGATGCTGCCTATGCTGTCCGCTGTGCTGCCCTTGCTGCCCGCTATGCGGCCCATGCTGCCGCTGGTGCCGCCAATGCTGTCAACTATGCCGCTCGTGCTGCCCTTGCTGCCAATCACGCCACCAATGCTGCCACCGATGCCCATGCCACCCACTCATCTTCTTATGGCACTTCTGTCGCCAAGTATACCAATCACGCCACCATTGCCACCACTCTTGCTGCCGCCCGAGCTGCCAGCAATTCTATTAATGATGATGCCTTTCAAATTCAACAAGCTCTTAATCTTCAGTTTCTTAAGCAAGTGATTGATTAGTATTTAGCTTGACAAGTTTAGTTTTATATGGGATAATGTACTGAGAGAGAGAGATGAAGATTGATAAAGACGTATTGAAAGACTTAAACCCTTGCGCTGACAGATATAAGAATTTTCTAAAACACAATGCTGATTTTAGCGGAAGTCTTAGTGAATTCATGGACTTACCTACTGTTGCTTACTCTGATAAAATTTGGGTTGCAAAAAGGGTATTAAACAAGAATCAAGCTGTGAGTTGGGCAACGCTATGCGCTGAAAGTGTATTACATATGTTTGAAGAACAACACCTGGATGACAAGCGCCCTAGAGATTGCATCGATTTTCTTAAGTCTGTTAATGATTTTGATAGCTTGACAGTTGATCAAGCGTTAGGGATTAAAAGGCACGAAGAAGCCGCCAACGCTGTCCGCTTTACTGCCTTCCATGCCACCAATGCTGTCAGTGCTGCCAATGCCACCGAAGCTGCCGCCGCATGTGCTGCCAACTATGTCGACTACTTTGCCGAATATGCTGTACAGGCCGCCCATTATGCCATCGAAGCTGCCACCTATGCCAGCGATTCTATTAACAGTGCCGATAAAGAAAAACAAGAAGCTCTTAACATTAAGTTTCTAAAACAAGTGATTGATTAGTATTTAGCTTGACATGCTTAGTTTTATATGTGATAATGTACCAATAGGGAGAGAGATGAAGATTGATGTAGAATTCTTGAAAGACTTAAAGCATTGTGCTGACAGGTATGAATATTTGCTAAGGCATCACGGTGAGTTTAACGGAAGTCTTAGTGATTTCCTGGACTTACCTAATCTTGATCTTGACTACGACGATAAAATCTGGGTTGCTATGAGAGTATTGACCAGGAGTCAAGCAATTAAATGGGCAATGCTCTGCGCTGAAAGCGTTGTTCATATTTTTGAAGATAAGCATCCCAATGATAAAAGCCTTAGAGATTGCATCGAGTTTCTTAAGAATGTTAATGATTTCGATAACTTGATAAATGCCAAGGCATTAGAATTTAAGAGACATATGAGGGCTGCCTGGGTTGACACCGATTTTACCGCTGCCTGTTTTTTTGAATCTGCCGCCATAGGTGCCGCCGATATCGGAACCTCTGACCAAGCTGCCATCTATGCCGCTCGTGCTGCCCTTGCTGCTCGTGCTGCCAATCACTCCACCATTGCTGCCACCCTTACTGCCATCCGTGCTGCCAGCAATTCTATTAGTGCTGCCGCTTGGCAAAATCAAGAAGCCTTGAATCTTCAGTTTCTTAAGCAAGTGATTAATTAGTAGAATTATATTGACATGTCTGGTATTATATGTGATAATGTACTAACAGAGAGTGAGAGAGATATGAAGATTGATAAAGAATTCTTGAAAAGCCTTAGCCCTTGCACTGACAGATATAGGCATTTCCTAGAGCATCACGCTAATTTTAGCGGAAGTCTTAATGATTTCCTTGACTTAACTAATCTTGACTACGATGATAAAATTTGGGTTGCAGAAAAGGTTTTAACCAAGAATCAAGCAATTAGCTGGGCAATTCTTTGTGCTGAAAGCGTTGTTCATATTTTTGAAGCAAGATACCCAAAAGACAAACGCCTTAGCAATTGTATCAATTTTCTTAAAACAGTTAAGGATTTCGATAACTTGACAAATGCTGAAAAGTCGGAGATTAAAAGACATATGAGTGATGCCCATGCTGCCCGCCATGACGCCCATGCCTCCGACGCTGCCCGTGCTGCCCACGCTGTCTACTGTGCCGCCTATGCTGTCTACTGTGCTGCCAACTATGCCGTCTATGCTGCCCTCCTTGCAGCCGCTGATACCGGTGAAGATGCTGACGCTGCCGGGAATAACCAGCAAGAGCTTAACATTCAGTTTTTGAGAATGGCATGTAGTTTGTAACCTCTTATCAACTTTAAAGGATTTTTTAAAATGGAATTAGAAGCGTTTAAAAGCCGTTTAGAAGCATTCGATTGGGACTATGCTAGTACCACTAGTCCCCAAGTCTATTGGTCAGGAGAACGCCTAGAGCAGGCCCTAAAGGACGATGCCCGTATGTTAGGTCGAGACGCTCAAATGCTTTACGTTAGATATAAAACCCAATCGACTAGTAAGGTATAGGGTAGGTTTTACAATGAAAACAGTTTACCGCGTTGAACATGTTCTAAGTCGTAAGGGGCCCTATACCGGGATGAACTATTTCGACGAATATAAATGGAAAAAGGAAATGCATTGTTCTGCCACTGGTAGATCAGGGCCTATAGATGATAGTGTAATAGGAATGGGATTAGAGGAATTTTCAGAAAAGTGGGGCCGTGAAAATGTATTGTTCGGCTTTAGCTCTATAGAGCAATTAAAAAATTGGTTTACCAATGAAGAGCTGGCAGCACTAGCTGATATGGATTATAAAATTCAGACGTATAAAACTAAATACATTAAAGCTAGTAAATTCCAAGTGGTTTTTGTTTGTCCCAAAGAAATCGAATATGATTGATATTAAAAAGGAGGTACGTATGCGAATTAATAAAGAATTCTTGAAAAGCTTAGAACCTTGCGATAATAGATATAATAATTATCTAGAACACCACTCCGATTTTGATGGTAGTTTTAGTGATTTCCTAGACTTAGACGGCATCCACTACGAAGATAACCTTTGGGTTACTAAAAAGATATTAAATAAGAATCAACTAATCAAATGGGCTATCCTCTGCGCTGAAAGTGTTGTGCCTATTTTTGAACACGAATGTCCGAATGATAACAGCGTTAGTAATTGTATCAATTATTTAAAGACTTTTGAAGATTTTGACACACTGACTATCGATGAAAGGTTAGAAATTGAAAAACATGTAGATGCAAACAATAAACACTTCCGCGCTTTTCCCAGGACCACCGATTATATCTACACTGCCCGTGATGCCTCCCGTGCTGCAACTTATTATGCAGCTTATTCTGCAGCTTCCTATGCATATACTAACCCGGCTTTCGATACTGCCAGCTATACTATAGTCTCCAATACCAGCTATACTACCAAGCAAAATCAAAAAGCTCTTAACCTTCAGTTTCTTAAACAAGTAACTAGTGTTTGAAAAGGACTCCATATGCAAATCAATAAAGAATTCTTGAAAAGCCTTAACCCCTGTGCTGACAGGTATAAGGTTTTTCTAAAACATCACGGTAAGTTTAACGGAAGCTTTAGCGAATTCATGGACTTACCTAATCTTGACTATACTGATAAAATTTGGGTTGCAAAAAGGGTATTAAACAAGAATCAAGCCGTTAGCTGGGCAATTCTCTGTGCTCAAAGCGTAGTACCTGTTTTTGAGAAGGAATACCCGGATGACAAGCGCATTAGAGATTGCATCAATTTTCTTAAATCTATTAATGATTTCAATAACTTGACCTATATTGAACGGTCGGAGATTGAAAAACACTTCGATATTAGCGCAGACATTGTATCTGAATACGCCTGCGACTATGCTGTCAACTGTGCCGCCACCCATGCCTTCTATTATGTCGTCCATGCTGCCCACTATGTCGTCACCAGTGTTACCGCCAGTGCTGCCTATGTCGCCGGTGCCGAATATGCTGCCCTTGCTGCCCGCTATGCGGCCCATGCTGCCCTTGCTGCCAATGCTGTCCGCTCTGCCAGTAATTCTATTAATGATGACGCTTGGCAAAATCAACAAGCCTTGAATCTTCAGTTTTTGAGAATGGCTTCTAGTTTGTAAGGGCTGACATGTCTGGTATTATATGTAACAATAGGTTAAGAGAGGCTGGGATATATTTATGCAAATTAACAAAGAATTCCTGAAAAGTCTTAGACCTTGTGTTGGAATTTATAAGCGTTTTCTAAGGCATAGTGGAGATTTTGATGGAAGCTTTAGTGAATTCCTAGACTTACCTAATCTTGACTACGACGATAAAGTTTGGGTTGCAGAAAAGGTTTTAACCAAGAATCAAGCTGTTAAGTGGGCAACGCTATGCGCTGAAAGTGTTGTACATATGTTTGAAGAACAGTGCCCAGGCAATAAATGTCTTAGTAATTGCATCGATTTTCTTAAATCTGTTAATGATTTCAATAGTTTGACTGATACTGAAAGGTTAGGGGTTGAGAGTTATGCTGCCGCTGCCTATGATGCCTATGATGCTGCCTACAGTACAGTATATGACTCTAGTGGTGCCGAATATGCTGCCCTTGCTGCCCGCTATGCGGCCCATGCTGCCCTTGCTGCCGCTGACCATTCTGCTTTCTATGCTGCCGGTGCTGCCAGCACTTCCACCTCTGCCCATGCTACCAATTTTGCTATAGTATACGGTGACACCTATGATGGTGTTAAACAACAACAAGCCTTAAATATTAAATTTCTTAAACAAGTAACTGGTGCTTAAAAAGGAGATGCTTATGGAAACAATTATTCTGTTCTATTCTCTGAAAGAAATAGTGGAAAAACATGGAGATGGTCTAAAAATCTGTAGCAACTATATGTATTGCAAGGGTGGTCACCTTCAAGCATATGACTTCGATCTTTTGGGTAAAGAAGAACTAGTACCTGACTATAAACTTCGCTCTATTCCTCAATGGGCCATTAAACAAAACAAAGGATTTTAATATGAACGCAAAAAAAGCCAAGAAAATTCGCAAAGCACTTAAACTTAAACTACCTGTAGTGCCTGACTATCGTGTTAGCAATAAAGTGACTAAGCTAACCTACAATCTCACTACCGACGCTGAAGGTAAGGAAATCGTCACAACTACTCCTGTGGAGCGAATTAGTATTGTAAACGCTGCTAAAAATCAGTATCGCGCTATTAAAAAAGTTATTTCTCGTACTAATCAATTTTAAAAGGTGTAAAGATGTCTAAATGGATGACTCAGTTGAATAAAATGGAAGGTGCTGTTGACAGGGAATACAACCCGTATCTACCTGAAAACACTATCAAAACCAAGTCCCCAAGCCTTAATTGGATTTTCAGCAAAAGCGCAGGACTTCCTTTCGGGGAATTCATGCTACTTTGGGGGCCACCTAAAGCCGGTAAGTCTGTAGTGACTAACTCCTTTGTTGCCGGTCTTCACTCCATGGATAAAGACTACATGGCACTAAAGTTTGATACAGAAATGCGTGAAATGGGTAAGATTGAACCCTTTTGGGGAATTGATGAGAATAGATTTGCCGTTCAAAACGTAAACGAGCCTGAATTTATTTTTGATCGTCTTAAGAAAGACATTTTCCCCATGGTAGAGCAGGGAATGCCTCTTAAACTCATTATCATTGACTCATTAACCGGTATCCAAGGCGTCAAGGAGTCCAATAGGGACAGTATCACTAACCATTTGATGGGTGATCATGCCAAAACTATCCAGGACGGTCTAAAGGCTATTATGCCTTTTATACGACGCAATAAGATCGCCCTGATCAGTACCGCGCACATTCGCGGCAACATGGAAGCTGGATCTTACGGCCCCAAAGAAAAAATGGCTGGCGGTTGGGCTCAGAAACACACTTACGAGTACTTCGTCAAAATCACTAGGGATAATTCAGCCGACGGCAAAAAAACCGCTACGGGTGAAAGCCTAGAAACCGAAATGAAAGACTTTAAGGGCAAATCGCAGCTCTCTGGTCACAAAATCTATATTGAAATGACCGAAAGCACTCGCGGTGCTGCCGGTAGGTCTGGTCAAATTACTTTTGATTACAACGCTGGTATTACGAACATGGAAGAAGAGATTTTTGAGCTATCTAAAATGCTCAGCCTGGTAGAACGTCCTAACAATAGGACATACAACTACGATGGACAAAGCTTTACTTCTAAAAACGAATACATCGATGCAATTAAAAATAACCATGAAATGGCTGAAAAACTACTAAAACAAATCTACAGCAAACAAGGCGTAGTCTAAAAGGCTATACATGCTAAGACTAGTTTTAAATGTAATTCTGTTCACATTAGGAGTATACGAAACCCTAATGAGTTTAATATCACTTGATAAGTTCGGCATGTATCCCTTTGCTTTTATTAGGTTTCTTGTGTCTAGTTATATGTGTTTTATTTGTTACAATCATATCTACGCTGCATGGTTTGTTAATTCTGTTAAAAAAGAAGACTCTAACGAGGAATAGTATGGATTTTGATAATGAATTGCCTATTGAGAAAAAAAGATACACGTACAAGGATGATTTTGAAATGCTCATACTTAGACATGAGTATCTCGAAAAAGTAGAAAACCCAGACCCAACATGGATTGCAGAGTTTGAGCCTATCGTAAAACAAACAGCCCGTATTATGTACAACAAACTAAAACCCAACTTTGAAAAAGTCGGATACGGGTTAGACGATATCATTGCGGTTACTAATGTTTACATGATTAGCTACATGAGTATCTATTCACTCAGGAACAACAAAGAGGCCAACCAAAAAGCCGTGGATAAACATAAGCTCAAAAACAACGAAATTCCAGACGAAATAGAGATGAAAAGAAAAGACAGGAACAACCTGATTAGCTTCTTGCGTCAAAGGTTGTATAACACTTCAGCCGTTTGTGGTCGAAAAGCACGAAATATCACAGTAGGCAAGGACATTAAGGTTGCCTTTGCCTTTACCAATGAGTCAGTGGCGGCTTCCAGTGAGGCTATCCTAGAAAACCCTAGGAAAATGGGTTACAGGAAGGTAACAAAGCCAGAGCTAAAGGAGGCTAAAAAGCTGTCTAGAGATGCTAGCAAGAAAGAGCTATACGATGTTCAAGGATTTAAGATAATTGAAATAAACCTCCCTAACAAGGGAATTAAAGCACAAGACTACAGATGTTTGTTTTCAGAAAACAACGAAGACATCTATCACCTAAATCCTGAAGAAAGCTTTAGTCTCTTTGAGGATAGGATGAGCCTATATGAGAACAGCGAAGACTTTGAAAAGATGAACCATAACGAAAAGAAACACAGGCTAAGGGATTTTGTAACGGTTAATAAAGAAAAACCAAGGTACAAGGAAGAAATAAAGACTGCTAGGAAAATGCTAAGAGATTTAAAAGCCGTGGTATTATAGGTTAATCATGATTATCTTCAACGACATTATCGGTAAGGGTAAGCCTAGGTCGCCCGACCTGTTGTTCAATTTAATTGACCTGTTTCAGGAATTAAAGAGGAATGAATTCAAAAAAGAACACCTTGAAGAATTTGCAATTAAAATAATTCAAAGATTTAATAGAAAATTCAAGGACGAGGGTGTTTCTCTCTCTTACGAGAGATACCTAGCTGAGAAGATTAACTATGCATTTACTGCTGTTTATAGAGATATTGCAGAGATAGAAGAAGACAGTGTAGAGATAAATATAGTGAGCGAAATAACAGATGGTGATATCATTCCATACGATAACGAAGAGCCTGTAGTAGACCTAAGTTCCCTTAAAGACAAGCCAATAGTCCTGGATTATGAATATATGAAACTAATGGGCTGTGAAGATGAGTGAGTCTACTCTAAACCCCATTCAGCAGGCAATTGAGGAAAGTGCTCTACTAAAGGAACGCGAATACGAGATTCGTAAAAATAAAGTAGACATTCAACATCAGGAGCTTACCGAACGATTAGCCAAGAAAAAAGCCTTTGGCTCTCTTCCCATTGGTAAGAACATCAGGGAAAGATCCGACAAATTAATTATAGAAAACGAAGAGTATATCAAGCTAGCCAAGGGTGCTGTTACCTTTTTGGGCATGGATGTATTTAAAGACAAAGTAGCACTGTTTCCAAGAAACATTATCCTCATAGGTGCTGAGACTGGTACTGGAAAAAGCACAACATGTGCCAACTTTATTCGTAGCTATTTAAAAGAAGGTAGGCGAGTACTCATTGTCACAAATGAGGAAAACAGGACAGACATTTTAAATAGGGTTATATTCCTCAATAAGGGGTGGGTTTACTCAAACCACGACGAGATTACGGAAGAACAGTTGGTGGAGTGTAAGCGACTATATCCCATCCTAATGCAACGTATTGAAATTATTGACGATATGTTTAACGGCATAGGAGGAACTACCACTACTCTAGAGGGGATAGTAAGCATCTATAAGACTCTGAAAGAACAAGCCGCTGCAGGTGAAAAGCCCTACGACGCTGTTTTAATTGATTACATTCAAAATATTAGAACTAGCGTAGATGCCCCGTCACTTGCACAGTGGCAGGTTTTGCAAAGACTTGGCTCTTTTATTGATAATTTTAAGGGTGAGTACAACGCGCCTACCATTCTTTTCTCTCAGTTAAAGGCAGCTACAGAGGCAAACGGCTCATACAAAGAAAGGATCGAGGGCTATAAGGCCATTTCTAACCATGCCACTACGGCAATGGAGGTTAAAATGGACAGAGAAAACCTTAGAACTGAGTGGATATTTAGAAAAAATAGATTCAAAGATGCTGTTGGTATTTCTGTGATTACAGGGTACGATAGAGGTAGGTACGTGGAATACAATCAGGAATTTATGAATGTGGTTCGCCTCAAAAACGACGCAAAAAAGCACAAAGAACTGTTAAGTAAGACTTTTAATAAAAAGGAATAACATGTTGAAAATTAAAGAATTTTTTCTAGTATCTACCCTTAAGTTATTGACTTTTCTACAAGTAAAGACACTTTCTTTACACAATAACAGGCTGTATTACTACCTAACATCTCTTCATTTCAAGCTATACTTTAAAAAAGAGATTATGGAAAGTGCAGAAGAAGGTGGTGTTGAATTTGAACTAGCCGCCGTTAGACATGCCGACATGGTGGTTAGCGTTCTGTTCAAGGAACTTAAAAACAAAGAAAAACTACACAAAAGTGCGATTAGTGCCTTTAAAAGCAATTTGATTTTAAACATTTCCCTATGAAATCAACTAGTCAGCAGTTTTTAGACCTATTTTTTAAGCCAGGAGAGCAGGTTTGCGTTTCCCACGACGGCTATGGTTATAAAAGCGTTGAACAGGGTAGTTTGAATGGTGATATTGAGATGTTATCGCCAAATGAAAATGTAAGGATTAAACACATCAAGGAAAGCCAGATTAACTTGATTTCAATTAATCCAGTTAATGGCTTTAGACGGGATGAAAACGTAACGGCATGGCGTAGTTTTATGGTGGAATTAGACGACGGTACAGCTAAAGAGCAAATGGATTATATTAAAGGTTTAGACATGCCCTATAGCATTTGTGTATTTTCGGGGAATAAGTCCCTGCACTTTGGAATAGTTTTAGACGAAGATCTTCCTAGTGAAGGGATGTGGCGCGATGTTGCTGAGTGGATTTTAAATATTGCCAGCAAGGCAGACCAGGTTGCTAAAAACCCCACTAGGTCGATCAGATTCCCTGGTAATATAAGACTGACAGGTAAGAAAGAGATTCAGAAACTTATTGAAATTAAAGGAAAGGTTAAATACGCAGATTTAGCTAAATGGCTTCAAAAACACCCAAAACTAAACCCTGCTGAGATTAGAAAATACGTAAGAACATCGATCCCCAAGACCATTAACGGAATTCCCGAATGGGTTTTGAATAAACTAAGCTACGGAATTGATGAGTCTAGAGGGCGAAACAATGAGTGGTTCTCTATCGGTATGGAGCTAGCCAAGTCTGGTTTTAATGACCAGGAGATTATTGACTATGCTCAGGAGTTTTTTGTTCCCGAAAGGGATTTTACTGTTAAAGAGTGGAAGTCAATCATGCAACATGCATATAGAAGAGCACTGAGGAAAACATGAAACGCACAGCAAAGCGCCTTAATACAGACAACACTGACAACTTCATAAACTCAGGTGTTAATGTTGATGACAGGATTATTCACTTGTTTACCGACATTGACCCAGAAAGTGCTGGTGTTGTTATCAAGGGTATCCAGCTAATGATGGCTAAGACCCTAGAAAAGCCGATTGACATCTACATTAACAGCACCGGCGGCGATCCTTATTCAAGTATTGGATTATACGACTTTATTCACTCACTATCTGGCGTTGTAATCAACACATACAACATTGGTTGCGCTATGTCTGGTGCGTCTATTATCTTTCTAGCCGGTGATAACCGCTACATGTACGAAAACTGTGTATTCATGTTTCACTCGGTTAGCAGTTCTGCCAAGGGCAAGGTGTTTTTGGATTTAGTTGACGAAGCTGAAGAGTGTAAGCGCATACATAAGCAATTATGTGCTATTTATGCAAAACACACCAATAAGACCGAAAAACAATGGGATCATTTGATTAAGACAAACGACCGTTTTTACAGAGCCGTAATGGCTAAGGAAATAGGAATTGTTCACAAAGTAATAGTAGACAATTCAGACAAAGCACTATAAGATATAAATAGTGGGGAGTAAGATGAGTGGTATCCAATTAAATGTATCAATTCAAAGACTTAAGCAGTGCCTAAAGATGGGTGTTGACGGTAGTGTTGTAGTCAATAAGAACATGATTGACCTACTGGAGTACACTTCTGCTATGTCTAGGGTTGAAATGGCTTTGCAAAATCAAGAGCTTACGGTTGAACAACTGCACGAACTTCTGGGATTTAAAGATGCTATCAAGACTGCTTAGGGAAACTAAAAACTCCTATAAAAGACTCCAGACTACCATTCATAGCCCAGAGCATTTTCTTAATAAGTACAGCGGTAAAATTGTCGGAGTAGGAGATATATTTGACCTAAAAAGAAGTGCAATTGTAGGCGAATCGGAACGTGACTATCTAAAAAGAACAGAAAAGTGGTGGAAACACATTGTTTCTTTTGTAGTTGGAAACCACGATGCCGCACTATTAAGGCGTAACTTTAGCGATAGCCAGGAATTTTACAAAAACAAAAACGTCTTAGCACTTCACGGGCATCAGCTTAAATTCACGTTTAACCAAGCCAAGATTATGGAGTATGAGAAGTACTGGGATGTACAGTTTAGCGAAGACAGTATTATGCACGATATTGAAGAGTTTGTATTCAGCGTTTTTAACAAGTTTTTTTCCTTGCACGGGAAACGAGCCTATGCGCAGGCTCTTTCTACCCTAGAGGGAATTGACAAAAGAAACATGTTGTCAGAAGATGTAGATATCGTAATAACTGGGCATACACATTTGTCTTTTGATGAGAAAATCATATATAAAAATAAGAAATACCGAGTTATTAACTGCGGATCTTCCCTACACGGTAAGAAGTTTAACCCTGTATATGTGGAGGAAATTGACCTATGGTTTGTGTCTGATTTGCACTTGGGAACTATAAAAAGCGTGTTTGATTACTAGTGGTACAATATAAACAGGAGATATATGGCTAAAATTAAAGATTATTTTATTGAAATTTCAGACCTAGAAAGCATTGAACGAGCCCTGATTAACGCTGAAGTTGAGTACAATATTGTTTCAAACAAAAGCAACCAGAGTGTTACTACAGAAAACGGCATTGTCTTTAAGTTTGATAAAGATGGGCTGCTATTGGGGCTCAAGGCGATTGAACAAGATTTTGAAGACAGGGAAGAGGAATATGAAGACTAAAAAAGTCAAAATGAAGTCAATGGATTCCCTAAAACCCTATCGTCAGCATATGCCTGGACAGGGTGAAATGGATGAAAACACGTATTACGCCATCGGTATGGTTGACGGTAAGCTTATCAAAACCCATAAAACAATGAACCAGGTTGGTGGTAGCGTTGTTGTAAAGAGAGTTCACTGGTGCGACCACGGTCAAGAGTTCCTAGTGGTTGATCACCCAAACCCTATCAGCAAATCCGAATAAGAACGAACGAAGGAAATGTACGAAGAAGAGTCAGAACAACGTAGTATGAATGGAGTATGTTAGATGAAAAAGGTTAAGCTAATCTCAATAACCAAGGCTGTTGGGAGTGAAGTTGAATCACTATCTGCTGAAGAATTAACAGCTTACGTAGCCCGAGTTTCAAACCCATCAAACCAGATGAACAATGAAACCGCTCCTAAGCTGCTAACCTATTGCATCAAAAAAAATCACTGGAGCGTATTTGAACATGTTAGTTTTACTGTTGAAATCAAAACATCCAGGGGTATAGCTGCTCAAATTCTTAGACACAGGAGTGCGGTATTTCAGGAATTTTCCCAACGATATTCAGGTGTTACCAATAACGAGTTTTATCCAGCACGTAGGCAGGACTTGAAAAATCGCCAAAACTCTGTAGACGACATGCATGATGAAGATAAGGAGTGGTTTAATAATGTTCAGAGGGAAAACTGGGAAAGGTCTTTTAAGGACTACAAAGAGGCTCTTTCTAGGGGTATTGCAAAAGAGCAGGCCCGTTTTCTATTGCCGCTGTCTACTCAAACCACTATCTATATGACTAATAATATTAGAAATTGGATGCATTACATCGATCTAAGGACTAAAAACGGAACTCAATTAGAACACAAAGAAGTTGCCGATGAAATTAAGCAGATTTTTTGTGAACAGTTTCCTACTATCGCAAAGTCTAAGGGGTGGCTGTGAAAAAAGCCCTAACTTATTCAGACGTTCTTTTGATTCCGCAATATTCTGAAATTAAATCTCGTGCTAACGTGTCCACTCAGATTACGTCTAAATGCGGTAAGGTTACGGCTGAACTGCCCGTTTTTCCGCTAACATGGACTCAATTTCCTCAGTAGACATGATGCAATACATCAACAGAAAGGGCGGAATTGGCTCTTTGCATAGGTTTATGACAGTTGAAGAGAATGTTGAACAATACCTACAAAGTCCTGAGAATACCTTCTGTTCTTTAGGTCTTAATGATCAAAAACGCTTTGAAGAGCTGTACATGGCGGGTTGTAGACGGTACATGCTAGACCTTGCTCATGGACACTCTAGTATGATGTCAGATGCCCTTAAATGGCTTAAAAACAAGGCTAATGACATTGTAATAGTAGCCGGGAACGTGTGTACAGCAGATGGAGCGGCGTTTTTAGTAGATCAAGGTGCGGACATAGTGAAAGTCGGCGTTGGTCCAGGTAGTGTTTGCACTACTAGAGATAAGACAGGCCACGGGTATCCACAATTAAGTGCTGTTATGGAGTGTTCTAGTGCTATTCCGAACAACAGTGTCATTGCCGATGGAGGGTTAAAACACCCAGGAGACATTGTTAAAGCTTTAGCCGCCGGTGCTGACTTCGTTATGCTTGGTTCTTGTTTGCTGGTAGTTACTACACACCAGGTAGGGTTTCCACCGTTAATTTTTTGGCGTATAAAACATACCGTGGGATGGCTTCAGAAGATGTATACGAAGAGTATTCTAAGGCTGGCAACTACAAATGCCCCGAGGGTGTTAGTGTAACTGTTCCCTATAAATGCGAAGCCGAAACCGAAAAAATCGTACTTAATATTGTAGGCGGATTGCGCTCTGGACTCACCTACAGTGGTGCGAAAAACATCAAAGATCTTCAAGCAAAAGCTAAATTTGTTGAGGCTTCCTCAGGAACCAAGATTGAGAATGGGACTTTAAAGTGATTTATCTTTGCGGATTTAAATTGAGAGAGTATCGAAAGTAGAAGGTTTTAAACAAAGGATTTCTTAATGAAGTTGATTATTCTGCTCTTATTGTGTAGCTGTATTTCTACCTCCAAACATGCTTGCGACAACATGTTTGGGCTAGACAAGGAAACCTGTTTGAGTAACTATGATTCAAAATCTTCCCACCATAGAAAAGTCGAATCTGATATGATCAGGTAGTTTTTTCGTTCAAAAGCAATCGCATATCGCCGGTCAAAAGAGACGCTGACTCTGTAATAGTCCCAGTCATACCCTTGTATTCAGCATAAGATTTAGCGGAACCTGCGTATTTTGAAGACATAGCTTCTAAGAAACTCAGGAACATCTGATGTGTGGGGAATTGAATATAATCTTTACTGATGAATTTAACCTCTAGTGGGCGTTCTTTTTTAAACTTATCAAACTCTACCGGGTTGTTTAAGAGCGATTGAATAGTGCTACTCTCTTGAATCATTCTCTTTTCGGCTTCGAGGTATCCAGATACTTCAGCTTGCGCCATAGAGCCATTTATACCTAATTGGGTAAAATAGATCATATTGCCTTCATCAATAAACCCTTGATGCGAGCGGGCGGCGCACAATCCCTGTTCAAAAGCCTTCTGGATGTGGTATTTTTCTTCTTCTGTTTCGAAATCAATTTCGTTAAAGTCTTTGATACCGTGAGCCTTCATGATTGAATTGTACTGCTCAATGTGGTTTGTGAGGGCACGGATAGCGCCTGAAATATAAAGACCGGAATCATATGCCTGGGATCTTAGCTCTGAAACTTCAATGTCTAGAAGCTCTTTTTTTAGTTCGTCTTTTTCGTTTTCCAACTCACGTTGCTTCATTCTTACTTCTACTGATTTCTTTTGAGTCCTAAAGTGAGCCTCTTTCAAGGCACTTTTGGTTTTTTCAATCTCGGCTAGAATTTGCCTCAAATTCCTCAATGGAGTGGTATGCGTCACTGTGAGCATGTTATCCATGAACTGGGACTGGGCTTTTCCAAACAATGACGTTGCACGCTGTAATTCAGGCAGGTTAGCTTGAATAATCTCTACCATTTCCTTATGCTCAGGAGCGTAAGAGATAATGTATTTCAACGAAGAATCGTTTACTAATTGAATTTCATTGTTTTGAGACTTACTCTCTAGATCTTTAGACATAATCAGGAATCCCCTGTGAAGTCAACCAAGCGTCAACGTAGTCTGCAATGTCCTGAGCGTTCATCGGTACAATCTCTTCATTGCCGGGAGAGGTTACCCTGTTTGGTGACATTGAAGTGAAACGATCAACGAGTTGTTGTTTAGTCAACCTAGAAACGCTTGACGGCAGGTGTCTTTCGTCTTCATCAACGGAAACCCCTACAAGCTCGTGCCCAATCATAAAAAACCCGCCAGATGATACAAAAGTTGGAATAGTTCCATCTCCATCTAGTAAATACCTAATTACTTTTTTCATAAAGTCTCCCTATATATCTATAATACCACGTTTTTACACTTTAAGACAAGCCTCCGTGGCCGTTAGAGCAACCAGCTAAACCGGCTTTTGTTACTGTTAAAGTACCAAAGCTTGTTGCTGCGCCAGTAGTAGCTATAGTTACGTAGTCTATTGTGTTGTAAGACAAAGATCCAGCGGCATTGAAACCTCCAGCCCAAACGCCTCTGACCTGACTAGAGCAGGAAGCTAAATACCACCGTCCAAGAGTCAAGTTACCAAAAGTTGTTCCGTTTCCAAGAGTGGCTATTGTCAAATATTCTGCGGCAAGAACTACGGGGCCATTGTTGTCACCGCCGCCAATCATTGCCCTGGTAGAAGACGAACATGCGGCAGAGTATTGCCTAGAGTTGGCCAAAGTGCCAAAACTTGTGGCATTTCCGATAGTCGCAATGGTCACGTAGTCGATGAGATTCAAAACAGAAGGTGTGTTACCACCAGAAAAGATAGCGCGTGTGGTGGAGGCACATGCTGAAACACCAGTCCTTAGACCTGTTAAATCTCCAAAATCCACAGCGTTACCTAAGGTAGCAATAGTCACATAGTCTATTGTGTCTCTCCTTCCGGCATTAATACCCGCGACCACCAACCCCCGTGTGTTATTAGCTGTGGCAGATGGCTCAGACCTAGCAATTGTA
>Ga0163148_10002635_pt1 | contig 21045 bp, 22 predicted proteins | sample OliLakLV19MP7P2_FD_148606 | JGI IMG/M metagenome (GOLD analysis project Ga0163148, IMG submission 148606) | Freshwater microbial mat bacterial communities from Lake Vanda, McMurdo Dry Valleys, Antarctica- Oligotrophic Lake LV.19.MP7.P2 | ecosystem: Environmental > Aquatic > Freshwater > Lake >...
CTATTACCTCCAATACAGGTTGGGACACAATAAAACACAAAAAGTTTCTGACTGAAGTTATTGCTGAAATAAAATCGATGGGCGTGCGCGTTTCTGTTTTTGTTGATCCTTCTGTAAAAATGGTTGAGGGAGCTAAGGAAGTTGGTGCCGATCGTATTGAACTTTATACAGAACCTTACGCTTCGCACTTTCATCAAAATAAAGAAGCGGCTATTAAACCTTATATCGAAGCTGCTCAAGTAGCGCACTCACTTAGCCTTGGTGTTAATGCTGGTCACGATTTAGATTTGGATAACCTGAATTTTCTTAAAAAATCAATTCCTAATCTAGATGAAGTTTCAATTGGTCATGCGTTGATTTGCGATGCACTTTACCTTGGGCTAGAAAATACAATTCAACTTTATTTACGACAGTTGAAATAATGATCTATTAAGCTAAGGTCGATTGTCTGAAAAAACATTGTTCCTATTGAGTACGTTTGATTAGTTTTGCACTATTGTCTATGACTAAAAAATACCAAAAATCTCCGCTCACTGAGGTTGTTGCTGAGTTTAATTTTATTCCATCAAATAAATGGAATGGAACCATCCCAGGTATAATTTATAAAATAGTTGAAAAGGATTTTCCTGTTATAAAACAAAGGGAAGGGCTAATTGGGATTCAAATACCAACATCCGATAACAAGCGAAAGATTGAACCAGTTGAACTCGTCCAATTCTGGAATAAAAAAAATAATTTATTGGTTCAGTCCGGAAAAGATATAATTACGATTAATGCCTTGAAACCCTATCCAACTTGGGAGGATTTCTACCCGCTTGTTTTAAAAACATTTAAAGCATACTGCAAAATAGCCTCACCCAAGGGCCTCTCTCGTGTTAGTTTAAGGTATATTAACGCCATTGAATTGCCCGTTAAGGATTTTAAATTTGAAAATAACTTCCAGTTCGCAATTCCGACACCAAAAAATTTGAAACAGAATCTAAGGTTCTTTAATGGACATTTCGAGTACGATTTGAATGAACGAGACGTAATTTCTCAAAAAATTTTTAATGCTCCTTCATCAAATAAAAAATCTAAGTTAATTATCTTAGAATTGGAAGTAATTATGAATAAATTCAATGGGCTTGGAATCGATAATGTTGAGGATTGGCTAACTGAGGCACACAATATAATTAATGAAACATTTGAGTCATCTGTTACAGACTCTCTTAAAAAAACATACGAGTAATTGAAGAAATGAATACGTCAATCACATCAAAACAAAATAGATCATCGAACTCTGGTTTTAGTTCAGGAACATCAATTTACCTTGATAGCTCCAGTCAACTTGATTCAACAGAAAACTACATAGGGACTGATATTTCTTTGGAAAAGTATTTTAAGATTGAGTCCCTCAATGAGAGGTATTATTTTGACTCAGAAAATATAGACTCTTTCCTTCTTGAAAACCCTAAGTTAATACCTTTCCTCCTAAGGGCTTTTGATCATCTCTCAAATTTACTACCAAACTCTATTTTTATTTTAGAGGTTGGTTGTGACTACGAACTTGATGAATGGAAAACTCTTTTTATTAACATTATTAACAATCTTCAGGATAGTTCATTTGATCAAAAACTTCAATCTTTTGTGGTTGATTGGTTATTCTATGAGGATGTTGAAATCCGAAAAATAGTTACCGTTAAAGAGATTTTTTAATATGCCCTTCGACTGGAGAGAATTCATTAAATTCTCAGAAGAGTTGTATAACACAAAATCAGATGAGGCCTCATTACGATCGGCCATTAGCAGAGCCTATTATGGCGCATTTGGATCAATCCGACCTTATTGCATTGAAAGATTTAAAATATCATCGAAGAACAATCATGAAATCCATCGCATTGTTATCGAAAAATTAAAATCATCAAGTAATAGTTTAGAATTCTCAACTGGCAATTTTTTAAGTGGCCTAAGAGAGGATCGGAACAATGCTGATTATGATAATCGATCTTCTATTTCTAAACCCTTAGTAAATAAAGCTATAAATAACTGCAAAAATGTTATCGCGAATCTTGAGCTACTTAGATCTCAACTTTAATATCTCCAACTCTTTACATCAGCACCTTTAGGTGCACTTTCCTGAATGCGCTTTAAAATCTTGGGTAAATACATTGTGTTATACCGTAGACGAGAAACATAATTTGGATTTTCCTGATCACCATTCCAGCAATGCTCGGCTCGGTCGCCATAATCTACTTCACCCTTATAAAATGGAGTTTGTGTTTTCTTTAAAAATTCTTCCATCAGGTAAACCGCATTATTCAAATAGTAATTATCCATATCGCCACAGTAAATATGAATTTTGCCTTCAAGCTTTGGGCCCAAGGTTTTCCAATCGCGCTCAAGAATATAGCGTAGATCAAAATTTTCTTTCCAGTAGGCAGCAACGCTTGCATCAATTTCTCCGGTTTCTTTATTAAAAATCCGTTTCGGATAACCATCCTCTCCTTGCGGAGAATACACGGCTTCCCAAATATCCCATTGTTGCCCGCTACGTGATCTTGTTCCCAACGCCAACTCGTAATGATTTGATTCTTCCATCGTATTTTGAATTTGCCCTAAATAATTGCGATGAGCCGGGCGTGGCAGCTTTTTGAAATCGCTATCATACCAATAAGCATTTTTGTCTTTATAGATATCAACTAAACAGAATGAGCGGAAGTCAATGGGATCAGGACAAGCAGCGAAGCAGCCATTAAAATCATCGGGATAAAACATTTGAACCGCCAATGCTTCCCAACCGCCAGTAGATCCGCCATAGGTAAACCGAGCCCAACCTTCGCCAATGCCACGAAATTGTTTTTCAATTTCTGGTACTAACTCTTTCATAATGGCATCCCCGTAAGGGCCTAGGTTAGCGGAGTTTACTGCGTATGAATCATCATAATACGGATTGGCGTGTTGGATTTCAATAACCAAAAAGCGTGGAAAGTTTTTGCTGCTCCACTGCTTGTAAAAATTATAGGCTTCCTGTTTTTCAAATTTGTTATAGCCATAAATTCCAAACCGCGCTGTGTAGTCTGTCGTATCCATATCGGCTGGTGGCGGTTCGGTGCTAAAACCACCAAAGTCGTTGGGGAAGTGACCATGATAAATCATCAAAGGATAGTGTGCCTCAGTATGTTCATCAAATCCTTCTGGAAGAAGAACATGAGCGCCAACAAACATGGGGCGACCCCAAAACTCGGTGAGTAATTTGCTTTGAATTTTAATATGCTTGATATATTTAGTATCCGTGGCCTCCTTTATAGGCGCGATCTTTTTATCCATCGAAAATTTGATGCTCTCATTTTTAGCTGGATCGACAGAAACCTTTGCGGGAGTGCTATAAAAGTTTCCAGGTTTTCTATTCCATTGCTGACCTTCGCCTTGATCGGGTGGAAGTTTTACGGTCTTTCCTGTTTTAAGATTAAATGTTTCGTAACGATTGATTAGGGCTTGAACAAAATATTCACCTTTTGGAACATCGTTAATAGACCGAATTGGGAACCCAAAAGTATTTTCATTGCTTAAGGTAATTTCTTGCCCGGGTTTCATTCCCTCCACATCAATACCAAACACTAACTGAGTTTGCAGCCCATCGCTAATCTGAAAACGAGGTTCGGCTTTATCATTGTTCGATAACATAAGCAACAGTCGGCCGTCTTGCGCCTGATCACTTATTTGCTGTGTAAACGAAATCGAAAATTTAAGTTGACTTTGATTTTTAGTGTCCGAGCAGCTGATTTCCCCGAAAAGCAGGAGAATAAAAACAGGCACAAGATTTCTCATAGCAAGTTGGTTAGGGGTAAGAAAGGTAGGGCAAATAGGAACTTTGTGCAAAGAAGTTTCAATAAGCGGCAAATTGAAGCAAAAATTAGGCAAGCTGGTAGCCTTTACCCACCGTAAGATAAAGAAGGTTACTATATTGCAACCACTTACGCGAGCTATGACGATATTTCTGGTTGAGGACGATACTATCTATGCTGAATTCGTTAAGAAGTCTCTTAATTCCAAGTCTGCCTACACAATAAATATATTTCACACTGCTGAGGATGGATTGAAGTCGCTCAATACGATGCTGCCCGATGTATTGATTATTGATTACAAGTTGCCTGGCATGAGTGGCATAGACTTGTACGAAAAAGTGAAGTCACGCCTAACCGATAAAAATAAAGTAGTGATGCTAAGCGCACTGGATGATGGCAATATGGTATTGAATTTTATACAACGGGGTGTGCGCGATTATGTAATCAAAGATGAAAATGTAATTGAATCGCTGGAGGCTGTGATTAACGGCAATGAGGATGATTACTTTTCCTTTTAATTAATCAAGGCTTCTGCAATCACTTTTTTTTCAGTTGGCGCTTCCATTTTTTCAATGGTTATCGTAAAGGTAGTCCCTTGTTGTTCTTCGCTTTCGCATCGTAATTCACTGCCCATCTTTTCAACAAGTGCTTTTACAATAAATAATCCCAATCCAGTTGAACTTTCACCACCAGTAGGGCGCGCGGATAGTCGTTGAAATTTCTGATATAACTTTTTCTGATCTTCTTTACTGATGCCCGGGCCTTCGTCTTTTACGCTGACTTCTATTTTTTCATTCTTCTCTTCAATAGTCACATAAATATTTCTATTCACTGGCGAAAACTTAAGTGCATTCGAGATCAGGTTTTCAAAAATGCGGTAGATATATAGTTTATCAACAAGTGCCTTAGCCTCAGAAGGAGCATTGAAGTGAATTTGAATCTTCTTTTTTTCTGATAAGGTGCGATAGTTTTTAACCAAAGACCCTAAGACAGTAGCCAGGTTTAATGGCTCAGGCGAAAGATCTATCCCTCGATCTTCCAGTCTACGATTGTCCAGAAGATTGCGAATCATCCCCAATCCATCAGCAACAATCTGATGCATTTTGCCTAAGTATTCTTTCTGCTCATCTGTTAAGTTTTCCGAGGTTATTTCTAACAATTGAATAAGCGCAAAAATTCTATTGAAAGGTCCTTTAAGATCGTGCGACACCAACCCTATTAATTGTTGCTTTTCACGCACCAATTCCCCAACCTGCTTATTCCTATTTTCCTGCTCTTGAATTTGCCTTTTAATTTCGCGGCTCTGAACCAGGATGAGCTTGTTCTTCTGCTTCAGGTGCAAATAAGCCCGCACTTGAAGAATAATTACCACAAGCAGTAATATAATTAAGATGATGTTCAGGTAATTTTCCATCAAATGAGAAGGCCTTTTTTGGTTAAAATTTGCAACGTATCAAAGAAGTCATTACCCTAAAATTACGTATTAAAAGCATCTTGAGAAATTATAGCGTATCGAGCAACTTAGAGTCTTATTCTTCGCTCTTCAGTAAATTTAACGGGCACTTTTATTGTTATTCCATGCACAGCCACACGTACAAATCCAATGTATTGAATTTGGTATTTTTTTCCACCAAGCAGGTTGATGATTGTATCCACTAAGCCAATGTCTTTAAAGGAAAGTCGGGCAGTAAGAGAAACTGAAAAATCCGATTGAGCTGGAATTTCAAGTTTTAGTTTTTGCCGAACTTTAGCCGAGGGCTTCCCGTCAACAAGGATGTCAACATTTACTTCCTTCAGCTTCATTCTTACCTTGTTAGGATTACTGAATAAAGCTTCAGCGGTAAGTATAGGTTCATTTCCATCAGTTTGCACTTCAACCTTTTTAATGCCCTTAAAAATAATATCTTCTTTAGGCGTGCAGGAAAATAACACTGCAAGGCACAAGATCCACAGAGAATAGAAATAGGCGGTTCGGTTAAAAAATCGTTTCATAAAAATACAAAGTTAATTCGCTGCACTAAATTCGCATCATGATAAAGTGCAACCCGGAAAAATTATATGCTATTGTTGATGGAATTGCTGAAGACGGGTTTGCAATAGTAGATGATTTTTTATCGCCAGAAGAAATAGATGCCATCCTTCGATTAGACGAATTCAAAAACAGTTTGTTACACTTTAAAAAAGCTGGCATAGGCCAACATAACGACAAACAAATTAACGAAGGCATTCGTGGCGATTACATTCAATGGATTGATCCGGCTATTGCACCTTTGGCCTTGCACCGTTATTTAGCAAAGTTGAAAGAAGTGATCTTGGCTGTAAACCAAGGATTGTTTCTGAGTTTGAAGGATTTTGAAATTCACCTTACCAATTATCCCGCAGGAACGCATTACAAGCGGCATCTTGATCAATTTAAGAAAGATGACCATCGCAAACTTTCAATTATCTGTTACCTGAATACAAATTGGCAAGCACACGAAGGTGGCCAATTGCGCATATACCCGCCAAATACAGAAGTTGATATATTACCATTGGCAGGGCGTTTAGTTTGTTTTCGCAGCGATTTGCTTGAGCACGAAGTGCTGCCTGCAACGCGCGAAAGGCTTAGCATTACTGGGTGGATTCTCGATCAGCACACTGATCTCAGACACCTTTAACTGAATCAACTTTTTACTGATTTTGTTCATTAATAGATTCTGAAAATTAACTTTACAAAAAAACTTTATGAATTTCCGCATCGAAAAAGATACCATGGGCGAAGTGCAAGTGCCCGCTGAGAAATATTGGGGCGCCCAAACTGAACGGTCGCGTAATAACTTTAAGATTGGCCCCGAAGCCAGTATGCCAAAAGAAATCATTTATGCTTTTGGATATCTTAAAAAAGCCGCTGCCATGGCCAACCACGAATTAGGCGCACTGGACGCTACCAAAAAAGATTTAATAGGTAAAGCCTGCGATGAAATTATAGCTGGAAAATTAGATGATCAGTTTCCATTAGTTATCTGGCAAACGGGTTCGGGTACACAAAGCAACATGAACGCCAACGAGGTAATTGCCTATCGTGCGCACGTAATGAGTGGCGGAAAATTAACAGATGAAAAAAAAGTGCTTCACCCAAATGATGATGTAAACAAATCGCAATCGAGCAACGATACTTTTCCAACCGCTATGCACATTGCTTCTTACAAGCAAGTGGTAGAGATTACCCTTCCGGGGATGCAAAACCTTCGCGACACGCTGGCAAAAAAAGTGCTTGAATTCAAAAATATTGTAAAGACGGGGCGCACCCATTTTATGGATGCAACGCCACTAACATTAGGGCAAGAGTTTAGCGGCTACGTGCAACAACTTGACAATAGTATGCGCACTATTAACAATGCATTGGTTGCCGTTCGCGAGTTGGCCTTGGGTGGCACAGCAGTAGGCACAGGCTTAAACACACCAAAAGGATATGATGTGCTGGTTGCAAAAAAAATTGCTGACCTAACAGGTTATCCATTTGTTACTGCGCCAAACAAATTCGAATCATTGGCTGCGCATGATGCAATGGTAGAACTTTCAGGGGCTTTGAAGCGTGCAGCAGTATCATTAATGAAGATAGGAAACGACATTCGCATGCTTAGTTCTGGTCCGCGTGCGGGTATTGGCGAAATTATTATCCCTGATAATGAACCCGGCTCATCCATTATGCCTGGCAAAGTAAACCCAACCCAACCGGAAGCATTAACTATGGTATGTGTGCAAGTGATTGGCAATGACGTAGCGGTTTCTTTTGGTGGCGCCATGGGTCATTTTGAATTAAATGTTTTCAAGCCTGTAATCGCATCTAATGTTTTACAATCTGCGCGTTTGATTGGTGATGCATGTGTGTCATTCAACGATAAATGCGCAATTGGTATCGAGCCAAACTTGCCAATCATAAAACAACACATGGAAAATTCTTTGATGTTAGTAACGGCTTTGAACCCGCATATTGGTTATGAGAATGCAGCTAAGATTGCCAAGAAGGCACACAAAGAAAATAAGACTTTGCGCGAAGCAGCTGTTGAACTTGGGTTGGTAACATCAGCACAGTTTGACGAGTGGGTGCGGCCAGAAAAGATGGTGGGTAGTCTTGACTGATCAAAACTTTCGACAATTGGTTGTATCTATCTTTAATCGATCTTGCTAAAATGGGCTTGATTGCATCAATTTCAGAATATTTTCTTACTTTTATCTTCATATTAAACCAAAACATCAATGAAAACTAAAGTTGTAGTACTTTGCCTGGCGCTGATTTTTTCCGGCATGCAAGTTTTCGCCCAGCTATCCAAGCAGGAGAAAAAGGAATGGAAAAAGAAAGCAAAACAATACGCCAAAAACCCTTCTACCCTCAAAACATTAACTGAGGACAAGCAAGTAGCCGACACCGACAATTCCTCTCTGAAAGGACAAGTTGGTACACTCAATTCCCAAATCAGTCAAAAAAATTCGCGCATTGCTGAATTGGAAGATCGGATCACCAAAATGCGTGGTGAAATGCTTTCTTACAAATCTGAGCTAGAGCAATTAAAAGCTGCCCCCGCAGCTAATTCAATGGATTTTTCGAAGGGTGTTGTTTTCAAAGTTCAGATTGGTGCTTTCAAAAACAAAGACCTGTCTAAGTACTTTGACAACAATCCGAACTTTGGTGGCGAGGCCACAAACAAGGGCGAACAAAAATTTACAATCGGTATTTTCAGAGATTACTGGGAAGCTGATAAGTTTAAAAAGTATATGCGCGAAATGGGCGTAAAAGATGCCTGGATAGTACCATACAAAGACGGTGAGCGTGTTGATATTAAAGACGTATTGGAAGGCGTAGTGGCTGAAAAAGGTGAGGCTTCTAAATAAATTATCTTCTTAATTGAAGGAAAGGCAGCGCAACATGCGCTGCCTTTTTATTTTATCCCAAACCAATTCTATTCTTATTTTTGTCCGATGCTAAGATTGGTGAGTTGTATTTTCTTGTTCGTGTGCAGTCTTTCTGCAGCCGCGCAAATCCGATTAGAAAAACTTTTGCTTAGTAAAGGAGAAAAGTTCTTGATCCAGAATACGGACATCATAGTTGTGGATACGTTGATCATGGCTGACTCCGCGCAAATAATTTTAAATCACAAAAAGAAAGATAATTTCATCCACGCCAAAATTTTCATCATTGGTCTTGGTTGCGTAATCAACGGTGCAGGAATGGTGGGTGCCCGTGGAGCTAGCGGAACAAATGGCGAGGAGCAAGGAAGTCCGTGCCGCCAAGGAGGTATGGGAAGCGATGGCGAGATTGGGAACAATGGCGGTAATGGAATAAATCTCTTTATATACTCAGACGATATTCAGATTACTGGATCGCTTACGATAAACCTGAATGGGGGCGATGGTGGAAATGGGGGCGATGGTGGAAATGGTAGTGGAGGCGGACAAGGCACCCGTGTATGCACAGGTGGTGATGGCGGCCAGGGTGGAAGTGGCTCAAGAGGCGGCAATGGTGGCACAGGCGGCAATCTTAATGTGCGATGCAAACGCTGCCCCGATTATGTTTATTGGCTTGGCAGTCGCCTGCACATCAAAAACTATGGTGGCTATGGCGGTTTAGGTGGCGAGGCGGGCCGCGGAGGATTGGCCGGTTTAGGTCCGTTACGGGATGGAAAAAATGGGCAACGGGGTTATCATACTGAAGAAGGAGTAAGTGGGAAAACCGGGGTCGTTACTTTCGATAGAAAATAAACATGCAAAAGCGTTGGATATATAAGCCCATACCTTCAGGAAACGAAGTTGAAACGCTTAGTAATTCCGTTAACATAAATACGCATTTATCAACCGTACTTTGGCAGCGCGATATACGCGATTTCCAAACTGCAAAAAATTATTTTCGCCCAAGCCTTGATCATTTGCATAATCCCTTTCTGCTTAAAGACATGGATAATGCTATTAACAGATTAAAAGAAGCCATCGATAAAAATCAAAAGATTTTGATTTATGGTGACTATGATGTTGACGGAACAACTTCCGTGGCGTTGGTTTATAGTTACCTCAAAAGTTTTTATCCACAGTGCGATTTCTATATTCCCGATCGGTATGCCGAAGGGTATGGGGTTTCCGAAGCTGGAATAATTTGGGCTGAGGAAAATAATTTTTCGCTGATTATCGCGCTAGACCTCGGCATAAAAGCGGGTGACATGGTGAAGTTGGCTAGCCATAAGGGAATTGATTTTATTATTTGTGATCATCACTTGCCCGGAGGTGAAATTCCAAATGCTGTCGCTGTACTCGATCCCAAACGGGAAGATTGCCACTATCCATATACTGAGTTGAGCGGTTGTGGGCTTGGCTTCAAGTTGATAGAAGCGTTTGCAAAAAAACATCGGGTTGTTGATGAGGTTTATGAATACTTAGATCTGGTTGTTGTAAGTATTGCCTCTGACATCGTTCCTATAACTGATGAGAATAGGGTATTGGCGCATTACGGATTACAAAAGCTGAATCAAAATCCACGTCCCGGACTTAAAGCTTTAAAAGAAATCTCATCTACAAAAGGTGATCTTGATATTTCTGGAATTGTTTTTACGCTGGGGCCACGCATTAATGCAGCCGGCCGGGTAGCACACGCGCGCGCAGCGGTAGAGTTATTAATCGCGCAAAGCGAAGAGGAAGCAAACCTGCTTGCTGAAAAGATAAATCTTAAGAACGATATTAGAAGGGAGTTTGATTTAAGCATTACCGAGGAGGCCGTTGCCATGATTGAGGGGAGTGATTCCTTGATGAAATCAAAATCAACTGTTCTTTTTAAAGAAACCTGGCATAAAGGAGTAATTGGCATAGTTGCTGCTCGGTGTGTTGAGAAATTCTACAAGCCTACTGTGATCTTAACCGAGTCAAACGATAAACTTACCGGCTCCGCCCGCAGCATAAAGGGGTTTGATCTTTACAAAGCAATTGATCAGTGTGGCGATCTACTTGAAAAATATGGTGGCCACAAGTACGCTGCTGGTCTTACACTCGATAAAAAAAATCTTGACGCATTTAAAGAACGGTTTGAACAAATAGCAGCCGCTACGTTAACGGATGAAGAGATGATCCCGATGGTGGAGATCGACATTCCTATACAGTTTGATATAATGACTAGTAAGTTCAATGCCGTGCTTAAGCAAATGGCTCCGTTTGGTCCTGATAATCTGAGGCCTGTTTTTGAAGCAAGAAATGTTTTTGTTATGAACTCGCTTTCTAGCTTTAAAGATCGGCATCTTCGCTTTGTAATTGGCCAGGCTGGAACCAATGTAGTTTTTAACGCAGTCGCTTTTGATTTAATGGAATACTATGATCAGCTTGCCAGTGGCGGGTATTTTCGCATTGCATTTACATTAGAAGAAAATACATACAACGGAATGACTTCATCACAACTAAGAATTAAAGACATCAAATTCGATTAACATGGAATTGCGCGCAGAAAACCTGATCAAGCGATATAAGAAACGCACTGTGGTAGACAACGTGTCGGTGCATGTGGCGCAAGGCGAAATTGTAGGATTGCTAGGACCCAACGGAGCCGGAAAAACAACAAGTTTTTATATGATTGTGGGTTTAATAAAACCTAATGAAGGCAACATCTATCTTGATCAGCAAGACATAACTGCATTGCCTATGTATCAGCGGGCAAAAATTGGTATTGGGTATTTAGCACAAGAAGCATCTGTTTTCAGAAGCCTTACCGTAGAAGAAAATATTATGGCGCCTTTGGAAATGCGCGATATGCCAAAGAAAGAACGCAAAGAAAAAGTCGAATCATTGCTGGAAGAGTTTAGCTTAACACACGTGCGAAAAAATCAAGGCATGGTGCTTTCGGGTGGTGAGCGCAGACGAACTGAAATTGCACGTGCGCTAGCCGTAGATCCAAAGTTTGTTTTATTGGATGAACCTTTTGCAGGTGTCGATCCGATAGCCGTTGAAGAAATTCAAGGCATTGTGGGGCGACTAAAAAAGAAAAATATAGGAATACTTATTACCGATCATAATGTGGACGAAACATTATCCATAACCGATCGCGCTTATTTAATGGTTGAAGGAAAACTATTTAAAGCCGGCACCGCGCAAGAACTTGCCGATGATCCACTTGTTCGAAAAGTTTATCTGGGTCAAAATTTTCGACTTCGCAGATCGAATATTACCAGCCAATAGAATCAACAGCGATTATAAAAACATTTTGGTAATCGCGCGCGCTCCCCGTATTTTTGAAATCCTACTATGCAAATCCTAAACTCTATCCTGACATGGGTAATGAAAAAGCGCATTCACCAGATTGAGCTTTTCAAAAAATATCCGTATGAAGTTCAGGATGAGACGTTGAAACGGTTACTCTCCACGGCACGCGATACTGAGTTCGGTCAAAAATATGCTTTTGATGATCTCATGCATTATGAAGACTATAAAAGACGCGTTCCTATTCACACCTACGAACAACTGTTTCCATACATCGAGCGGCAAATGCGGGGGGAGCAAAATATACTTTGGCCTTCCGAAGTCAAGTGGTTTGCAAAATCTAGTGGCACAACCAACGATCGCAGCAAGTTTATTCCCGTAACAACGGAAGCGCTTGAAGAATGTCACTTCAAAGGCGGAAAAGATTTGCTTTCCATCTACATGAATAATTTTCCAGACACTCAAATTTTTTCTGGTAAAGGACTGGCGGTTGGGGGAAGTGCACAAGTAAATGAATTTGATCCGTCAGCCACTTCTCAATATGGCGATGTCTCTGCGGTGATCATGAAAAACTTACCTCCATGGGCACAGTTTATTAGAATTCCGAGTTTGGAAACAGCACTCATGAACAACTGGGAAGAAAAAATTGAGCGGCTTGCCAAAGAAACTATTGGCGCTAACGTAACTCACATTGCCGGTGTACCCACCTGGACGGTTTTATTGCTGCAGCACATCCTGATAAGGGAAAAGAAAAGTTCTGTTCTTGAAGTATGGCCGAACTTGGAAGTCTTCTTTCATGGAGCCGTTGCTTTTAAGCCCTACAAAAATCTTTTTCGCTCAATTATTCCCAGCGATCAAATGAAGTATTGGGAAACATATAATGCAAGCGAAGGATTTTTCGGAATTCAGGATCAGCCAGATTCAGAAGATTTATTACTGATGCTCGACTATGGAATATTCTATGAATTTATTCTTGTTGAAGAATTAGATAAAGAATATCCCGATGCAATTTCGCTGGGCGATGTTGAAGTAGGTAAAAATTATGCGATGTTGATCACTACAAACGCTGGTTTGTGGCGCTACAATATTGGTGATACCGTAAAATTCACAAGCACAAATCCGCATCGTATAAGAATAACCGGCCGCACGAAGCATTTCATCAATGCCTTTGGCGAAGAAGTTATTATTGAAAATGCTGAGACGGCCATTACCAAAGCCTGTGAACAAACCGGAGCGGTAATCGATAACTATACCGCAGCACCAATCTATCTTGAAAAATCAAAGCAAGGTGGGCACGAGTGGATCATCGAATTCAAAACAATCCCCAGAGACTTAAGTGAGTTCAAGCATGTGCTTGATAAAACGTTACGCGAAATTAATTCCGACTACGATGCTAAGCGCGCGCACGACATAGCACTTGTCGCCCCGACTATCCATTCTGTAGCCGAAGGCACCTTCTATAATTGGATGAAAAAGCGTGGGAAACTTGGTGGTCAAAACAAAGTACCCCGCTTAAGTAATTCTCGTGAATTTGTTGATGACATCCTTGCGATGATTGCTTCCGCTTGATTAACTTTTCACCTCACCCCGCCCACTCTCCAAGAGAGAGGTGTATAAATTAAAATTAAACTAATCTTTTATGACCAGAAGAATTCAAATTCTTTTCTTGTTAACCTTCTTGAGCGCGTTTGCATATTTGCACAGAACAAGCCAATTGTTGCCAGCGACTTAATGAAAATTGCAACCGCCAACCAAATACAAATCTCACCCGATGGTTCAAAAGCTGCGATGGTAGTTACGCGCAAGGCCGTAAAAAACGAAAACGATTATTATTACACACGTCATCTATACTTACTTGATCTACTTTCAAAGAATGAACCAACCCAATTAACATTTGGCGATAAAAATGATGGCCAGCCACAATGGAGCCGCGATGGAAAACAGATTCTTTTTGTTCGTACTGATGGGGAGCGGTCTCAACTTTGGTTATTACCATTAACTGGAGGTGAAGCCCACGTTATCACGCAAAGTGAAAATGGAGTAAGCAATCCGCGTTGGTCGCCCGATGGAAAACAGATTTTATACTCAGCAAGCATTCCTTTCTCTAAGATTGAAGGCAAAACTCCCTGGAGTTATGAAAGGCCCGGCAGAACGCAAGGCGATGAACCAAATTTTAATGCATTAAAATCGGACGAAAGGAAGATGATTACAACCAGTCCTGATGGAAGTTTAGATGAAGTGCGCGCCTGGCTAGCGAAAAATACTTTTGAAAATAATCCCCGCGTGTTAACACGACAAGATTTGCAAGGCGAAATGAATCTGCAACCCGAAGAAAGCTTTTCGCATTTATTCTTGAATACTCTTAACTCGGATGATAAGGATATTCAACTCACGCAAGGCTTTCAGGATTTCCAAGCTGCCGAGTGGGCACCAAATGGAAAGAGTATCATTTGTCACTCTCGGATTTATAAAATTCATCCCGACCGCGAGCGAGGTAATGATCTCTGGACAATTGATGTTGCTTCCAAAACGGCTAAAGAGTTTCTCTCCTGGCCCGGCCACACAATTTCAAATCCATCTTACTCACATGATGGTTCACAAATTTCTTTTTACGCAACAGCGACCGATAACACTCATGCTACACAAAACCAACTGGCTGTTGTAAGTTCATCTGGTGGCAAACCAACAATCTTAACTGCATCCCTTGATCGCGACATTGGAAGTACAATCTGGTCGGCTGATAATAAATTGATCTACTTCACTTCACAAACAGAAGGTGATATTCCATTATTCAGTGTTCCCGCAAAAGGAGGAACAATCACTAAAATTTTAGGAAACGATAATGGAGTCAATGACTTTGATGTTCGCGGAGATAAGGTCGTGTATGCAATCACCGAAATGAAAAATCCGTGGGAAGTACACTTGTTAAATCTAAAAGACAAATCGACACGACAGCTTACCGAATTAAATAGTGGCTGGTTAAAAGATAAGACTGTCATTGTTCCGAAAGAGTATTGGTTTACCCGACCAGATGGCACAAAAATTCAATATTGGGTAATGGAGCCTGTTGGAAAAAAGGCTGGCACAAAGTATCCGGTAATTTTAAATATTCATGGCGGTCCATCCGCTATGTGGGGGCCTGGATCTTTTTCAATGTGGCACGAATATCAACTTGAAAACAGTTGGGGCTATGGGCTTGTGTATTGCAACCCGCGCGGTAGCGGTGGCTATGGCGACAAATTCAAGAAAGGGAATTATAAAGATTGGGGTAACGGTCCTGCCGGAGATATTCTTGCTTCGCTTGATGATGCACTCAAGCAACATGATTGGATTGACAAAGATCAACTCTTCGTTGAGGGTGGAAGTTATGCGGGTTACATGGTCGCCTGGATTATTGGTCATGATAATCGTTTTAAAGCAGCAAACGCTCAGCGCGGAGTTTATGATCTTACAACGTTTATGGGCGAAGGAAATGCGTGGCGATTAGTGCCCGATCATTTTGGCGGCTATCCATGGGAACCAGCAACAAAAAAACTTTTAGATTCAGAATCACCGCTCGCTTACGTGGATAAAATCAACACACCGTTTTTAATTATTCATGGCGATCAGGATTTAAGAACAGGAGTTATTCAATCAGAGATGTTATATAAAAGTTTGAAAATTTTAGATAAGCCTGTTGAATACATACGCTATCCAAAAGAAGGCCATGAGTTAACTCGAAGTGGTAATCCCGGAAGGATGATGGATCACATGTTGCGTGTGATCGAGTTCTTTGAACGCTATGTAAAACATCCGGAGCCAGCACCGGCTACAGTGAAGTAACACCAATCAATTTTTTTCGACCATGTTTATAGATTGAAAACAAACCAACAAATACATGAACATAGAAGTTAACACCGACAGGCACATTGAAGGCAGTGAAAGACTTATTGACTACTGTAAGGCAACACTTGAGGCTGAGTTTGACCGTTTCAGTGAACACATTACCCGCATTGACGTGCATTTTAGTGACGAGAACGGAGCGAAGGGTGGCGATGATGACAAGCGCTGCCTTATTGAAGCAAGACTAAAAGGATTAAAACCAATAACCACAAGCAACCACGCACCTACTATTGACGATGCCTTAAGTGGTGCTATAGATAAAATGGTTACCGTGCTGGATACTACTCTATCCAAGCTGCGCAATAGATAAGTGCTTTAAGAGGGTCTGCAGAAGAGACCCGTTATTAGGGATTTGTAATCCCGAATAAAGATGAACTGGATGATGAGATATATTAGAGGCGCACCTCATCGCTTACAAACGGTGAGGCTGTCTACTCGATTGGGCACAGTGCCCGTCATTGTCCATAGATGAGAATTTTTGATTTGTCAATATTCTCTCTGAGGAAAGGGTTCATGATGGCCTTACTTTCCAAAAGGTCGATGGATCTATTTAAAATTTTCTCCAGTTCAAATTTTAGGTTGAAATAGTTGTCGGTGTACTCAATGGGGTCATTCGCTTCAAAGTCGACCATTAAGTCCACGTCACTGTCTTTGGTAAATCTATTCGTAACAGAACCAAAATAGTACAAAGTCTTTACCTTGTAATTTTTACAAAGTCTTTGGATTTGGTCTTCATATGTTTCTACTAGTCCCATGTCTCAAATTTAATCAATTTTTCAGTTCACCTACTCAGGCGCAAGCGTCACGCTTGTGCCTGCACATAAAAAATTAAATTCTAAAGAAGCACAAGCGTGACGCTTGCGCTTGAATGAGAAAACTAATATATGAAAGCATTGAGAATCTGCCTAACGAAGCCACCAGCAATAAGCACAAACACGATGTTGTATGCTGTAGCCCCAAGACTCAAACTAAGCACGGAGGTAAAGGCTTGGGTTTGCGGGTCGGTCAGCGCGGCCTTTGCATTGGTGTGGATTAGATGCTTAAAATTTTTATTAAAATCTTTTCATATTATTGATTTAAATGTCCTAAATTCTAATTATGATTCGCGTTTTAATTACAGTCTTTTGCGTATTGCTTTTCGCTGACACTTATGCACAGAAAAGAAATAAAAAACAGATAGTGGAAAATGACACTACTACATTATCGGCATTTCTAAAAAGAATTAGTAGGGAAGTCACAACGGACAAAATAGGGAAAGTTACCCCTAACATGGGGTTAAAAACATTGACTATTTATTATGATCCAAAATCTAACGTGTCGATTGTAAGAAGTGATTTATCGACACACAACCGCTGATTCCATTTGAAGAATAAACTATTGCGCTAGAAAAAAGTTTCATCGATTCGGTGAGTGAAATTCCAGTAGGTAAATTAATATTACCTCTCTTGTTTAATTCTTCATTTAAATTTTGAGCATTTTGGCCAAATGGATTAATTTGAAAATTGGTAATACCAATAACTTCATCTTCTTGAACGGTCTTACCAACCTTAATAATTGGTCCCCCGGAATTTCCTTTATTAATAGTTAAATCTAAGAGTGCAACATTCCTTGGCATTTTTAAATCTGGGAATCCAGGTTTTTTATACACTACAGAGTCATCGTATTTTGTCGATAATATTCCACTCGAAACAAATTGATACTTTATACCAAGTGGATACCCACAAGTATAAATTTGATCTCCCTCATTAATATTATCGAAGTTACCAAGCTTTATGTATGTAAAACTAATTTTCTCGCTTGGTGGCCTTAGAAGGCAATAATCATATGCGACAGCTTGCTGATTAAACTTTGAATTTTCAAAAAAGATGCTTGGAATCCCTGTCTCATATTTTTTTCCATCATTCGTTTCAATGAATATTTTTTTATAAAGTAGAACGTTGCCAGCCGAGTCTAAAACTATTGAAGGAGCTATTACGTGCCAGCATGTCATTATATAACCATCTGGGCTGAAAAAGAATCCTGTTCCAGTAGCATCGCTGCCTTCAATAGATATTCTAATTACAGATTTTTTTAACCTTTCAATTCTGTCCTTAGTTAAGGATTGAGAGTTGCATACTGCGCAATTAATTAAAGCGCCTATAATTATTATGGATATACAATTGAGTCTCATTAAATGTCAATTTAATGCAAAAATTAATCATTTGTCTTTGAATTATCCATTTCTGTCTTAGCACGTGCGGCAGGGAAGAAAAGGCTCTTGCAATAACTTAGCTTTACATCAAATTGAGAGTTAGAAAGAACAAATGAAGCTATTAGTGATGCAGCTAATAGAGATTGCAACTAATTGATATATAGCAGATAGGGTAAAGTTACCTAAACAAGCAACTAAGAAGGGTAGCATTAGAGATTAAAACACTAATACATCAACAAACACCTTATAGACATACAATAGACAACTTGTAAAGAAAGTCGACTTTAGCGCCCTTAAAAACATTTTTTATCAATCCGTCTTGCGTTGTCCTGTAATCCGTCTATATTTGTCACACTGTAAGGCATAAAAAAAGGGCTTCCCCGACTGCGAATCTGTGGAAAACCCTGTTTTTTGTTTAGAATAAAACTTTAGGCACGAAGTGCTTCTGGCCGTATTATTTCATAAATGTACTAAAATTTTAAAATATGACAACTGAGACACCATTATTTGAAGCAATCAAATCTCTCAAGATAGCTGAGGGCGATTTGAAAAGTCAGCTTAGGTCAATTCAAGATGCAATTGCAGCTCTTGATAGGAATTCAAGACCTCACGTTAACCTGGATGATACTAAAAAAAATGAATACGATTCAGATTGGAGTATCAGTAACAAGTTTTTATACCTATTAAAGAGATATAATAGGTTCATACACTTTAGAGAAGCTGCTGAAATACTAGTTGATATAGATGGGGAAGGGGATGCGAAAGAACTTACAGGTAAACTTTCATCCGGCACGATTAGCCTAAAACAGAACGGTATTATTGTTAAATACCAAGCTTCAAAAAGTAATCAAGATACATTTTGGGGTTCTCCAAAGTGGCTTGATGAAAATGGAAAAATAAAATCAGGCTTTGAGTTTAATAAGGATTACTTATCTGACGGGAATAAAAAGTCACCATTGTTTGATTTATGATAGACTTTAAAAAAATTAAGGGGTCAAGTCCATTGGAATCCTTCATGCGATCGCTGACGATCGTGCCCGATGGGTTGCTTGCCCCCTTAAGGTTTAAGCGAACTAAAAAGAGTTAGTCTAATTATAAGACCATGAATCATTATCTCAAGGAAGTTAATTTGTCTCATTAGCAGAAAAACTAAACTCCCCTTTTTCTAAACCCCGCTATGAACGGGGTTTACTTTTTTATAAAGGTATTGATAAAAGATGAAAGATAGTTAGACCGAACGATTATTTAACTACTCCATTAGTGGTCTAAGTTAATGCAACAAATACATTATTTGTTGTCGTTAAACTTTTTTTTCCCCGTCCTTTCTGTCTCGGAACGTGCGGATGCAAAGAACAGGCTCTTGCAATAACTTAGGATGTGGGCAGGAAGTGTGGTTGTTGCATGTGCCTGTTGTGCAAATTGGGGAAATCTCCCTGACTTAGTTGGTGTTGCTTGCGTATTGCAGGAAAAGGATTGGCTCTTTCGCAAGTAGTTGGAGAAGTCATAAATGCCTATGATAAGGGGCAAGAGTTAGGAAATCACTTAAACTATGATGTGGTGATGAATGTCGCTCGTAGGGATTTCATCCGGGCGGAATGGGTTTTGTATGTGATAGATCAGGCTCTTAAGGCAGACGTAATTAAAAACAACGATCCAAAGTATATAGAAGACCTAGTGAATTTCTCTCTCGATGATACAAAACCAACAATAAAATTAAGCCCAAATTCATTTCGGCTGACAACCGATGAACAAAAATTGAATTCTTTGAGAAGTGATTTTAATAAGATAAAAGAGTTTTATAATAAAGACCAGCGTGAAGGATTTGTGGAGTTTAAGATAGGGCTCAATAAAAAACAAGTTTCGGACACTCGTAAAATGAAATCAAAGCCAAGATAGAATTATGAAAACATTGGAATTAGGTCTATGTATTTTTTTTAGTTCACTATTATTTTCGTGCAATGCGGATGATTTACTGACTTATCGTTTTGGCGAGTATTTGAAGTATGAAAACATTGAGCCAAAAAGCCTGAGAGACTCTGTTGATCAGTATATTTTTTGTATTTCTGAAAAGATAAAGAACGATGCGCCTTGTTGGTATTTCCCTCAAATCAATTCCGTGGACGTTTCTTTTCATATGTCAACTATCGATGGTGACACCTACTTAGGCGGCCTAGGCGATTTTATTATTCCTTTCGCTAAGTCATCATATAAACTTCTTGCTGCTGGCACCTATTTGAGGTATACAGACTGCGAAAAGGAATATTTGATCAAATACTACTGGAGTGCATTTGTTTGGATGTATCAAATCATGAGGCTCTATATTTACTTTCGCAATTGCGTTACGAAGCAGGATACGTGAAGGAAGCAAAATATTTGATGAAGATTTTACTTGAAAAGAACCCTAACAATAAGGAAGTAAAGAGACTGTTTGATAGGATGAATAAAACAGAGACAGCTTATTTCAAAAACTTCGAAGAATTTTTGCAAATAGAGGCCTTTTATGCCGAATGAGCTCCCCATTGCCTTTGTTGGTGTTGTGCGAGTGAAGTAGAGCGTGAGGTCACCAACAAGCAACATAAAACTTAGAAACAAAAGCCCCCTGCCTTAGTTGGTGTTGTTCGCGAGTATAAGGCGCGTAGGCTTCACCAACAAGAGAGATAAAAAATACCTTGCCTTTGTTGGTGTTGTGCGAGTGGAGTAGAGCGTAAGATCACCAACAAGCAATATGTAGGGGCAGAGAAGAAGTAAAATTAATAAGCGTGTTAGTGAAAATACCAACATCATTTAGTTAGTCGTCCCTTAAAAACTCGGTCTGGCTAAAAAGGTGAAAAAAATTAACCTGCTGCCTTCTATACTGATTTTAAAAATGCGGAACAAAAAGAGAAGTGGGTTTACCTTCCACTTGTTCATCATCCTTTTGAAGTTCATGCCAGATGCGGC
>Ga0163148_10002637_pt1 | contig 21034 bp, 20 predicted proteins | sample OliLakLV19MP7P2_FD_148606 | JGI IMG/M metagenome (GOLD analysis project Ga0163148, IMG submission 148606) | Freshwater microbial mat bacterial communities from Lake Vanda, McMurdo Dry Valleys, Antarctica- Oligotrophic Lake LV.19.MP7.P2 | ecosystem: Environmental > Aquatic > Freshwater > Lake >...
CTGCCCCTTGACCCCCTACCCTCACCGCCTACCTTTCGCCCCTCGGTCGCGCGTGGACCTTGTAGCTCAGTTGGTTAGAGCGATAGACTGTGGCTCTATAGGTCGCGGGTTCGAACCCCGTCAAGGTCCCCACTTCTCGATGTGAGTACGAACCGCCCCCGTCGCCGGGGGCGGAATCGTTTCAGGCCGCCACATGAGCTCGGCGTGCACAACCGGCCTTCGTCGACGCCGAACAGGCGGATCGCGTGCGCCTGTTCAATGGGCTCGCACTGGCGATCGTCGAACTGAAGGGTGGCGGCGACCGCGTGCAGCTTTCGGCCGAAGCGGACAGCCTGGCCGCAGCCCAGGTCGCCCTGGAGGCGGGGCCGCCCGCGATGCGAGAATCCCGTCGTCGATGCCCTGTTGAGCCATGGTCTGCGCAGTCTTGTGACACGAACGACACCAGAATGCTGTCGGTACCGTGAAGCATCTCCTCTACGTCGAAGACAACCCCAGCGACCTCGCCGCGGCGCGCGAGGCGCTGCGCGAGATCGGCGCGCCGATCATGCTCCACGGGGTGGGAAACGCCGTCCAAGCCTTCCTTTTTCTCGCCCGTCGCGATGCGTATCGCGAGGCGCCCCGCCCCGATGCCATCCTGCTCGACCTCAACCTGCCGGTGATGTCCGGCCAACGCGTGCTTGAAGAACTGCGCGGCGACGCCGACTGGTCGCCGATCCTGGTGGTGATGTTCTCGTCCTCGCCGATAGCGCAGGATCGCGAGGCGGCGGAACGCCTGGGTGCGCGCTTCATCAAGAAACCGTCGCGCTGGGCCGACTACCTTGATCTCGCGCGCCAACTCGAGAAGTGCCTGGAGGGCCGCGTCTGCGCCAAGGAAACCTCGACCTGAACGACGGGTCAGGGCCGGCTCAGCCCCCGATCATCCCCGATGCCCCGCGCAGCGCGGCGGCGCGCATCTTCTCAAGCTTGAGCGCGAGGTAGGACGCGAACGCGAGCACCTCCTGGTAGGTGCCCGGCTTGCGTTGGATGGCGGCGTTCAGCGTGCGCAGATGGTCGGCCTCGCGCGGATCGGCATTGCTAGTCCAGACCACGATCGGCAGTTCGGCGAAGCGCGGGTAGGAACGCACCCGGGTCAGCCACTCGCGCCCGGTCATGCCCGGCATGCAGTAGTCCAGCACCACCAGGTCGACGGGGGACGTGGTCGCGCCGCTAAGCAGGACGGCGAGCGCATCGCGCGGATCGTGGTGGCTCTGCACCGCGATGTCGCGACCCGTCAAGGCTTCGAGCAGCATGGCGATGTCAGCGGGATTGTCTTCGACGAGGAGGATGCGGTGGGCTGGCATGGACTGCCGTTCGTAACCGGGATGGGAACGCCGGGAAGACCGGGCTGGCGACATTCTACAGCCGCCCGTCCAGGCCAGCGGCCGGGAAGTGCGCAAACCCCTCACACCGGCAAGAGGGCGTCCTCGAGAGCCATGCCCTCGTGCTCCAGCTTTTCGTTCGCGGCGCAGCAGAACGGCGTCCACGGCATGAGCTGCAAGCGTTCATGCTCGATCGTGTGTCCGGTCAGCTCGCAGATGCCGAAGGGAACCGGGCGCGCGTGGTCGATCTTGTCGATGGCGCGCTGGACGAGGCGCAGGGTCGCGCCGGTTTCCGCGCTCTCGGCAGCGACGATGGCCTGATCCTGCAGATCGGTGGCCACGTCGGCGGGGTGCGTGACCATGGAGTTCGCCTCCTCGCCCTCGTTCCCGCTCGCCAGGCCATCGAGGTCGGATCCCAGGCGCCGCGCCTCGACCAGCAGCGTTCGCCGCCACTCCGCCAGCTGATCGAGGCCATAGGGCGATGCGGACGCGATCATCAGGTGCACCCACGCAGCAGGAAGAGCACGATGAGCACCGGGATGGGAATGCCGAGCAACCACAGCAGGCCCCAGCCCACCGCCCCTGCACGTGTCTTGGTCATGAGTTCAGCCATGGTCCACCTCCTTTGCCGCGTGCATATTACCGGACGGGAGCGTAGGTCGGGCATCCCAGCCGGTACGGATTCAACGCCCGGCTCGCCTTGCGGGGCGGCGTGCGCGGAGAATGATCGGCGGCGAGGACGCCATGACCCCCGCCGGCATCACCATCCGCGAAGCCAGCGACCGCGACCTGCCCGTGGTCGCCGATCTCGCCGCGATCACCTTCCGCGCCCACTATTCCACCATCATCTCGGGCGAGCAGATCGAATACATGCTCGAACGCATGTACTCGGCCGTCGCCCTGCGCCGCCAGCGTCAGATGGGCCATGTCTTCCTGCTCGCGCTGCATGCCGGCGAGCCGGTCGCCTACGCCTCGTTCGGCGTCTCGGCTGAGGACCAGGCCGAGGGCCAGATCCACAAGCTCTACATCCTCCCCGAGCATCAGGGGCGTGGCCTCGGTCAGCGCCTGATCGAGCACATCGCCGACCGACTGGTGCGCATGGATCGCGGCCGCCTCGTGCTGACGGTCAATCGTGGCAACATCGCGGCGATCAATTTCTATTTCAAGATGGGCTTCACCATCCGCTCGGTGGTCGACACCGGCATCGGCGGCGGATTCTCGATGAACGACTTCGTCATGACCAAGCGCCTGAGCACCACGCCGGGGCATGAATCGGGTCTGCTGCAGGCGATGCGCTAAACACCCGTCGCTCCGTCACGCCGGGGGCTGGGCGACTGGCGCGGCCAACACCCCGGCGAATGCGCTTTGCGCGATGGGAATCGCGCTGGCTCGCCGCCAGGCGCCCAGCGTGGCGGCGCGCAGATCGTACACCACCGAACCGGCATCCACCTCACCTCGGGCGGCCAGTGCGCGCAGACCGGCGCGATCGACGCACCGCGCCCCGGCGCGACCCGCCACCACGATCGGCGGCGCGCTCAGCAGGCGCCGGCCGTCGCGCTGCTCATGCGCGAGCAGCAGGCGCGCGATCTTGTCGCGACTGCACCCCGAGAGGTCCTCGTCCCCCTGCCACGCGATCGCCAGCACCGCGCCGTCGACCTGCGCCTCGATCGCCCAGGCCGCGACCCGCCCCTCGCGCGCGAACTGGGCGAACAGCTTGTCGCCGGCGCCGGATAGCGCGATGGCGTCGGCATGACCCAGCGGCGGATCGCAGGGCACCAGCTGGATATGGGCATCATCGGCAAGGTCGGCGAGCGGCATGCCGGCAGCATGACCAGGGCGGCGGAGTCTGAAGCGGCGATCCGGCGCGCCGATCAGACCCGGTCCACGCGTCCCCGCTGCTGCAACCAGCGCGCTGTGACTCAGCAGGCGATGGCCCACACCGCGCCGAGACACCAGCCGGCGACGACATCGCTGGGATAATGGAACCGCAACAGCACCCGCGATATCCCGATCACGCCCACCAACAGCACGGCTGCGAAGGCGAGGAAGCGACGATCCCGCCGGTGGGGCAGCAAGCGCATGATCAGCGACGCCAGGGTCAGGTAGACCACCGCCGCCATCAAGGCATGCCCGCTGGGAAAGCTGTCGCTGCCGCCGGCGTAGGGTGCGGTGGCCAAGGCGCTGGTAGAGGTCCTTGAGGAGCCCGCAGACGCCCAGGGAGTGGCAGGGCGCATGAGCGACGGCGCGGCCTGACAAGCTCACCCCCTCCTTGCGTGACTTCACCCGGCGCGCGCGTACCTCCTTACCCCACCATGCGCTCGTCCTGGCCTGTCACCGGTACCGTCGCCTACCTCTCGCAGCCTAAGCTGTGGGGCTGGCCGCTCGTCGCCACCGCGGCGGGCTGGGTGGTGATCCTGCTGGTCTTCGCCGCAATGCTGGTCTGGCGGCGACCGCCGCACGATGCCGGCTTCTGGAACACCCTGGTCGGCTACATGTGGGCCTTGGCCCAGGCCGGCGGCGCCGCGTTCGCGGTCTACATCGTCCTCCTGCCGCTCCTGGTTGGCATGGCGTGCGAACAGCTGGCCAAGCGCATCCAACGCGAGGCGGGCGCCGCCGAGGCGCGCGAAGAGCCGCTGCCGCGCGCACTGTGGTCGACCATGCGCGTCATCCTCAACACCATCCACCTGCGCCTGGGCTGGCTGCTGGTCAGCGTGGTGGCGCTGATCCTGACCGGCCCGTTCGGGTTGCTGGTCGGCGCCTTCGCCATGGCTCAGATCGCGGTGATCGATGCCGCCGACATCGGCCTCGCCATGCGTGGCTGCGATGGGCTGACGCGGATCCGGCTGCTCGCGGCGCACCGCGCTGAATTGCGTCGCGCGGCGCTGCCAGCGGCACTGCTCAACATCGGCCTCGGCGTCACCTTCCTCGGTTGGCTGTTCTGGCTGCCCGGCCTGGTCGCTGGCGCGGCCAAGACGGTGCTCGACTGGCCCGAGGTGCGCGCGCTCACCCTGCCCGCGACCGGTTCGGATATGATACGAACGGTCGATGCAGAGCTGCTACCGCCGACAGCGCCATCATGATGGGGTGAAGATAGTCTCGACTCCGCGCAGCTCGAGAATGGGTCGCAGCCCCTCTTCGCTCGCTATCCCCGACAGACTCCTAGGCTAGGGTCCATGCCGACCCTGTCACCGCAGGACATCCTCGGGCCGACCGGGATGCTCAGCGCCCACCTCACGGGGTGGGAGAGCCGGCCGCAGCAGGTCGCGATGGCGGACACCGTCGCCGAGGCCATCACCAGCAAGAGCCACGCCGTGGTCGAAGCACCGACTGGCGTCGGCAAGAGTTTCGCCTACCTCGTCCCCGCCGCGCTGCATGCGCTGGCGAGCGGCAAGAAGGTGGTGATCTCGACCGGGACGATCGCGCTGCAAGAACAGCTGGTCACCAAGGACATCCCGCTGCTGCTCAAGATCCTGCCCGAGCTGAAGGCGGTGCTGGTCAAGGGGCGGCAGAACTACATCTCGCTGCGCCGGCTGGCGCACGCCGCCGGCGGCGGACAAAGCGCCTGGTTCGAATCCAACGACGATGCCCGCACGTTGAAAGAGATCGTGGACTGGTCCGAGAAGACCGAGCGCGGCGACAAGGCCGACCTTGGCTGGGACCCTCCTGGGCAAGTCTGGCGGCACGTGGTCAGCGATCGCGGCAACTGCCTCGGGCGCAAATGCCCGACCTACGGCGAGTGCTTCTTCTACCAGGCGCGGCGCGAGATCGAGGAGGCCAACCTCCTCATCGTCAACCACCACCTCTACTTCAGCGATCTCTCGCTGCGCGAAGAACACGCCGGCATCCTGCCCGCGCACGAGATCGTCATCTTCGACGAAGCGCATACCCTGGAGGACGTCGCCACCGAGCACCTCGGCTCGAGCATCGCCGAGGCGCAGATCCGCTTTTTCCTCGATGGTTTGTGGAGCCGCAAGGGCAAGGGTCTGCTGTCGAGCGAGGCGTACGCTTTCGCGCGCGAAGCGGTTGAGCACGCGCGCATCGCTGGCGAAGGCTTCTGGCGCGAGGTCGCCCTGCTCGTTGGCGACGGCGCCGAGGACGCGATCCCGCTCGGCAATCCGGCGCGCGTCGACAACATCCTCTCGCCTGCCCTCGACCGCGTTGGACAGGCGCTGGCCGACTGCCGCGCGCGCGCCCTCGACGAGGACGTCGCCAACGAGTTCCGCGCCCAGGGCGAAAAGGTCGCGGTCATGTCCGGCGTCCTGCGCGGCATCGTCGATCAGCAGCAGGAAGGTTACGTCTACTACGCCAACGTGCCGCGCGGACGCGGCACGCCCTCGCTCGCCGCCAATCCGCTGAGTGTCGCCGAACTGCTCAAAGAGCGCCTGTTCGCGACGACACCGACGGTGATTCTGACGTCGGCCACACTCGCCGCCGACGACTCGGAACGTTTCCTATTTCTGCGCAAGAGACTTGGTCTGGAAGGTGGTCTCTCGAAGCGCCTCGACAGTCCATTCGACTACCAGAAGCAGGCGCGTCTGCTGCTCAACCAATCGCCACTCGATCCCAACTCGCCGCGCTACGAACAGGCGCTCGCCAAGTGGCTGATCGACTACCTGCTCACCGCCAAGGGCGGCAGCTTCGTGCTCTTCACCAGCTACCGCCAACTCGACACGGTCTACCAGCTGGTGCGGCCAGCGCTGGAACGGGCCAACCGTTTCGTGCTCAAGCACGGCGACAGCATGGGCCGCAGCCAGATGCTCGAACTGTTCAAGCGCGTCGGCAACGCCGTGCTGTTCGGCACCTCGTCCTTCTGGGAAGGCGTCGACGTCCAGGGCGACGCGCTGTCGAACGTGATCATCACCAAGCTGCCCTTCGAGGTCCCCAATCACCCACTGGTCGAAGCCCGCCACCGCGAGATCCAGCGCCGCGGCGGCAACGCCTTCATGGAGCGGACCGTGCCTGAGGCGATCATCCGCCTGAAGCAGGGCTTCGGTCGCCTCATCCGCACCACCAAGGACACCGGCACCGTCGTCATCTGCGACCACCGCGTGCTGACCAAGGCCTATGGGCGCTATTTCCTGCGCGCGCTGCCGCCATGTGCGACCGAGACGTTCAGCCTGGAGGCATACGGCTGAATGAGATGGATGTGCCCGGTGAAGCCTGCGCGGCGACGCGGCCACCCCGCCCGCCATTGCGTTGCCACGCTTCCTGACGTACCAATTCGACAGATGCGCCACCTCGCCGCCTGTCCTGCTTGCAAGCGTCAGTACGATGTCGGCCCGCTCGCGCCGGGGGCCCACTTCCGCTGTCCATGCGGCACGCTGACCACCGTGCCCGCCCTGGCCGAGGCACACCGCCACCTCCATGCCCTCCACTGCGGGACCTGCGGCGCCGCGCGCAGCGATGTCACCGCGCGCGCGTGCGGCTTCTGCCAGGCCGCCTTCAGCGACGACGATCTGCGCCGCGACACGGTCTGCCCCGGCTGTTTCGCGCGTATCGCCGAGGACGCGCGCTTCTGCGACCACTGCGGCGTCGCCATCGCCCCCCTGGCATTGGCCGCGAGCACCACCGAACTGGCCTGCCCCGCCTGCGGCGTGGATTGCCGGCTACGCGGACGCGACCTCGGCGAGCCGTCGGTGCGGGTCGACGAATGCGCACGCTGCGGCGGGTTGTGGCTGAGCACGATCGCCTTCGATGCAGTGCTGACCCGCGCGCGCGCCAGCGCGCCAATCGATCCGCGCACCGCCAGACGTCCGCAGCCGACCGCACTTCCGTCGGCCAGCGGCGGCCCCCTCTATCGCCCGTGCCCGCAATGCGCCGGGCTGATGAACCGCGCGAACTACGGCCGTTCCAGCGGCGTCATTGCCGATTCCTGCCAGGAGCACGGACGGTGGTTCGATGCCGATGAATTGACGAGGGTCATCGCCTGGATCCACAGCGGCGGCCCGGAACGGCAACGCGCCATCGCGGGTGAGCGCGAGCAGTCGCATCGGCGCCAGCAGGATCTCAAACGCTCGCTCGCCTGGCCTGAGCGCAGCGCGGGAATGGGCACCGAGAGCTGGACCGGCACCGGCAGCAGGTCGCTCGGTGAGGATATCCTCACCGGCGTGCTCGAATTCCTCTTCGGCCGCCGTTAGGCGGGCGCCCTTGGCAGGGAGGGACAGTTGGCGCCGGATCGCCACTCCCTCGTTGCGGGCCCGCGGGCAATGCGCCACCGTAGCACCAGCATGGAGCCCGTCCTCGTCGCCCGTGATCTGCGCAAGCGCTTCGGCGCCTTCACCGCCCTCGACGGCGTCAGCTTTGAGTTGCGCCAAGGCGAAGTGGTCGGCTTTCTTGGCCCGAACGGCGCCGGCAAGTCGACGACGATGAAGATCCTCACCGGCTTCCTCGCGCCGACCTCGGGCTCGGCGACCATCGCCGGGCACGATCTGGTCAGTGAACCGCTCGCCTGCCGCCGCCTGATCGGCTACCTGCCTGAAGAGGTGCCGCTCTACCTCGACATGACGGTGACCGCGTATCTCGACCACGTCGCACGCCTGAAGGGCGTGCCGCGCACCGAACGCCGGCGCGAGGTGGTCGAGGCGATCGGCGCGGCGTGGTTGGGCGAGAACGCCAACCGTCACATCCGCAAACTGTCCAAGGGAAACCGTCAGCGCGTCGGCCTGGCCCAGGCGCTGCTCGGCAAGCCGCCGATCCTGATCCTCGACGAGCCCACCTCGGGGCTGGATCCCGCACAGGTCGCCAACTTCCGCGATCTCATCGCCAGCCTCGCCGCCAAGCATACCATCCTGCTTTCGACCCACATCCTCGCCGAGGTCGAGGCGACCTGCGCCCGCGTGCTGGTCGTGCACCGCGGCACGGTGGTGGTCGCCGAGGGCATCGACGACCTGCGCCGCCGCGCCAGCCGGGTCACCCGCATGCGCCTGCGCCTGCGCTCGGGCGATGCGACCGCCGCGCGCGATGCGCTCACCGCCGCGCCCTGGGCCAGCGTGGTCGCGACCGAAGCCGACAGTGTGGTGGTCGACGCCGAACCAGAACGGCGCGCCGAACTGGTCGCGCTCGGCGAGGCGAATGGCGGCCTGCGCGAGCTGATCGAAGAGCGCCGGTCGCTCGAGGAGGTCTTCCGCGACCTCATCGCCAGCGGCGCCGCGTGATCGCGCTGCTGCGCGAAGCCGCCCGCGGCTTCGCCGACCTCGTCCTGCCCAGCGTGTGCCCGGCGTGCCACACCGCCGCTGGACCTGGCCTGTGCGCCGCCTGCATCGCGCTGGTACCGCGCCCCAGCGATCCCTGCCGCTGGTGCGCCACCCCCGGCCAGGGACGCGAGCGTCGCTGCGGCGCCTGCCACAACCGTGGCCTGGCCCACATCCGGCGCGTCAGCATTGGCTGCGTCTATCGCGGCGTGGTCGAGCAACTGGTTGGCGATGCCAAGGCCGGCGCGCGGCCAGCCGCGGTACGCGCGCTCGCCGAGCTGCTGCCAGCGCCGCCAGAGCCTGATGCGCTGGCGGTGGTGCCGGTGCCGGCCGCGCGCGGGCGCCGGCCGGGGCCGCATCTCGCCACCGCCCTGGCGCGCGCGCTTGGCCGGCGTCACCAGGTCGCTGTCCTGCCGCTGCTGCGCACCACGCGCATCGCAGCCGAGCAGCACCGGCTCGGCCTCGCCCTGCGCCGGCGCAACGTCGCCGAGCTGTTCATCAGCCGTCCGGCACCTGAGCGTGTCCTGCTGGTCGACGATCTGCTGACCAGCGGCGCCACCGCCATCGCCGCGGCGACCGCGCTGCGTGCAGCGGGGGCGAAGCGCATTGATCTCGTCTGCTTGGCGCGAACGCCTCGTCAGGGTGAATGAGGAACGTTTGGTTGAGCGTGAACGCTTGCCGGCTAGGCGGTGGGCCAACTGAGCATGAACACGCTGCCGTCGTCGCCCGTCGCCTGCAGCACGATATCGCCGTCCTGGCGTTGCTGGCAGCGCTTGGCGACGGTGGCGCCAAGGCCGAGGCCGCGCGTGCGGCCGGTGATGAAGGGCTCGAAGATCTTGGCGCGCAGGGCTTCGGGAACGCCGCGCCCCTGATCGCGCACGCTGATCGTGCCCGGGGCGACCTCGACCACGACGGCGGCACCGGGACGACAGGCCTCGATGGCGTTGCGCACCACGTTGAGCATCGCCTGGCGGCTGAGTTCGACATCGCCCACGCCCATGCCGCTGCCGCAATGGCAGAGCGTGACGCCGGCCTTGGCGGCGGCGGTGGAAGACAGGTCGCAGGTCGTGCGCGCGAGCACCGCCAGGTCGAACAGGCGACGGTCGGCGTCGCGCTCGCGGCTGTAATAGAGGAGGTCGGTGACGAGGCGGCCGAGGCGGTCGACCTCGCCAAGGATGATGTCGACGCACTCGACATCGGCGGGGTCGGACAAGGCCTCGCGCACCAGTTCGGCGTTGGCGCTGATGCCGGCGAGCGGATTGCGAACCTCGTGCGCGACGGTCGCGGCCATGCGTCCGAGTTCGGCCAACGGCCGCAGCCGGCGCAGTTCCTCGATCAGCGCCGCGGGATCGAGGTCGGTGGTCTGCCGGCGGTGGGATTCGGTCGCGTGGTCAGGCATCGCCAATCTTCGCCGCAGGGGTGACGGACGAAGCATCGTCGCGAGCACCGGCCGGCATCAGGTTAAGTTCACGAAGCTTGTTGTAGAGCGTGGTCCGGTTGATGCCCAGCGCATCGGCGGCATTGGACTTATGACCACCGGCCTCGGCCAGCGCGGCGCGGATGATGGTGGCCTCGATGCGCTCGAGATTGCGCTCGCCGGGCGGGATGACCAGCGAGCCCTCCGGCAGGGCCGGGGCACCGACCATGTCGGGACGGATCACGCGCAGCTTCTCATCGAGACAGAGGTCCTCGATCGTGATCTCGCCACCCTCGGCGACGATCACCGCGCGCTCGATGGCGTTAGCCAGCTCGCGCACGTTGCCGACCCAGGCATAGGTGCGCATCGCGTCGCGCGCCGAGGTCGACAGGCGCAGATCCGGTCGGCTGAGTTCGGGTCCGAGGCGGGCGAGCAGATAATCGGCGATCGGCAGCACATCCTCGGGCCGTTCGCGCAGCGGCGGCACGCGCACCGGAACCACGCGCAGGCGGAAGTAGAGGTCCTGGCGGAAGCGACCGCCCTCGACCTCGGCGCGCAGATCGCGATTGGTGGCGGCGACCACGCGCACATCGACCTCGACGTCGGCCAGCCCTCCGACGCGGCGATAGCGCCGTTCCTGAAGCGCGCGCAACAGCTTGGTCTGCAGCTGCAGCGGCATCTCGCCGACCTCGTCGAGGAACAGCGTGCCGCCGTCGGCGGCCTCGAAGAGGCCGGCCTTGCCCTTGACGTCAGCGCCGGTGAAGGCGCCCTTCTCGTAGCCGAACAACTCGGCTTCCAAAAGGTGCTCGGACAGCGCGGCGCAGTTGATGGCGATGAAGGGTTTGGCCGAGCGCGCCGACCGATCATGGATGGCGCGCGCGACCAGCTCTTTGCCGACGCCGCTTTCGCCCTCGATCAGCACCGTGGTCGAGGGCACCGCGGCGACGCGCTTGATCAGGCCCATGACCCGCTTCATGGCGCCGCTGTGGGCGATCAGCGAGACCCGGCCGCTCGACTTGCCCGAGAGGCGAGCGACCTGACGGCCGAGGTGCTGCTTCTCGAGCAGATTGCGCACGGTGGTGCGCAGACGTTCGAGCTTGAACGGTTTCTCGAGGTAGTCGGCGGCGCCGTGCTTGAGGGCCTCGACGGCGAGGTCGGTCGAGCCATTGCCGGTCAACAGCACGATGGGCACATCGACATCGATCTGGCGGATGCGCTGGACGAAGTCGAGGCCATCGCCGTCGGGCAGCCGCTGATCGAGCAGGATGAGGTCGGGGTAGCTGTCGCGGACCCGTTCCAGCGCCAGAGCGCCGGTCGCGGCCTCGACGACAGTCACATCATCGAAGGCACGCCCGATGGCGTGGCGGATCGAGTCTTCATCGTCGACAACTAGGATGGTTTCAGTCATTGGTTGGGTGCGAAGATGGACAGTAATACTCCGAGATGGAGGTCCCCGCAAGGACGACCGTACGCTTCAACCCGGTTCGGGGCGTGACGCGGCCAGCGACGGTACCCGTCGCAGCTCTTCGCTGCGGGCGCCGACGCCGCGCATGTCGCCTGCCGGCAGACCGATGGCCGGTGCGGGCGCGCGCAGCAGGACACCGCGCCACACCCAGACCGGATCACGCGCGCCGGTCCATGACGCGCCGACATCGCCAGCGTCGATGGTCAGCCCATCGACCAGCGGCAGGACGGAATCCACCGCAAGCAGTCCGGTACGGGCGCCGGTCAGCACCACATCGCGCAGCGCCCCGCCGGAAGAGCGGTTGAGGGACAAGGCGGTGTCGAAACCGGCGGCTTCGGCGACCACCGCCACCAGGTCGAGCTTCCCGCCCGTGACCTCGATCAAGGCGCCTCCGCCCGATCCGAGCGCACTGAAGCGACAGCGTTCGGCATGCAGATCGCCCCGGTTCAGGACGATGGCCGGGCCGGCGCTGCGCAGGGCGCAATCCGCCAGCCGGAGTTGGCCCTGGCCGTCGACCACGACCCCGAGGCCATCGCTGCGCCCAATCATGCCACTGACCGAAAGCTTTGCGCCGCTGACCGCGAGCAGCTGGCGGCACCCGCCTTCGATGCGGATATCGCTGACCATCGCCGCCGAACCCGACAGCGCCTCGATGGCGGTGCGTGCGCCCGGCACCAGGGTGACCCCACGCAGCTCGAATGCGGTCAGGCCGGTCTGCAACTGGATCAGCGCCTGCGGCCCGCTTGGTGCCACCAGACGCACCCCCGGGCCGCCCGCGACCAACACCAACCGCGATTGCGCCACGCCGAAGCTGAATGGCCCGACGTAGTCGCCCGGTTCGAGGATGACCCGCGCCACCTCGCCGGTGCGCTGGGCCTCGGCCAATACCGCGGCAAAGGTGTCCGGCTGGGCACGCAGCACCGGTGGTCCACGGCGAGCAAGAACCGCCCACGCCAGCCCGGCCACCACCAGCGAAGCGGCGACGGCCATGCCGACCATGGCCAGGATCGGCGCGATGCGCCGGCGGGGCGCCGACGCGGACGCGGGAACGGCCGGAACTTCGGCGACGACCGATTCGGTGCGAGCGCCCGGCCGATCGGCGAGCGCGGCGACCAGGCCCGGGGCCAGACGCTTGGCCTCGACGAGCACGGCGTCCCAGTCATGCAGACGGACGCCGCGGTCCTTCGCCAGCATGCCACCCAGCAGCTTCACGAAGGGCGCCGTCAATCCGCGCGTGGCGAGCGGCGTGAGATCGAGGGCCTCGGTGACCTGCTTGTACATGATCGCGGCCGAGCTTTTGCCGCTGTACAGCGTCTGGCCCAGGAGCGCATGGTAGAGGGTGGCGCCGAGCCCGTAGATGTCGCTGCGCTGATCGAGGTCGTGCTCGCCCGAGGCCTGCTCGGGGCTCATGTAGTGCGGCGTGCCGAGGGCGACGCCACTGTGGGTCAGATCGCCCTTGGTGAAGGTGTTGGTCTCCTCGTCGCTCAACTGCCAGGTCTTGGCCAGTCCAAAGTCGCACAGCTTGGCGCAGAATGGCGAGGTGATGCCATCGCCCGGTGGGGCGAGGATGATGTTGGCGGGTTTGACATCGCGGTGCAGCACGCCGCGCTGCCAGGCATAGCGCAGGGCATACGCCATCTGCACCAGGAGGGTCATGCCCTCGTCCTCGCTCAGTGGACCCTCGGCCTGGATGCGTTCCTTCAGACTGCGGCCGGTGACCAGCTCCATGATCAGGTAGCGCTGGGCCTCGATGGATCCGGCGCTCAACGAGCGGGTGATGTGCGGGTGCTGCAGGCGGAGGGTTGCGCGCGCCTCGCGCTGGAAGCGGTGGGCATACTCCTCGCTCTGCGAGAACTTCGCTGACAGCAGCTTGACCGCCACTTCGCGACCGGTCGTGTCGCGGGCGCGGAACACCTCGCCCATGCCGCCCTGGCCGATGCGACCCTGGAGGGTGAAACCCTCGACCTCGAGCGCGCGTACGCGCGTCGAGCTGATGTAGCGATGCAGCTCCATCGTCTGCTGATCGGAGACGAACCCGAGGTCCTGGATGAGGAACCACAAGCTGCGCTGCACTCCCCGATCGGAGAGTGATTGCTGTTCACGGCGGGCACGATCGACTTGGTCCGTCGTCAGGAAACGACGCTCGATGGCCAGCTGGACGAGCTGGAGGTCTTCCACGAGGGGAGCTTACACTACGAAGCGCGGCTTCGCCGCGCCGCGAGGAAGCGCGGCTTCGCCGCGCCGCGAGGACGCGGATAGGGTCGGCTCCGCCGACCGAAAACCCCGTCCATACCCGAGTCAACCCGCTCAATCGATGCAGCCCATCCACCGCGCGCAACGATCGCACCTAAATTCTTTGCCTTCTGCGCGATCTCGGCTGCTACCGGGATCCACACGGGGCCGTCGGTCGCGCGGGGCGCGACCCTATTCGCGTCCGTCGCGCGACGGATGCGCCTTCGGCGCATCCACTGCGCGGGGATGAAACCGTCTATGCACATCCACCAATCTCCGCGCGTCCACATGCGTATACCGCTGCGTGGTGGTCAGATTCGCATGCCCCAGCAACTCTTGCACCGCACGCAGATCCGCTCCGCCTTCCAGCAGATGGGTCGCGAAGCTGTGGCGCAGCAGATGGGTATAGACCGGCTTGGTGATCCCCGCCAACACCCCGGCCTTCTTCACCAACTGCCACAGGGATTGCCGGCTGAGCGGCCGACCGCGCGCGGAGAGCAGCAGCCGGTCCTCTCCCGCGTCGGTGGCCAGCGTGGGGCGCAGCTCGTCGAGATACCGCCGCAGCGCTCCGCGCGCCTTCTCGCCGAGCGGCACCAGGCGCTCCTTGTTGCCCTTGCCGCGCAGGCGCACCAGCGATCGGCCTTCGCGCAGGTCGGCCAGGCCGATGCCGACCACCTCGCTCGCGCGACCACCGCAGGCGTAGAGCAGCTCCAAGGCGCAGCGGTCGCGCAGGCGCAGCGGCCCGTCCGGTGCCGCCAGCAGCAGGGCCTCGACCTCGTCGACCGACAGCACCTCGGGCAGGGTGGTCCACAGCTTGGGCATCTGCGTCAGTTGTACGCGATCGCGCGCGAGCAGCTTTTCCGCCACCGCCCACCGCGTGTACATGCGCCACGCCACCAGGCACGTCGCCAAGGTCGACGCGGCGTGGCCGCGGGTGTCGCGCAGCCAACGCATGATGGCGGCGATCTCATCGGGCCCAGCATCCGCGAAGGCGACCTTGGTCTCGGCCAAGCCGGCGTAGAGGTGCGTCAGCGCGCTCTCGTACACCGCCAGGGTGTTGGCCGAGAGTCCGAGTTCGAGCCGGCAATAGGCGAGAAAATCACGGCGGGCGTCGAGCATCAGGTCTCCTGCCCCAGCCCACGCGCCAGGGCGTGGCGGACGGCCTCGGCCGGACTTTCGCCGCGCACGCGCGACCCCAGTCGGCGACCGGCGATCTCCACCCGCCGGTAGGCGATGCCATCGGCGGTCAGATCGGTGTGCAGGCGCACGGCATCGATGCGTTCGCGCGACACGCTGTGCCGACTGAGCGGCAGCCCAAGCACCCCAGCGACGATCTCGACCCCGTCGCGGCGGGCGTGGACCACCGTGGTCTGCAGCCAAGCGCGCAGCGCGGCTTGGGCGATAAGGGCGGTCGGCAGCGCGATCAGCCCGGCGCCGACGCGCCAGCCGCCCTGCCATGCCGCGACCGTCGCGACCACGCCGAGCGCCGCGACGATCAGACTGATGCCGGCCAGACCGGGATTCAGCGCGGCGGGGAAGCGCACCGTCACGCCAGCGCCATCCTCGTCGATGCGCACCCGCCGTGGCGGCCGGGGCGGCGCGGGTTGGCGCGTCGACCGCGGTGGCGCCGGTGGAGCCTGATCGCTCCCGGGCACGTCGAAGACCGGGATCTCCCACGTCTCGTGGAAGTCGAGACCGGGTCGGTCGCAGGCGACGTCGACCTCCCAGCGCACCTGATCGTCGGAGGACGAACCTTCGGCGGGCAGGGCCTGGACCACGTCGACCAAGCTGCCACCGACGAACTCGTCGGCGGGTCGGCCGGCGACCACCTGCTCGGATGACCACACGGTGAGGTCCTCAGTGCGGCGCTTGCCGGGACCGCTGCTGGTGACGCGGCGGATGCAGCGCACGCGCACGGTGAAGGGTTCATCCTCGATCGGTGGCAGCGCGCACTCGACCCGCGCGTGCAGCCAACCGCCGATGGAACCGGGCACGGTGACGAGATGCAGGCTCGGTCGTCCGAAGCGCGCGACCTGCAACGAGCGGTGCACCGCGGCGCCGATCATGGCCAGACCGCCCAGCGGGAAACCGATCCCGAACACGACGCGCAGAAGCAGCGGCGCCTCGGCACCGCGGGGCGTCGCCCACAGGCCGAATGCGGCGGCGGCCGAGACGCCGCACCAGATCACGGCCAGCACCCACCGCAGCGTCGCGCTGCGCCGCCTGGTCGGGGCGATCACGCCATCGAGCCACCCGTCGCGCCAGCGCCAGGGCTGCTCGGGGAATTCGGCACGCCGTTCGAGCTCGCGCTTGCCGGCGCGCGTGGCACGTACGGCGGCGGCGATCATGCCGCCGCCGACCAGCACGAACACCGCGCCGATCAGCTCTATAGCTAGGTCGGATCCGGGCTCGGCGTGGCGCGCCGGGCCATCCATCGCCCGCACCAGCATCAGCGCCCCGCCAGCGAAGAACGGCAGGCCGAACAGGGCAAGGCACCCGCCGGTGAGCGGGCTTGATGCAGGCGAGGACATGGGCGCGAGAATGGGCGCCGGAGGCTGGCATTCCAGCGACCCCTGCGTGGACGCGACCCCTTTCCCCAACCTGGCAGCCGAGCGTGTCCGTGCCAGGTGGCGCGTTGGTGACCGCTAGCGCAGTTTCTGCTGCGCCATGCCCAGGCGCTCGACCACGCGCAGGCCGCCGATCAGGTCCAAGGTATCGAAAAGGGGCGGGCTCTCCTTCTTGCCTGTCGTCGCCACGCGCAGCAGCATGAACACGATCTTCGCCTGCCACAGCTTGCCGGCGGCGGCGACGATTTCGGCGGGCGCGTCCGGGGCGACCTTGGCCTTTTCCTCGATCAGTCCGCGCAGGAATGGCTCCAACGCCGCCGCCGTCCACACCGCGTTCTCGCTGGCGAGGTAGTGCTTGAAGGCCTGCTGGAGCTGTTCGAGCAGCGCCTTGGCCTGGGCCTTGTCGAGACCCTTGGGCACCAGGTCGTCGGGGTGCGGGCTGACGGTGTCGGCGTAGAAGGGCTCGGCTTGCCAGACGAAGTCGCCGCCGAAGGCCATGCGCTCGCGGAACAGCGGCAGCAGGCGCTCGATGCGCTCATCGACCGCGCGATGGACCTCGGCGGTGATCCGTTCGGCCGACAGCTCGCGGAAATACTGACCCTGGAGGTGCTTCAGCTTGGTCAGGTCGAACACCGGCCCGGCGACGTTGATGCGGTCGATGTCGAAGTCCTTGATCAGGTCATCGAGGGTGAACTTCTCGCGGCCATCGGCGATGGAGTGGCCGAGCGTGGCGAGGAAGTTGACCAGCGCTTCGGGCAGGTAGCCCTGCGCCTTGTACCACATCAGGTTGGTCGGGTTCTTGCGCTTCGAGATCTTCGACTTGTCGGCGTTGCGCAGCAGACCGACGTGGACGTACTCGGGCGGGGTGAAGCCGAGCATCTCGTTGAGCAGGATGTGCTTGGGCAGCGAGTTGAGCCATTCCTCGGCGCGGATGACGTGGGTGATGCCCATGAGGTGGTCGTCGACCACCGCGGCGAGGTGGTAGGTCGGCCAGCCGTCGCTCTTGAGCAGGACCTGGTCGTCGATCTCCTTCCAGCCCTTCACCACCGGCTGCTTGCGCAGGCGGTCCTTGTAGACGTGCTCGCCTTCGAGCGGGATCTTCATGCGGATGACGTAGGGATCGCCGCGCGCGATGCGCTCCTTGGCCTCGGCCAGGTCCATGCCGCGGTGGCGGCGGTCGTACATCATCGGCTCGCCGGCGGCCGACTGACGCTTGCGCATCGATTCGAGGTCACGCGACGTGCAGAAGCAGTAATAGGCGTGGCCGGCGGCGATGAGTTGGTCGGCGTACTTCTGGTAGATGCCGAGCTTCACCCGCTCGCTCTGCACATACGGGCCATGGTCGCCGCCGACGTCGGGGCCCTCGTCATAGGGCAGGCCCAGCCACTTGAGCGAGGCGTAGATCGCCTGCGCGCTGGCCTCGGTGCAGCGCGTCTGGTCGGTGTCTTCGATGCGCAGGATGAACTTCCCGCCGTGCCGTTTGGCGAAGCAGTAGTTGATCAGCCCGATGTAGGCGGTGCCGACGTGCGGGTCGCCGGTGGGGGACGGGGCGATGCGGACGCGGACAGGCTTGGACTCGGTCATGTGGCGGCATCGTCGGGGGCATGGACCTGACGCAAGCAGGTGCGTCGCGCCAGCGTCCACCGCACGGGCACCGGCGCCTGGGATCGTGGACCAGATGAGGCCGAGCTCAGCTCGGCGATCCCAGGCGCTGTCCGCCTACTCGAGCCGCCCATCCAGGCGGAGATCGCAGGGGAACCACTCGGGCACGTGCACGTCGTTCAACTTCTCTTCGGCGAGCGCCTGATCGACAAGGGTTTCGAGCACCTGCGGCAGGCCGCCCGCGGCCATGCGCAGCAGCATGGACTGACAGGTGACGATGGTCGAGTCGCAGCGGCCGACCGCGATGTCCCCACGCAGGCGCCAGCCATCCTCGCGGCGCAGGAGATCGATGTGGATGGTCGCCTCGACATACGAGACGCGAACCAGGCAGCGGTCGGCGCCGAGCGACGCTTCGACCTCGCCGCTGGCGCTGGCGCGGAATTGGCGGCGCCAGCCCCCGTCGATGGCGACCGGGGCGCCATCGTCAGCCACCACCGAACCGGGGTCGAGGCGATAGTCCCAGCTCACGCCGAGGCCGGCCTGCTCGGTTCGGTGGTGGCGTTCGAGGAGATCGTTGACCAGGGCCGCGGAGAGCGCCACGCGCGCCAGCGGCGGCTCGCCACTGGCGGCCAGTTGGGCGCGCAGCACCAGGGGATCGCCAGCGTCCAGGCCCGACCAGCGCGCGTCGACGGTCATCCCGCGCCGCAACACGGTCGGCGGGATCGACTGAGCCGCCGCCGCCAGCGCCAACGCGCGGCCGCGGGCCGGGGTCAGCTCGAGCACGAGCGCGGACGAACGTGAGGGCGGCGAGGCGTAGGCGCGGACAATGGCGAGGTGATCGTCGACCCGATGCGGCAGGCGGCGGTTAGCGACGGCGACAACGAGGGCGCCACCGAACAGCCACCAGGCCAGGCCTGGCAGCGCCAGCGCCAAGAAGATCCACCACCGTTTCTGTCGCCTTCCTGCCATGTTGGCGGGGAGTCTTGCGAGAGGACGCGTCGCCACCAGGGCGCACCGGCCTCCCCCCGCACGCGCGTCGGGTTGCGCCCGCGCCAATGGCTCTAAACTCCGGCCCCTTCGCTTCACCCCCCGTGGGAGCCCGGATGCCTGCCTCTTTCCGCGCCCGTTGCGTCGCCGTGGGCGCGGCCGTGCCCGAGCGCCGCCTGACCAATGCCGAGCTGGTGCGAAGTGTGGACACCACCGACGAGTGGATCGTCGCGCGCACCGGCATCCGCGAACGGCGGATCGTCGCGCCGGGCACCCCGCTGAGCGCCCTCGCCGAGCCGGCTGCCCGCCAGTGCCTGGAACGGGCCGGCGTCGCCGCCGCCGACCTCGACGGCATCATCGTCGCGACCATCTCGGGCGATCATGTCATGCCGTGCACCGCCAACGTGCTGCAGCACAAGCTGGGCGCCGCGCGCGCGTGGGGCTACGACCTCGCCAATGCCTGCAATGGCTTCGTCGCCGCGCTGTCCACGGCGACGGCCTTCATCGAGTCGGGCCGGGCCACCCGCATCCTGGTCGTGGGTGGCGATGTCATGTCGTCGCTGGTCGATTACTCGGACCGCAATACCTGCATCCTGTTCGGCGACGGATGTGGCGCGGTCCTGGTCGAGGCCGGGCCGGTTGACGGCCTCGGCGTCGTCGGCTTCGAGATGCACTCGGACGGCAGCGGCGCGGGTGAACTCGGCATTCCCTGCTCGGGTTCGGCGATGGTGCGCACGCCCGAAGCGATCGCGACCAACCAGGACAAGGTCAAGCAGAACGGCAAGGCGATCTTCCAGCACGCCATCCGGCGCATGGTCGAGGTCAGCGAGAACCTGCTGCGCACGCACGGTCTGACCGCCGCCGACGTCGACCTGCTGGTGCCGCACCAGGCCAATCTGCGCATCCTGCACCCCATCGCCGAACGCCTGGGCGTGCCGATGGACAAGGTGATGGTCAATCTCGACCGCCTGGGCAATACCACCGCCGGCACCATCCCCCTCGCCCTCGCCGACGCCTGGCTCGCCGGACGCCTGCAACCGGGTACCCGGCTCTTGCTGGTGGCCTTCGGCGGCGGCCTAACCTGGGGCGCATGCTACCTGACGTGGGGACGCGGGTGAGGGGTCCGTGGTCCGTGGTCCCGCCGCGGGCGGCAGATGCCCGTCGTCGGGCATCGAGAGCCCGTGGTCCGTGGTCCAACTGCAGTGGACTCATGGACGGCACTCCTGAGAGCGCCCCATGAGCGACATCGGCGCCCCGGCGCAACGCCCGCACCCGGCTGGTTCCCTGACTCCGACCACGGACCACGCACCACGGACCACGGACCCCCACCAGCGCCTCGCGCTGCTGAAGTGGATGATCGCGGCCCGCCTCATCGACGAGCGCATGGCGGTGCTCTACCGCCAGGGCCACATCCCCGGCGGCAGCGTCTTTCTCGCCAAGGGCCAGGAAGCGCTCAGCGCCGCCCTCGGCATGCAACTGCGCCAACCAGCCGCCGGGCGCGCCGGCGACATCTTCGCGCCGCTGATCCGCGACCTGGCGGCGCGGCTGGCGTTCGGCGAGCCGGTGATCGATGTGGTGCGCACCCACCTCATGCGCCGGACCGGGCCGATGCGCGGGCGCGACGGCAACATCCACCGCGGCGACCTCGCCCAGGGCGTGCTGCCGATGATCAGCCATCTCGGCGCGATGGTCGCGCCGGTGTGCGGCGTGCTCATGGCACGCCGGCTGCGTGGCGAGCCGGCCAGCCAACGCACCATCGGCGCGACCTCGATCGGCGATGGCGGCATGCAGACCGGCGCCCTGCACGAGGCGCTCAACGTCGCCGCGGTCGAGAAGCTGCCGCTGGTGCTGGTGGTGGCCGACAATCAGGTCAGCTACAGCACGTTCAGCGATCGCACCTATGCCTGCGCCAGCTTGGTCGACCGCGCCATCGGCTATGGCGTGCGCGGCTATTCGATCGACGGCACCGACGCCGACGTCTGCTTGGCCACCCTGCACGAGGCGGTGGCCCGCGCGCGCGCCGACGAAGGGCCGCAGATGGTGGTCGCCACCCTGCTGCGTGGCGCCGGCCACGGCGAGCATGACGACGCCAGCGATGTCGGCAGCGAGCTCAAGGCGCGCTTCGGCGACTGCTTGACGCTGTATGAGCGCACGCTGCTCGCCGCCACGACGATCAGCGAAGCCGACACCGTCGCCTGGCGCAACGAGGTCACCGC
>Ga0163148_10002669_pt1 | contig 20892 bp, 10 predicted proteins | sample OliLakLV19MP7P2_FD_148606 | JGI IMG/M metagenome (GOLD analysis project Ga0163148, IMG submission 148606) | Freshwater microbial mat bacterial communities from Lake Vanda, McMurdo Dry Valleys, Antarctica- Oligotrophic Lake LV.19.MP7.P2 | ecosystem: Environmental > Aquatic > Freshwater > Lake >...
TTCTTGTTCAAAGGGTGAGGTAAATAATTGTACTTGATTTTGGTCATTTACGCGAATCATCTGCAAGGGTTTTTAAAGGGTTTTCTCAAAGGTCTTGCATCTATTTCGGGTTTTTTGCTCTGAAGCTCTTTATTTACAAACATTTTATTGGTTTGAGTGAACCCTAAATAACAAATGATCGGGGTCCTTCAAAATTCAATCCCATAAAAAAAAGGGAACCAATTTCTTGATCCCCCTTTTTAAATTAAGGTCTTGTGTTTTATTGTTTGATCACTTTAAAGATCTTCTCCGAACCATTATCCGGTTTTACTTTCATTAAGTAAACACCATTTGGTTGCGTAGTAATATCTAAGTCATATTGATTCTTATCGGATAACGTCTTATCAATGATCAATTGCCCAACCGCATTATAAACGGTTATAGTACCATTGAATAAGTTTGTGAACTTCATTGTAAAATTACCCTGTGTTGGATTAGGATAAATTGCAGAAACTAATTCACCTGTATTTTGAGAGATACCAGCACAAGTTGAGATATTAACTGTTGCACTTGCAGTACCGCTACAATTTCCGGTTTTACCTGTAACTGTATAAACACTGGTGGTTGGCGCTGTTGCTAAAAGAGTGGTTGTATTAGCGCTTGTGTTCCAAGTGTAAGATGCAGCGCCGCTTGCTGTTAATACCGTAGTTTGGCCTGTACAAAGTGTTGTGGTTGCAGGCGAAATTGAAACTCCTGCAAGTACAGTTGTTGTGTTAATTACAAATGTGGTTTGACCGGTACAAGATCCGGTGGCTCCAAGCACTGTGTATGTTGTGTTGGCCGAAGGGCTATAGGTTTGTGAAGAACCGGTTAAGTTACCTGGGTTCCATGTATAACTTGTGGCGCCAGTTGCAGTCATTAGTGTTGGACTACCAGAGCATATTAAAGCATTAGGCACATTCGGAGCCGCACCCGGTAAAACAGTTACAGTTCCATTACCATTACCGTTACATGTTCCGTTGGTTCCAACAACATTATAAACCTGAGTACCGGCAGGACTCAATGTTTGCGAGGCTCCTGTCAATGGTCCCGGCGTCCAAGTATATCCGCCTGAACTTCCGCTCGCAGTTAATGTGGCTATTTTAGTTGGACAAATAGTTGCAGAGCTAACAACAATAGTAGGCGAAGCAAGCACATTTACTGTTCTTGTGAAAAGAGTTGAGGATCCATTTGAGTTTGAGCATATCAACGAAATTGTTTTGATTCCGGCAGCAGCATAAGTTGTTGTTGGATTTTGCACATTTGAAGATGCTGGTGTTCCACCGGTCATTGTCCATGTCCAAGTGCTTGGTCCATTTAATGATTGATCGGTCATACTTACAACTTGTCCTGTACAAACTTGTGTTGGCGTAGCAACAAACGAAGCTGTAGGAGCAAGGGATGTACATGATGCTGCACTCATAGCTGTCATTATGCCTTGGCTACAAACACCACCAGATAAATTTCTTGTCATTACCGCGTTTCCACCTGCTATATCATCTACATTAAGAGTTCGTTTATTTTGACCATTAGCAATTGAATAATGCATAACGCCAGCTGAATTGATAACATGAGATAGTTGATGTCCGTGACCTAATTCATGCGTAGCTACAGATTCAAAATCCATTTGAGCTCCTGAAGGATTTGCGGGACCATATTGCCAAGGGCTTGTATCGTTAAACACAATATCTAATTCGCTTATATACCAATTCATATTTGGGTTAGTTCCACAACCTCCAAAATAGCTATAGCAAACTCCAAGTACACCGGCTGGCAATTCTGTGCCGATATCAAATCGAACTACATTTACGCCATCGCCGGCTACTGTATTAACTGCGGTGTTAGCACCAACTCTCCAGTTGATGTATGTGGTGCATGTCCATGTTTTAATAGATCTTTCAAAAGACGCTACTGCTGGTGCATTACTTGCAAATCCTGTAAAGTATTGCCAAGTATAACCACCTAAGGTGTTATCATTAATATGACGAGTATTATACACTGTTGATGCCGCAGTTGTTGGCGAGCCAGGACTAATTAAGTTTATATGTCCATAAGTTACCGTAAGCGTTTGAGCGCTGAGCGTAGGGCTATTTGCAATTGTTACGCGAACCTGCCCAGTTCCTGCCGTACCCGATGCATTTGTACGAGTTGGTACTTTTACTTGGATCTGTGTAGCGCTCCAAGAAACATATTGCGAAGCATGTGCCCCAATAAATGTTGCTCCACCATCGTCGGCGTTTCTAAATGAAATATAATTTGTCGCATCTGGTCCTGTAGCACCAAACCCACTTCCTGTGATGGTAATTACGCTTCCTGTACCAGCCGAAATAGATAAAGGCGAAATTCCTGTGATAGCAGCATTTATTTGAGAAGGATTGCTGAATTTATTTTGTGTGCTAAAATAATTTGGCAAGATAACATTCATGATATTGCCAATTGCTTTGTAAAGATCTTCATTGATATCAGGATAAGTAGTAAAAGGATCTTTCGCACTATTTTCTTTCGTATCAAATTTTACAAAGCCTTGTTGATCTGAATATACCTCATAAGTATTGAAACCAAATTGCGAAGGAGCATTTTTGAAATTCACCATAAAAACACCTTCTTGTTCTGGATCTAGTTGAAGAGATGGCTCAGCAGTTATACGTCTATCTTCAATTTCCCCACCTGCGGTAATGATCTCGATAAAGGAGTTACTAAGGCTTCCTTTTAAAACCTGCTTTACCTGAATAAGGTTTGAGGTATAAATATAATTACGCGCTGCATTCCAAAATGGTTTTTTTGAAATAACTGAGCCTTCAACGATCATACTGGAATTAGTAACACGCTGAGTTAATGAAATTGGCGTTAACATACATTGCCCAATTAAATTGAATGTTGTTAATGCAGTAAGTAAAATGATAGTGTAAATTTTTTTCATGTTAGTTGTTTTTTGCACAGGCAATATATAAAATCCATTCATTTACCACAATACCCCATTGATAATTTTTCGACTAATTGTTAAAATTGGGTTTTAAATTTGGTTTTCGGACCAAATTATTAACATATTTAAAAGCGTGACTTGACTTTGTTTGTTATTCTTCCTATCTTGTTATGATATAATAATCTGACTTAGAATGAGCCCTGGCTAATTTGAAGTTATAAAACCTAAACAAAAGGCATGAAAAAAATTTTATGTATTGCAGCTTTGTTCGTTTCGATTCAATTGATCGGGCAGTCGAATTCAAAATTAATTTCTTACTCAAAGGAATTTAATTACGACAGTGGTAAAAAACTCAATTTTGTTAGTTTCAAAGAAACCCATCAGGTTGCTCAAAACGAAGTAACAGATTTCCTCAATATGATGTTGTTCAATGATGCGTCTATTAAAGTATCTCTTGTTAAAGCAGAAGAGGATTTTATCGGTTGGACAAACATGAGATATTCTATCCAAATCAATGGAGTAGAAGTAAGTAATAAAATGATCAACGCACATTGCCAGAATGGAAAATTAGTATCTCTTAATGGAGATATTAGCGATATGGGAAAAGTATCAGCTAAGTTCTTTATTTCAGAAGCTAGTGCCTTACAAAAAGCGCTAAGTAAAGTTGGTGCAAAAAAATACAAGTGGGAAAACAAGGCAGAGGAAGCTCATATGCGTGAGGTTTTAAATCAGCCTGATTTTACTTACCAACCAAAGGGGATTAAAACATTTATTGAGATAAAAGGTAAATTAGTTTCTGCTTATAGATTCAATATCTACGCAGAAACTCCTCTTTACCGTGCTAACGTGTTTGTGGATGCTTCTACAGGCGCAATTTTAGATGAGCAGAATTTAATTTGTACTACAGATGTTGGAGCTACCGCGTTAACCAAGTATAGTGCTGCACAAACAATGACGGTTGATCAACAATCAGCAAGTTTATTCCGTTTAAGAGAAACCGGACGTGGTTTGGGTGTAGAAACCTACAATATGAATAATACAACCACGTATAGTTCAACGGATTTTACAAATACAAGTACTGCATGGACAAGCACCGTTCAATTTGAGCAAGTAGCAAGAGATGCTCATTGGGGTTGTGAGATGACCTATGATTATTATTGGTTAACGCACAATCGCAATAGTATTGATAACGGAGGTTTTAAATTATTGAGTTATGTTCATTATGGTGTTAGTTACAATAATGCGTTTTGGGATGGCCAGCGTATGACCTACGGTGATGGTAATGGAACAACGTTTACGCCGTTAACTGGATTGGATGTTTGCGGTCACGAAGTTTCTCATGGATTAACATCGGCTACAGGTAACCTAACCTACAGTTATGAGTCGGGCGCTTTGAATGAGGGTAACTCAGATATTTTTGGCACATGTATTGAGAACTATGGACGTCCGGCAAATTGGGATTGGAAAATAGGAGCGGAGATAACTCCAAGTGGTAATGGTATCCGTAGTATGCAATTCCCTAAAGTAGCACCTTATAATGATCCTAATACATACTTGGGAACTTATTGGTATACTGGAACCGGCGATAACGGTGGTGTTCACACAAATAGTGGTGTATATAATTATTGGTTCTATTTATTAACTGCAGGAGGAACTGGCACAAATGATATTGCGAGTTCGTATACCGTAAATTCTATTGGCATGTTGAATGCTGCTAAAATAGCTTTCCGCGCCTTAACTGTTTATTATGTACCAAGCACGAATTTTGCAAATGCAAGATTGTTAACTATTCAAGCTGCCAAGGATCTGTTTGGAGCTTGCAGTAACGAAGTAATACAAACCACAAATGCGTGGCATGCAGTTGGAGTAGGAGCAGTATATGCGCCTGCGGCAATTAATCCTAATTTTAATTCGGCAAGTACAAGCTATTGTAACTTACCAGCAAATGTTAGTTTTAATAATACCACAGCTAATGGGGTAAGCTATATATGGAATTTTGGAGATAATAGCACATCCACAGCTACAAATGCTGTTCACTCTTACACGGCAAACGGAACGTACACTGTAACTTTAACTGCAACTGGTTGTATAAGCAATACAGCAAGTATTGTTCAGCCCGCTTATATTACGGTAAATGCCCCGGCCTTGCCAACTGCAACAGGTGCTGCGGTTTGTCAAAATGGGACTTTATTATTAAGTGCTGCTGGTGGAACGCTATTAAATTGGTACGCATCACCTTCATCAACATCTGTTATTAATACAGGCACAGCTTACACAACTCCAAATTTAACCACTACAACTACCTATTATGTTGTAAATACAGTAACCAATTCACCCGTTACCGGAGGCCTTTTGAGCATTACCGGTGGAGGTTATTTAACAAATGCCGCCCATTATTTGATATTTGATGTTGTACAAAATAGCACCATTGAATCTGTTGTTGTTAATGCGCAAACTACTGGTAACAGAACGTTTGAATTAAGAAACTCAGCAAATGCAATTTTGAGTTCTACTGTTGTAAACTTAACGGTAGTTGGTGCTAATACAGTTAATTTAAACTTTAATGTACCTATTGGAACGGGTTATCGCTTGGGTTTAAATGCGTCATCAGCCTCGGCTCTATATAGAACAAACACTACTGTAAGTTATCCATACAATATTGGTGGTTGCGTAAATCTAACAGGTTCAAGCGCAGGCCCGGGTTCTTACTATTGGTACTATAATATTAAAGTAAGAAAAGCGAACTGTGAGAGTCCTGCCGTTGCTGTTACTGCAACTATTAATCCTGCACCAACTATTAGTTTAGCCGGTAACCAAACCAATTTATGCTTTGGGGTTGCGCCTGTATTGATCAATGCAACACCGGTTGGAGGTACATTTAGTGGGCCCGGCATGACATCTAATATGTTCAATCCAGCAGTTACAGGTACTGGTTCGTTTACAATTTATTATAATTACATTGATCCAACTACAAATTGCAGTGGAATTGATAGTTTGGTAATGACTGTTGCAGATTGTACAGGTTTATCACAATTTAGCAATCAGCTTGGATCAGTTAGTGTGTATCCAAATCCGGCTAAGGATCAATTAACCATTACAAATGCAAAGTTCGACAATACTTCATTGATCATTTCTGATGCTGCCGGAAGAGTAATTATAAGCCAATCGGTTAACTCAAATGAAGAGAAGGTAAATGTTTCTCAATTAGCAAACGGCGTTTATCTTTTACGAATTAAACATGGAAACTCAACGCTTAAAACTATTAAGTTGGTTAAGGAATAAAAATTAATTTATTAATGAAGAGCCTCAATATCCGTTGGGGCTTTTTTTATTGTCGGCTTAAGCCGATATCCCAATCAATTATTAGCGTAGTTAAAACAAAATACGGAACAAGTATTTTTAGTCATTTGACCGATTACTAATTTTTTATTTATACGTATCTATTTTTTTTGTTAGCTTTAGCATACTAAACACAGATGAAAAATGAAAAACATTAAACTCTTAGTTGCATTTATCTTTGCATTATTGTTAGGTAATAAAACTTTCAGTCAAACTTGTACCAATCCTATTGACCTAGATCCCAACAATGGACAATTTTCTCAAATTGATTCCTTTAGCGTACAAAATAGGTTTTTCAAGTTCACAGCGAACAGCAATGGTCATGTAGTTAAAACTTACATCAAAGGTTTAGTGGATCTTGGTTTTAATAATCAATATGTAAAAATCTATCTCAATGATTGTACTAACTTGGCCGCGAACGAATTAACAACAAGCGTTACTATTAGTGGAGATACTATTATTTCAAACTCAGAATCGTTTTCTCAAGGTAATAGCTACTTAATTGAGCTTGGCAAAATTGTCAATAATTCATTGTACGTCGTATATTCAATTCAAGTAAATAATATAGTTAAAACATCTGCTTTTGGTTGCTTTTTTACAAATCCATGTACCTTACCATCATGTGAGCTAATTTGCAATGGAAGTTTTGAAGCTACTTCGGGACCACTTACAGTTTTTAATGGGGATTTATACCTTGCCTATAATTGGCTTGGATCCAATCCAGTGGGCACTAGTGATCTTTTCTCATCCACTTCATCATTCACGGAGTCTTCAACTCCATGTAACGCACGCGGCCAGCAAACCGTCATTACGCACACGAATTGCACAACAAGTAATAACTATGCAGGAATAGCAAGTTCAAATGTCGGCTCCGCAGCGTTTACTGAATATCTGCAAACCCAATTATCTCAATCTATGACGCCAGGCAAAACCTATGTTATTTCATTTTGGGTTAGTAAAGCAGATAATTTCTTTGGGACATTAAATTCTCTTGGGATTTGGCTTACTCCAAATCCAACATCTACAACTGGAGCACAACCCCTCGCCTTAACACCAAATTATTCAATAAATAACCCAACTCTATTAAATGATAAAAATATCTGGCGGAATATTAAAATTTGTCATCTCGCGGTAGGCACCGAAAGTTATTTAACTATTGGAAGACCAGCGACGGGATTCGTATCTCCTGGCAGTACCTTAAGCCCGGTTTGCGGCGCGCTGTTAGAATTAAATTGTGATCTTACTCATTTTCTTTACGTTGATGATGTAAGTATAAGACCACTAGAAATAAATGTTACATCTAGTACTCCAACAGTTAATGTCTGTGGTAGCGCTAATTTAAATGCTTCCCATCCCTGCGGTGTAAATAATCTCACATTAACTTACAGTTGGATAGGCAATACATTAAACAATCCGGCGATCCCTAATCCAGTCGCTACTGTTACAACCTCAACTAACTACAATGTCAACGCTCAGGGGTTTGACTCAAATGGGCAGCCTTGTGCTGTAAGCGGAAATGTAACGATCACCTCCTTAACTCTAACCCCTCTAACTATTACCCCAAGCAACCCCACTGTTTGCCCAAACACATCAGTCAGTTTATCAGTTAGTGGTGGTGTCGGAAATTATACCTTGTTACCAGGATCGCTAATTGGGAACAATTTTGTTGTTTTTCCTCCAAGTAACACAACTTATACCGCAATCGGTACAACCACTAACGGATGTACCATTACAAAAACAATTACAATCTTCACTTACACAAGTACAATTTCGGCATCTGCGTCCCCAAATAATATTTGTGTCGGTTTCAGTTCTACTTTAACTGGCCTTAATGGTTCTAATTTCACTTGGCAGCCGGGATCATTAAGTGGCACAACCGTTGTTGTTTCCCCTGCATCAACTACTATTTATACTGTTAGTGGACTATCCGTGAACGGGTGTTCTAAAACAAGTACTGTTCAGGTAACAGTTAATAATCCGCCTCTATTATCTGTTTCACCTGCAGCCTCAAATACAATTTGCTTAAATAGCCCCATTAATCTTATCCCTTCGGGTGCGGTAACTTATACATGGCTACCAATGAATACACCAACAACAAATATTGTTGTTAGCCCTACTACATCTACAACATATACAGTAAATGGAACAAGTATTTTTGGTTGCATTGGTACAACAACCGTTTTTGTTTCGGTAAACCCTTTGCCTAATGTCACATGCAGCGCATCTCCCGTTGTGTGTCCAAATACTTCAGCCACTTTATCCGCAAGCGGTGCAATAACATTTACGTGGTTCCCCATTAATATTCCTTTTCAAACTACTTCAGTTTCTCCTTCAGTTACAACTAACTATACAGTTATTGGTACAAGTGCTCTGGGTTGTACGAATAATTGCGTTGTTACCCAAAGCGTGTATCCCTTAACTGCAAATTTCTTTTCTATTGTATCAAATCCAAGTGTCATTTGCGTTCAGTCACCAAGCGCTACAACTGCTACACTTTCTGTTATTGGATCTCCAAACTATACATGGATTCCATCAAACGTGGTTAATAGTTCTATAACATCTTCTGTTGCCGGAACTTTCTCTGCCATTGCTATTTATACGAACGGATGTACTTATACGGCAACATACAATCTCGCTGGCACGGATATTTATGCAGCAATTAATCCAACAGTTATTTGCTCCAATTCTCCAACTTTAAATCTGTACAACTTAACGCTTTTTTCTAGTGGCGCTACTTTTAGTGTAAATGGTACGGCAGCCTCGAATGTTTTTGGTCCGAATCCTAGTCCTGGTGTCTATACAATAGAAATTCTTTATACTAATAGTGTAGTGTGTTCACCTTATGCCATCAATACCATTACTGTTTTAGCGGCGCCTGCAACACCAACAGTTACAATGAGTAATTCCGTAGCCTGTATAGGCGATCAGTTTACAATAACAGCCGCACCTACTAGTCAAACTTATACTTGGATTCCTTATAACTTTGTTGGAAATCCATTAGTAATAACGCCTACAGCTGCAACAAATGTTACGCTCGTCTCTGGTCCAAGCGAATGCTCAGTGAGTATTCCTGCTTTCACTATACCCTTTTTTAACGCCACCTGTGTATGTGTACAAAATTGTGGCTCTATATTAACTGGTACTATTACTAATGGTATATATTCTAGCCAGGTTTTCTGTATACCAAACACTTTATTCATTAATGGCGTTGTTACATTCAGTAATGCCGATTTAAGGATTGCACCAAATGTTTCCATAGTTGTTACACCGGGGTCGGCTTTAAATATATTGGGTAGCCATTTATATGCTTGCGATAATATGTGGAGAGGCATAGTTGTAAAACAAGGCGGACAAGTAAACATGTTCCCAAGTTCAGCCAACACACCATTTATTGAGGACGCTTTAATTGCAGTTGATGTTGAGCCATATAATATTAATGCTAACGCAACGAATATACTCACTGTAGAAAACGCAACATTCAATAAAAACATCATTGGAATTAAAATTGGCCACTATCGAAGAAATCAAAACAACTATCCATTCTCTGTCAAAAGCACATTGTTTACTATGCGTGATATTCCGTTCACAACCTTAAGTTGGCCATTGACAAATACAATAAAAACTTCAACCACCGGTGGTTCTTCAATGCAAACTCCATATATAAATAACACAACATATTCTGTAACAAGCTTAAAGGCAAACAACGTAAATACTGTAATAATCACGTATGGTATGGTTATACAAGATGTTGGTTATACAAACATTCCATTGGGCGCTACATTTAAAGACATGACTGTTGGCCAGAATGGTGGCGGATCATCTGGATTTAATTGTTTTGATAATTTACATGTGGACATTTACGCTATTAATAGTAATGTAACTGTTATTAATTCTGTTTTCCAAAATGGTAACTATGCTGATCGAAGCATTGTTCCGACGGGCTTGGGAATTTATGCTGTAGCATCACATGCTGACGATGTAAATATTAACAATTATCGTTTACAGGTATTTCCGGGTACTCCAAGTGGTAACTTTACAAATAAGTTTTATGATAAAAAAACCTGTGTAGATGTGGTTGGATATTTAAGCACCGAAATAAAATTTGCTGAATGCTATTCATCACTTAATGATTATGGCAATCCTCTTTATGTTAGTAATGGCTTTTTAGTTAACACAAACAGGTATTTAAAAATTTATGCGAGCGAAAATAAATTGTATAATATCGGTAACAGTATGATGGTTTCTTTGGATGTTGGTTTCTACGCAGTAGGCAATCAGGCAGGCAATGGCAGGCTTGTTGGTGGTATTGTAATCAATAAGAATCTTATCAAAAATCATATCACAACGCCAAGCACCGGCGAATATGTAAATATTGGAATTTCTGTTCAAGATCCATTTGCAAGCAGCCCTGTTGCATATGCGCCTTCGGGTGTTAACACAAGCATCAATCAAAACACAATTACTAGTGTGCATAATGGTATTGATGTAAAAAACATAAGTTTTGCCACGGTTGATATTAATAAAAATATAATTGATCTTGTGAATGAACCAAATACTTTTGTTCCGGTTCCAATTCAATATGGAATTAATACCGAGCAATTGCAATTTAAAGCATTGATAACACAAAATAAAGTTATCGGCGCAACAACATATTCACCAGGCGTTCATGCCATAAACACGGCATTAAACGCACTAATGTCTGTTAGGTGCAATACTACTTCGTTTACAAACCGAGGTATTCAGTTTAATAATGGTCAAACGGTTGATTATTTTGAAGATAATTTAATGAGCAATCAAAACTTAGGTTTCGTGTTAGATAACAATGCAGTAACGACCAATCAGAATAGTGTTAATGTAATGGGTGATATAAACAGACCAACAAATAATATTTGGGATTTGGTAGTGAATGCTCCTAATTACAAAACCGCTACGTTAGCAGGAAGTTCAGCACAAAATGCCAGGATGTATGTAAATATAACAACGCCTTACTTAAACCCTAACGGTAGTGGTTCAACTACTGGTCCTCTCGGAGTTTTCGATTATTACTACAATGGAAATAGTGGTACTTTACTTCAGGCAAATCCTGTTACCCCAAGTTGTAGAATAAGTAACAATAGTAATAATAGCAACAACAGCGCGCAAAATGTTCTTGCAAGCATGGTCAGCGGGTCAATTATATACACGATCAATCCTATCGAAACCCAAATGATCAACAAGCACATGGCCTATAGAACGCTTAAAGTGAATCAGTCGCTGCTCAATAACTCATCTGTGCTTACAAACTTCTATAATAACGCCCAAAACAATTGCTTGCAGCAGCTTTGCGCTATTGAAAATGATCTGATGAATACAGACTACACTAACGCACAAATAAAAATAAATTCATTTAGTCCGTCTTGTCAAATCGAAACCAACTACAAAAACTATTATCAAATTCTGAAAAACACAAAAGATAGTACTTATTCTATTTCAGATAGTTTAAATTTGATCTCATTGGCAAATCAATGCCCGTATATTGATGGTGGTGTTGTGTTTCAGGCCAGAGCTTTGTATAATATTTTGTATAGAGGTTATTATAAATTCGCAGGTAATTGTTCTTCAAGTTATTCAAACAGACAAAATACTGAAATTGAAGAAGAAGGAATAAGTGTAATTTTAAAATCAAAACTTTACCCTAATCCTAATAATGGAGCATTTAAAATTGAGTTACAAAACCCATTAAAAACTTTAAATTTCACTGTAGTTATTTATGACATAATGGGTAAAACCGTATTTAAAAGTGAGTACTCTGCAACTAGTGTAGGAATGCTTGAGATTGATTCAAAACTTTTGAAAGGAATTTATTTAGTAAAAATAGTTTTTGAAGACAATTCGGCAGACATACATAGGCTTATTATTGATTAACAAAAACCGTCCTATTGTAACAATTAGGATGCTTGTTATTTTATTAAATTCCTTGTTCATTGAATATAAAGGACAAGTTAACTATGTTCAGAATCCAAGTTTTGAAGATTTTGACTCTTGTTATAATATCAATTTTAATAACGCTCCACGATATTGGGACACTTTAAGGGCGGGTGGTGGTGGTGGACCGGAAGCATGCACTCCTTGTTCCATTCTAAATAGCCGTGGTGTTCCGTATAATGGCATAATGCCATCTTTTCAAATACCAAGGACCGGTCAGAAATATGTTTTCTTCACAAATTATGTTGAGCAACCAAACCCGCCCCCGGGTGATCTTAGAGAATATGTACAAAATGAGCTTTCACCTCCCTTAAAACCTGGTAAAAAGTATTGTGCTACTTTTTATGTTAGTTTGATGAACGAGAGCAAGTATGCCATTACTGAATACGGCGCATACTTCGATGATGGAAGCATTAGTACTCCATATTATGGGGCATCAACTGTTATTCCGTATGTAAAAAGCCCAGTTGGCGTGTTTTTAACTGATACATTAGGATGGATAAAAGTGCAAGGATCATTCATCGCTAGTGGGAATGAGCGTTATCTAACACTTGGCAACTTTAAAAGCAATGCTAATACAACATTCAGCATTATGAGCGGCCCACGTCTGGTAGCAGATTATTACGTAGAAGACGTTTCAGTTATTGAAGCCGATCTTCCTGCTTATGCCGGAAGAGATACAGTCTTGTGTATTGGTGATAGCGTTTTTATTGGCCGCCCACCTGAGGTTGGTTTAGAATGCATTTGGTCAACAAACAGTTCCACCATAGCAACTGGCGGAGGCTTATGGGTTAAACCTGCAGCCACTCAAACCTTTGATGTTCAGCAAGAGGTTTGCGGAGTGTTTACTTATGATACAATACAAATTCAATTAAAGCCAAAATACACAGATGCCGCAACACTAACAGCAAATTACTCGCGCTTCTGTTTTAAAGACAGTCTGAAATTGAGTTTATTAAACCCGCCAATCGACAGCGATGCTAAATTCGTTTGGCAAGGACCAAGTTTAAGCAATTACACAATTACAAGCCCAGCCGGAATTATTCAGCAAAGTTCAACATATAATATTTCTTATAACAGCCTTGGTGGCGGAACTTATTGCCCGTACAGTTACAACAAATCAATTTCTATTGAGTTAATAGACTCCTGTGACGTTGAGCCTGTTTTTCCCAATATTTTTACTCCTAATAATGATGGCGTTAACGATACATGGGGAATAAACTATAAAAAGGTTTCTTATGTAAAAGAGATCAGTTATTCCATTTACAATCGGTGGGGCAATTTAATTTTTGAATCTAATTTGCCAAATACTCGCTGGGATGGTTACACAACTTCAGGTATTCAATGTACCGATGGAGTGTATTTTTATATTGTAACTATAACTGATTTTAAGGATCAAGTTAAAAAATATAAGGGGAATGTAACTTTGGTAAGGTAATACTCTTAGATATTTATAACTTGCGAGTGTGCAAAAAGCGAAAGAAGAAGAAAAACGCTGAGGTAATACCGGCTGTTGGTATAATTATTTTTTAACCGTAAATAGCCAGTTGATTTCGTTGTGAAAAGCAAAAGCTGCAAGGGATGTGGAAAGCGCAGACTTGAGGACTGTAAGAATATCCTTCGATATTTTGAAGACCGCAAAGTTGAGCATTTTCGCAGGCCGACGTAGATTTTGCTTTGGAATAGAAATTCAACTGTGTATTTACGGTTTAATCTTCTTTGTTTCATTCAAAAGATCTTGTTTTGATTTTGGTCTTCGATCGTACTGCCATCTGTAGCCTTTTAATTTTGAATCTGCTTCGGTTACATCTTTGATTGGTGTTATACTCCCTTTCGGTTTATTATTCATCGTTGATCGTTCTATCTCTTCATTCTTGAACCAAATATTCATAGAGCCGCATGTTGTTTTATTTAAGCCAATGATCTTTGATTTATCCTTCACGAAATAGAGCGCTTCTACATTATCCGTTAAAACAGCTTTGCGTATAGTATCCTTTACAAAAAAAGCTTCAATGTTCTTACAAGATAATTGATTGTATTTATTTGATGAATCTACTTGATTGATCAAAAAAGCATTGTTCTCTAAAATAAATCCCTTAATGGAAGCACTATCAATTTTAATTTTGATGGTTTTACCTGTTGCTTGCGAACGATTCGACCATAATATAGGTTCGTTATATAGTTGCATCAACGAATCAATGCTGTTATAACTCGCAGAGTCGCACAAAGCCTGAAGATCTTTTTTGTAAAGACGAACATGATGATAGGCATTTAAAAAATTATTTACCGAGTCAAGATCCCTGTGATACAATGTATCGGCATGAATGAATAAAGTGTCTTTGCCCATTAAGCGCGCATAAATGGCTTTTTTTGTTACTAACGCTTCCGAATTCTTCTGTTTGTATTCAATATAATCGCCATAAAGTATCGATTTTTGAGATGTGTCTAACATCGTTACATTCTTAAAAGCTTTTCCATATTGTTTGTTACGATCATAAAATAAACTATCGCCTCTTAGCTGCTGTTGTTTTGTAACTAATAAAGCATTTTTACTAAAAGCAGATTTTTCATTTTGTGTATCGTAATAACCGTTCTCGCAATAAATATAATCGTCTTTACTTAAAATAATGCTTGGCCCAAGGAAAAAGGCAGTTTTACTTATAGTGTTATATCTTAAGGTATCACTGTTTATTTTATAATCAGGATTTGTAAGAACAACATCATAATGAAACGCAACGTCTTTTGTGGCAGAATAGTAATGTCCATTCTTACTTTTAAGTGTATTTTCTTTATTTACAATAGTGCCTCCATTGTAATAATTGGCAATAGAATTGGCCACATCAAACGTCAAAATGTTTGTAGTAAGCGTCATGTCTTTTTCAGTGCAAACCACATTTCCATCCAACACGGCTAATTTCGTGCTGGCATCATATAGTAATTTATCTCCGGTTATAGTTATGCTATCGCCTTTCACAATGCGAATATGTCCGCCGGCTTCCATACGTTTGCTCGAAAAAAGTAAGGCACGATCACAGTATAGTAAAGCACCTTCGTGTTCGCAAATAACATTACCTTTTAAGATCTGAGCATCGGATTTAGACTTATCAAATGAAAGGGTATCAGCATTTTTTACTGTAATGGTCTTAAGTTTTTTATCTTCCTGTTTTTTAGGAGCTGTGCTCTTTTTTTGAGAGAACACAAAGTTGCTCAGCAAAACGAACAAAATAAAATATGTGAATTTATTACGCATTTCGTTTTGTTGGTTCCCAAACACTTGATCTTACACCTTTACTATACATGATAAAGCCTTTTAATAAGGCATAATTCATATTGTAAAAATGCGCAATAAATAAAAGAGGTTTTATAGGATTTAAGGTGCTAATAAAAAGGGGCAACATGAATAAAAAAAGTTGAAGCACGCTTAATCCTAAAAAGATCCTTGAATGAAGAGCGAGGTAAAGCGAACAGCCGTAAATAATGAATAATAAAAATGGAGTGATCCAGCGTAACACTTTATGAGAAAAGAACGCGTAGGCCACTGCTTTCCATGGAGGCCAAAGCAAATGTTTATAGCTGCTGAGGTTTTGGAAATTACCAATAGAAATGCGCACTTTTCGTTTGAATTCTTCAGAGGATTGTGAAGGTAGATCCTCAAAGCAAATAGCTTCTGTTTCAAATAACACCTTTCCTCCATTATTGATCACGCCCATGGTAATATAAAAATCATCCATAAAATAATTCTTTGGAACGGGCACATACTTTTCTGCACGAATGGCATAGCAACCGCCTTCAGCGCCTATTACCAATTGCCAGGTGTTGCTTTCCAAAGCTTTGATCTTATTCTCGAGATTAAGATAATTTTTTTCCAGAGGTTGAATGCTAACATCTGAATTGGAGGTTTTAATGATATTAGAACATACCTGATGAACTTTAGGATCGGAAAAGTGTTTAACGAGATTTTTTAGCGTGTTCTTATCAAATATAACATTAGCGTCGGTTAAAATAAAGACCTCGTCGTTGCATTTCTCTGCCAATTGATTAATGATACCCGCTTTACCTGTGCGCCCTAGAAAAATGATCAGGTGAATGTTCTTGTGCGTTCTTGCAAATTGCTCTACAATAGAATTAGTTTTATCTGTAGAGGCATCCGATCCAATATAAACATTCACTAAATTCATTGGATAATCAGAATTCAAAATGCTATGCAGCTTTTGTGCTATCACTTTTTCTTCGTTATAAGCGGCAACTAAAATTCCAATTTTAAACGTTGAGTTCTCTTTTATTTCCTTGCCTTCAATACTGCCGAGGTTAGCTTTTTTATTAGCAAAAAGTAATAGCATAGCCGGATAAAAAACATAAGAATGTAAAATGCCCAAAACACAAACTCCTAAAATTGAATATATGATATAAGTGATCAATACAGTTTGTTATAATGGTCAATAAGCTCTTTTGTGAGCAATTTATTTTCTAAATACTGTTTGGCAAATTCTTTTGCATTGTGTTCCAGTCTTTTCTTTTCTGCTACCGAACTTAATAAACGGTCGACCGCACTTATAAATTCGTTAGCAGAATCAGCGATCAACATCTGTTCTCCTTTTTTAATAGCAATTCCTTCGGCTCCAATACTTGTAGATACAATAGCTTTTCCATAAGCCAAACCTTCCACTAGCTTTATCCTTAAACCGCTTCCCGAAAGTAAAGGAACCAGCATGATATCATAAGTGCTGTAAAAATCGCGATTATTACTTACGTTTTCTTCGATCTGTACATTGGGTAATTGAAGAGTTTTGAACTTTTGTGGCATATGACGCCCTGCAATGATGAATTTACAGTTGGGATGCTTCGCATGGATTTTATCCCAACAATTGTTTAAGAACCAATCTACAGATTCCAAATTTGGCATCCAATCCATTGACCCAAAAGAGAATATTGTATTTTCCTGTTTTTTTACTTCTGTGTTTTGCTGGTAATCTGCAAGATCAACTCCGGTTAAACACGTAGTAATATTAAGTTTTGGAAATTGATTGTGTATATAATGTTTGTCTGCGTTTGTTATCGTTACAATAACATCTACTTTATGAAAGATATCTTCTTCAAAATTTTTGAGACGAGAGTTTTGTATTTTTAAATATAATTTCTTTAAACTTTTATGCTCACTCACAATGTGTCTCTCCCAAATTAAATGTTCAATATTGTGTGCTCTTAAGGCGATCTTGGCTTTACTAAATTTTTTGATAGTTTCAATATAAGGTGCCATAAACAAACCATCTAATTGTACAATATCAAACGTGTGTTTTTGAAGGGTTTGAATAAGCGCATCGTCAAATTCTTTAAAATAAAACCTGCTGATAAAATACGAGTTCGAACTAAACAAATTAAAAAAAGCGCCTATTACACTGGGGCTTGTATCCTTATAAACCGAATGGTAATGTGTTTTGGTTTTAAATTCCTGAGGCACTAAATCATCTTCTTTAAAATGTTTTTTAGTATTGATGGTAAGTAAATGTAATTCTGTATTGTTTTCGCACAAACCGCGTGCCATGTTGTAAATAGCAATACTACTTCCGTCGTTGGCCGGGTAAGGGGCTTTATTACATATTTGCAGTATACGCATTAGCTGCCGCGTTTAAATAACTTTTGAAAGAAAATATAATAACTGGTAACATCAAACAAAGCCGAATCTTTTGCTGCCTTGTACGTAAGGAAAATACTTATCGGGAGGAATATCCCCAATGGTGTCCACATAGCTTGCCATGGTGGTAATTTACCTTCTAAAGCTACAGTTGTAAACGCTTCAGTTAAAATAAAATATGCTAAAAAGAAAAATACCGCCGTTACAACAGGTAATCCTAATCCGCCTTTGCGAATAATGGCACCCAATGGCGCGCCAATAAAGAACAAAATGATGCAAGCAAAACAAACCACTATTTTTTTATGCCATTCTACCATTAGTTGAGTAAGTGCATCAGCTTCCGCCTTTCTAATGTTATGTGCATTCTCAAGGATACCAATATTGTTTCGCGTAATATTCAAAGCATAATCGTAAATTTTATAATAATCTTCTTTAATTAATTTAGAGCTTAAAGTATCAAGGTATACTAAAGCATAATTATTCTTTACAGTATCGGTTAAGCTGCTCTTAATAAAAAAATAGTCTCTCATCTGTTTATCTAGTTGCACGGCTATGGTGCGTAAATTTTTGCGAGATGAATCTGCAATTGAATCCAATTGCCATATGTTCATCATTTCTGCATAGCCTTTAAATAATTTCTCGTCGGTTCTGTTCAATTTGAAATCGGTAAGCTCAATGTTTACTTGTAATTGTTTAAAATTAAGAATGCTCAAAGCCTTAGCTTTATTTGTATTCTCTTTATTCAAAACAGTTTCGTAACGATTTCCATCTTTCATCACCAATACTAAAGCCCCTGTATCTGAAGTGGTGGTCATTCGCGCTGCCTTGGCATACGTTTGAATAGTGTTTCCATTGTTGGCACTATGATCATAGATCAAAATATTTTTGAGCGTGTCTTTATTCTTTGATTTTCCTCCAACCAAGATAGAGTAATTGTCGAGCTTGTTATAAAAGACCCCTTCTTTGATATTTACGGTTGGTTTTTTCTGTCGGATATCATACAACAAAGTAGTAGATTTTAAGCTAACCGTTGGCTGAATGAAATTATTGAAAAGAAATGTAAGTCCCGCCAAAATTAAAATTAAAACAATAAGTGGCTTCATGATCCTAAAAAGAGAAAGTCCAGAGGACTTCATAGCGGCCAATTCATAGTTCTCGGCCAAGTTGCCAAAGCTCATGATGGATGCCAATAAAACAGCCAATGGAATGCACTGCGGAATGATGGTTATCCAGGCATATGTGAAAAGCTTTATGAGGTCAAATGTGCGTAAACCCTTACCTATCAATTCGTCCAGATAAGTGATTACGATCTGAACTAAAAAGAATAGAAAAACGCTGACAAAAAGAGTGGCCAAAAAAGGCGGCACAAAACTTGAAATCAGGAGTTTATGTAATTTTTTAAAATTCACAATTTTCGTTTAAAAATAAGATTTCTTAATTAGAAAATAAGCATTAATTTCACAATGTTTGTTATTTTTGTTAGCATATGATTCATGGTAAAAAAATAGTGGTTGTGCTTCCCGCATACAATGCGGCACTAACTCTAAAAAAGACGTACGAAGAGATTCCATTTGATATTGTGGATGACGTTGTATTGGTTGATGATTGCAGTAAAGATAATACTGTAGAAGTAGCGCGTGGCGTTGGAATAAAACATGTGATAACGCATGAAAAAAATAAAGGTTATGGAGGTAATCAAAAAACATGTTACGATAAAGCGCTTGAGTTAAACGCAGATATTGTGATCATGTTGCATCCAGATTATCAATACACGCCAAAGCTTATTCATAGTTTGAGTTATTTGATAGCTAATGATCTATATCCGGTGGCATTTGGTTCGCGTATCCTTGGAAAAGGGGCCTTAAAGGGCGGTATGCCTATGTATAAATACATTTTTAATCGCTTGTTAACCTTAACCCAAAATATTCTTGTCAATCAAAAATTATCAGAGTATCACACAGGTTATCGTGCTTTTAGTAAAGAAGTTCTTCTAGGAATTGATTATCACGCAAATTCAGATGATTTTGTTTTCGATAACCAAATGATCTCGCAAATTTTTTATGCGGGGTTTGATATTGCAGAAGTAACTTGCCCAACAAAATATTTCCCGGAAGCAAGTAGTATCAATTTCCGTCGTAGTGCAACATATGGAATGGGTGTATTAGGCACTTCATTTGTACATTTCTTCAATAAAATTGGATTAATGAAGAGTAATATCTATAAACAAAAACCTAAGTAAAATGGCAGTATATCGCTTTAGAGTTTGTATGGAAGATAATGAAGATGTTTACAGAGACATCGACATTAAAGCTGCGCAGAGTTTTGATCAATTTCATGATGCCATTCAAGAGGCATTTAAATTTGATAAAAAACACGCGGCTTCTTTTTTTGTAAGCGATGATTATTGGCGTAAGAACGAAGAGATCACCTTGAATAAAGAAGATCTTGCATTAGATGAAGAAGATAAACGGCGTAAAATTGAGCGAAAATATTTAATGAAGGATACTAAGGTTGCTAAATTCATTGAACAACCTCACCAGCGTTTTGTATACGTATTTGATCCCGAAGCTCAGTGGTGTTTTTTAATTGAGATGCTTAAAATTGTGAACGAGGATCCTAAACTAAGTTACCCGGTTTGTATTAGAACAATTGGAAATGCGCCTAAACAATACAAGCAATTGAATGTCATAAAGGATAATCCAACGCCGGAGATGACTCTGGCTGCGATTTTGAGCGAGGATCCTTCGGATGATGAAGTTTATAAAACATTAGACACCGGTGAAGAAGGAATTGAAGCGGATGATCTTGATTCGCTTGAGGGAGAAGAGGGAGAAGAAGAAACCGATGGAGAAATGGGAGAAGATGCAGAGGAAGGCGAGAATACGGATCCTTCAGCGTTTGAAGAGGACGAACATTAAAATTTCAAATTAAACACATCAATACGCATCATGGGATTAAAAGAAAGCCTTTTAAAGATAGAGTTTATTAAGAATATCAAGAGGAATCAACAGAAAAA
>Ga0163148_10002673_pt1 | contig 20885 bp, 20 predicted proteins | sample OliLakLV19MP7P2_FD_148606 | JGI IMG/M metagenome (GOLD analysis project Ga0163148, IMG submission 148606) | Freshwater microbial mat bacterial communities from Lake Vanda, McMurdo Dry Valleys, Antarctica- Oligotrophic Lake LV.19.MP7.P2 | ecosystem: Environmental > Aquatic > Freshwater > Lake >...
TAGATAAAATTTCTATATAAAATTCTGTGTATTGTATTGAGCTTATTTTATATACCTTTGTGTTTGCAATGTTATTATCTCCAAATAGACGGAAGTATAGAAAGCAGTTTAGAGGCAGACTCACGTGAAAGAGTCAACGCGGTAGTCGTGTTGCTTTTGGTGAATTTGGTATGAAGGCAATTACTGCTGGATATGTTACCTCTAGACAGTTGGAATCTGCAAGAAAAGTTCTTGTAAGAGTGACAAGAAAAGTAGGTAGTATTTGGTTTAGAGTGTTTCCTGATCTTCCGTATACAAAGAAAGGATTGGAAATGCCTATGGGATCTGGTAAGGGTGATGTAGATCATTATAGAGTAAGAGTAAAACCAGGAAGAATATTGTTCGAAATTAGTGGAGTGGACGAGGTAGATGCTGCAGAAGTTATGAAGCAAGCGGCATACAAACTTCCTATCCAAATTAGAATGGTGAAGAAAGGAGAAGTAAGATAGTAGGAAATATAATTTCTTTTCATTTATGTTTTGTTTATAGCATGGCAACAGAAAAAACGCTTTCAGTTCAAGATCTTGTAAAAAAATCTTACAAACAGCTTGTAGAATTGAGAAATGTTCTCAGAAAAGAGCTTTTTGAAAACAAACTTGCTTTGTCTCTCAGAAAACTCAATCAGACGCATCTTATCAAACTTGCAAGAAGAAATATTGCAAGAGTAAATACAGCACTTAAACTGAAATCTGTAGCGTAGTTTTCTTTTCATTTTTTCTTTCTATTCACATGGTAGTTATTTGATCAAAAAATATTAAAGAACTTGTAGGTAAGGTTGTAAGCACGAAAATGCAGTGAACAATTGTTGTTGCTGTAGATAGAGTGAGAGAAGATCGTATCTATAGTAAAAGAGCGACTGTGCAAAAAAGGTATTATGTAGATGATGCTGAGCAGGTTGCTGTAGAAGGCGACAAGGTGAGAATTAGAGAAACAAGACCAATGAGTAAACTAAAAAGATGGAAATTGGTTGAAGTAACTCATAAGGCTTTGTAATTGATAGTGCTTACATTTATTATTATACGTTATTCACATGATTCAACAAGAATCCAATGTTATTGTTGCAGATAATACAGGAGCAAAAACAGCTCAGGTAATCAGAGTATTGAAGTGATCTACATGAAAAATTGCTACGGTAGGAGATATTGTCGTTGTTGCTATAAAAAGCGCAACTCCTTCTGGACAGATCGCAAAAGCATCTGTGCAATGGTGAGTAGTAGTAAGAACGAGAAAAGAGATTAGAAGACCAGATGGGACTTATGTTCGTTTTGATGACAATGCAATTGCTTTGGTTGGAAAAAACAAAGAACCTTTGGGAAAAAGAGTATTTGGACCTGTTGCAAGAGAATTGAGAGAAAAATGATTTAAAGCTGTTGCTGTAATGGCAGAAGAAATTGTTTAAGGATGCTGACTTGCTTATATTATATTTAGTTTGTTTATTGAAATGAAAAAGATTCAAACAGGTGATACCGTTATCGTGACTGCAGGGAAACATAAATGAGCAGTTGCTCAAATTGTTCATGTTGCAGAAGACCGTGTCACGCTACAAGGAGTAAATATTGTGAAAAAATCAGTGAAGAAGCAATGATTTGTAGAGAAAGAGGCTCCTATGCACATATCAAATGTGGCTGCATATGATCCAACTTCAAAGAAAGCTTCAAGAGTAAAGATCGGTGAAGAAAAATGAAAAAAGGTGAGAATGTACGTTACTTCTGGAAAAGTTGTTAAAAAAGCAGCATAGTATATAGATTATTTTAATTTATTTTGTGGGATTCATGTCTTTATATACGTCTTTCAAGACTACAGGAAAAAAACAATTACAGGAGAAATTAGGTAAAACTAATGTTCATGAAGCACCAGTAATTGAAAAAATAGTAGTAGCTGTCGGTATTTGATCTCTTGCTACAAGAAAGTGAGTGAAAGATTTCTCTGATATTGAAAAAAATATTATGACGATAACAGGACAGAAACCACATCTTATTCTTTCAAGAAAATCTATTTCAAACTTCAAACTTAGAGAAGATATGCCGGTTATGTTGCGTACGACGCTGAGAGGAAAGAAAGCATATGATTTTGTTGAAAGATTGGTTGCTCTCGTGCTTCCTAGAGTAAGAGACTTTCAGTGACTAAGTAATAAAAAGTTTGATGGTCGTGGCAATTATTCAATATGATTTTCTTCACAAGCAGTATTTGCTGAAATATCTCCAGAAGAGGTAATGACAAATACTGGTGTGCAGATTACTCTAGTGACTTCTACTACAGTAGACGCTGAAGCAAAAGCACTTCTTCAATCACTATGAATTATCTTCATTCAAGCATAAATGTTTCGTATTTATTATTTGTTCCTTTGTTCGTATGGCTAGAAAAGCACTTGTGGTAAAACACCAAAAACTGATGAAATTGAGAGAAAAATACTATGCTCTTTTGCTAGAAGCAAGAGCAAATGGTCAACCAGATCCAACGCCAAAACGATGGAGACCATGTAAGTGGTATAATAGATGTCAAATGACCGGTAAAACAAGATCATATATGAGAGATTTTGGGGTGAGTAGACAGGCATTTAGAAAATACGCAAGAGAGTGATTGGTAATGTGAGTAAGAAAAGCTAGTTGGTAGTAGAATCTCCGTTTAAAGTAATTTCTTTAATTTTTGTTTTGATTACATGAGCCTCGTTCAAGCTCCTATACACGATCTTTTGATTAGAATTAAAAATGCATATCTTGCAAGACGCTATCAAGTAGAAAATGTACAATATTCGAAATTTAAGCAGCAGATGCTTGATTTGTTGAAAGGTTATCGCTTCATTGACGGATATGTTATTGTTGGTGAATGAAATAAAAAATTCATTACTATAGACCTTCATATTACGTGAAATAGAAATGAAGACGTTCCTGTGGTAAAATTCTTTTCTGTACCTTCAAGAAGGTGGTATATTTGATGGAAAGAAATTAGACCAGTTGCTGCTGGAAGATGAATTGGTATTATTTCAACAAACCAAGGATTGATGGCGACGCACGAAGCAAAAAATAAAAAACTCTGAGGAGAGCTAATTGCAGAAATATACTAATATATATACATTACGTAAAGAACTTTACTTATTCATTGTCCAATATATCATGTCAAGAATCGGAAAATTACCTATTACTATACCTGCATGAGTACAAGTTACTCTGGATGGTCAACATGTTGCTGTAAAGTGACCTAAGTGATCGCTTTCGTTAGATCTTTTGCCAGCATGCGCAATTGAAATGACTGATAATGTGCTTACGGTGACTTTGGTCAATCAAGATCAAAAAAACATGTGGGGATTGTCGAGAACACTCGTTGCAAATATGGTACAAGGAGTGTCTGAAGGATTTGAAAAAAAACTTCACGTCATTGGTATCGGGTATAATGTAAAAGTACAAGGACAAACAATTGAACTTAGTCTCTGATATTCACATAAAATAAATCATGTACTTCCTGATGGAATAAGTGCAGTATCAGAAAAAGATCCTAAGTGAAACGATATTCTTACGATCAGTGGTGCTGATAAACAGTCTGTAGGACAAGAGTCAGCAACCATTAAAATGTATAGAAAGCCTGAACCATATAAAGGAAAATGAGTAAGATACTTCGGAGAAGTGATTAAGTTGAAGGCAGGTAAGACGTGAGGAAAGAAATAACAGTAAAATACATATAATTTGTTTTTTTATTACCTTAGTGCAGATGTTTTCAGGATCAATATTGAAAGATAAACAAAGACGTTATCTTGCAAAGAAAAGAAGAACAAACACCATAATGAAAACAACAACATTGTTGCCAAGATTGTTGGTGGTAAGATCTCTTTCTCATATCAGTGCACAAATTATTGCACATGATGGAAATGTGCTTGCTGCAGCTACTGACAAAGGGTTGACGTGAACTAAAGTTGAAAAAGCATTTGCTGTTGGTACATTGATTGCACAAGTAGCTTTAAAGAATGGTGTAGATGCTGTTGTATTTGATAGAAATGGAAGATTATACCATGGAAGAGTAGCACACGTGGCTACTGGAGCAAGAGATGCAGGGTTGAAATTCTAATTGAGCTATTGTTTTTAATTTTCTTACTAATGTTTCATGTCTAGAAGAAAAGAGAAGTTTGCTGACAAACCACAAAAAGAGTTTGACGAAGTAATGCTTGAGGTGAGAAGAGTAACCAGAGTTACTACAGGTGGTAGACAGCTTTCGTTCAGAGCGATTATCTTGGTCGGAAATAGAAAAGGAAAGATTTGAATCGGTATTTCGAAGTGATCTGATGTTCAAATCGCCGTGAGTAAAGCTACTCGTGATGCGTATAAAAATGTCGTCAATGTGCCGCTTACTGATAAATGAACTATTCCCTATCAAGTAGCTAATAAATACAAAGGCGCACAAGTAAAACTAATTCCTGCTGCTCCTGGTACTGGTTTGAAGGCTGGGTCTTCAGTGAGAATGGTTCTTGACCTCGTCGGATGTACAAATATCTTGTCAAAAATCATGTGAAGTTCAAATAAGCTAAATAATGCACTTGCGACAGTAGAAGCACTTTGATCGTTTAAAGTTGGTAAATTTCCAGAACGTGCGAAGAAAAAAGTTGAAGCTGAAGCGGCTGCTGAACAATGAGCATCTGATGAATCTTCTGCTCCAACAGAAACGGTAGCGAAGGAAACAAAAGATACTGTACCTACAAAAAAACCAGTTGCTAAGAAGGCTCCTGTAAAGAAAGCCTCTGAAAAAAAGACTACCCCAAAGAAAGACGCATAAGAGATGAGTATACGTATTTTGCTGGATAAGAATTTCTAAATAATTCCTATCCAGCGAAATGATCTTTTGCAAAAAAATCTATTTTATTATTTTTCTCGTAAGAGATGTTGATCAACGAACTCCCTAAGTCATCATGATATATTCGCCCAGGAAAAAGATTGGGAAGATGAAATGGATCTGGAAAAGGTAACTATTCTGGAAAGTGATGTAAAGGGCAAAAAGCGAGAGCAGGTGGTGGAGTGCCAAACTGGTTTGAGTGAGGACAAACTGCATTATACATGAGACTTCCTAAGTTGAGATGATTTAAACAACCAAAACATCTTCAGTCACGTGTACAATCAGTTACTCTTGCACAACTAGAACGTCATACACGTATTGTTACTGATGTCACCAAGGAGCTTCTTGTCGATTGTGGGTTTATTTCTACGGTAGCGTATCCAGTAAAAATATTGGCTACATGATCACTAAGTAAGAAATTAACTTTTGTTGATGTAGAACTCTACTCAGCAGGAGCTCGCGCTGCTATCGAAAAAGTCGGTGGTAGTTGTACAGCATAACCTAATTTTTGTTTTTCTCTTGTTTGCTCATGTTAACGACATTACAACAATTTCGAGCAACAAAGTCAATTAGAACCAAGATCCTCTGGACACTTGGTTGTTTGGCGTTGTATAGAATGCTCGTTTTCATTCCTGTTCCTTTTGCTGATGTAGCTGCTATCCAATCTGCTACTGCTCAGTCTGGATGAGGCTTGGAATACTTTGCTATTCTCTTATGAGGAACACTTGAAAACTTTTCTCTCATTGCTGTTTGATTGATTCCCTATATTAACGCTTCTATTATTGTTCAATTACTCACTGCTGTCGTTCCTGCATTAGAAGACTTGCAAGAACAAGGAGAGCAAGGAACACAAAAAATACAACAATATACGAGACGATTGACGGTGCCGTTGGCGTTTGCTCAGTCTATTGGTATGGTATATTTTATGAACTACCTCTTGTGAGGAAATGTTATTCCTACTGACACAGGAACCTTACTCCTTACTGCATTTGTCCTTACTGTAGGAAGCGTCCTTGTTTTGCGGATTGGTGAACTTATTACAGAAAAATGATTAACAAATGGTATTTCTTTGATTATCTTCGCATCTATTGTTTCTGGTATTAGTTCTCAGATATTTACGTTTACTGGAGCAGCAGGAGGACAGTTGCTTAGTGTTATCTTATTTATGCTTGTCATTGTTCTTGGATTGGTTATTTTATGCGTCTTGTTGGTTAAAACAAGAAAGGATATTCCTATAGTCTATGCAAGACAGTGAGCTGTTCAGGAGACGTCGAGTCTTCCTATTCCTCTGAACCCAGTAGGAATGATCCCTATTATTTTTGCTGTTGCATTTGCTACCTTTCCCTATCTCCTTTCTCAGATAGTTATCAATATGGGTGCGCAAAATGCGACGATGCAAATAGTAGCAAAATGGATTGAAGCAAATTTCAATATTTATACGCAACAACCATCGTTAATCGTTATTTTTGTTTACTTCTTACTTATCGTCTTGTTTACGTTCTTCTATTCAGTGATTACCTTCAATCCTGATAAGATGGCAGATAGTATTCAAAAAAGAGGTGGATTTGTTCCTGGTATCAGACCAGGAGAAGAGACAGCGAAATATCTCAATGGTGTCTTGATGCATTTGTGTCTCTGGGGTGGTATGGGTCTTGGATTGGTTGGTATTTATACGTATATACTGAGTTACATCCCTTTGATAGAAACAGCAATTCAAACCATTGGACAGATCCCCGTAATCGTACAAGGTTCTGGAGTAGTGATTATCGTAGGTGTCGTTCAAGAACTTATGACAAAAGTACAAAGCGATCTTCTTATGGAAAAATACGATCGTATATAGTATATAGCACTTAACTTAGTTAGTATATACAAAGAAACTCTGCCTCTGGTGGCAGTTTTTTTTTGTATTGATCTTAATGAATATTTTCCTACTGTCTAGAGTGATATTGTCACAAAGTACTACTTTTTGGCGTATATAGAGTAAAGAATCTTGTCCATCATTTCATAAAAGCTTTTTTAATTTCTTTCATTTCAGATGCATTTCATTCGTTCCTTGATTATTTTGGGTGTTATCCTGTTTCCTTTACTCCATGTATCTGCTACTGAAAATACTGAACTTCTTGATGAAGTACAGAAGATACAATCGAATTGATTGCAGGCTAGTGATCTTGAATTTCAAACGTTTTCTAGTTGTGATGATATGTCACAAACGTTGACTGACTTTGTAAAAGAAAATTTTGATCAATGGCATGGATGACCGATGCCATACTGGAAAGGATGAGGGGGTATGATAGATGACGTTGCGATATCAGCAGAAGCATGAACAAATGATTGATCAAAAGCAGCAGTCTGAGCTCCAGCTCCTACCTCGTCACAGTGAACTGATTATTCAACTACGAATAATCAAGTAGCTGGCGTCGATGAACCAGAAGTGCTCAAGAGTGACGGCGATTATCTGTATTATTATAATCAGAGGTTACAGAAAGTATTTGTGATTAGTTCTCCACTGAATCGTGCAACCAAAATTATCGATATGAGTACTGCGCGTATCGTTTCAGTCATTGCGTTGCCATCCACTTTTTCACAGCTCCAGTTGTTTGTTCGTCCAAACCAACTGATCTTACTCGCACAAAGACGGTCTGAACGTCCACAAGTAGGGGCACTAGATACGAGCTCTAAGACAGAAATAATTACCTACGATATCCAAGATAAGACAAATCCAAAACTGACTAAGTTTGCTGATCTGGATGGATGGTATCAAGATGCGAGGTTGGTAGGCAATACGTTATATGTAGTTTCACAAGTATGAATCAATCGACGGTGGTATGGACAAAATTTTGCAAAAGCTGAAGACGTACAGGTAGATATCTCCACGTTACTTCCCAAAGTTATAGATATAGCCTATACGACTGATGCAACAAAGAAAAATCTTACGCTCAATAAAAAAGACTATCCGTATCATGTTTCCGTCAACAAGAGTAGTTGTACTGAAACTATGTATGTTTTACCAACAAAAGAGTCAATCAGCCAGTATGGACTTTCTCCACAGTTCACTCTTTTGAGAGCAGTAGATGTAGGGACGCCTGATGCTGAAGTAAAAACAACGACGACCTTTGGAAGTACACAAACTATTCACCTGACTGAGAAATCGGTTTACCTCGCAAACAGTTTTCGAGCACCGTATAATTCTCCTTGTCCACCAAATGCGATGTGTATCTGGGGATGATGAGGTGAACAACAAACACTCCTCCATAAACTTGCTTTACAGTGAACAAAGATGAGTTATGTAGATAGTGCCTTACTTCCTTGAAGTCCACTGACGCAACGATCTATGGATGAAGATACACAAGGCAACTTCCGTATCCTTACCTCTACACGATCACCACAACAAGCAACGCATTTGATTACATTAAATGCATCATTAAAAAAACTATGAAGTTTACTGAATATTGAACCAGGAGAACAGTTTAAAGCATCTAGATTTATGGGAGATAAACTTTATCTGGTTACATTTGAACAGATAGATCCTTTATTTGTCATTGACCTAGAAAATCTTTCTTCTCCAAAAATAGTAGGAGAACTTAAGATTCCGTGATTTAGTACCTACCTTCATCCTTATGCTGAAGCAGTATATGGTGTACAATGGTTGCTCGGGTTGTGATATGACACAACAACGAACCAACGATGAGGAACTCAAACAAATGGAATCAAAGTAGATCTCTATAAGATTGACTATACAAAGAAAGATGCAAAAGGACAGATAGTAGTGACTCAGGAAGTGTCCAAAACATTTGGGGGGAAATGATCAGAAAGTGAGGCGTTACAAAATCCACGTCTTTTTGTCTGGAACGAGACGACCAAGCAACTTATCCTTCCTATGATCTTACAAGATGCATCTACAGGAAAACAGTGTACTACGACGTATGATGGTAATGGGAAAGTTACCGGCGAGCAATGTCGAGAGAACGAAACCTATACGACAGTCTTCGCGGGAATGAAAGCGATAGAAGTTTTACCGACCACTATCACGGAAAAAGCTTCGTACGACTATACTGATCTCTTGAAACAAGATAAACAATCATACGATAGCTATCAAGGACAGATCTGGCCACGACAACTCAGTTCTCTCCAGTTCAGATCAGGGTATCTCGGTGATGTCTTGTACACGATCAATAACTTATTCATTCATTTTGTTGTCCCTGGACAGAATGGACAAGAATTGTATCTACCGTTGGATACAAGCGTTTCTATTAAGTAATCATTTTTTGACGAATTTGCTCTCTTTTACTTTTCACTTTCTTATGAAAAAAATCATTCTTTTTGCTTTAGCAGTAGGTGTTGTGTCTTGAATAACCTATGCCTATGATCAAGAATTTCTCGATGCGCATACATGGATGTATACCTCTGATATGACAAGATACGCTCAAGTAGATACTTTTAATCCAGATGCATTTGTGACGAGAGAACAAGCGGCAAAGTTCTTTGTTGTCTTTGACCGCACCGTGATGGGACGTGATGCGGAAACACTTATGTATTGTGTGTATAGTGACGAAACTTCTTTCGATCCGACCTTGGTAGGCGCTATTCAGTCAGCTTGTAATAGAAATCTCATGCGTGGATATGCTGGTATTTTCTGAGCACGTGCTTATTTGACGAAATCTGAAGCACTGACTATTTTGATCAGATCGTTGCAGTGAGGACAGGAAGAAAACGTCACGCCATGGTGGAAAAACTACTTCGCTGTTGCACAACAATTGAAACTCACGAAGGAAACTGATGTGTACGCATTAAACAGACCGCTCACGAGATATGAGCTTGCGTTGTTGTTGTGGAGAGTGGAGAATCCATTGTCTGATACAGGAAGTAATGATGAACAGGATCTTCAAGAAATCTACGGACTGCTTCAGGAGTTGGGGATTCAAGAAAAATAAGAGAGGAAGAGAAGTGAAACTTTATTTACTTTTTTAGTACGAATGAGAAAACTGTCTTTACTCCTAGCTGTTTGATGTGTGTTCTGAAGTTTTTCTTCAGTGATTGTTGCACAAAGCACCTGACTGCTCGAAGATAAAGAGTATATCGAAGCGGTGACACGAATGTACGACCAGCAAATGACAAAGTATATCGATCCTATTGCATTTCGTCCAGATGATCTCCTCACGAGACAAGAGGCAGCAAAGTTTTTCGTCGGATATGCAACTAAGATAGCTTTCAAGACAATCGATACAAGTAGGTATTGTTCATTTGATGATGTAGATCAAGCTGATCCTACGTTGAGAAATGATATTCTTCAGTCGTGCCTCCTTCGTTTGTTTAAAGGGAATCAAGGAAAGTTCTTTCCTCAAGAATATTTAACCAAAGCCCAAGCATTGACCGTTCTTCTCAGAATTACTGAAACAGAACCGCTTGATGAGTCAGGAACTCCTCGATGGTTGCGTGTCTATGAAATAGCAAAAGAAAAATGATATACCAAAGAAGCTGACGTGAACGTATTGGATAGACCAGTAACGAGATATGAACTTGCGTTGTTGTTGTTTAGAGTAGGGAATACACCACCTCTGGTAGGTTCAGGGACACAGAGTAATTAGTTTAGAAAAAAGAAACCATAAAAAATATTTTTTACTGGATAGGAATTTATAAGTAATCCTATCCAGCGAAATGATTTTTTGCAAAAAAATCCATTTTATATATACAAGATATATGTTTACCACCAACGATTTTTTCTTTTTTCGAAAGCCTGCAGGTCTTGCTTCGACGCGAGGTGAAGAAGAATGCTTTTTAACGCAATTTACCCAATCAGGTCTCGAGAAGACGATTTGAATCGATGGATTTCCGCATCTTGCTGACGCGTTTAATGAAATGCGCGTCATTTTGTGATACGAACCGTGAGATGAAGCCTTGGCGAGAAATGAGCTTCTCAGAGATTTTTCTGTACAAGAAGAATATGGTTTGGTGAATAGACTGGATACAGATACATCGGGGTTGTTATATTTCGCTCGTACCCGTGATGTCTATGAGCAGTATCGTACATGGCAACAGGCAGAGCAGGTCGAAAAGTACTATCTCGCACAGGTGTGGTGAGATGTAGGAAGGAATGTGGAAAAGATAAAAGAAGGAAAGGTTGAAAAGTTGACAGGTGATGATTGAAAAACTGAAACATATACCTTATCCTTTCCGATCATGCATCATCGTCATGAGGGAGACCGTATGGTGAGTTGTCAGACCGATGCATGACTAAAAAAACTCCAACGTCAGTGAAGAGGAAAGATGCTGGATGCCCTCTCATATGTCACGCCGGTGTCGTACGATCCGGTAAGTAATACGAGTATCGTCCGTGTGATGGTTCACCAGTGAGTGAGGCATCAGATCAGAGTGCATCTCGCGACCCTCGGCAATCCAATTATTGGTGATACACTCTATGGAAAAGGTGAAGCTGGATTGTTGCAGTTGGTAAGCTGTGGGATGAAGATTTTGAAATAAGGACGCATATAGTTCAGTAAAGTAGGGACGCATATAATGCGTCCGTACTGTTGGGTGGGAAAAGGTGTTTTTTATCTTTTTATGTTTGCCACGCTGCACTTCGTTACGCTCGCAATGACGGAGGGGAGGTGAAGGAGAATGCTAGGGACACCTCACCCCGACCCTCTCCTAGAAGGAGAGGGAATGGAATGGAATGGCTCTCAAAGGAGTAAGAGCTTCGATCGTTATGTTCGTTTCAAATGATCCATAAAATTCACCTAGTTATTATTTGCTAGATCGATATATAGTATTCATCTATCATCGTGGGCGTATGTGATACGCCCTTACCTATATCTAATGGATGTGTTTGACCTTTACAAAAGTGGACGGAGGTGATCCGTTATTCAAAAAAGTGGACGGATGTGATCCGTCCTTACCGTATTTATTTTCATAAGTCCTCATGTTAGTTACTCGTTTTGCTCCCTCTCCTACCTGATATTTACATATCTGAGGCGTGAGGACAGCTTTTTATTGTCGGTTACTTGCCAAGAAACATAAGGGGAGATATCTACTGAGAATAGAAGATACTGATCTCAATAGATCGACACCAGAAATGGAACAAGCAATCCTAGATGGATTTGAGCGACTCGGTATGGATCGAGATGCAGGTCCTGGAAAAGAGGATGAAAAAGGTCCGTACCATCAGATGGAAAGACTTCCGATTCATAGAAAATACTTACAACAACTGCTAGATCGTGGGCTCGCGTATGAAGCACGAGAATCTCCAGAGGAACTCACCGCGATGAGAGATATAGCTGAAAAAGCGAGACGTGCATTTATCTATAGAAAACCTGCATATACTGAAGCGCAGATAACAGCACGAAAAGCAGAAGGCAGAATTCCCGTGATTCGTCTCGTCGTACCTCAAGAGCCAATAGTCGTCAAAGATCATATCAAAGGTGATGTCACCTTTCATGGTAAAGATATTTGAGATTTCGTCTTGATGAAAAGTGATGGGAGTCCGATCTACTACTTTGCAAATATGCTAGACGATGCGTTACAAGACGTCAATCTGGTCATCAGAGCAGAAGAGCATCTCAGTAACACCCCAAAACAAGTAATTCTGTATGATTATTTCTGATTTCCTGTGCCAGAGTTTGCACACTTACCGCTTGTCATGAACCCAAATGGAAAAAAACTGTCAAAAAGAGATGCAACGCCAGAATTTTTCATCTCGGTGCATCAGTTTCAAGAGGCGGGATTCTTACCTGATGCGATCTTAAACTTCATCGCGATGGTCGGATGGAATCCGTGAACAGAACAAGAAATCTTCACGAGAGAGGAGCTTATTGCAGCGTTTTCTCTCGAGAGAGTGATCAAATCAAATGCGGTCTATGATTTCAATCGTGCGATGCGGTACAATAGTCAGTATCTTTCAGCAATGGACGATGAAACCTTTGTGACGATGCTCCAAGAGTATCTCCTCAAACGATGAAATGATGAATGGAAATCACTCATAGCAACTACTGATCGTGCATATCGGTTGACCTTCGCTCCGTATATCAAGGTGAGAATTCAAACCTTTGCTCAGTTTCGCGAATGGTGTCAATATTTTTTCAAACCAATTCATGCAACACCAGAACTCGTCTATCGTGAAAAAATGCAGGTAACCAAAGAGCTTATTGCAGAGATCTTGCCAGAAGTAATCGAACTGCTCACCAGTCTCGCATCGTGGAGTGAAGAAGCAATAAAAGAAGCATTGATTGCCTTCATTGCACACAAGTGACTAAAAAATGGTCAACTGCTCCGACCACTGAGAGCAATACTCACGGGAGTCGAGGCAAGTCCAGGAGCGTTTGAGATGCTCACGGTACTAGGAAAAGAAGCAAGTTTAGAAAGATTGAGAAGTTTTTTGTGAAAATAGATTGACAAAAAGTAGATTTTATACGATGTAAAAGTCGCTCTTCCTGTGTGGTTTTGAAGATATGAAGATTTCAAAAATAAAACGAGATGCCGATTGGTATCTTTTTTTTGACAAATACTCTTTTTATATTTATAGTAGGGTATATGGTAGATTTTATTTTTCGTGAAAAGATGCCTGATCTGAAAGTAGATGTTCATATATGTGATGCAAATCAACGTATCACAGCAGGTGAAAAAACCTATATGCAACAACGACTTGCTAAAGAAAAAGGAGCTGCAAGAACTGAGCTTAACAAATATACGCAAACAATTATGATCGAATGGCGTGATGCAAATTATGTTTTTCTGCAAGATAAAACTGATGCTATGTATGATGCGATACAAAGTAGTAAAAATAGTGCTGCAATAGAAGCGGTAGCAAAATATAAAGGTCAGTATAATGATCAAAAATACAATACAGCAAATTGACGTTCTTATGTGATAGCACTGTATCAAGCATTGCTGTATATAAAAGCTGATGCAACTACTCAAAAAGAACTGGGAAGAACTTGACCATGTGCATGTGGAGTAGATGGAATATATGGGATAAACACTCTCCTTACCTCAGCTCAAGTACTTAAAGCAAGTACTCCAAGTTTTCATGGAGTGGTAGATACTGTGGCATTGAATTTCCTTTGTAACAATACTGCAGTCACATGAGCAAAAGAAAAAATTAATTGAGAACTAGCTGTTCCGACTGCTTTAGAAACAATAGTATGAGAGGGTATTACTATTGTTGCATGAGATGCGGTTAGTGATTGAACTTGGAAGATTTTTGATGTGGATGGAAACAGTGTGAATGTTGAAACTAAAGACGCAAATTTTGCTTCAACAATGCGTGATCGAAAGGTCCAAAAAAGTGGGAACGCTTTGTATACTCTTATGCAACATAACAAAGATCGGTATATATGGGATGCATGAATTACAAATGAAAACACATGATATTATCCAGTCCAAGTAATGGATGGGAAAGTACAAGTAGATGCTGATGGAAAACCGGTACGTAAAGGTAATAAAATCACAGTAGAAGAAGTTCCAGTAGAAGAAGTTCTATGAACAGGGGAAAATTTTGAACAACAAGCACGTGGAGAGCAACTTACCAAGCTTCAACAGACTATTGCCAATGAACAGCTAGACGTGACTATTGGTAAGGAAGTTACAACAGAAAACGTTACTGAAGAACAACTAGGTGTGATTAAATGAAGTATTATACAAGCAAGAACTGCAAAGGTAGAAGCACAGACGAAAGAGCAAGCAAGTGAACAACAAGCACAACTAGAACGTGGTGTAACTTTTACTGGTTATGTGAAAAATATAAATGATGAAAAGTTAGAAGTAAGTATTAAAGACTGAACTACAGTTGAAAACGTTACTGAAGAACAACTAGGTGTGATTAAATGAAAAATAACTACAGCGAGAGAAAAGAAAGTAGAAGAAAAGGTAAGACAACAAGAGGCAGAAGAAGCAAAACATACTGAAAGAGAATGACGAACTACTGAGGCTCAGTTTGGTGGACTGGTTTCATACGATAGAGGAAGTGAAAACTTTGCGATTACTGACTTCGGAATCACTATTGCTGGAGTTGAAGATAAAGATGGATTGATCTCTCTAACGAAACAAAAAGTGGCTGAGTTTATGGATACCCTTACGTGATCACTTACGTGAGTAATTGAAGAAATAGATGCTTTAAATCAAAAAAATGAAGAATTAGTTACTAACTGGCAAACTTCTATGAGTATAGAAGCATTTGATCAATGAGTTTCTCAAAATGAATTTCATGATATGAATGGACTGTGAGAAAATATTCCTTTACTAGAAAAAGGAAACGTTATCTTGCAGAATACAGAGTATACTACTTTCATTTCATCATGGACTACTTCCAAGAGTTCGTATGAAATAAACCAAAGAAGCATTGCTGATATTCAAAAATCGATTAATGAAAAAGCGCTTTCAGTAGCAAGCCAGTCTTGAATACAATACAGTAATGGGAAGTTTTTTATTGGGGGAAGTTCTTTGCCTAGAGCGAACGTATTGAAAGATGGCTACGAGTTCACAAACGATAAAGGTACCGAATATATAGTCTCTAGAATAGATACGCCAGATCGTGGCACATTTACTGTTTCAGAAAAGCCAAAGGAATTAGGTATCCCTCAGGGATGGGAATCACAAGGAGAGATATGAGGCATGATGGTGTTACATTCATCTGAATCATGACTTTCACCACAAGAAAACTATCTCCAAAAGGATATGACGAGATTTCTTGTCGGGGAGTATGTAGTTAGTGGTGGTGGAATTTTTAAATATGAAAATGGCGCGTATACAAAGTTGTGAAACGAAAGTATTAAGACACGGAATTCAACTGTACCGCCTTCCTTCGAAGAAATAACTGCTGATAAATCTACTCGTTTGCTTACTTTAACAAACACTCTCTTTGCTGTTTTGGGTGAGTATGCGGCAATACCTGCAAATGAGGTAGTGACATGAAGTTACGCTACGATCAATGCATGATTTTTACAAAAAGCTATTTCGCAAAGAGTTCTTGCGGTGATGAGTTATCACATAACAATGGGTGTAGTCACCCCCGAAAAGAAGAGTGCTATTACTAACTATTTCCAAGGTTATAGTACATTTGTTTCATGAACTCACCCTGTCTTAACTGCATTCTCAGCTCTCGATACCAAATAACCTATTTTATCTACTTTTTTCTCATGACTGATCAAAACGAATCACTGGTAGAAGCAACTAAACGTCAACAAGTGCTTGAAGTATTTCTCCAAAAAGTTCGTCAATTTCGTCAAAAACTGCTTATTCTAAATAATGATATGTCATCTCTTATGGAGAAACTATCATAGTTCTTTATTGTTTTTTTCTTTTACGATGTCTAATTTCGAATCAATACGTGCTGAGATGAAAAAAGATTTGCAGGATCCATTAGAAAACTTGCAAAAAACACTCGCTCAGTGCAATTACTTGGAAGAATCTGCAAAAAAAACGCTTGCTGATTGTGAACACATTATTGTTGGTGATGGTACAGTTACAAATCCTTGACTTGAAGCGAAAGCAACCGCGATTTCTGATCGTATAAGTGCATTGAAAGAATGACGTTTCAAAGTCGATGATTTTTCGACTGAAAACGTAGGAGATGACGAATCTATTCAAGCATTACAAGCAGAGCTATGACAAATTAAAGAGCAAATAGGTGCGTTAAAAAAGTATTTCCAACTACTGAAGAATGACCTTGCCGCTATTGCGGGACATGGTTGAGCTAAGGAAAAACTATTTACAAAAGATGAATTAGGTGTTCTTAGCAAGAAAACTTCTGGTTTGAGTGAAAAAATACTCACCTTTGATCCACAAGTTACAAAAGCTATATTGGAAGCTATAAAAAAAACTATAGATAAAACTATAGATAAAAAGACTATTACCAAAGATGATCTAAGAGAACTAGACCAAAAGTGACTGAAAGATTTGTTAGGATATTTAGAGGAAATGAATGACCATACTACACAACAAAAAAATACCATATCTAATAATAAAGATAAAGTAAAAAAGAAGAAAAAGCAAGAACTTGACAAACTACTGTCAGATATTTTAGTGGTGATCAAGAATATACATACAAATATTTGACTGATTACTGAGGAGATAATAGACCGCAATCAAAATTATGTCGAGATGCCTTTGCCTTCGCAAAAATATATAGATGCTAAGGCCGAGACAATAAAACTACAAGGTAAAGATAAGAAATACTCACTTTTTACTGACTCATTCCAAGAAGTTGTGCAACAACAACGTGCAGAAATTGCACGCATAGATGCAGAGATCACTGCGCTGAGTGAACGTGGTAAAACTGTACCTAAAAACGTTTCTAAAATAGAAAATGATAATAAATGAATTACTGATCAAGATGTTTTGAATAAAAATGCTGCGACCATAGAAATGCTTAAGCAAGAATTGGCATGAATTCCAAGTAGAGTGCACACTCTCAAAGAATACAAAGCACAGATTATGGGATCGGTATCTAATAAGACTGATTCCGTAACTACTATAGTAGATAGTATTGATCTTACAAAGGATGATCCAAAAGAAACGCTGAATACCTTGCTTAATGAATATGGGTATACATTCCTCCTTGCTAATTCATCATGGTTGACAGAATCTGTCTCTGTAAGAAAAAAGATTCCTGCTGAGGTTCAGGCTCAGAAAAAACTCATAGATGTGGAACAGAAAACACAAGATGCAGAATTGCTGGTAGAGTTACAAAAGAAACAAGAGGGTATTCGTAGAGAGATTGCTTGAAATGCAGGAGAAATTACAGGTAAAATTACTGAGGTGAATGAAGAGATTAAACAACTTGAGCTGGAAAAACAGTCTACTACCGATGTTGCTTCTCTTCAAGATAAAAACATAAATATAGCTGGGAAAAAAGCTGAGCGTAAAGCATACTATGAAGATAAGAAACGATTTCTTTCTCAGGAAAAAAAGTGGTTAGTATGATTTCTTCAGGCAGAAAAAACCTCTTTAGCATTAGAAAAAACTAGTCTTGAAAGTTCTATACAGCAGTTGTGCAATGAAGCTTGACTCGATAGAAAGGCATATACTGATTTGACTGACTTGCCAGCGGTAACAATGCCTTGAGAAAACTCTCTTCAGTCACGTATGGTTACTCAGAAATGAATTGGATATGATAAAGAAAAAAAGTATAATGGACTCTTAAGTGATGTACTACCTACTGCCGTGGGGAATAAAAAGATTGAAATCATGGCTACTATGGCAGAATTGAAAAAAGAAAAAGAGACTGCTGAACAATCATTACTGGTTTTAGAATTTGAACAAAGTGCTAAGAAAGATGAGTTAAAAACGTTATATACTCAGTGGGAGAAAGTAAATACAAATCTTTCCCAGTTAGAAATGTATATACTTCAACATCAGCTGGAGGGTGAGTTGATTCAAAAAAGTGAATCATATAGACAGGCACAATCTTCATACAATGAAATTCATCAGCAATCTGTTTTGTATACAGAAATCTATGCACGTAATGTAGAGTGAATCAATACGCAAGAGCAAATAGTGCTCGATGCTATGTCTCTGGTAAGCGTGTGTAAAAATGCATACTGATCGATCAAGGCATGAACTTCTACTACACTTAACTTGTGATCTCACTTATTAACGATTACAGAGAATTCTCCTATAAAAACATTGATTTCATGACTTTCTTGAATACCTGCTGATAAAAAACTATCCTCAGATCAATTAGAAATAATAATTGTGGCTTTGTGATGAAAGAGTCTTTTGTCGCTAATTGCTGGTGTTACTGATAGTATATCTGATGGATTTATAGGATCAGAAAAGAATAAACTGGAGGAGTATTATGAGACCGTCGATGGCAAAAAACTAATAAAGTGACAGAAATCAGCAGAGGAATACAAAAAAGAAGAGTTGCGCACTTACAGAAGCATGATAGTTGCACAACAAGAACAGGATACTATAGAGCAAAGAAAGAAAGAAGTTGATAAAGTGGTTTGAGCGTTCACAGGAGGATATACACCTCTTGCGTTGAAGAAATTACCTGTACCTGAAAGAAAATAAGAAAAAAGCAACTTTGTCAACAGAAAATATCTCCCACCGACCACCTACTGGTCGGTTTTTTTGACAAAACCTTACATTGTAGGTATAGTTTGTATAACTTTTAGTTTTTTGTCTGCAGATGTTAGAAGGAGCACCGAAAGTAGATTATAAGGCATTAAAAAATGCCTATACTGATCTATCCAGTGATGGTATATATAAAGATGAGCAAAAGGTGCTCTTGGAGGTCGGTTTTTTTGACAAAACCTTACATTGTAGGTATAGTTTGTATAACTTTTAGTTTTTTGTAAAGAGATGCCAATAGAAGGAACACCAATAATTGATTATGCAGCATTGAAAAACAACAACTCCTCAATGATTGAAGACGGAGTAGTGAATGCTGATAAACAAAAAAAACTATTGGTAGAGATACAAACACAGATACAACAACAGAAAGATGCTCTACAACAATGAGCTGATGCCGCTATCCATGAGAAACTACTGAAATTGATTTTTCTGATGCTAGGCGAGAATAAAATATGAACAGATGACTGGACATTTTTTCTAAATACTTTGCAAGCGAGTATGGCTGGTCTTTCAGGAGTCGAAGAAGCATTTGCAGGAGCTTTACTCGATGCATTCAATACTGCTGAGAATGAGTATAAGTGAGAAATGGAACCTGTTTTAGAAGAAACCAGTATTGTATTAGGTGCTGAAGAAATAGCAGTTAGCGTAGATTCGTTTGCTGGAGTTTCAGACTATCAAAAAAAAGATATAAAAAGATATTTTAGTGATGTTCTCTGAAAGTGAAATAAAGATATCCGTAAACAACTCTTGTGAATGCTTCGTGACATAAAATACATAAATGCACCGTCGTTTTTTGCGATTATTTTCAATATATCTGAAAAGCCTGCCGATTGGACTAAAGTGTGATATGTGCCTCAGGGAAAGCGTTTACATAGATGGGAACGTCGTTTACTTGATAGTCTTACTGCCACATGGCTTGCAGCAAATGGTACAAATGGAAATGCACAGATAAAAGCAGGATTTCAGTATCTTGCAAGTGTCTACTGATCTGCAGATTTTACCGAAAAAGGTAAAGAAAAAGAAGGAGGAAAACTGATGGGATATATCAATAAAGCTAAGACTGTCTGGGAAGAAGCGAAGACAACAGAAAAATGAGCTGAACTGTTACAACACCTCATCGGTGATACCGATCTGGATGGGGAGTTAGAAGCACTTTCACAATGACCAACAAACACGAGAAGAGCAAGAAGACAACTGGAAAAAGCACAAAAACAGGAGGGAAGAGGAGTTGTATCTGAAGAGGGTTTGGGTGCATTATTCGCGAAAGCTAAGAAAAAGATCGAGTCTGATGGAAAAGCGACTGAAGCTTTGCGTGTAGATGATATTCTTGCGCAAAATATAGTAAGCTATATGACTAGCCAACCAAGATTTGCTTATCTTCAACCAGAGTTTACGAATATAAACACTATTTCAGCTTTCATGAATATGCTTTTTGCTCATCCAGAAGTGATTGGTGCATTACGTGACTACGCACGTCTGGTCCCTGACGATTTCGTGAAGGTTCTGGAATGAGGAGATGTCTATGTTGGTGAAAGAGCAGCAACGCAGACAGAAAGTGCGGAAAAGATAGAGGCAGATAGAGCACTTGTAGAAACATATCTCAATAGCTCCCAATGAGCACAAGAAACGGTAGAGCTCATCAAGGCCCTAGACCAGAAGTTCCGTGGGATTTCGATTAGTCTTGAATGAGAAAAAGACAAAATAAAGAAGCAACTAGAAGCAGCAAATACTGGAGTCGAAGAAATGGATGATGAAAGAAGACAGCAATTAGTCATACAATATACTGCACTAAATACTGCACAGGCAGCGCTCGCAGATCCTGCCACAGCAAAACGTGCTATGCTTGATCTCGTGCACGTGGGGTGACTTGTTTCTGTGATACCAAATGCACAAGGAGTAGGTGCAGCAGCGACGTTTCGTTTTTATGAAGCAGAAGCAAAGAGCTTGGTACAGTCGATAGA
>Ga0163148_10002674_pt1 | contig 20877 bp, 12 predicted proteins | sample OliLakLV19MP7P2_FD_148606 | JGI IMG/M metagenome (GOLD analysis project Ga0163148, IMG submission 148606) | Freshwater microbial mat bacterial communities from Lake Vanda, McMurdo Dry Valleys, Antarctica- Oligotrophic Lake LV.19.MP7.P2 | ecosystem: Environmental > Aquatic > Freshwater > Lake >...
TAAAGCGGCGTTTGCTCAGTTTTGTCTGTTTGAACTTTGTCTTGGAGGGCGTAACTCTTGCAATATCAACAAGAAAGCCGTTCAACTGTCTGGTTGAACGGCTGTCTGTCTCGGACAGCGGAGAGGGGGGGATTCGAACCCCCGCTACGGGTATGACCCCGTAGACCGGTTTAGCAAACCAGCGCATTCAGCCGCTCTGCCACCTCTCCGGTGAATCGAGGATTCTAACGCGGCGGTTTTTCGTTTGCCAGCGCGATTCGCGCGTCTTTAACATGTCAGTGCTAAATACGGAACTTGTACCGCGACGCCGCAAGCGGCCAACGCAGGGGTTGAACGCACGACGCCGCTTGCGGCTTCGCGGCACTATCGCTGAGTCATGTTAAGCCGGGCCATTTTGCTTCTGGATCGGCGTTCCTGAACGCCTGGCGAAGTTGATCGATCACGTTTTGCGGGAGCGGGCCGCGCTCTGTGTAGCCGAGGTTGACGCGGGCGTTGTCGGGGTTGGTGGTGCCGATGATGGCGGTGCTTACTTCCGGGAACGAGAGCGTGAAACGGATGGCAATTTCCGGCCAGATTTTTTGCGCGTCGCCGCCGGGGAAGCCCAGTTGCTGGGTGGTGAGGCCCATTTTGCCGAAGCGTTCGATGTAAGGTTTTGCATAGTTTGTGTAAATGCTCTTGAACGATTCCTTCGGCCGCCAGGCGGCGTTGGCGATGGGGCGCTTCGCGATCACGCCCACATTGTTCGCCTTGGCGGCGGGCAGCACCTTGTCGATGTTGATCTGATCGACGATGTTGATGCTCGTTTCGATCACCGCCACATCGGGAAGGGTCGCGGCGAACGCGGCGGTTTCGTTGTCGCCGGAATAGCCGACGAACTTGATCTTGCCGGCATCGCGTGCTTTGGCCAGTTCATCAATGGCTTCGCCCTTTTGCAAAGTGGGCAGGTCGCAGGAGTGCAGCAGCATCACGTCGAGCGCGTCGGTTTTCATCAACCGCAGTGCGCGATCGACGCTGGCGGCGATCAGCTCGCGGCTCCAGGCGGCGGCGGAATTTTCGGGGATTTTTTGCCCGCACTTGCTCACGAGAATATAATCTTTGCGTCGATGCGAAAGGTGTTCGCCGATGAACGCTTCGCTGCCGGGATACATGGCGGCGGTGTCGAGCAGGTTAACGCCGGCATCGAGCATCGCATTCACCAAGGCGGCGGCCACGACGCCTTCGGTTCCCAAAAATGCCGCGGGGGCTGCGCCGAAACCCAGCTCTGAAACTTGCAGATTAGTTTTTCCGAATGTTCGCGTTTGCATGTCGATATGGTAGGCGGGCACAATCAGCAAGGGAAAGTGAACCACGGAGGCCACGTATGGGTCGCATGATCTGCAAACTGTTTCGAATCGCCGAGCGGCAGGGGTGGAGGCCCGAGCGGCCCACGCGCCGCGACATGCTCAAGGCCGCCGCAGCGGCCATGGTCGCCGCCGCCATGCCGATGAGGTCGCCGGCAATCGCCCTTGCCCAGAACGCGCGGCCCCGCCGTGTGGCGATCGTGGGCGCGGGCTTCGCCGGGCTGGCCTGCGCCGAAACACTGGTAGCGGCGGGGGTGGATGTCACGGTCTTTGAAGCCGAATCACGCCCCGGCGGGCGCGTGTTGACCGATCGCAAGCTCATCAACGGCGCAACCGTCGAACTTGGCGGGGAGTTTGTGGGAAGCAATCATCCCACCTGGATCACTCTGGCCGAAAAGCACAATCTTGAACTGACCGAGCTGCCCGATGTCGAAGGCGAAGAAGCCTATATCCTCGGCGGAAAGCTCATCAAGGGGAATCAACTTAAGAATCTTTACGACGACATCCAATCGCTGCTCGATAAGGCGATCGAGATGGCTAAAGAAATCGATCCCATTCGTCCCTACACCGCGCCGAACGCCGCGGAGTTGGATGGGCAGAGTTTTCTGGAGTTTGTCGATCAATCCAAAATTTCCGACGACGCAAAGGTGATGCTGATCGCCGACGAAGAAAGCGACAACGGCGTGCCGGCGGGCCGGATGAGTCTGCTGGCGTATCTATCGATGATCGCCGGCGGCGGGTTTGCCGACTACTTCGAACTCAGCGAAACCCACCGATGCGCCGGTGGAAATGACGCGCTCGCCAGCGCGATGGCGACGGCGCTGGGCAACCGCGTGCAATTGCGGACGCCGATCAAATCGATCGAGCGAGCAAAATCAACGGTGACGATCACCACCGAATCCGGCGCCGTGGTCGAGGCGGATGCGGTCGTGCTGGCCATTCCACCGACGGCATGGGATCGCATCACCTTTGATCCGCCGCTCAATCGCAGAATGAAACCGCAGTTTGGGCAAAACGTGAAGCTGATCATCAAGTGCGATCGGCCGTTCTGGAAAGACGTAGAGATTGCTCCGGATTTATATAGCGATGGCTTGATCCAGATCGGTTGGAACAGCGCCGACGCCGGGCAAGACGGCGTGGCCTACACGCTCTTCAACGGCGCCGACAAAACCGCCGCGTTGCGCGAAATGCCTGCCGACGAGCGAACGCGCCGGGCGTGCAAAGCGCTCGCGCCGGCGTTCCCGCAGTTGATCGACTTAGTGAAGAAAGACCTGTTCATGGATTGGCCCGGCATGCCGCGTGTCAAAGGCAGCTACAGCTTTCCCGCGCCCGGGCAGGTCACGCGCTTCGGGCCGACACTGGTCGACGGCATCGACGACGGAATGGCTCCGTTGAAATTTGCCGGCGAACACACGAGCTACGCTTTCATCGGCTACATGGAGGGGGCGCTGAGCAGCGGGGTGCGCGTGGCGCAGAGCCTGCTGGGGAAGTAGTCGTCGGCGCGGTGCGCGGTGTTTCGATGGCGGAGTTGCGGCGGATCATTTGATCCGCTATGCCATTGTTGCTGGCCGCACGGCGCGAGTTGCTTGTCGGCTTCAAATTGAGCGACGGTTGCCCGGCTTTGTCACTTGAAAGGAACTTCGATGCAGCGGCTGCTGCTCCTGGGAATGAACCACAAAACCGCGCCGCTATCGGTGCGCGAACGGTTGGCGTTTTCGGCGGAGCAACGCCGCGCGGCGCTTGAGCAATTTCGCACTGCGTTTCCGGAATGTGAAGTGGTGTTGCTGTCAACCTGCAATCGCGTTGAAATTTACGTGGCGCGTGCTGTGCACGGCCATCCGCGTATGGACGAACTGACGCAATTCTTCGGCGCGTTTCACGGGATTGACCTTTCATCGCATCGATCGCATTTCTACGAACTTTCTCAGCAGGCGGTGGTTGAACATTTGTTTCAGGTGGCTGCTTCGCTCGACTCGATGGTATTCGGCGAGAGCGAGATTCTCGGGCAGGTTCGCAGCGCCTACGAAGCGGCCGGCGAAGTGGGAACGACCGGCTCAGTGCTCAATCCACTTTTCCAGCGCGCCATCGCCGCCGGCAAGCAGGTGATGACGGAGTTAGGGCCGGTCGATGAAGAGGTCAGCGTTGCGAGCGTCGGTGTCGATCTGGCAAGGCACCTGTTTGACGATTGCGCCGGAAAGACCCTCATGACCGTGGGCGCCGGCGGCGTGACGCAGCAGGTGCTTCGCTACTTTCGCCAGTTACGCCCGGCCCGACTATTGATTTGCAACCGCGACGCCGAGAAGGCCAACGCGCTGGCCGGTGAGTTCGGTGGTACGGCTGTCGATTTCGGCGTGATGGATAGGCACCTGTCCGAGGCCGACATTCTCATCACCTCAACCGCGGCACCGACGCCAATCCTCACGCGACGACAGTTCGAGTTGGCCGGCCGGCGGCGGCAGTCGCAGCCCATGCTCGTGATCGATCTGGCCGTGCCCCGCGATGTCGAGCCTGCGGTGCGCGAACTGAAGTTCGTGCATCTGCATGACATGGATGATCTACAGAGAACGATCGCCACCTCGCGAACACCAAAGCCAAACGCGTTCGACGTTGCCCGACAGATCGTCCAATCGCATGTGCAGCAATTCCTGGAATGGCAACGGGCACGCGCCTTCGGCCCGGCGATCGATGCGCTTTACAGGCGTTACCACGATGTGGCCGAGGAAGAACTCCAGCGAACACTCGGGCGAGGAACCGCGTCGGCAGATGAGGCTGATCGCCTGCACGAGTTCGCTCGGCGGATCGTGAACAAGCTGCTGCACGATCCGGTGCAAGCAATGCGCGCCGATGATGTATCGCCGGGGCAGTACCTTGGCGCGCTGCAAAAATTGTTCAAGCTAGAGCTCCCGCCGGATAAGACGAAGTGAACGACTCTTCGCCAACACCGCCGAGTGTTCACCGTCATTGGATCGGGGCGATGGCGTTGCTGACGGTGGTGATCGTGATCCTCATCGCCGGGCCGGCGACGCCACTTCTTATCGAGACGCTTCTGCGCGACGGCACCCTTGCGGTGGCATGGATGATCGCATGCATCGGCGTTGGTCTGTGGGTAGTCCGATGGATCGCCCCGCGTCGCCGATCGTCGCCGGTCACCATTGTGCCACGTGGCACAATCGCGTCCGGCGAAGGCCAGTCATGCGCATTATTGCTGGCAACGGCGTTCGCGGCAGGGTCCGGTGTTATCGCGTTAGTGGTTCTGGCGACAGGACTTATGGGAATTTTGTCGCGGCCCGTTGCGTGGGTGATTCTCGCGGCGGGCTGGGCGGGCGGCGCTGTATGGGTTCTTCAAAATCGACCCAGCCAATTCGCCAAGTGGCCGAGTATGAGTGTGTCGCGGTGGTCGTGGGTGTGGCTGATCGCCGCGCCCGCCGGCGCGGTGCTGGTCGTGGCGCCGGCGGTTTTGCCGGGCGTACTTTGGGGCGGCGAACCCAACGGTTATGACGTCGTCGAGTACCACCTGCAGGTACCGCGCGAGTGGCATGATGCCGGCCGAATCAGCCGGCTGGATCACAATGTCTTCTCCACGTTTCCATTCCTCACCGAGATGCACTTTCTGCTGGCCATGCACTTGCGCGGCGGCGCGTATGCGGGCATGTATGTTTCGCAATACATGAACGCGATATTTGCTGTGTTTACGTCGATTGCAGTATATGGCGTTCTTGGGGGGCGGGCTAGACCGCAAGCGGTGGTGGGGGGCGTGGTTGCGATCGTGGTTCCGTGGACACTCATGGTGGGAACGATCGCCTATAACGAAGCGGCGCTGATGTTGTATGGCGTGTTGTGTGTTGGTTGGATCATGACGGTGCTTAACCGATCGAAATCCGGGGCTGAAGCTCCCGGCTTGTGGGGGTCTGTTATCGTTGCCGGAGCAATGGGTGGGTTTGCGTGCGGGGTAAAGCTGACCGCCATTCCGATGGTGGTGGGGACTGCTGCAATCGCAATGATGATCGTTCATCCACGCATGTGGCGTGCCGCGGCGCTGCTGCTTGTAACCGCCGGCGGGGTGGCTTCGCCGTGGTTGATTCGCAATGCCATTTGGACCGGCAACCCTGTATTTCCGCAGGCAACGGCGACACTCGGGGGGCGGGCGTGGTCGATCCAGCAGCAGGAGCGGTGGTCGGCGTCGCACGCGCCACGCGACGATCAGAAATCACTCAACGGCCGGCTGGCGGCACTTCGCGATCAGGTGCTGCTGGATTGGAAGTTCGGCTTCGCACTCATCCCGGCAGCCATCATCGGGCTGGTGTTGGCGCGGGGTGGGTCGCACGCGCGCGTCATTGCGTTCGTTGCGCTGGTGATGTGCGGGCAGGTGTTGGTCTGGTTATTTGCCACGCATCTGCAGGGCCGGTTTCTGGTGCTGTCGATCCCGTTGTTAGCAATCATCGTTGGTTCGGCGGCGCGGAATTGGGTCGGATCGATCGCGGGGCTTGCCGCGTGCATCGTGTGCATGACGTGCAACGTCTTAAGTTTCTCGTCGCCGCCGGTTGAAGGCGATGACCCCGATCGCCTCTTCGCGCAGCCGATTGCCCGATTGGCCGACCCGCGCATCCGCGCCTGCATCGGCGTGACCCATCCGCAGGATTTGTGGCAACTGCAATCGCCGGAGGTCGCGGATGCCGTTCGAAACAGCGATCGGCCGATCGCTTTGGTGGGCGATGCCAAGGCGTTCTGGTGGCCAGTGGATTCGAAGCGGCTGTTTTATCGAACCGTGTTTGATGTCGATCGAAGGCCCGGCGAATCGCTCATCGACGCATGGAAGCGCGGGGCGCCCGCAAACGCGATCGTGGTGGTTGATCCGAACGAATCGCGACGATTTGTGCGGACGTATAAAGGGCTGGGAGAACTGCCGGGTGAAATCGAAGGGCGCGGGGAGAGTTTCGTGAGGGAGTGAGGGATTTTGAAATTCGGACTTGTCTTGTGCGGACGGACGCATCCGGGGCTGAAGCCTCCGGCTTGAGGACGGGAAATAACGGTGTTAAAGACGGGCAGTTTCAACGGCTTGATCGTTTTGGTCGTCGGGTCGTTGTGTTGAATCGTCTTCGATTGGCCCGAACGACTTCTGCTGGCGCTCGACCATTTCAAAGTAAAACCCGCTGCGTGCCATCAGTTCCAAGTGCGTGCCCACTTCGATAATGCGCCCGCCGTCCATGGCGACTATCACGTCGGCATGGGTGATCGTGCTGAGTCGATGCGCGATCACGAACGTCGTGCGGTGTTTGAACAGTTCGCGTAACGAAGACTGGATGAGTTGTTCGCTTTCGGTGTCGAGGTTGCTGGTGGCTTCGTCGAGAATAAGAATGGCCGGGTTGGCCAGGATCGCGCGGGCGATGGAAAGCCGCTGGCGTTGCCCGCCGGAGAGTTTGAAACCGCGTTCGCCGATGAGGGTATCATACCGTTCGGGCAGTTTATCAATGAACTCGTGGGCGTTGGCCCGGCGCGCGGCGTCTTGGATATCGGCATGCGTTGCGCTGCGCCGGCCGTAGGCGATGTTCTGGCTCACCGTGCCATCAAAAAGAAACGTCTCCTGCGGCACCACGGCCAGCAACGGACGATACGTGGCGAGCTTGAGTTGCCGCAGCTCAATGCCATTGAGCATCACCCGCCCGCTGGTGGGATCCTGAAAGCGGGCAACGAGGTCGGTGATCGTCGTTTTCCCCGCTCCGCTCGGGCCGACGAGCGCAACCGTCTGCCCGCCTTTCACGTTGAGCGAAAAGTCGCGAATCACCGGCACATCAGCGCGGTAGGAAAAGTTCACCTGATCGAACTCAATCGTGCGGACGTCGCGCGGGGCATCAATGGCGTCGAGCGCATCGGGCTTGTCGGGTTTCATCGCCAGCACATCAAACACACGGTCCATGGCGGCCAAGCTGCGCTGGGTTTGGCTGACGCTGGAAATGATCTGCCATACGGGTTGAATGAGCAGCACGGCGTAAATCTGCAGCATGAAAATATCGCCGACGGTCGCTTTGCCTTTCAACACCAGGTATCCGCCGAACCAGACGACCAGCAGACTGATGCCCGGAATGAGCAGTCCCCAGACGGTCGCCAGAACAATCTCCAGCCATTCGGCCCGCAACCCCTTGCGAATAACCGTGTGATGGTCGACGGCATAGCCGGCTTCTTCGCGGCTCTCGCGGCGGAAGGCGCGGATCACGCGAATGCCGCCGAAGGTTTCGGTGATGTGCCCATCAATCTGCCCGCGGTCTTCGCGCATCGATCGGTAAAGCGGGCGCACCTTGCGAATCCAAACCCAACTGACCAATGCCAGCGGCGGGAGCAGCACAAAGGCGCCGATGGCCAACTGCCAACTGGCGTAAATGACAATCGAGAGCGTGAGAATGACTTGGACGGCAGCGACGGCGGGGTTGATCACCGCCAGATTCACCAACCCGCTCACGCTATCCACATCGCCGGAAAGCCGGCTGACGATCCCGCCGGTCTTCATCTCGCCAAGCTCGCCCAGCGAGAGTCGTAACAGCCGTGCGAACAAACGTTTGCGCAATCGGAACACCAGCCGAGCGTTCAGCGTGACCTGCAAATAACTGCGCAACGTATCCAATGCCGTTTTGATGATCAGAACGAAGACGATGCCGATGCCCAGCGCCGTGAGTTGGGTCGATTTCTCCTCCCACGGAATGGCGGCGGGAAGCAGGTCCATCACGTGCTTGAGACCCCACGGCCAGGCGAGGTTGAGCGCGCTGGTGATCATGGCCAGCAACCCCACGCCCACGAGCGTGCCGCGAAAGGGCCGCAGCCAGTTTCTATAGTTGCGTAAGTTGTTTCTAGTCTTGGGCTTGCGATCGGGTTTGCCGTTTTGGTCGGCGGTTTTGGCAGCGTCGGGGAGAGGGCTTGCGAGGAACTTTCGCAGGCGCGATTTGCTGGAGTGGGGGAGTTTCATGGGGTGCGACTTTAATACACGAAATTGGCCCGGTGGGGCAGACATTCCTGTCTGACACGGCATTCGATCGGCGGCTTACGCCACGGCGTAAGCCGCGGATCGAGAGGCGCTAAATCTTGAATTTGCTGTCCGGTTATCACTTGTCTGTCGGTATCTTATTCGACGTGCAGGTATCCGACTCGCAGCTCTTGACCGACTTTGTTCGGATGCAGGACCAGCGTGCATTTGGCACGCTGGTGCAGAGACACATCAACTTAGTTTATTCCGCGGCACTGCGACGGACGCGCGACAGCCACCTGGCCGACGATATCACGCAAACGGTTTTTGTGATCCTGGCGCGCAAAGCGGCCAGCCTCACGCCTGATGTGATTTTATCGGCCTGGCTGCACCGCACGACGCGCTACGCCGCCATGGACGCCCTCAAGCTCCGCGGCCGGCGCATCATGCATGAGAAGAAGGCTGCGGAAATGAGACCGTCGCAATACGATCCGGAAATGGAAATGCGTTGGCCGCGCGCCAGCGAACTGCTCGATCAGGCGCTCGATGCGCTGGGTGAAGGGGACCGACGGGCCGTCATGCTTCGGTATTACGAAAACAAAAGCTTCGCCGATGTTGGGGCTACGCTGGAGGTGGCCGAAGAAGCGGCGCGAAAGCGAGTCAGCCGGGCGGCCGAAAAGTTGCGCGGCTGGCTTTCGCGCCGCGGCGGGGGGGTGGTGACGGCGGCGTTGTTGGGCACGATGTTGCAGACGCGTTTGGCTGAAGCCGCTGCGCCTTCAACGCTTTTCGACTCGATTATTGCAAGTGCCGCGACGCCGCAAGCGGCGAGTATTACTGTTGATGCGACGATCAAAACCATGTGGTGGGAACAGGTGCGCGTCATGGCGGCGTGCGCGGCGGTTGCTGCGGCACTGGCCATCGGCGCGGGGGCGGGGGTTTATGCGTGGATGAATCACGAACCGACCATCAAGCAGACCGCGCCGAATTGGAAATGAAACGGCAAAATTTCATTCAATTAGTGGCAGTAACCGCAGATTACGCAGATTACGCAGATAAGTGCAGGCTTCTTTATTTTCTGCGTTATCTGCGTAATCTGCGGTTACCGCGTCCACCGGCGAAGTTTGAGGCTTAAACGTAAAGTCCGTTTAACTCTTCAATCCCGTCGAAGCGACACTCTCGACGAAGTATCGCTGCGCCGCAAAAAACAGGATCACGCACGGCAGCATGCAAACGACCGTCGCCGCCATCATCAGGTGGGCGTCGCTGGTGCCGTATTGGCCTTTGAAGCTATTCAGGCCCAAGGCGAGCGTGCGGTTTTCCGGGCTGTTCAGATAAATCAGCGGACCGAGGAAATCGTTCCAACTGAAAAGGAAGGTTTGAATGGCCACGATCGCAATCACCGGTCCGCACAGGGGGAGCATCATCTGCCAGTAGATGCGCCAGTTGCTGCAGCCGTCAATGCGGGCGGCTTCGATCAGCTCTTCGGGGATCTGCGTAAAAAACTGGCGGAACATGAACACATAAAACGGCGAGGCGAGCCACGCGGGGATGATCAGCGGCCAGAAGCTGTCGATCATTCCCAGCCAGCGGAACAGCACAAACACCGGGATCATCGTCACTTGCGCCGGCAGCATCATGGTGCTCAGCATGATCATGAAAAGAATATTCCGCCCGCGGAACTGGAAGCGGGCGAATCCGAAACCCACCAGGCTGCACGAGATGATCTGTCCAATGACCGTACACACCGTGATGACAACCGTGTTGGCCAGCGCCGGCGCGAAGTTCATCTTGTCCTTCGCCAGCGCCGCGGGGTAGTTGGTCCATTGCGGTGAAACACTCGGCGAAACAAAATCCCCCGCCTGCACCGCCGATTCGGTGCTGAGCGAGCCATTCACGACAAAATAAAACGGGATCAGAAACACGATGGCGCCGACGATCAGCACGCCATAAGCGAGTGCGCTGTAGCTAAGATTTTTGATTTTTGATTTTTGATTGAAATCATCCGCGCCCGCGACTTCTGAAGTCGCGGCGGCCGGGTGAGGAGTTGGCGGGGAAGCAATGCTCATCGTTGGCAACAATCAAAATCCGCAATCCGAAATCCCAATCACGTTTTCAGCCCTTCGTAATACACCAGATTCTTCGAGCCTTTGAAAACCAGCATGGTGACCGCCAGGCAAATTATAAACAGCACCCACGCAATCGCGCTGGCGTAACCCATGTTGTGAAACTCGAAAGCCTGGCGGTAAAGCTGCAGCACGTAAAACAGCGTGCTGTTGCCCGGGCCGGCGCCGGTCATGATGTAGGCCTGCGTGAACACCTGAAAGCTGCCGATGATGCCCATCACCAGGTTGTAAAAAATCAACGGGCTGAGTTGCGGCAGCGTGACATTCCAGAGCCTTCGCGCCGGGCCGGCGCCGTCAATGGTGGCGGCTTCGTAAAGTGATACGGGAATACCTTTGAGCCCGGCGAGATATATGATCATCCCGCCGCCGACGCCCCACAGGCCGATGATAACAAAACCCGGTATGGCCCAGACCCGCGCGTCTTTGCCGAACCAATCCGGCGGGTTCGCGCCGAACAAACCCGTGATGGGGGCGAGCATCTTGTTGAGAATACCGTAGTCGTTGTTGAAAACCTGCAGCGCCAGCATCGACATCGCCACCAAACCCACCACGCTGGGCACGAAGTAAATCGTACGGAAAACCGTGATGCCGCGCAGCTTCATGTTCATCAGCAGCGCCACCGCCAGGGCCGCCAGTTGCGAGATCGGCACCGCCAGAAGCATGAAATAGCCGGTCACCTTCAGCGACTGCCAGAACGTCGGGTCGCGCATGATGAGCTGTTGATAATTCGCGATGCCAACCGATTCGGCGTCGGCCATTGAGGTCATGGCGCTCCACTTGGAAAACGAAAGCAGCAGCGAAACAATCATCGGCCCGGCGGTGAGCAGCACGAATCCGATCAGCCACGGGGCGATGAAAAGGAAACCCGTGCGCTGCTGGGCGCGATCGAGCGGGCCGAGCTTCTCGCGGCTGGCGCGCCACCATAGCAGCCCAACCAGCACCGCAATCGCGCCGGCGGCCAAGGCGCCGATGACGTCCCACCGCATCGGCTTCCACTTTTGCTTGCGAAGGGGCGACTCAAGCTCATTCAGCCAGGCGCTTTCGATGGCTTTGGCGTTGTCCATCGGTGATTGTTCGCCGATTTGAATCGCCTGCGTGATGGTATCGCCGATGATGCGGGTCCACTCGGCTTCGCGCGGCAACTGCTGGATGCGCGCGTATCCCTGTTCCAGCGGGCGCAGAAAAATGTCGGCTCGATGGCTGGGAATGCCCGGTGGATTCAAAAACGCCGGCGAGTTGGCGACCGACTTCAATGGCGGGATTGCCAATCCCAGTTCGCTTTGCATCGTCGCGCCGGCCGAGCCGCAGAGGAACTTCATCAGCTTGTACGCTTCCTCGGGGTGCTTGGTGGATGATGACATCGTCCAGGCCGTCAGAAAGATCTGCGATGCCTGGTTCGCTTTGGCTTTGTACGGCACGGGGACGACGTCCCACTTAAACTTCATGTCGGCGGCGTAGCGGGGGACTTTCCAGCGGCCGACCGGGCCAGCCATGCCGATGTTGCCGTTGACAAATTCCTGCGCGCCGTCTTTGGCGATGCCGGTGGCGTTGAAAACCGTGCGATCTTTGATGCGCGTGCGCACGATCATCTCGATCGCTTCCTGCGCCGCCGGCGAGTCGAGCGTGACGTTATGGAAGTCGGCGGCGCCGTCTGGGCGGACGCCGAAGAAATCGGCCCCGAACGTCCAGAGGATCTGGCGGATGGTGTCAGGCCAGAGCTCGAACACCGCGCCGAAAATTGTTCGGTTGTATTTGACGAACTCCGGCGCCTCGCCCAGCGCCTTGATCTTTCGGCAGGCGGCTTCGAATTCGTCCCAGGTCCACCCATTGTCCTGAATCGATTTCAAATCGATGCCGGCTTGTTCAAATAATCCGATGTTGACGTAAAAAACCGCGGTCGTGAAATCTTTGGGAAGCCCGTACAACGGCCCGGCGCCCGCCTGCATGGTTTGCGTATTAAAGCGGTAGGCATCGACCAGGATGGGGTAAAAATCGTCGAACCATTCGCGGCCGGTTTTGAGGTCGGCTTCCAGTAGATCGTCAATAGGTCGAATGAGTTTCAGCGGCGCAAGCTCCGGCAGCAGGTCCGGCGGCAGATAGAACAAATCCGGCGGGGTGCCGGCGGCCATCATTGTTTTGAGCTTGGGGCGCATGTCGGAGGAGTGAATCCGAACGATACGCACGCGCGGGTTTTCCGTCGTATAACGGTCGACGAGGTCCTGAACGATCTTGTTCTCCGCCGGGTCGCCCCAGTGCAACAGGGTAAGCGTGACCGGCCGATCGAGCTGCGCGCGCCAGCGGTTGACCCCGCGCGCGCCAACTGAAATGAACGCCCAAAGGATCACGAGCGCCGAGGCGCTCCAGAGCAGAATGCGAATAGCGCGTGAAATGGTCATCTTCATTCCCTCTCCCAATACGCCGGGAGAGGGTCAGGGTGAGGGTTCTCTTGGCAAACCAAAAGTGGTAGCTGCGGAAATTGTTTTCGATGAGATCCTACGGCGAATAACCCGTTCCGTTTCACCTCAAGAACCCTCACCCCGGCCCTCTGCCGGGGTACCGGGCGAGGGAGTTAAGGCGCTATGATCGCCGTGCCGTACGCGGGAAGATTAACTCTAATTTTCCCGCTAACCACGTCAAACGCCTTGGCATCCGCCGACACCGCGATCATCGGTCGGCCGTCGGGGTTCGTTTCATCGAGCGTCACTTTCGCCGCATCGGTGAGATAATCAAACAGCCGGGCGCTTCCCGCAACAGGCACTTCGACCGTGGCCGGTTTGTCGCTGCGATTGACAACCACATATGCCGCCTCGTCGCCTTTTTCGCGCACAAACGCAAGCACGCCGCGCTCGTCGTCCACCAGCAGTGGGCGGTAGAAGCCTTCCCGCAACGCCGCAAACTTATTGCGGATGGCGATCGTCCGTTGGAAAAAAGTGAATACACGATCGTCAAACTTGAAATCGGGATTGCCAAACGGCTGCAGATCTTTCCACCATGCCGGCATGCGGTCGCTGGGGTCGTCGGGGCCGTACATGCCCATTTCGTTTCCGTAATAGATCATCGGCGCGCCGACAAAACTCATCTGGAACGCCACCATCTGCATCCAGCGGGTGCATTCCAGCTCTGTGGGCCGGCGCGCGTCGTAGCCGATTGTCGCGGCGTTATCCTGTTCGCGGTTCTGGGCATCGTACGGTCGGTCGGGGTTGACGAACCAGCTCACGCTGCGGTCAGTGTCGTGCGAATCAAACAAATTCTGCATCACCAGCGCCGCCTGAAACGGATAGTTGAAAGTCAGCTTTACCAGTCGATCGTTGAACGCGCTGGGCTTCATGGCAGTTTTGACATTGGCGAAGAACTCCTGGCTGGGCATGGCGAACTGATAATTCATCGTCGCATCAAACTGATCGCCGTTGTTGATCCACGGGTTCGCCCACGGCCAGATTTCGCCGACGATGTAACCCTGCGGGTTTGCGGCCTTGACGGTCTTTCGCCATTCGATCCAGAAGGGGTGGGGAATGTCACCAGGAACGTCGAGGCGCCAACCGTCGGCGCCATCGGACGTCGACGGATCGCCGTCGGGGTCGAGCCATCGCTTGGTGATGCCCATGATGTGCTCATACGGCCCCACCGCTAAGCCGCGAGCGGCGTCTTTTTTGAAAACTGGGAGATGACCGTTGGCGCGGTCCCAGGCCTTGAACTGGATGCCACCGGGCTTGCCGTGGACTTGCCACGGGTCTTCCATGCTCTTCCAGTTGGATTCGTCACCCCAATCGGTGATCTCGAACCAGTCGGCGTATTTGCTGTTCTTGCCCTGTACCAGCACGTCCTGAAAAAACGGATGTGCCCGGCCGACGTGGTTAAATACGCCGTCGAGAATGACATGAAAGCCTTGCTTGCGGGCCTCTTTAAGGAAGTCGAGAAACAGCAGATCGCTTTTCGTCCAGCGCCAGGAATCCGGATTGTCGCTTTCCATATAACCCTCGGGCATCGGCGAACCATCGAGGTTGAAAAATTTGTGGTTGCCGATGGGCTTGTACGCTTCAGGGGGTTTATCGCTTCCGGAACCGATCGACGGCTGGCCGGGGTTGTCGCGGACGCCGAAGTTGTCATCGATATGGCGGAAGTCGGCGGTGTCGTATTTGTGCATCGACTCGGCTTCGAACACCGGGTTGAAGTAGATCGCGTTCACGCCGAGGCTGCGAAGGTAGGGAAGTTTTTCGCGTACGCCGGCGATATCCCCGCCGTAGCGGCGATCCCACACATTGCCGACGCCCTTGTAGAAGTTTTCTTTGCCCGGCGCTTCGCCCGGCTGCGTGGCCCACCAATCGCCGTTCCAGGGGACGAGGTTTTCATACCACTTATCGCCGGGATCGTTGCTGGTGTCGCCGTTGCGAAATCGCTCGGGGAAAATCTGATACCAGACGGCGTGGCGAGCCCAAGTGGGGGTGGTGAAACGGATCGGCGGAACCTCAATCATTGCCTCGGAGTTGCTGGCGGCTCCGACGCCGTCTTTGCCGAAGACGGCCGCGGCGTTGCCATCTTTCGCAATAATGTTGAATCGCTTCGCTGCAGGCAATAAACGATCTGCATGAAGCGAGATCACGCCGCCATAGCTCGCAAGGCCGTGCTGCACCGAGGTCTTGTGAAGTTGTATCAAAGGCTGGTGGTTGTCTGGCGCGACCGATACCTGCTCGACGTCGCCATCCTGGAAGCGAACGCGAATTCGTACGTGTGTGTCATCGATCGGGTTGAGGTCCGCCAAGTCGGCCGGATTGAATACGATTGCATCGGCATTAATGTGGTTCGGCTCCGCCGGAGGGAATTTCTTCGCGCCCGGCCCCACGATGATCACGCTGTTTTTCCCCTCGTGCCCGTCGGCTTCGGCCAATTCCGGGTCGGCGGCGGGGTCTTGAATCCATTTTTGTTTTTCGGTGCCGGCATCGAGGACGAATTTGTACTGATAGTTGCCTTCATCCAGCCGCAGCTTGATCGTCCACACGCCCGTGCCGTCGTCGGTGAGCGGCGCGGCCTTATTATCCCAGGCGTTGAACTCACCGGCGATGTGAACGGTCAACGGTTTGTCCGTCGCCTGTTTCATGTCCAGCGAAAACGTCTGTTCCACCCCCACGCCGGGCCGTGCCGGCCCGGCTTCTTCGGCCAGCGCGACCGGCGCGAACCGCGCGACCTGAAGCAGCAGCATCGGCGCGATGAGAACCATTGCGCACCAAGCGACCATACTTGTAAATCGATTAACGGCGAAGACGGGACGACGGTTGTCCTGGGTCGGGGGAAATACGCTCATGAATTCTCCAGTTCGTAGTATCCAACGACAACGCCGCGCGTTTGGTGTCGCATTGTTAATGAGCCACAGAGACACAGAGAACACAGAGGAAGACAGAAGAGGACCTAATCAAGAATTGAACCCCCCCCGTCTTCGATTCTCAAGCTTTGAGTTTCTGTATTTCTCTGTGTTCTCTGTGCCTCTGTGGCTTTTCAAAATTCACGAAATCGCAACCTTCTCCGGCGATCGCCGCGCCATCGCCGTGCTGTTGCGGACGACCAGATGCGTCGGCAACACTTCCGCCACCCGCTCCACCCGCCCGCGGATGCGGTCGATCAGCCGTTCGCAGGCCAACGCGCCAACCTGGTACAGCGGCAGATGCACCGTCGTGAGGCTGGGGGTGACAAACGCCGCGTGCTGCATGTTATCAAAGCCGACCACCGAAATATCGTCCGGCACCTTAATGCCCTGACTGGTTAAGTAGTGCAGCACGCCGATCGCCATCTTGTCGTTGCCGCAGAACAACGCAGTGATTTCAGGGTGACGCTTAAGCAAAGCCGCCGCCGCCGCCGCGCCGCCTTCGTCGGTGAAACGACCGTCTTCGGTCCAGGTTTCGTCTACCGCATGCCCCGCATCGGTGAGGCGCGACCGATAGACATCCAGCACGTCGGCGGCGGTCTGAATTTCCGGGGCGGCGTAGATGCAGCCGATATGGCGATGGCCCAGTTGCAGCAGGTAGTTCATCACCTGCTCACTGCCGCCACGATAATCGCACACGGCGTGATCGAGCTTCCACTGCTTGAATTTGTTATCGACGGCGCACAGTGGATAACGGCCGTCTTCAAAATCTTTCAGAAAGTGGTGCCGATCGTTCATGCCCAGCACCAGCAGGCCGTCAACATATCGACGCTCGAAGATCTGAATGTGTTTACGCTCTTTAACAAACTCGGGCTTGGCCTGCTCAAGCATGACCTTGAAGCCCATCTTGCCGGCCCGATCGCAGATGCCGCTGATGAGTTCACCAAAATAGGCGTCGGCAAAGGCATGCCGCAGGGCAGGAAGCATGATCGCAAGAACGCGCGTGTATCGGCTGGAAAGGCTCTGGGCGAGCCGGTTGGGCTGGTAGCCCATTTTTTCGATAATCCGGCTGATGCGCAGTTGCGTCGCCCGGCTGATGCGCGGGTTGTCGTTCAGCACCATCGAAACGGTGGCGACGGAGACTTTGGCTTCTTTGGCCACATCGCGCAGCGAAATAGCCTTGCCACGCGGGTCGTCCACCGGTCGACGCGGAATTTCCGTTTCGGCCGTCGCAATATGTAATGGTAGTGAGGCTAATTTACTCATGTAGTCGCAACCGCGATCGAAAAAGCCGACGCTTGGGTCACCCTTGATTCAGTTAAACAGTTTACCAGTCTGCTGAACGATTTCAATTCTAAACTGTCCCTGTGAACATGGGGAAGAAAATCCAGTTAAACGTGCATCGTTTGGACGTGCCTGGATGGATCGCCAAGAATGTAACTTCGTGACCATTTTTCATTGACATTCCCGCCAGTGGGTATATTATTTCTCTTCAGGAAGCGGCTCGGTGAGCCGGTTCTACATTTCGTATTGCGGTCTTGTCGTTGCACCAAACTGTCCATGTGCTGTTGTTTCCAACTCATCACGCGCCGTCGAGAGTTGTCAAACCGGTTTAACGAATTGAAATATTCGTTGATTTAGAACGATGATGAATTCTCAGATTAAATTCAACTCGCTCGTTTGGTTTGTTGGCAGTTAATAAAATCGTCCAGGAGCTTTCTGAGGTGTTCTCAGGAAGTGGAGAATTGCAAGTCACTTTGCAGATCACTTCGTCTCACTCATCTCATTTGCCTGTGGAGGGCACATCTATGTCTCGTACTTCCAAGCTTCTCGCCGCCGCCGCTTTACTTGCGGTTGCCGGCAATTCGTATGCGGTGGTTACCAATGACGGCTCGCGCGATGTCGATTACGGCGTTGCAAAGGCCGTACAGACTGTCGGCACGCAGTTCGGTAACGCCGCCGGCGGCAATGCGCTGACCGCAAACGGCTCGGAACTCGATGCCGGCTACGGCGTGGTTCAAGGCGGTTTCCTGCACTTGTTCTTCTCGGGTAATCTCGAAACGAACTTCAACAAGGTAGATATCTTCATCGACAGCGTGGCCGGAGGCCAGAATAAGCTACGCGGTGACAATCCCGACGTTGATTTCAACGGCCTGAACCGAATGGGCGACGATGGCAGCGGCAACGGCCTGCGATTCGACGCGGGTTTCGAATCCGACTACTTCCTTACCTACACCGGCGGCGACACCGGCGGGCAGATTCAGTACTTCAACAATTTCGCCGAAACCCTCACCGGCGGCGGCGGCGCGGGCGCGTTTAACGGCGGGTCGGCGAACAACTCGTCGTCCATCGCCGGCAATAACGGCATCCTCCTCGCAGCCAACCAGAGCAACGGCTTGGGCGTGAGTAGCTTTGGCAACCCCAACGACAGCGACCCGGCGACCGTCACCACCGGGCTGGAATTTTCCATCCCCCTCTCGGTGATCGGAAACCCCACCGGCGATATCCGAATCACCGGTTTCATCAACGGCGGCGGGCATGACTTCGTGGCCAACCAGTTCCTGGGCGGAATCGCCGGTGGCAACCTGGGTGAACCGCGCAACATCGACCTGAGCCAGCAAGGTGGCAACCAGTTCTTCACCGTCGCCGTCCCGGAACCGACCAGCCTCGCCGCCATCGGCTTGGTTGCCGCGGGGTTGATTGGGCGTCGTCGGAAATAAGGTTGAAGTTTGAAACGCTCGCTTTAATGTAGACGCGGTGGAGCCGCCTCGGAACGGCTGCATCGTCAAGAAAACCGCCCCCCGCGACGGAAACGTCGCGGGGGGCTTTTCGCGACCTGCTTTCGCAAAGCGGAATACACTCTATAAAAACATTAGTTTATAGACACATTTATTCTTGCGAAATTGTTAACTACCTGTTACATTGTGTGCCAGTTAACCGGTTAACTTGGTGTCTTGAAAGGCTTTGGTGAATTGCAAGGGAAGTCGAGGGACGGATAATGGCGAGATGGAATTGGCGGCATACTATCGCTACGACAATCGTTGTCGGAGCGGGGACGGCTACGGTTTTCGCGGGACGAGACAACTTCGACGGACAGTCGGGGAGCTTGTTCGGACGCAGCGGTGGCGACAGTCCAACAGGAAACATTTCATGGACTTCAAACTGGGGTGACACTGGATTTGGAAACTCACCGAATGCGGTTTTAGCGTCCCTTGGTTCGGTGAATGGGTTTGCATCGACTTCTCCCTACATCGAAAAGACGCTCGGGTTTCTTGAAGCAACTCGCAGCTTCACTTCGCAATCCAATCAGTCATCGGTCTGGACATACGCGTTAGCAGTTCTAGGTAAGAGTGGTGGGATTTCGATTAGTGACAGTTTTGGTGGTATTGGTCTCTACGGTGCTAGCGGCACCAGTGAGAAATTTTTGATCGGACAACGATTCGGGCAGAGCTTTTGGGGTGCGACTTCAAACGGCACGAACTTAAACGGTGCGGCCTCGAATAGTTCAACTTCGATCGGAAATTTCACTGCGACCTCGATTGCAGTCAAATTAAATCAACAGGCAAATACGCTCGACTTCTACGTCAACGCGGATTTTCGCAAAACGCGGCAGCAAAATCCCGCAGCGTTCACTTTGAATTATGGTATCAATAACGATGATGTTGACCAGATTCGCCTGCGTGGCGGAAATTTTGCGAATGGTAATACGTGGCAGTTTGATAACGTCAATATTTCCCAGACAAATCCGTACTCTGTCTCTTCCCTGACAAATCTTAGCCATACTGGATCGCCCGCAGCTTCGATGACTTTGAATGGTTCAGTCACAGCGGCAGGTTATGCGGATATCACTAACGCGTCGTCTGGTTTCATTTCGATTAATAACCAGACCAGCCCCTTCGTTGGAAGCACTTATTTTGTCCTGCTGAAACTCTCGCTCAGTGGTGGGACGACTGTAGCCCAAGTAAAGACACTTCTCGAAAACACCGACCGTGCAATTTCGATTGGATATACGACTAGCACGACGATTAACGCTGGGCACGTGTCGCAATTGCCCGGCGGCGGTTCCTCACAAACCTTCGATTTAGTTCTTCAATATGCCTCCGCACCTGCCGGAAGTGCTGGAATTGTCTACTACGGATGGGATTTTACTGACCTGTCTGGTGCCTCGTTAGACGCCATCGGCGTCGTGGTTCCTGAGCCGGCGTCAATTTCCATCATTGGCTTGGGCACGGTGTTTTTCCGCCGCCGCCGATAGCCTTCGGCGGTCGTCAATAACTGTTTTCGTTTGAAGCGTCGCCTCGAAACTCTCCATTTTTCTATTGCGATCCACTGGACACATGATAAACTAACTCACTCAGGTTAATCGGTTAACCTCCCACCTGATTGCGGAGTTGAGTATGACGGTTCGGCCATTGCATACCTGCAGCAGTCGCGCGCCAAAAGCTCGTGATCGGAACGTTCCGAGAAAGTCCGCTCTATCCAGGCTCGTTCTCGCCGCTGGGGTTTCACTTTTTACCGCTGAGGCCGCGTTGGCCGAGGACCGTTCGGCTCCCGCTTACCTTCAGCTATTTGAATCCAGCTACAAAACCCTTGAAAAGCGCACCCCCGATATTTTCGCCGCCGGGTATGGCAACCTGTGGCTGCCGCCGATGGGTCGGGCCGATCAGGGCAGCGGGTCGGTGGGGTACGATCAATATGACCGCTTCGACCTCGGCACGGCGGCCAGCAAAACGCTTTACGGCACCGACACCGGCGCGCGTCAGGCCATCGCGGTGCTGCATCGCGCCGGTACCGGCGTGACGATGGATCTTATCTGGAACCACAACGGCTACTCCGGCACCGGCACCGACGCCGCGTCGCGCAACGCCTTCGCCGCTTCCGGTGGTTATCCGGGGTTTGTTTACTCGCGGGCCGATGATGTGGACGGCGACTTCCACGGCGCGTTTGAAGGCGGCGATTTAAACAGCCGCCTCGCCGGGTTGATTGATATCGCTCAGAACAAAAACTATCAGTACATTCGCAGTCCGGTTGATCCGGCGGAAGTACGCAACCTGCCCGTCGGCACGATCTCCACCTTCGGCCGGCTGGCCAATGTGCCCACCGCAA
>Ga0163148_10002676_pt1 | contig 20863 bp, 27 predicted proteins | sample OliLakLV19MP7P2_FD_148606 | JGI IMG/M metagenome (GOLD analysis project Ga0163148, IMG submission 148606) | Freshwater microbial mat bacterial communities from Lake Vanda, McMurdo Dry Valleys, Antarctica- Oligotrophic Lake LV.19.MP7.P2 | ecosystem: Environmental > Aquatic > Freshwater > Lake >...
CCGAACGCGCCCGCCACAACGACGCCCACGACGTTGGCGACCTTCCCGAGCCCCGTTAGCAGCGGGCCGATGATGTCGATGAGCACCCCCAGCCCTTGAATCGCGACGATGCGGATAGGCTGGATCACGGCCCCGAACGCGATCTTTGCGTTTTCAAGCTTGTTGTTCATCAGCTCCTGCTGACCGGCGCCCGCTTTGAGCCGCTCGTTGTGGACGTTGCCGACTTTGTTGCCCGCGTCGATGACCGCATTCACTTCCGCCAGACGCTTTTGCGCGTCCGTCATCTTGCCCACGGCCAGACCGTTCGCGTCGGCATACTCTTTCCATATCGTCGACGGGTTCTTGCCCAGAAGCTTGTCAAAGCCCTCGTCTTGCCCGCGCAATCCCAGTTCGAGCGCTTGCATCGACTCCGCCGCCGTCAATCCCGACGCGGCGCCCAAGTTCAATGCCGCGGCAAGGAGCTCGTTCTGTTTGGTCGCGTCGCCCGCCCGGCTGGCATATTTCGCGGTCGTCACCGCCGCGTCATTCGCCACGCCAACGCCGAGCCCGAACTCCTCGCGCGCCTTCTTCGCTGCGTCTTTCAGCGTGTCGACGCCAACGCCGGTCAGCTTCGATTGCGCGGACAGTCGTTGCGTGCTCGCCGCGTAGTCATCATAGGCGCGGATGGAGTCCACGACTGCATCCTTGATGAACGAAAAGGCCGCCCGTAGGGCGTTCATCCCCATCTCAAGCAGCTTCGCCGCGTCGATGACGAGCGGGATACGCTTCCCGAACACCGTCAGCCCCTCCTCGGCTTTCTTCGCCGCGTCCGACACATGCTCTTCGCCGTTGATGACGACCTTGATCTCGCGTTGCGCCATCGTCGGGCCTCAGTGCGTCAGGTGGTCGCGGGCGTCCCGTGGGAACGCGCGCGTCATGGTCTGGTCGATCTGCCGTTGCTGCTCCGGTCCTTGCCCGATCGCCAGCGCGATGCCCGCGGCCAGCTCCATCCGCGCGTACGCGTCGCGCGCCATCAGCCCTTCGTACGTGAGCCAGACCGTCGCGAAGGGCGCGTACCCGTCGGACGTATTCCAGCGCGACGGCGCGAAGTGCCAGCCCGCGCCGAGTCGTTCTTCACACGTCAGCATCGCGAGCGCCAGCGTCGGCCCACGCTCGGCCCGCGCCGCATTCGGACGCGCGATGGCCCGCTGTCGCGCAATCTCGGCGGCGATCGGATCATCCTCGTGATCGGTGCGCCCCGGCACGAAGAACAGCCGCGCCAGCACCCGTTGCCGGAGCGGGTCCGGCAGCGCCAGAATCTGCGGCACCGGATCGCCCCACAGCTTGTACCACGGCCGCCAGGGGAACGCGTGCCGAAGGAATCGCGCCATCGCCAACGCGTGATCGCTGGCGTCCTCGGTCCCGCGGAGCGCCTGCGTTAAGCCCTGCACCGCCCGCGCCGACACCAGTCGCGCCGTATGGGTGCGCCCATCCGGGAGCGTCACCACACACGGCGTCTCGGCATCGACCGTGGTGCGGTCGCTGAACACGCTAGAACAGGGTGATCGTTTCGTAATCGTCCAGCGCGGGCGTCGACGGGATCGCGCTAAACGTCAGCTTCGCCGTCGCCATCGGGCCGTCTGCGCTGGGCTCCACGTTCGTCAACTGCGCCTGCGCCCAATTGATGCGCCACCCGTTGTTGGCCGCGCCGACGATGTACGACAGCGTGTGGACGTCGGCCGATGCGCGCAGGTTCTCCGCGTCGAAACCGCCGCTCGTATGGAACGGCGTACCCACGAGCGCGGTCTTGTCGACTTCGAGGGTCATCGTCGGCATCACGGAGCCGGGCACGAACCCGAGGTGTGCGCCCGCCACGGTCTGTCGCAATCGCGCGTTGCTCTCGAACTGCCGCCCGCGCTGATAGCTCATGCTCTTGACGTCGGCCGTGATAAACGAGCCGATCGTGCAGGTGACCCCCGACGCGACCGGCGGGAGCACCGTCGGCGCTTGATAGACCATCGTCGGGAACGACGCGTCCACGGGGAGCGACGCCGTCCCCGCGCCTGAAAACGTCCAGATCGGGGCGCCCGTGTCCCCGGCTTCCATACTGAGATCGAGCAGCACGCCGGCCATTGAATACCGCTCTCCCTGCATGTACTCCTCGACCGTCAGCGAGGTGTACGTCAGGCCCGCAGGCGACGGCGTGTAGACCCACCGGTCGGTCGTGAAGGTCGCGACATAGCCGGCCGCCTTCAGCGCGCGGTGCACTTGATTGGGCGGCAACACGGCGGCCGACGTATACGCGGTCCCCGCGCCTTTCGGTAACACCTTGAACGAGAACTTGCGAGACCGGCCGTTCGGGGTCGTCTTGCGCGCGGGCGCGAGTGTCGCATTCGCACGGCCGACGCTGCCGTCGAACGCGTAGTCCAGTCCACTCGGCGCGGACGGCAGGCCGTCGCCGAGATACGTCTCAGCGGCGTCGGCGGACCCGGCCAACGAGACCGCCGTGTTGTAGACCGACTCCTCTTTGAGCAGGAGCCCGTAAATCTGATTGAGTTTCGCTACGGCCGGCATCGGTTATTCCTCGTCATCTGGTGGCGAGGCGTCGAACGCCTCTTCGGGTGCGTCGGGAGGGGTCTGGTCGGGCGCGGTACGGATCAACGGCAGCAACGCGAGATCGTCAGCGGTGAGCGCATCGAGATACGCGACCACAGCCGCGCGCGCCGGGTCGCGGTCGATCAACTCCTGCGAGATCGAGACGTCGACGGCGTGCGTGGCGCTCACCGGGACGCGGACATATTCAGACATGGGGGTCTCAGGTGAGGAGTTCGCGCACGGAACACCCGTATCGCACGGCGTACGTCACAAACGCGCCGCCCATCTGCTCGTACAGCGCCGCGCTTTCCATCGGGTCCAGCGCCACCAACTGCAACGACCCGCGCAGCCGCGCCGCTTGTGCGGGCGCGATGCTCGTGTCCTGTAGCCGCTCGATGCTGCGTTGCAACGCGCGCACCATCAGCGACGCGTCATTGATCGCCGCCGCCGTCGCTGTCTTCGTCGTCACCATGCGAATCAGCACGTCAACCGCATAATCGCGCGGCACATTCCGGTTCCCTTTTTGCGTCACCGGCGTGCCGCCCGACGTGACGAGCATCCCCACGCCCAACGCGGACGGCACATCCCCGCGCGCGACTTCATCGTTCCGCGTGCTATCGTAGATCGTGACCGTTGGACGCGTCACGCCCGTATCAACCGGCAGGCCCGCCATCATGGCGTTCACGCCGTATGTGCCGTCCGCGATCCAGTCCGACACTATGCGGATGATCTCGGTGATCATGCGTTCACCGCCGCAACCAGCGCCGTGCGCTCAAGGCCGTCGCCGTTCGGGAAGATCGACCGCACCACATACACCACCACGCGCGGCGCTTCTGTGCACGTGCGCGGCAGAAACGTCACCGTCACCGTGGCGTTCACGGCCAGCGTCGTCAGCGTCCACGCGCGATACTGAAAGCTCGTCGTGGTCTCCGGCAGCGTTTCCCCCGATCCATCAGGCACAAAGCCGCCGTCCTCCGTCCACAACACCCGCGACGACTGCCCGCCGCACACGGCCGCGACATACTGCTCGCCGCCGATGCCCGACGCGCGGTCGTACGCCTTATCCATCGCGCGCGCGGCGAACGATTGCGTCATCGATGACGCCGGGCTTTCGTCGTCGGCATCGCCCGATCACGGCGCAACGCCACTTGTTCCGAAACGACCGGCACGTCGTCCGGTGCCTCTCGCACCGTCCGAGCGCGGCCGTCGGCCAACATCGCGCGGGCCGACAGCGGCGGCAAGTCGACGACTTGCCCCGCTTTCGTGCCGAACGTCGGAACGACCAACATCAGTCGACGCGCGCGTTGTTGCCCAGCTCGACCGCCTGCTTCGGGCGCGCAACAATGAAGGCCGACGTGATGTTGGCCACGTTGCTCGCGCCCGTCGTCAGGCGGATGCAATCAAAGCCACCGGCCACATCCATCCCAGACGGATCGATCAGGAACTCGACCCGCTTGGCGAGCACCGCCGCCGACGTCGTGAACGCCGCCGCCGCCGTCGCGCGGACGCTCACGGTCGTCGTCGCCAAATCCTGCGCCGAGAAAATCGGCGCCGCGGCGATCGCCTTATTGCCCGTGCCAGCAACCGCCGAGCACTGTTCCGGCGTCAGCAGCACCGTCGCCGCGTTGCCCTGGTTGACGTACACCACCAGCTTGATCACGCCGGTGTAATTCTTGAGCGAGACGGCGCGAGACGACCGCCCCGCCGCGTCCGTGGCCGGGTCCAGAATCGGCAGCACTTCGAGATCAGATACACCGAACATATGGGATGCCTCGTAGAAGAAGGTCCGACAGGCGGGGCCGCATCAGCCGCCCCGCCCGCAGTGGTTAACGTGCGGCGAGCGCGACGAACGCGGACTGCGTGGCGCTGCCCTTAAATGGCGTGACCGCCGCGGCCAGCATCGGCTGCCCGTCGCAACGGTCCGTAATACGAAACGTCTCTTCGCCCTGCACAAACCGGACGTGGATGGAGCGCTGCATGTTCGCCCCGCCCTTGGTCCCCATCGCGTAGTACGACAGATCGGCCAGCACGATGTCGCCAAGTGTGCCAAGTGTGCTCGCGAACTCCACGGCAACGACCGGGCGATTGTACAGCGTGCCGTACTTGCTGCCCGACAGGCCAGAGGGCGGCACGAACACCGGCCAGTTTCCGATCGTCATCAGCGGGAGCTGCGGCTCCGCGTCCTGATTGATGAACCACACCGCGTTGGCGCGCGCCGCCGGCAACAGGCGCGAGTACATCTTGACGATGTTCGCCGCGTTGATCGTCGTGGCGGTTTGCCCGCTTTCCGCCGCCTGCGAAACCAGCGCACCCGAATTCATAAACCCGAGCATTTCGCCAACGCCGTTTCCTTCCCAGATTTCGCGCTCTTTCGCGAAACGGATCTCCTCGGAAAACGCCTCCGTGAGAATAACCGACGTGGCCGGCGCGTCCTCAAGCTGCTCTTCCGTCACATACCCAATCGCGATCAGCTTCTTGGTCAGGTCCAGCGTGACACGCCGGAACTTCGGCCGGGAGGCCGTGGCCGTGTCGTTCTCGCCGGCACGGAAAGCGCGGACCCCACCCCACCGGTTGCCGTTCGTTCGTGAGGTTTCGTCAACGGCCGGGATCGTGTACTGATTGCCAGACACCGGGATTTCCTTCACGCGGCTGAGGATCTCGCCGCCCGCGTTCGCAAGGCGAAAAATCTCCGTCGCAAACTGCGGGGCGATGAGGTATCCGCCATCGGCGCCCACCGTCTCGTTCAATCCCGAGGCCGCGCCACGCATCACGCCGTGCAGCCGCGGGTCGACATGCCCGTCGGCCGCACGCTTGATCGCGCGGAGCTGATCGACCAGCGAGGTAAACGGCTTGTCCTCAGCGCGATCGGTACCGACGACGGCGACGGCGGGCGCGGTGCTGATCGGGGCGCGCTGCTCGGCCTTGGCGCGCAACGACGCCAGTACCTCGCTGCGGGCGGCGTCCACGGCCACGCCGTTGACGATCCATTCCGCCGCCTTCTCAGGCATCCCGCCATCGCGGGCAAGCACCGCCAGCTCGGCGGCTCTGGTGTCCGGAGTAGGGGCCGTGCCCCGCTCCGATGTGGTCTCAAGAGACATCTGCGACTCCATCGAAAGGGCCGGATCACTCTCGGCCTGTTGAACCGGTGCCGCGCCGAATGCGCTGCGCCCGACACCCACGGAGTAATCCGCAGGGACTGCCACGCTGGACGCCTCGTAGAGCGCCCATCCTTCGTAGGTGCGGACGATGCGACCGGCTGCGGTCTTGGTCTGCGTGTACCGCTCGCCCGGCCAGTAGCCGATACTCACTTTCTTCCGAATGCCAGACGCCATGTCTTTGAAGACCCACTCGGCATCCGGGTGGTTGCCGCGCGCGACGTCAATGCGCGCCACCCCATCACCGTCGACCGAGGGCGTCGTGCCGATGCCGATCTGCTTCGCCAGCGAATGGTCCAGGCAGAACGGGACGCCGTCGGCCACATAGCTGAGGTCCGGCCCGACACCGCGATGGCTCAGCACTTCGTCGTAGATCTCGCCCGTGCGCCAGTCGTAGCGCTCGACCGGCGCTTCGCTGCTGATTGCCATGCGCAGTGGGGCGCTGTCGTCGTCGCCCACCCGTTCCGCGCGGGCCGTGAGTTCGCGCGTGCGAAATCCTTGCGGGTTGTCGCGCGTTTCCGGCGCGAACGGATCGTGAGGTGCAATCATGCGGCTCCTTTGCGGAGCGGCAGCACGCGCCCCGTCGACGTAGAGGGGGTGTCGGTCGCGTCGTCCGCGGCGCTGTCCGTTGCGGTCGTGACCTGTACGGCCAGCGGGACCGCTTCGAGCGGCACGCCTTTCGCAAGCGCGTAGTCGCGGGCGTCTGCAATTTCGTCGATCACCTCGAAGAAGTCGCGGCCTTTCTCGGCGCAGATGCGCTGGGGCGACGTGATGCCCATGTTCAGCTCGAGGAGCGCCGCCGTGGCGTCCTTCACCGGATCAATCCACGGCCAGCCGGTGCACATGAACGTCGCGAACTGCGCGAGCGTGCGCGCGTCGTACGCAACAGCGCCCAACACGCCAAGCACCGACGCCATCGGCACCCAATCGGCGAAGATAGGCGAGAGGAATTGCTCGATCAGCAAGTCGTGCTGGTGCATCCGACTCTGCGCCATCTCGCGCACGCGGTCTGTCCGCATGCTCGAAAAATTCACGTCCGACAAATCGCCCGTCAGGCTCGCATAGGATCGCCCGAACGCGCGCGCGATCGTGCGTTTGACGACCTTCATGAACCCGGCGTAATTCGCTGTCGGATGCTTGGGCTCCCACGCCTGGAATTCGTAGCCGCCAGGCAGCACGCGCGCCGATCCCGGTTCGGCTTCCATCACAAGCGGGATCACATTGCCGTCCGCATCGCGCGGCGCGTCGAGCCCGCCCGTGCTGTCCTTGTTCACAAAAAAGCCACCCTGCGCCGCGGCCAACAGCGACTGGTATAGCTCGGCCTCGGTGTAGCGGTCGCCCAGCTTCCAGTTCACCAACGCCGGCGCGAACCACGGCACGCCGCGCCGCTGCCCGACGCGTACGCGCTTAAAGACGTGCAGCACGTCCGAGGCCGCGATGCGCTGCTTGACGCGACCGGCGTTGCTCGGGTGACGATCCCAGATGTGATACGCGACCGGGCGCCCCTCGGCGTCGACTTCCACCCCCATGTAGATGGCGTTCCGATCCGCCGTCGCATTTTGGTTCTCGTTCTCGTCGATCTGGTCCGGGTCGATGACCTTGAGTGCGTACCCGTACGTCAGACGCGGGTCCCGAATGCGCAGCGCGACGAACTCGCCGTCTTGGATCACGCTCCGGACCATGAACCGCTGCAGCGACGCCAGCGAATGGTCGCCCGTGGTGGTGCAGTGGTCGCGGTGGCTCCACGCGGCCCACTGCAACTCGATGCGGTCGTTCAGCACGTCCAGCGGCAATCCGCGAGGACGACGGGCGCGGAACTGCAAGCGCGCGCCAGCCGCGCCGACGAGATCCGACTCGAAGTCAAGCAGAAGGCCCGCCGCTTCGCCGTTGTCGCGCACCAACTGCCGCGACCGGGCGCGCAATCCGGCCAGCGAATGCCGCAATTCCGTGTTGGCTTCCTCCAGCTCGGCGAACCAGCGGGCAACGATGCGCGATTGCGCCGCCCCGCCGTAGCTGCGCGCCTTCGCCGCGCCGACGCGGCCCGTAAGCGCGGTCGTGAGGTAGCGGAGCCGGGCGCCGATCCTCATCTCATCCCCACCACGTCAAAACGCACCGGATGACCGAAGGTGCCGGTGCGCTCCGCGTTGACACGACCCTGCCAGTACGCCTCCTCCCGCGCGACCTCCGACAACGTGTGGAACATGGTCATGCGCCCGTTGATCGTGACCATCTTCGCCTCGCCTGCGAGGATCGCCGCGCGGGCGGTGCGAACGACGGCCAGCATCTGTTCCGCGTACGAGGCGAACGCGCCCGCCACCGATACGCCAAGGTCGGCCACAAGCGTCGTCGTCCCCTTGGCGACGGTCTCGATGACGCCAGACAGCGCGGCCCGCAGTCGCCACTGGTAGAGGCCCGCGGCCAGATCGCCCGTCTGCGCCGCCGTCAACGTCAGCGCGTGGCTCGCGCCGCTGGCCGTAGACGTCACCGCGACGACAGACGGGCCGGCGAGCGCGAACGACAGCGCCCACCCGGCCGTGGCGGGATAGTCCGCAAACGACAGCAACAGCGACAGGCTATCGCCCGCCGTGATCGTGTTCGGGACGTCGGTCTGCGTGGGCACAGAAACAGCATCACCAGCCGCGCCCGACTGTCCTATAGGCGCGGCCCGTCACTACGAACCTACGGCCACTATTGCAACCGATTAGGCCGCGCGCTCCTGCTCCTGGCGCCGGGACCACGGCAGGCGGTACGCGCGCGGGCGGCGCCGTCCGTGCTCGTCGAGATACCCGCGCTCCACCAGCAGGCGCAGCGCGCGGCCCGCGTGCTGTGGGGTCATGCTCACCGCGCACGCCACCGATTCCGCTTTCTGCTCGCGGTACTCGTAGAAGTCGAGCCGCTGGTGGAGATACCACATCACCGCTTTCGCGGCCGGCTGCAGCGTCGCGTCGTCCAGCGCCTGCCGCACCACCACGGGCACCCCGCCGACGGTCACGAGCGCGGGGCCACTCATCGCCGCCACCCGCCGCCACGGCCGCCGCTACCAAGCCACGCCGACGGCGCGCGCACTGGTAGTCGCTCCGGCCCTCGTGCCGGCGCCGCCTTCGTGCTCCCGTTCACCCGATCGCCTTCGGCCATAACGCGCTCCCATTCTGAGGTCAACGACGACGGCGCAACCGGTCCGATATGCAACAGCGCGTACGCGTACACCTCACAGTCCAGCGTTTCGTCGCGCTGACCGCTGCGCTTGACGTACATGCTGACGGTCTTCCCCCGGTACTCGTGTTTCACGAGTTTTTGCGAAAAGAATTCCGCGAAATACGCGCTGTCGGCGCGCTCGTTGAAGTGCAAAAACATCGGCCCCGCGTCCAGCGCGTACGGCGTCGGCGGGATCATGCCCACGCGACGCAACAACCGCTTCTTGATCGCCTGTGTGCCGAGGAGATACAGCCGCGAGTTTAGGCGCGTGCGCGTGAAGTTCTTCGGTGCAATATCGGCGTTCGGATCGGCCGCGCCCTTCACCGCGAACACGCCCTGCGCCAGCCGTGGCTTGGTGTACTGGTATACCGGGTCGGGGTCGTCCCCGGAGTCAATCGCCATCGCGCGAATCTGCATCGTCGCGCCGTGTTCGTGCGTCCACGTCCGAGTGGTGCGCCAGTCGTCGAGCTGCGCCCACACGTCGCCGTGTGACGTGTCGCCAAAAAAAATCCCCCAGTCAACCAGCCACGATTGCTCTCCGGGGCCGTACGCGCGCACGACGTAGTGCAGCGCGTTCGGCTGCTTGTCGACGCCACAGAGCAACACGCACGCGCCGCGTGGAACGCGCCACGCCGCGCCCGCCGGCTCGTACTGCGCGGCACGCGCCTGCACCGTCTCCTGCAGCTCCATCGTCGCCCGATCCTCCCACTCCTCGCCGAGCGCGGTATTCGCGAAGACCTGCAGCGCCTCCGGGTCGCCCTGCGCGTCAATCCATTCTTGCACCAGCGTCGTCCACCGCGCGAAGGGGGAATACAGCGCGTTGAGGTGATAGCCGCGCGTCTCGCTCAGCGGGCGCGTCACCACCCACGCCCCCGACGCCAGCATCCCGTCCTTTTCGCGCTCGTCGATCAGCCGTTCACACGCGACGCACTGATACCCGGGCTGTGGAAGATCCTTGTATCTCAGGCGCTCCCACACCAGCCGCTGTGCGTGCCCACAATGCGGACACGGCACGTGATAGAAGCGCTGGTCTGATTTTGCGAACTCGCGCGAGATCCGGCACTCGCCCTTCGTCGTCGGCGTCGAATTCAGGTAGATTTTTCGCCGATAGCCCAGCGTCTCCGTGCGTTTTTCGGCCAGCTTGATCTGGTCGCCCTCGCCTTTCGCGGACGACGAACCGCCGTACCCGTTGACCTCCTCCAGTATCAGCACGCGCACCGTCCGGCGACGAAAAAAGCGCGGCGAGTTCGCACCACCGAGCACGATACTCCCACCCGGGAAGACCTTGGCGGTGATCGTGTTTTTCGAGTCCTTCACCGCGTTCGACACGCGCCCGGCAACGACCGGCGTCTCCTCGATGGACGGCGCGAGCTGCTCTTTGCTAAAATCTTTCGCGTCGTCGACGGTCGGCTGCACGATCATCACCGACGACGGGTCCTGATGAACGAAGTACAGCACGATATTCAGGCCCGCTTCCGTCGCCCCGATGCGGGCGCACTTTTTAAACACCACGCGGTTGACGCCCGGTTCGCTGAAACTGTCCATTATCTCGCGCAGGTACGGCGTGCGCGCCGTCACCCACTGGCCCGCGTCGGCAGAATACGACGGCACGGTGCGGTAGCGATCGGCCCACTCAGACACCGACAGCGTCGGCGGGGGCGCCAACAACCGCCGCACTTGCTCGCGGATGCGGTCACGAAGCGCGAGCCCGCCAGCGCTGGGCGTCACGCCGCCTCGTCCACCGGTTCGCCAACCGCAGACAGCGTGCGCATCAGCCGCGCGATAGCGGGGTGCAGCCGCTGCTCCATTTCAACAATCGTTTTCGCGCCGAGCAGCGTCGGCGACACGGTGCGCGCAAACGGCATCAACTTGGCACGGAGATCGGCAAATATCCTTTCCGTGACCGACGCGGCCTCGTCCACGAGCACCATCGACGACTCCATCCGCGCGACGTCCAGCTCGGCCCGCCGCGCGTCCGCCTCGCCCTTGCGGTCGGCCCAGTGCCCGTCGCCCACGGCGGGCTTTAGCTTGCGCAGCGCTTCGTCCACGGCCTGCCGGCACAGCTCCCGCTCTCGCCAGCGCATAAGCTCGGGCCATTGCACGATCACCCGAGCCCCCTCGCGGCGGACCGGCGCGCCCGGCTTCGCGCACCAGATGCCAACGGCTTGCGCGCTCAGATGCATTTGCCGCGCCGCCGCGCTCGCGCTGATCTCGCCGGAACCCGGCGCAACAACGGTCAACCTGCCCGGTTTTGGCATCAATTCAACCCAGTTAACGGCGTTAGGCTCTGTAGACTAATAACACGGTCTCCGGTTACCCGAGGTAGGCCCCCCCGGGGGGGGGACCCAAGCGGCAACAGTTGCCGCCCTATGTGGCGTCCGCGCATCACCGCCCGCCCCCTCGGTCGACCACGATCTGCACCGCCTCGTAGCCGTAGCCAGCCGCGAACCGGTTGAACACCTCCTGCGCCGTTTCCCATAGCTTGGTTCGTGCTGGTGTCCGGATCTGGCGCACGAACCTCCACAGCAGCTCCTCTTTGCCCTTGGCGGTGCGTCGGAAGATGCCCACGTCTTTCATGGCGAAGAACGACTCGGCCTGTCGTGGCTTCTTGCCCTTGCGTGCCTTGCGCGACGTAGTGGCGTAGCTGTCGGCTTTGCCTTGCTTGCCGATGCGGAGCGCTATGCCGATGGCCTTCGGGTAGAGGTTGCGCGCGGGGTTGGCGCGAGAGGTCCGCATCCCGTCGCCGGGCACAAAGAATCCCTGCTGCACAATGCCGGACGACGTGCGGAATGTGGCGGCCGAGGAGCGCTGCCCCGCCTCTTCGTACCGGGCCAGCATGCGCCCCAATTTTCCCGTTCCGGTGTTGGCGTTCTCGCTGCCGATCTTGAGCACGGCCTGTCGGGCGCCGCGCGCGGTGTCCTTGGCGGACACGAAGACGACGGCTCGGCTAAAGGCGGCCTGTGTCCCTCGGAGGTTGAACCGGTCGGCAATGCCCTTGCGCATGCTCCCCTGCATGTGCTCGCCCAGCATGTTGACCCACAGCGCGGACGCCTTCCGCGCGTCGGGTCCAAGCGCCTTGATCATCGCTTGCACGTCGGCCAGGTGCTCGACTTTGAGCGAGAGGTTGAGGCTCATGCGGCTCTCCGGTTGGGTTCGGTGTACGGTACCACATCGACGACGATCCGTGCAGGGCTGCCGTCGTCGATGCGCTCGGCCTCGATACGGCAGATGCTGGCGTCGTCGTGGTAGGCGATCCCTCTGAGCAGATCGAGCGTGGGCTTGATCCGGTTATCGGTGTCGCCGGACCGCGTCTTCCGGAACCACGTGATCCGGACGGTGAGCGCGCCGGACTGAGCGACGCGCGGGAATCGCGTGCGGGCCTGCATCTCGTCCGCGCCGGCGCCCTTGGCCTTGTAGGTGCGCCCTTGGCCGGTGCGCCAGATGCGGTTAGCGGACGTGATGACGGGGATCGTAAACCGCATGCCCTCGGCGGTGGCGGTAACGGTAGCTTGCTCCCACGTGAGCGGGATGGCGCGCCCGATTGTCACGGTTGTCTTCCTCACGATATTGCCCCTTGCGCGGTGGGCATATGCCCGGTATATTCCCTGTGTCGAGCAGCGCACCGCTGACGACGCAGACACTCACTGGGCGATGCCCGGAGCACACGATGACCACCACGCCGATCACCCCCGCCTCTGTTCGCATCACCGTCAGCAGCTATGACGCGGCGCTTGAGACGACCCTCACGAACAAGCAGGCGGCTGAACGCTACGAGGCCGCGATCCAGACCGCCTACCCGCTGGCCGATGTGTCGATCGGTGATGGCGCCGACCGGATCACCGTCTGGGCCGAGGACGAGGACGGCGACCCGATCGACACCGACCGCATTGCGGAGCACTGCCGCCACATCGTCGGCACCGTCTGGATGCAGCTCTGCGAGGAGGTCGCGAGCGAGCCGATCACCCCCGCCATGCAAAACGCCATCGACGCCATCGACGGCGATGTGGTCGCCAACGGCACGGCGGTCCGGTACTACGACGACGCCATGCAGCTGCACTACGTCGCGCCGATGTCCGACATCCCGCGCCTCGTGGTCTTGCTGGCGCAGGACGAGACGACCGGCTACTCGCTGTGGTGCGCCGAGACGGACCACGGCGCGGGCGAGGAGGTCTAAGCCATGAACCCGACCGACTTCGTTCGCATCACCGTGTCCACCGACGACGCGGCCCTGTGTACGATGCTCCGCGAGAAGGACGCGGCCGGCTGCTACGTCAACGCCATCCGCGCCGCCTATCCGCTGGCGCGGGTCGAGTCCGAGAACGTGCGGTGCCGTGACGGCGTGAGCGTCTGGGCCGAGGACGCGGACGGTCACTGGCTCGACTCGACCCGCATCGCGGACCACTGCCGCGCGATCATCGACGCGACGTGGCGTCGGCTCCGCACGGAGTACCCCGCCCATGTCTGAGCCGACCGCGCTGCCCCTGCTCTCGGCGCTGGTGACCGAGAGCGGGCTCGGGGTGGTGGAATTCGCGCGCGTCGTGATCGGCCGGGACGAGCGGACGGTGCGCCGCTGGCTGTCGGGCGAAAGCACCATCCCCGGCAGCGCGTCGGACTGGCTGGCGCGCGTGGTCCGGATCGACACGACGGCGCCGCGCGTCACGGTGACGCTGGAGCGGACCCGATGACCGCCCCGTCTGCGATCGCGACCCGCCGCAAGCGCGCGGTCGAAAGCTTCCAGACCGCCGCCGACTGTATCGGCACGCTCGAGCCGGGCGCGTCGCTTTTTGCAATCACGCGCGGCCAATTCTCGATGATTGACGCCGTGCTCGCGTGTCTGGACCAGACCGGTCCGGCCGCGGTGTCGCTCTGGACGTGGACCGTCGCGGAGTACGAGGTCGAGTGTCTGGAACGCCTGCGGCGCGATGAGCGGCTGACCAGCGGGCGACTGGTGATCGACCACGGGGCGCGCAACAAAAACGCCGAGCTGATTCGCCAGTGGCAGGGCGCGTTTGGCGGCGAGTCGGTGCGGTACGTGGTCAACCACGCCAAGATCGCCACGATCGAGAATGCGGACTGGAAGCTGCTGCTGCGCGGCTCCATGAACCTGAATTTTAATCCGAGGTTCGAGCAGTTCGACCTGACCGAGGGGGGCGCAGACTTTGACCTCGTCAAGCAGATCGAGGACGATCTGCCCGTGCTGCGCGACAGCGCAAGTGGCGCGGAGGCGTACAAGGCCAGCAAGCTCGGCAACGCGTTCAGCGACGACACCCTTTCTCTCTTTTCCGGGATCAAACGATGGGCAAAGTAAGGGCGCCGGTCTACGGCGACATCGCGACAGAGCTGCACGCCGACAACCCCCGCGCGCGCCGAGTCGATATTGACATATTCGCCGACGCGCTGCGGACGTACCACGAAGCCGCCGCGAACATCCTGAAACACGGCAGCATCGTTGCGCACCCGCGCACCGGCGCCCCAATCGAAAATCCGTACTTGAAAGTCCGCGACAGCGCCGCGCGCGGCATCGCGAAGCAGAGCCGCATCGCCAGCGACCGGGTCTTGGCGCTGATGAAGTCCGGCGAGATCCTGCCGTGACCCGGTAGCAAGCTCGACCAGTAGCGGGCGTTGTACCGGGTTGAGGTGCCGAACTGGGGCGAGGGTATGGGCTGGACGGTTTGCGCGTCACGCGGCGGCCCCACGCGGCCACGTACGGCCATCCGGGAACATGCGGTCGATCTCGTCCGCCCATCGCGGCAACGGGCGCGGCGGTTCGTTGACGAGCGCGCGGCGGACGTTTTGTTCGCGCAGACAGAGCAGTTCGTCGGCTTTGTCGGTCTCGATCGTCATCTGCCGTTCTTTTGGCGCGGGCAGGCTCTTGGCGCTGGTCACGAAGCCGCGGAACAGGTTCGGGCGCGGGTTGGTCCGGTGGTGGCCTTGGGCGACGAAATCCTCGAGCGCGGCGGCGAGGCGCTCGGCCCCGGCTGGTCGCCCCTGAGCCATCGACTGGCCGGACGCGTACCCGCGAATGATCCGCGCCCACGACTCCGGGTCCGGCACCGCGGCGAGCAAACTGCGCAGCGCGTCCCGCCCGTTGGCGCCGATGGCTGGGGCGATCGAGTCATACGCCGCCCTAACTACAGCGTCGTCGGCCTTGTGAGTTGTTTGTGGTACCGTATCGTACCGTAACGTAACGTCACGGGTGCCGATTGCCGGACGGTCTGCCGGACCGTCTGCCGGAAGTCCGCCGGACGGTCTGCCGGCTTTCTTTGCCACTCTTGCCGCTGTTTTTCGCGCGCGGTCGGTGTCGGATTCCCGAATCGCCGCCCCGTTGTACTTCTCCCACGACCGCACAACCCCTTGTGCGGTACAGAGTTGCGCACGGAACGCCGACGCGAATCTTCCGCGCTTCCCCGTCCACATTGCCCACTGTTCGAGCGCCACATCAGACACAGCGGACAGGTCACCACTCGATTTTTCTTCCGCCATTCCCGCATACACCCCCACTAGGTGTCCGGTGGTGGTCGGAACGCTGACCCCTAGTGCCCCCGACAGGGTGGTCGTGTCGCTGTTGCGCATGATGCTGACCGCGATTCGGACCCAGTGCATTACTCCTCCCCCCGATTGTGCCGGGTGTTTTGGTGGACGCGCTCGACCCGGATCAGCACCGACCTACCGTTCGATTCAACGAACGCCCGCTCCAGCCAATCGGAGACGCTGTCCGGGATCGTCTCGCCGGCCAGCCATCGCCGGACCGTGCGCGGGTCGCGTCCCATCACCGTCTTTGCGAACTCGACGGCCGACAGCCTGGACGCGGTGATATGCGAGGACAGGAGGCCGCGAGCGGCCCCCTGTTCATCCGTTCCGCTCATGCACAGCCCCCACGGTGGTTGAAGCGATAAGCGCCAGCGCGGCGCATTTCGGGCAGGTGACGTTCGCGACCATCGACACGCGGTTCATGCAGCCCACGCGGTTCAGGCCGCACACCGTCGAACCCATGCCGCTGAAGCCGCGGCCCGTCTGCTTGGTCAAGTGCACCATCGGGGTCTTTTTCATCGGAGTCTCTGGGCTCAGCCCGGCGAGTCGTGGTGTCGTGGACATCGTGCCCGCCGACACCGAATATATACGGCTATATGCCCTATCGCGCAAGAGGGGGAACGAACAAATCGCAAACGATTTCATGCGCTCTCCTTTTCGGTCCAATCGTGGTAGGCGCGGACGGTCAGCGGCTCGACCATCTGCAGGGTCTGGGTCTGCAGTTCGACGGGCACCGTTGCGAGCGGCCCGTGCCGGTTCTTGTCGAGCAGCACGTCGAACGTCTTGCCGTGGATCGAGTCCTGCTTCGTGTTCGTGTTGATCAGCAGCGCTTGGTCGGCGTCGTTCTCCAGTGCGCTGGACCCCGCCAGTCCGTGCATACTGACGGCGTTCTCTCGGTCGCTGGTGGTCGAGCGGTTGAGCTGCGACAGCAGGAGCGACGTCACATCGTGCCGGTAGGCCAGCCCTTGCACCATCGCGGACACCTGGCGCATCGCGTCATCCAGCTTGGCCCCGGCCACGCTCACCAGCTGCGCATAGTCGAGGATCACCAGCCGACAGCCGGCGTCGATCGCTTCCCGCAACAGCCGCTCGACCGTGGCGAGGTCGCGCGTGGGGCGTTCCGCCATCCAGAGCCGCGCATCGGCCAGCGCCATCCGCTCGAGGAGTTCGTCGCGCGCCGCCTCGAACCGATCCGGCGCGAACGACGGCCCCGGCTCCAGATCGCGCAGCTTCTTGCCGGTCGCAATCCCGAGGAGCCGCAGCAGCAGTTGCTCCCGGCTCATTTCGAGCGAGACCCAGCCGACCGAATGGCCCGCCCGCAACGCCGCCGCCGTCAGGTTGAGCGCGATCAGCGACTTGCCCGACCCCGCCGCGCCACCGGCCACCACATGCCACCCGCGCGCCAGTCCGATCCCGCCGCCATACATCCGGCAGGCACGGTTCCATGACGGCCACATGGTCGGCATCGCGTCCACCGGCCGTCGCGCCTTGGCGAGCATGGCGTCGAACACCTCCGCGTCCACCGGCGCCAGTGGCGCGACGAGCTGCGGGTCGGACGCCGGACCAATGACCCGAGGCGCCCGGTTCCGTGCGTGCGCCGCCGCAATCGACTTGACGACGGCTTCCACCTCGGCGGCCGGCAACGGCGGCCGGAACTTCGTCGCGTTGACGCCGCGCGCGAGTTCCAGCACCTCCAGTTCGCGCGCGCCCAGCGCCAACAGCCGCCCGACGTATTCCGCTAACGCCTGGTTCCGGCCCCCCTCCGCCGTGCCGGTAAGGACGACATCGAGCGCGGTGGAGCGCGTCGGCTCGCTCCCCGCCGGGATCGTCCCGACGACGCCCGCCAGCCGATGCGCGATCGTCTCCGGCAGCGGCGCCACCACCGCCCGCCCTGGCGTCCCGGCCGTCGCCCAGCGGTACGCGTGCCCGTTGGGATGGATCGACGGCGGGGCGACGATGTAGCCCCCATCGCCGCGGACGTCGAGCTGCGGCCCCAGCTTCCCCGCGGAGTTCCGGACGTCAGACCCGGTGTAGAGGAGATGCCGCCCCTTGCCGGTCCGGCTCTCCACCGTGGCCGGCAGTGGCCCGTACTGCGCCAACGCGGCCTCCCCCGCCTCGCCGTCGACATCCACGACGACGACGCCCGAGGCGGCGCCGGTCGCGATGCCGACGTTCGCGTCCGGGTACTGCGTCCACCACCCGGCGATCGTCACCGCGTCCGTCGTGGCGTCGTGCAGCCCTTTCCCGCCCTTCGCCTTGGAGAGCAGCGGCACCTTGTCGCGCGGCACCAGCGGGAACACCGCCCAGCCGAGCGACGCGTAATAGAGCGCCGCCGCGCCGAGTGATCCTTTGGCGAAGCTCATGCGGCGCGGCCGTTCTCTGCCGAGGCGCGGAACTGACCACACGTGTCGTCGGCGTACGTGCGCGGGTGCGCGTGCAACCGCGTCCGCTGCCGACACAGCGCCGGCACTTTCTGGACGACGTGCTGCTCGTCGCCGGTCCAGTTTTTGCAGAGTCGGCACGCGGTGGCGCCGAACAGGTCGGGGTTCGTCACGCGGCTTTCCCCTGCGCCATGCGCGACCCTCTGCGGCGCCCCTGCCCGTACGCGTGGACCGATCGCACCCCCGCCGCCCGGCACCACCCCATCACCGATTTCGCGTCCGCGCTGACCTCCGCGGCGGCGACCCGATAGGACGCGCCCGCCCGCACCGCGTCGACCGCCGCCGTCCGATCCGACAGCGCGTAGCGCGACCGCGTGAACGACAGGCCCGCCGCCTTCGCCCAGTGGCACAGCGTCGTCAGCGGCACGCCTTCGCGCGCGCAGATCGCGGCGGTGATGTCCCCGGCCCGCGACGCGGCGAGGCAGCGGAGTTTCGTGGGCATGGTGTGGCGTTTCATGCCGCCCCCAGATCAAGCGTTTCCTGCGAGCACCGCCGCGCGGCGATCTCGCAGTAGCGTTCGTCCACTTCGATGCCAATGGCGCGATGGCCGAGCGCCTTCGCAGCGTGCAGCGTGCTACCGCTGCCCATGAATGGGTCGAGGATGACTGCGCCCGTTTGCGCCGGACGAATCACCCATTGCATCACCTGTTCGGGCTTCTGCGCGATGTGCTCGCGGTCGCTGCCGGGCGCATTGCACGCAAAAACGCCCGGCAGCTGGTACCCAAGGGAATCAAAGGAGGCGGGGCCGTTGGTGCCCCACACGACATATTCAGCCTGTGACGTAAACGTGCCCCTCGCAGGGCGTGCCTTGAGCGTCTTGTCCCACACGGCCAACCCGCGCCACGTCCACCCACCGGCTTGCACGGCGTCGGTCAGCGTCGGCAGTTGTCGCCAGTCAATGAACGAACACAGCACCGCGCTCGGCGTGCTGGCGAGCCGCGCCGCGTTCATCCACAGCGCACACCACGCGAGGAACGACCGCTGGTCGCGGTTGTCCCCCGCAAACTCTGGTCGGTACGCTTGCGTGTCGCTGTTGACGTATTTCGCCGTTGTCGACATCGCGCGGTCACCGCGAAACGCGCCGCCGCTGCTGTAAGGCGGGTCCGTGATGACGGCACCAATCCCGCTCAGCGTCGGCAGAATGTCGAACATGTCCCCGTGGTAGATCTGCACCGAGCTATCTGAGTAATACGGCTTCATTTTCAGCCCTCCGCAAGATGTGCTCGTGCACGTGGCACGCTCGGCAAAGTATTTCGATATTACTGTCTATGTTGTTGAGCGGGTTGCCGTCGACGTGATGGCGATCCTTGCCGGGGTTTACACAGCGCATGCAAACACCAACAGCAAAACGCCGCGCGCACCGCGCCCGTCCAACTTTTTTTGACACGGCATCGCCTTTCCATGCGTGGTGATCTGGCCCAAAGCGCGCGATCTTCGCCGCGTGCGATGGTGACTTCTTAACCCCCGCCTTGCTCCCCGCCTTCACCTTTGGTACGTCCTCTCCTCTTGCCCTTGCGCGATAGCGCCGCTGCCGCTCGGCTGCACTCATCGTCACGCTGGCGTCCTGATAGTAGGGGCTCATGCCGCCGCCTGCATCACGACGCCAACGACAACCCGATACAGAAACCGGCGCCGCGCGTTGGGCCGGATAAACGGCCACTTGTTCATCCGACCGACGCGGTCGCGCGCTTCCTCGAATGTTTCGAGCCGCGTCGTGATCAGTCCGCGCGCTTCCATGTCGCGCAGGACATGCGCCACGGTGGAACTGCCCACCCCGATCGCGTCGGAGATGGCGCCTGCGGTGGCGTCGTCGTGCTGGCGCAGATAGGTGAGCACCGCCGCGCGTCGCAGGCGCGGGGATTGGTGGCGGGTCATACGGCGGCCCCAGAAACAACGCCGGCCAGTCGTCGCGCGAGGTCGTCCCGCTCCGCCCGTACGCGGGCGAGCGTTGCTTTTGTCAGCGCGAGATCGAGCGCCAACACGTCCGCTTGGATGTCCCGCGCCGCTGCGTATTCAGCGAGCGCGCGGTGATCGTAGTGGACCCAGTTGAACTGCGATGTTTTCGACCAAACGCTGAACTTGTCGAGCAACGCGGCCGCGCGCGCGTCGAGCTCTGGGAGGTCGCCGGGGATCATCGCTGCCCCTCGCGCACGACGTCGCAGGCCGGTCTCGGCTCCCCGCCTTTCCGCACGAGCCCGTATCCGTCGTCCGTATCGTCCCACACGCAATAGGCATACAGCCGCGGCACGCCCATGCGAGACGCGAGGGACACCAGCGCCCGCAGCGCCGCCGACTGGCGCGCGTCGTCCTGCGGCAGGCCGTAGCCCGCGGCCTCCGTAATCCAGACGGGCACGCGCCCCCGCACGACGTCGTGCACCGCCTGTACGCGCGCCGCTACGGCGGTAACGCTGTCGAGGTACGTATGCACCGCAACTGCGTCCAACAGCGCGACCGCGCTGGCGTTGCTCATGAGCCCGCGCATCCACGCGGCCCACCGTGCGGCGTCCGGCCTCACGCCAGGCAGTGCCTGCCCGTCGGCGGTGGCGCAACCGCTGGCGACGAACCGACACGTCGGGTCCACCAGACGCGCGTCGGCGCCCACGCGCGCCATCCAGTCCGCATACGCCGCACCACCTGCCCCCGCCCCCCGCCACGGCTGCGCGTCGTACTCGTTGCCGAGCTGCCACGTCCGACCCGCAAACCGCCGCACCAGCGCGTCCATGCGCCCGAACTCGTACGCGGGCGTGAAGTCGTGCACGACGATCAGCGGCTCCACGCCGATGGCATCCAGCGCGACCAGCTGCGCCGCAATGGCCGCGTCGTATGCCTCGCCGGCCTGCTGCGTGTAGTACGTCAGCCGCGCGTAGGGGACGCGGAGCGCCGCCAGTATGTCGATTTCCTGCCCCCCGCCGCGGTGGTAGACCGCCCCGGTCTCCGCCACACACGGCGCTGGCAGAAACGCGCGCA
>Ga0163148_10002679_pt1 | contig 20822 bp, 37 predicted proteins | sample OliLakLV19MP7P2_FD_148606 | JGI IMG/M metagenome (GOLD analysis project Ga0163148, IMG submission 148606) | Freshwater microbial mat bacterial communities from Lake Vanda, McMurdo Dry Valleys, Antarctica- Oligotrophic Lake LV.19.MP7.P2 | ecosystem: Environmental > Aquatic > Freshwater > Lake >...
GATCTCGCCCAGAAGTTCATAAGACATCAACTCAACTGGTTGCATAAAATCTTTTCTGGTTATTTGATTGAACATAAATTGAATCTGATCTTCTTTGCAGTGGAAATAAAGATTAGATATCCTATATTTATCTTTATAAGTAATTTGCCACAATGCTTTTTGTTCTGGTCCCATATATTTTCTTTCTGCCCTTCGGCTAGTCCTTTTTAGTTACTGGTTTGTCTAGGGATGACTCGTAACCAATCTCTGTTACATACTTCCCATTGAACTCTAATTCTCCAAATCTAAACCAAGTCATGTGTGCCATTTCTCCGTTGACTAAGAATGGCTCTATTGGTTTTTCAGGCGTAGCTATAATGCTTGGTCTGCCCTCAAAACGTAAATGTGTTATTTTTCTTACTTCATCTCCGAATGGTATTGTTTTCATAGGTTCTTCTTCCTGTTGTTGTGTGTAGTAGTCTGCTTCTTCTTGGCATTCTGGTTGGTTCATACTCATATAATCCTTTCTTTATTTAATAATTTTTTGTCTGTCATAGGTTAGTCCTTTTTAGTTAGTTAACTTTTCGCTTTCATTTTTAGGTTTTAACTTGAAGCTATAGAGTTCCTTGCCATTCATGCCTCCTGGGTATGCACTAGTAACCACATCCCATCCTTCGTCAAGTTTAACGATCTTCATACTTTCGAGTGTCCCCATCGACCTAATGTTTCCCACAAGATCGTATACCGTACACGTTTCCTTGCCTTCTGCTTTGCGTGTTCCCCGTCCTAAAAGCTGACTCCAAATTCGTAGACTCTTGGTTGGTCTTAAACTGACAACGCAGTCTAAACTTGGCACATCAAACCCTGCGATAAAGATCATTACTCCTAGTAATACCCTCACTTCACCACTCCTAAACCGCTCAACGGCTTGTTTTCGTTCTTTTGCTGGTGTTTCACTCGTTACTACAACTGATCCCTCAATTCGTCTTTGTAGCTCGTTTGCTTGCTCAATACTTGAACAGAAAACCAACACTCGCTTATGATCTAGCCCTTCGATCATGTTGGCGTACTTGTCATACTCATCAAACATCTCATCAAATGCCTGGAGATCAAAATCGCTCTTTGTTTTATTGGTTGGAATCATACTGTGGTCGATCCTACTAACATCTCTGTAGGTGAGCGTACTAAGATACCCCGCCTCTTGAAGCTCGTGGGTGTTAATGACCGCTAACATCCGTGTCCAGAATTGCTTTCCTGTCTTTGTTTTGAATCGGTTAATCATTCTCGTACAGGTCACTGATTCGAGGTTCATTCTTTGGCGTATTGATCCAGTGTAACCCTTCCATCCGTTCGGACTTCTAAAAAAGGTATCAAGACGAAACGGCGTAGCTGTCAGCCCATAGATCTTTTCAACACCCATCGCCTTGAATGTCTTTGAGTACATTCCTTCTTTGCCAATAGGATAACCATCACATTCGTCGATGATGACAACCGTCACTCCAAAGAACGCACTAGGGTTTTTGCACACTGACTGGATTGTCCCAATCGTGATATTCCCGATCTCCTTACGTCCAAGTGAGGCGGAGTAGACGCTTGTCTTTGTTACCGCCTCGAGCTTTTCAAGGTTTTGTACCAGGAGTTCTTTATTTGGCACAAGCACCAGGACATTCTCATTAAGCTGGCGAGCGAGTTCTGCAATAATGTGAGACTTGCCAGCAGCCTGACACAAACTTACTAAGTCGTTGCCTGGTAGCTGTCTCGCCCACACCATCTTTTCGAGGACTTTTTGCTGGTATGGTCGTAACATTAGCGACCCACCCAAGCTTTTATAATTGCTAATACAGCCTCAGTGCTTACACTAAATGACACCAGTGCTGGTAGTTTTTCTGGTACCTTTTCTGGTACTTTTCCCCCCATGTCCTCTGGTTCTTGGCCAGCTTCTTCTTTCGATTCCTTCAACTTAATCAAATTGGGGTTAAGGTAATACTGTATATGCGTTACTAAGCTGATTTTATCTAGCCAACGCTGTTGATGTTCGATATTAAGAGCATCATTTCTTACTCTAAACTCTAATTGCAAACCGCGTTTGATTCTAGGCGAGAGAGTTTTTCCCTGGTCGGAAACACCATTCTCAAATGACTGAACTTTCATCCACATCTGGGTTATTGATGCGTAACTTCTTTGCAAAACCTCACCAATCTCTTTTCCAGTCAAACCTTTGAAGTTACAGAATTTGAGTAAAGCTATCTCATTAGCATCCCATGTTTTTCTTGGTATATCAATCATTTTAACTCCTTTGAGTAGATAATTTTCTTAACATTACCGTAGTAGTCGCACATAGTAAGAGCATCAATATCAAATAGCTCGTGGTTCAAAAAGTCATCTTCTATTTTCTGAGTTATCGGATCCCACTCAAAGGTGAAACTGACTCTTGAGCCTTGTTTGAACACATCTTCGTATGCGTACCCTTTTGCCAATAGAGCAGCGACAATCTTAAAATCACTAATTTCTTTGTATTCTGTCATATTATTCCTTCGCTATTTTTAATGTACTAACGTCAACTCCAAACTTCTCAGCAATTTCATTCATTGTTAAGACTACGTTGTCGGCTACTACTGGCGCATCTTTGAGGGTGTAGTATTCTTTTAGTTGGTCAAAGGTGTAGCTTTCACCTACCCTTTTGAAATCATTGTTATACGAAAGCAAAACGGTATTCTGCCCTCTTTCAAGTACCATGAGCTGTGAGCCATGGCTCTTTCTAACAACCACATCCCCAACCTGAGCATCTCTGATTGTTTTGGGGAGGGGTTCTAGTGTTGAGAAGTGTATATAATGCCATTTAGACTTATCTTCTTTCCAGAAGAATGGACAATCAGTGCCGTCATCACGATAAAGTGTAATAATTTCACCCATCTTAAAGATGGAAGTTTCCACAATCACTTTAAACTTTTCGCCTACTTTTAGGTTGTTTGGTCTTTGCATATTATTCCTTAGTTATTTTATATCCAGCTTTCTTCAACAGCTCTATCGCCTCGGCTATTTTGGCAGATTTTACATCTGGTGCATTTTTGAGGGTGAAGTATTCCTCAAGTTCATCGAAGTGGTAATTGACATCTGCCTTTTTGAAGTCATAGCCATATGAAAGTACAACGGTGTTTTGACCTCTCTCCAGCACCATGCGTTCACCTTCATTATTATATTTCCCAACAACCACATCACCAACCTGAGCACCTCTGACTGATTTTGGGTAGGGTTCGAGGCTTGAGAAGTTTATACTCCAGAAATCGGACTTATCTTCTTTCCAGAAGAATGGATTTTCAGTGCCATCATCCTTTTTAAGTGAGATAATCTCGCCTACATTAAAGTAGTAATTTCTTTCAATCACTTTAAACTTTTCGCCTACTTTTAGGTTGTTTGGTCTTTGCATAATTTCTTTCTTGTGTAATGGTTACACTTTTAATACTACTTTAATACTCCTAATGCTTCGAGCTGGTTTACTGCCCATGAATCACTCTCAGTCGCCCATTCCCCTTCAAACATCGAATACTGAATGTTGGCTGTCCACGCTACTTTTGGATTTGCCTCAAACTTTGGTAGAGTGCGGTCACGTTTCCAATCTTCCATAGCTTTCATGTACGCACTAATAGCTTTATTAACATCATCTTCAAGCTCTCTAGTCGGGAATATATATACTGTTGGTCGCAAGTCCTCAGCACTCACAATGTCTACAGCATAGTGACTAGCACCTAGTGCCATGGCATAGAAACACCCTTGCATCTTGTAGTGCCAATCCACCTCAGTTTTTGCAATCCGCTTCAACTTCATGTTGGTCACACTCTTAACTTCGTGTGGAATGATCCCATTCTTAAACTGCATTTTGTCTGAGTCCACCAGTGCATCAACAAAGCCAATAGCATCTCGGTACTCAACCTTCTTTTGACGCTCTACTATCACTCCCATAGCTTCTAGTTGTCCAACATACCAATCTTCTACATCATTACCCCGCTTGAACTTACCTAGTGTGTAGGCTTCAATTGGCTTGCGTGGTGCGCCCAGGCTCTTTAGTACCTGAAAGCGCAGTGGTTGATACAACATCGAGGCTGACAACTTCCCACTACTCTCATGTTCAGATTCACGCTTGGCGTTCTCAGCCAGAAGTGCTTCGTCTATTTTATTGTTAACATAGCTATCAATTATTGGCATATATTCTTCTTTTGCTCTACAAGTGAATCTCGCTGGGCTTGTAGATAGATAATACTAACCTGCGCGACTAGCAACTCATTGGATACATCCAAACCCTGCTCAATCATCAACTCTTTTACACGTTCTTGAATTTCTGGTATTGTCATATTATTCCTTCGCTATTTTTAATGTACTTACTTCAATCCCAAACTTCTTTGCGATCTGATCCATTGTTAGGAGTGTTTGTTTTACTGGCGCATCTTTGAGGGTAAAATCTTCTTCTAGTTCATCAAGGGTGAAAATGAAACCCGTTCTTTTGAAATTATTAGTTAGTGAAAGCATAATAGTGTTTTGCCATCTCCCCAACACCATGCGTTTTTTACTATCTTCATCAACAACAATATCCCCAACTTGTGCATCTCTGACTGATTTTAAATAGGGTTCGAGGTTTGAGAAGTACATACAAGAATAATCAGACTTATCCGCATTCCAGAAGAATGGACAATCACTACCATCGTCCTGTTTAAGTGAGATAATCTCCCCGGTTCTATTTCCCCTAATCACTCTGAACATGTGGCCTACATTTAGGTCTGTTGGTTTGTTCATATATTTTCTTTCTGCCTTTCGGCTAGTTAGTCCTTCTTGGCTAGTTTTTTATTGGCAATTTTAATAGCTTTTACAAGTGCGTCGCCAGTTCCCATACTAAAACCTGGCATTATTTCCATTTCAGCCATTCCCTCAATGTTGGTACAGGTTTTCTCTCCAATTAAATCTAGTTTTTTATCATAGACCCCAACGCAGTACCCATTAAGGCATGATTCTAAACATACTTCTCCGCCATCTTCCAGCTTGTGTGTGAACAAGTGGTTAAAACTTCCCACTTGACCACTTCTCTTAAAAGAACCCATTGTTAGTTTTTTCATATTTTCCTTCTTCCGCTCAGGCTAGTTATTCCTTTGCAAGTCTGTTGATAATTTCTAAACACAACATGGCCGTCAACAGAGTAACGGTTAGTCCTGCAAAGAGGCATATTCCCATTACGACAAAGTTCGCCATAAGTAGTGCAAACGATAGTGCTATTTCCATTCTGATCCTTTCATTTCTTGTAATCTTTTAATAATTAAGTCAATCGTCATAGCTTGATTGTCCCACTCTGCCATTATTGCGTCATGTTCATCGGCGGTCATTCTAGCGGTGACAAACAAGTCTCGGGTTGTATCCTCAACCATGTCTTTAATGCGTTGGTCAATGGTCATAAAATGGCTACTCCTTCATCTTGAATACATTTATTAGGACATTCATGCCAAACTTCTATTTTAGGATTATCATGGAAGCCTACATTTTCACTATGTGATTCAAGGTCTTCACCACAAGATTGACAAAGTGATTCGTCTAATTCTGGTAGTTCAATAGCCTTGGTGATGTCTTGGTAGTCTTGATAGGTTGAGATTGCTGTCATGTTGTCATTCTTTTATATTATTTATACTATAACACTCGGTTTGTTAAATGTCAACCATCATTTAGCTTGCGGAGCAAGTCCGTTATACCACTTCATAAGTGCCTCGACTGTTACTAATTCCCTCCATCGGCTGTTAGCATCTCCATCGCATAGAAATGCGATAATTTGGTCGAGCGTCATAGCTTCATTGTGTAATGATTGCACGTTTGTATTTTCTGTCATATTTATTTATCCTGTAACCATTCTGGGTCACAATTGTTACATTGATCCCCTTTGTTTGTAAAATCATCACCACAATTATTACATATTTTAACTACTTCGCAGCCTTCCCCGCAGCTTGGGCAGTGCCCCCTTTCCATCTCCATTTGCGTACCGCAACAATTAGATACATACTCATATTTGTCTGTCATTTTGTCCCCTCTGGCACACCTGCCCATTCTAATAATAGATTGTCCCCTGGCTCTATATAATCCGCCAAGCCTTGCAGTTCTGCAATTTCGCCGTAGCTGATACGTTCGGCTATAATCTCACCTCGCAAGTATTCAAGCCTTTTTTCAATCTGATGTAATGCCGTTGCATAAGCTATATCGAGCGGCAGTGGGGCTTGCTTCCTATCTGGATCATCAAACTCTTTACCATACACTAGTTTATAAGCTGCTCTTTTTTGTTTATCTGTCATTTTGTCCCCTCTGGCATTGGCTCGGCTAACATATTATTATTGTGTATATTGTGGCTTGCTTCCATGACTAAATGATTGAGCCTGACTAGTTCCTTCCAGTCACTCAGTGATAAATGATACCCATTTTTGTATTGCTTTCTCAATGTATCCCACTGTTTGAGTTCTTGTGTTTTCATATTTTTGTATCCTTATATTATTATTATTATTATTCTTTTTCAAATTCGGCTTTGATCTCTTGGTATGCCTCATTGATTTTCTCCAGGTGGTACACATATTGACCAATCTGAATCTGCTTATCAATCGTTTCTGTACCCTCAATAAGCCCTTCATCCCTGGCTTGCTCGATATAGTCCACCATTTCAGGCAATGACTTGTATATATCGTGGTAATAGATATCCACGTTTCCATCTGCGATCTCGTGCATATTGTCCTGCAGTCCGTTGTCTTCATCTGCGATCATTTCGGCAATATCTGCGTAGTATTCTGATAATTGTGAGTTGTTAAAAAGTTTTTGTGATTCTGTCATATTTTTGTATCCTTATATTTATTATTCTAATGTGGTTACTACTAGGGTATAACCTTGATGTCTTAAAAGACCATAATCACTACACCTACTGGTAAACTGAACGGCTTGCAGTTTATTTAACTTCCTAATACTGGTCCTAGCGTCTTCTCGGTTACCATTGAGGTAGTTTTCTGCTATTTCAGCACATTTTTTATCTGTTAAGTTTTTCATATTTTTGTATCCTTATATTTATTATTAGTACGCCGATCTAGAACGTAGTTGATTCTGTTCGTAGCTTGCACTTTCCCATTCATCGTCATGGTTCGTCATATCGTGAAAGTACCGATTCAGTACGTCGGCCATTTTCTCGACTTTTACACGACGTGCTTTACTCAACTTCTCAATCTCAAAGTTATAAGAATTACAGATTGAGCCAAGCATTCCACCGCCTAGATAATTCTGGTACGCCGTCATGGCGTAGCCCTCAAGCCCAAGCAATTCGTCCAGATCAATCTCAATCCCACCGCCTCGATGACTTGCTTCACATCTTATGGTGTTCTCCCCTATGTATTCAATGTATTTTTTCATAATTCTCCATTCTTTATATTTTATTATTCTCGATCACTTATAAATAACGTGTTACTGTCTAGTATCTCGACCATGACTGCATCTTGATCTAGTGCAGTATTCAACCGCTTACAAACACTTTTGACGATTGTTAGGTCTACACTTTCCGCCATGATTGACACTAGAATACTTTTTTCTTGCGTACCCCTCCAATACCCTACAGTTTCGGTGATACTCATACCCTCATAAACACTAGCTAGAATATCAAGTGCCTTCTTTTCCTCTACCTTATGCGTTATATTGTTTGCGCCGATGTAAAAATTGATTTTTTTCATATTTTTTTATCCTTATAATATTATTCTAATGTATAGCCTGCATCCTCTGCACTTGCCATAATCTCTGCTAGTTCATCACTCGCTTCAGTTTCATTGAGCAAAAAATCAGTCCAATCGTTGGTGTATTGCATATCTTTTCATTCTTTCATATTTTATAATATCTATAGTATATACACTCAGTAAGCATAAGTCAATAGTCTAATATGTATTCATCACCTCGAGTATGCTATACTATAGTCAAGCAGTTTTAGCAAGTGTAACTAATTACACTCAAGCGGGTATCACGAACAGATCGACCACATGCCGGATACAATCAAGCATTTATCTATTACAACTCGAGAAAAAATAAGCCTAGCAAAAACGAAGTTTACAAAAGAACACTTGATCAGTGCAGGCGTTTCTTATATTGATAGAATAACCACCGCCGAGCCTGAAGATAAGCTAGTACCATCAATCGTTGGTTATTGCCTGGAAGCGGGTATAAGTAGGACGCGATTGTGGGAATTATCACAGCAGTGGGATGAAGTAGCGAACATACTTGAACACATCGGAATGTTACAAGAAGAACTAGCACTATCAGGCGGTTTAACAGGTCGTACTAATTCGGTCTTCTCAATGTTCCTACTCAAGAGCAAGCATAATTATCAGGATACACAGGCGCAATTAACCCAGAATAACACCTTCAATATATCCCCTGACCTCTTGGCGGACGCCTTGGCGATCATGAAAAAAACCGCCACCGATACAGAATAAAGTAGCAACCTACTAACTACATAGCAAGCAGCTCGCTTGCAAGTTAGCAAGCTTGCCTTGCAGGCTACATACGGGATTGATAACGGGATATTTAACATACGATGTAGGCTAGTACATCCCCTCTTACTTACTACCTTGAGCGGTACACCTCGAGGGTATACCGCCTGAGCTAGCAATTAGCCATGTTTGATACCTACCTGTACAGCCTCATCACAGTCACCTTGCTCACTTGGTTTTGCGATAGTATAACCATTTTCCTTGAGGTAACTCACCAATTCTTTATCAGTCAATCGGATCATTTTGCCGCTTGGCATTAGATAGTTACTACCGTACTTGATACGGTGAGCGATCAGTTCGGCTTGAGCGTTATATGTATTCATATCATCCTTTCATACTTAATACTAACTCTAGTATACAACACACCGTGAGCATAGTCAACAGGGTAATGCTTGCCTAACTATAAGTACGTATACATAAGTAAGTATGCATGTACCAGGCGTGGCGTGTAGGGGAGGGGTAGGGGTAGGGTCACGTCCTATAATATAGTGTAGGAGTAGGGGTAGGGGTCACGTCCTATAATATAGGGGAGGAGTCTCGATGGAACCAGGGCGGGAGTAAAGGACTAGTACTTCCCAGTCGTAGATACACTTTTTTCAAAGCTTGCTAGCAAGCTAGCTTGCTCTCGAGAAGGAAACACAGATTGAGTCCTTAGAGTTCTGGTGTTTATAGTATGGACGCTTACAATTGATACACATATCAAGGTCTTTTATAGGGTTTTCTTTTAACTTGCGAGCCGAGTACTCTAACCATCTCGCTTTAGAGGCTTTACTAGCTATATCTTTGCGTACTTGAGGTGATAACATCTTAGCTCGAGATAATCCACCTAGTCTATTACGTTCACTGAGAGTTAACGGCATGGTTGTAGTATAGCATGCTTGCCTAATGCTTGCCTACCAGGCGGAGAGTCGTATGTACTTTTGGCACGATATTGATGTTATTAGGCAAGCATAGCAGGCTCGTCGCTAGCTTGCTTCACAGCAGACTTCACCCTAGCCCATCTTGTAACTGCTGCTTTCGTTGCTCTATCCGTACGCTCTTGAGGTGATAGCTTGGAAGCTGATAGTGTACCGAGATTGCTGAAGTATTTTTGCAGAACAGCTGTGTGAGTTGTATCCATAGATGGAGTATATGCTAACTGTTGGCATTTGTCAATGCTACAACGTAGGTCTTCACTTGTACTCTACCAGCTGTTATCATCATTGATGTTGGTGGTGTAAAAGTGTGAAGAACCCGCTCGGCAATAGCGGGTTTTTCGTTTCAGTTTTTATAGGGCAAGATCTGTAGGAGTCCCAAAAGGTAAATTGCTCAAGGTCAAAAAATACTATATAATTTTTTAGCGAACTCGCTGTGGGAAGTGCGATGCTTCGCCTGGGAAGCTAGATACATACCGCTTGTAAATAAGAGTATACTCTGCTAGTATAAAACTATGACCATCCTTTTCATTGGTAACTTCGGAGTTTCACATTCTACAGAACAGGATCGTACCTGGAGTCTCAACCAGCTTGGGCATAACGTCCTAGCGTATCAAGAAAATAAAACTACCGTTCCTCTCCTGGAGAAAGCTATCAATGAACAAACTATCGACCTTGTTCTCTACTCTCATACACATGGCTGGGAAATTCCTGGGCTTAAAGAGTTTTTTAATACTTGTAAGAAAGCTAAAATCAAAACCGCTTCAGTCCATCTCGACAGATGGGCGTGGCTTGAACGAGCTGTCGACATCGGAATTGAGGCTACTTGGTTTACAGAGTATCAGTTCATGGCAGACGGCTCCCCAGAAGCGGTCGATCTTTACACAGCCCACAACCTTAACTGGTTCTTTCTCAAGCCAGGGGTATTGGAACGAGAATGTGTGCTCGAACCTGCAGACAAAACCCTCGAAGAAATCGTCTTCATCGGCTCGGATAACTACCACCCCGAGTATTCCTTCAGACCAAAATTAGTACACTTCTTGAAAAGGACATATGACCAAAGATTCGCACACTACGGAGGTTCAGGACGACCAACCGTCAGAGGACTCGAACTCAATCGCATCATGGCATCTGCCAAAATCGTTATTGGTGACTCTTGTTTTGGCGGTCGTCCTTTTTATGTATCTGATCGCTACTACGAAACCAGAGGTCGAGGCGGCTTCCTGCTTCACCCCCACACGCAGGGTCATGACACCCAGGGCGTAGCTCACTACAACCCAATGGATCTCCAGTCTTTAGAGCGAGAAATTGACTTCTATCTCAACCATGAGAAGGATCGTGAGCGGATGAGACTTGAGGGATTTACCCATGTTAAGAAGCACGAAACCTATACCAATAGATCACAGGAAATGTTAGATGTGATGTTTGGAGCAGACCTTGGAGGTACTCATGGCTAACATGACAAACGAAGAAAAAATAAATGTTCAAATAAAAGAAGGCAACCTAGATGCCAGTAAAATCTCGGACGGTTATCACACGTTCCTGGATTTATACAAGCATCGATCAGCTCTTTTTGTGGCTCTTATAAATGTTAATCATCAATGGAACCTTGACGAAGGGAAATACATAGAGCTTTGGAAATCCAAACTCCACAGTGACGGAACGATGTTCCCAGGAGGTTGGTTTATTGCGGGTATTGGAGAGAATCCAGGAGAACAAATCACCTATCATTTGCAGCTCGAATATTGGGATAAAATTAACGCTCCAGAGCGAGAAAAAGCTCCACTATTTGACGGGCATACCCCCGATGATGTAGTTGCTAGATTGCTCGAAGAATTTAATTAAAAACCTTGGATACACCTTGGAGCTACTTATGGTTAACATGATAAAGACTACAATTAACGGGGAGTTTGAGATCATTCTTCCTGAGCATAGGGCTCGTAGACCTGAGTGGGATATTAAAAATGGTGGGTGGGAAAAAGCACGGCTTGATTCAATGCGTAAACACCTGACGGATCAAGATACCATGTTCTATGTAGGTGCTGAAGAAGGAGACTTTGCTGGCCTGATTGCAAGTTGGGGTGTAAAGATTGCACTCTTTGAACCAAACGATAAGGTCTGGCCTAACATTAAAGCTATCTGGGAGGCAAACTCCCTACCCAATCCCCTCTTTTGCTTTAGTGGCTTTGCTTCTGAGAGTACAGTCAATTATCATGGTGGTCTATTCGCTGGATTCCCACCATCGGCAGACGGGGAAGTCATCGGAGATCACGGATTCAAAGAATTGTCAGATCCAGGTGAGATTCCACAGATGAGGATCGACGATACTGGTATTATTCCTACTGCTATTTCTTTGGATGTTGAGGGTTCTGAGTGGCAGGTACTCAAGGGTGCAGAAAAAACCCTCGCTCTCTACCACCCAAAACTATGGGTAAGTATTCATCCGGAATTTTTAGCTAACTACTACAAGCAACACTCAGGCGACCTGAGGGGTTGGATTAAAAACCTTGGATACAAAGAAACTTTGCTTGATTACCAACATGAAATGCATTTCTTCTACGAGGCTATATAGCTTTTTTAGATAAAAAGCCGTTTTTGGGCATCGTAGATTGTAGGTAAAAAAAGGATTGATATATGAGGAAAATTATTAACCTCACTGTGAAAAAAGAGCTAGAAGGTAGTACTTACTGGGATCAAACCTTCCTTAATGAGGTTTTGGCTGATCTTCCAGACGGCGACCGAACAGTAGTGATTATCCCTGGTGCGTATCAAGCAGACGTCATTCCCGAGATCAATGCCAGACTCGCCGAGTACCCCAAAGTCTGCGTCTTTGTTACCTCTGATGAAGAAAATAAGTTCCAAGTAGGGTTGTTAAAACATCCCGACATGAAGGTCTACTCTCAGTACGGATATGGTGGGTATATGTGGCCACTTGGGTATGCAATCAATACACATCAAACACTCAAAGAGATTGGTTTACTAGATAAAGACCTAGACTGGACGTTCGTTGGTCAGAACAATCACTATCGCCGTGAGAAACTTGCACTAGAACTATCTACCCTAAATGGTGGGTATCTTCAAACCACTCTCGGTTTTTCTCAAGGGTTAGATCGCAAAGAATACCTAACTTATTTAGCCCGCGCCAAAGCTGCCCCTGCCCCTGCTGGAAACATTAGCGTTGAATCTTTCAGATTGTACGAGGCATTGGAAGCTGGCTGTGTTCCAATCGCTGACAATCTCTCTCCCTTGAAGTCAGCCTCCGACAATTACTGGCATGCACTCTTTGGCTCAGTCCCTTTCCCAACATACGTTCATCACGAGCTTGTCCCTGGTCTTATTAAAGATGTAGTCCAAAGTCCCGACCTAAATAACCAAGTATTTGCCTGGTGGATAAACAAAAAACATCAGTTCAAAGAACAGCTCCGATCCGATCTTGGTTTACCAGCCACTGACATGGCGGTGATTATTCCTGTCTCACCCATCCCCTCTCACCCAGATACTTCTATTATTGAAGAAACGATCAGGACGATTCGAGTTCACACTGATGCCCCGATCTTTATTACCATTGACGGCGTTCGAGAAGAACAAGCTCACATGACTGATGCGTATCGTGAGTTTATTCGCCAACTGCTCTGGAAGTGTAACTTTGAGTTCAAGGATGTATTGCCTGTCCTATTTAATAAGCACTCCCATCAATCAGGAATGATGAAGGTGGTAGTAAAACAAATCACCGTTCCTTATCTTCTCTATGTTGAGGCTGATACCCCACTCACCCCAGACTGTCCGATTGATTTCCCTAAATTAAAGAAGGCTATTGCTGATGGAGAAACCAATCTGGTGAGATTTCACTTCGAGGCGTTCGTTCCTGAACCACATAGGCACTTAATGATCGGTGAACCCGAGAATGAATTGCAAAAGACAACTCAGTGGAGTCAGCGTCCTCACCTAGCGAGTACCAACTACTATAGAAATATCATGGATACTTTTTTCTCTGAGGAAAGTAATACCTTTATCGAAGATAGGATGCACGGTATTTGCCAAACTCATCCGTGGGAAGATCATAAGCTTACGATCTATCACCCTGAGGGGAATATCAAAAGGTCTTATCACCTAGATGGAAGGGCGGGAGATGAAAAGTTCGACAAAAACCTCATCTATTAAGTTAGGGATGATTTGCTTCGCCAATTCTGGGGGACTTGCAATACAAACTCGTAGGCTCGCAGAGCTACTGAAACCTGATAAAATATTACTCATTGATTCAAGGGGTTTCTCGCCAAACAAACAACACCACCTCGAGTGGTATCCACCTGAGAAAACCCAAGTCACAACATCTTTCCCTCCACGCAACTATGAGATTCTCCAATTTATCAAAGGACTCACCCATGTATTCACCTGTGAAAATCCGTACAACTTCTACCTCGTTCTGGCGTGTCAACGCCTGGGTATTAAGGTTATCTGCCAAACTAATTACGAGTTCTGTGAAAATCTTGATTCTCCTCATCTTCCTGTTCCTGATCTTTTCCTAATGCCATCTCACTGGATGGTTGATGAGATGAAGGCGAGGTTTGGGGAAGATCGAGTCCACTATCTCCCACCACCTATTGATCCAGCAGAGTTTGAAAAAGCTCTAGAAAGAAACTTTTGGAGAGGGCATCATTATAAGCCAGTTCGATTCCTACATATTGTTGGCACACTTGCTTGGCAAGATCGTAACGGAACATTGGATTTGTTAGCTTCCCTCCCTTTTGCTCAGGGTGATTTTAAGCTAGTGATTAAGTCTCAACACAAACTTCCACCTGAGTATGCGTGTTCTGATCCTCGAGTAACATTTGAGATTGGCAACGTAGAAAAGAACTCAGACCTATACTTTAACTTCGATGCACTCATCTTACCTAGGCGTTATGGCGGTCTTTCGCTTTCAACCAATGAGGCGTTGATGTCAGCCCTGCCAGTGCTTATGCCCGATATCTCTCCCAATAACAAATGGCTTCCAAAAGATTGGCTTGTTCCAGCAACTAAAAAAGGAGAGTTCAGAGCTAGAGCGATGATTGAATACTTCCAAGTCGATCCTCAAGTGTTGGCAAAAAAGATTGACGAGTGGACACTTCTCCCGCCGTCCAGACTCAAGGCATACTCGATTGGGTTTTCTAACTTTTCCAGTAGTAATATTGATTCTGACTACGAAGAAATCTTCATTTAGGTGTAATGATTGCACATACAGCTAATTTTGTGCTACAGTGAATGTGATGCCACTTCCAAAGATGCCTCCTAAGCAGTTAAAAGAGCTCGAAGCAACCCTTTTAGATATGAAGAAACGGGCTCAGGAAGATCCAGTATTCTTCTTTGACCAATTTCTCTATACCTACGATCCAAAAAGAGAACCCTTCCATCTTCGATTCAAGACTTTTGATTTTCAGAAACGCTTAATCCGCTCGATTATTACATCCATTACAGATGGTGAAGATCTTTTCATTGAGAAGTGCCGAGAGATGGGTGCTACATATACTGTACTTGGCTGTTTAATCTGGCTGTGGTTATTTCACCCCTCATTTAACGCACTCGTAGGATCTCGTAAAGAAGATTATGTTGATAACCGCCGTGGTGGATTAACTGGCAATAAGGAAGAATCTCTATTCGGCAAAATTGACTACATGATCTCTCGCCTTCCCGACTACATGAAGCCAGTTGGTTTCAATCCAGATAAGCACTTCAACTATATGTCCTTGTCTAATCCTGAAAGTGGTAACGTCATCGCAGGAGAATCAAGTAATCCTAACTTTTCTCGGGGAAGTCGGCGTACAGTTATTTTACTTGATGAGTTTGCTTTCTGGGATAACGACGGTGCTGTCTGGGGAGCTACTGCTGACACCACCAATTGTCGCCTCATTCTAACCACCGCTGGTATTAAACCATCTAAAGCTAAGAGACTTCGCTTCGGAAAAGACGGTGAAAAAATAAAACTCATTACCCTCCCCTACAACTTAGATCCACGCAAAGATAAGAAGTGGCTTGAAGAACAGCGTAAGCGTCGCTCAACAGAGGACTTCAACCGAGAAATTATGATTAACTGGGAACTCTCGATGACTGGTCGAGTCTACTCAGAGATCGAGAACGCCGCCTACGGGGAGTTTCCACTTCTACTCAACTCACCCTCCTACTTCTCGTGGGACTTTGGGTTGGACGGCGTGTCGGTTGGCTTTTGGCAAAAGAACCCAGCCAACGCTAAGTGGCGACTGGTCGACTCCTACCACAATGAGGGTAAGGTGATTCAGTATTACACTCCATTGTTTAATGCGCCAATGGATTCAAAGTTTAACTACACCGATGACGACCTGAAAGCTATTGAGGCTTTTAAGCAATATCCCAAAGGCATCCACTTCGGTGATCCAGACGTAGAAAAGAGATCCATTCAGACTGGTATTTCTACTCGTCAGGAATTAGAGAAGGCAAAAATCTTTGTACAATCAACTGGTAAAAATGATTTCTATACTCGTCGGGAGATAACGAAGGTTGGATTGCAGGTGGGGATTGAGGTCAATGTGGGATCACGAAATGATTACTTCCTCGAGGCTGTGAAATCAGCACGTTATCCAATGCGTACTGAGGACTCTCAAGCGACTACTCCTATCGCAAAACCAATTCACGACTGGACTTCGCATCCGAGAACCATGATGGAATATTTCTTCGTCAATGTAGATGCGTTTACAACAGAAAGTGCACCACCACCATCGTGGGCGAATCAAGCTAGGAGTTGGCTGACCTCGCGTAAATCTATAACTCAAAGGAGATCATCATGAACTTAGGAATTAGAGAGGGCGACGCTATTCGCCAAATACCAGAATTGCTTAGAGCTCAAGGAATTGAGATACAAGAGCTTCGAGCTGACAATAGGATTATGAAAGAATTACTCCGCTCAATTAAAAAAGCTCTTGTGAGAAAGTATGGCGAGGTTAAAGGTGAGGAGCTAACCGAAGGTGAGTAAAGCAGACGTATCTATCATCGTTACTAATTTTAATAAAACACCCGAACAGTTAATGGAGTGCATGGAGTCTATAAAACAGCAAACCATTGAACCTTTGGAGGTTATCTTAGTGGATGACTGTTCCACCGATCCTCGTGCTCACGCTCTTGCGACCTCAATTATTCTGCCAAAAAACGTGGGAGTAGCCAAAGCTCGGGATATTGGAGTCAAAATGTCACGAGGTAGATTGCTGCTTTTCGTTGATGCAGACGATAAATTAGCTCCCGACTTCGCCCAGCAGTGTGGCAAGGTGATTGCTAATAAAGATATTGCCTACACCAACATTTTACTCTTTGGAGCTATTGAGCGTAGCAAATTGCAAGAGACTCCACCCGTATTAAAGCCGAAACATTTATTTGGAAATACCAACACGAGCGTCCTCGTCACCTCAATGATGCACCGTAGAGTCTATGAGGGTTTGGGTGGGTTTCGAGATCTGCCAATCTATGAGGACTGGGATTTCTGGCTCAGAGCTATGTGTAAGGGATACACATTTGGACACGCTAATACCCTGCTTTATTATCGCCAGAATCTACAGTCTCGTAATAAGGTAGCAAGTGAATTAAAGACAACCGTCCATAATAAAATTACTGCTCCCTACGAAATCCACAACGGAGTTCTTAGAGAAAGGAATCATGGGTAATAAAAGATTAAAACTTGCACACGGATTAGTAAACTTTATTCCCAAGTCAGTCAACTTCTCAGAGCTACAAGAAAGATATCCAGTGGAAGATGGTGGGGTGAGTTATGACTTAGGAGATGATGGCTTGGAACAGGAGCGATTGAACAACACTATTATGTACGAGGAGTTGGTGGTACAGATTTTATGCAATCTCGAACCCCGAGAACAATTGGTTTTTGTATATCAACTTCTTCGGGATAGTGGATATAACATTGATCACGCTTCTTTTGCCAAGACATTGAATCTTAGTCGACGTAGGTTTATGTGGGTTTTAGAGAATGTGAGACAAAAAACACGACTTTATGCATTGGGATACAAACAATCAGGACAATAAGTGAACCACGAGAATCACAAAGAGGGTGATTTAGCCCTACTATTACAATATGGCATCAAGCAAAATTTCCGACATCTTTCGCAGACGATACAACAAAGCTAAAGAACTATCTCAAGCTTCCTTTGATCAGAATGAGATAAACGTAAATCTGTACAAAGGCATCCTTAACGTCGATGACAATTACGAGTGGGACTACTCACTCACTGATCCTCATGTTTTTCCCCTAGTTCGCAACTATCTCTCCAGATCAAATCCATCAATGTCCAACCTTCGTCTTGATATTCGTAGACACGAAGATATTGAGCGTAGGCAAGCAAACCAAGACTTCATCAATTGGGAGATTGGCGAGCTGATGACTACCACGTTGTTTTACAGGATGTTTTTCTCAGCATATCTCAAGAAGCGTGGATACCTAAAGACTGGTTGGAAGTATGAAAAGGCAATTGAGATCCAGGAAAAGGATGCAGAAGGGAATGTAACCAGAGTAAAGGTGATGCGGGATGTCTTGAACCGAGCTGATGCGAAGTTTGTTCCTTATAATAAGTTACTCATTGGTGATCGAAACAACCCAGAACTCAAAAGCCAGCCGTGGAAAATTGAGTTGATTCAACAACGGGTAGGCGAGATGTTGGATGAGAATAAATATCTGGAAGAAAATGGCGACAAGCCATATTGGAAAAAGAGTTTCATAAATGACTTGCGTAAATCTGGCGTAACTAATAAGCTCCTTGACTATGAAGTTGAGCGAGCTGACGATAGTGATTCCAAAGAGGAGTTCGCCTTCAGATCAGCCTTTGTTCCCATGATGTGTATGCACACACTCGATGGCGATGTCTTTTATATGCCTGTTCAGGGAGATGACACCATCCTCAACACCGACACTGGTAATAGATATTGGCATGGTCACGATCCCTACATTGATTTCTGCCCATTCCCTGAGGATGACGAATACGATAACCTCGCCTTAGTTGACGTGGTGGGTGATCTTCAGATCGCAGCCACCGAGATCTTAAACCAGACCTTAACGAATGTTCGGCAAATCAACAACGATATGTGGGTGGCTGGATCTTCAGCTTCTCAAACTCCTGACTGGCAGTTTCGTAAACGTCCAGATGGTGTGATTCGTGTAATGGGTGATGTGTCTCAGATTCAACAAATTAGAACTCAAGATAATACCAGAGCCGCCATCGTTATGAGCGACTCACTGCAAGGTAAGATTGAACGAGCTGGTGGTATCTCATCCCTGTTTAGTTCGGGTTCACCAGGACAATCAATCAATCAAACCGCCCGTGGTGCTCAAATCATTGACCAAAACATTGACACCAATATGCAGATGATTATTGATCTTTTTGGTGAGCAAGTCTTAAAACCACTCGGAGAACACTTCTTGGAGTTAAACTCCCAGTATGTAACTGAGGAGCAAACATTCAGTGTCACAGGAAAGCGTGGTGTTAGAGAGCTTATGGCGATTTCACCAGAGCAAACTACCGCTAACTTTATCGTTACGGTTAAACCAGATCCTATCCAAAATCAAACACCAGCGTCACGACAAGCATCTCTCCAGAACTCGATTACCGTCTTGCAAGGTATCCAAGCACAATCTCAAGGAAGTATCCAACTAGATCTAGTGCCAGCGATTGAAGCCTTGATTGACTCAACCCCTGAAATGGAGAATGTGGGTGACATCGTTACTACCATTGATGAAAAGGCGAAGCGCGACATCCTCATGTTAGAGCGTGGTCAAATGCCTGAGATTAAAATCCGTGACGAACATGAGGACTTAATCGTTGCCTCCAATGCTCACTACACCGAGAATGAAGCGAATTACCCAGAGGAGATCCGAGAAGTGTTTGAAAAGTATGTCATTAAACACATGGGCTATATTCAGTCTCAACAAGAAATTGCAGCCATGAAGCAGCCCGTTATGCCACAAGGCATGGATAATTCGGGCATGGGATCGGCTATGGGATTTGACCCTGCTCAAGCAGAAACTCAGGGGCTTGATGAAAACAATCAAACATATAACTTGGGAAATATCGTAGGTGCTGGAGGGTAAATGACTTTCGAGCTCGTACAGAAAATTGTAGCTACCATCATCCGCACTGTTGAAAACTCTGCCGTGATGTCTGTTCGTGCACTCAAGGCTCACACTTTCAGTGTTCGGGTTTCTAACCAACCTTCAACGCAGTCTATTAAAGGCACTGTTACCGTAGGAAACCAGAAGAACATTGAGAAATTGCTGGGCAAATTAGCGGTGGCTGTAGCCAAACTTCCCACCGTTTATCCAGAAACAAAGATCCCCAGCCCTCTCCCCTACCCCAAGGAGATTAGTGTTTCCAATCTGGAGAGTGTGCCACAAGCAGACTTAAAGAGAGTAGAGGAGCTGTTAATGAAGCTCGTTCGAGAGATGAAGGCTCTGCCTAAAGAGTACCCAAAGCAAGAGAAGTTCCCCACAATCCCAGCGTTCCCGAAGTTTCCAGAGTTTCCTAAGCAATTACCATTTCCTTCTTCAATGAAGGTGAATGTCCCAACAGAGATTCGGGTAAATAACATCAAAGATATGTTTGAGGACTTGATGGGTAAAGACCCGAAGAAATACCTAAGTGTTCGATTAAGTGACGGCGATGAATTTTACAAAGCGATGTTAAGTGTTGTCAGCGGTGCGGCTCGAAACATCACGGTCACCAACCTTGACCCTCTAAGTGCCTATCAGGTGACGGACAAAGATACCGCTGGTGACCCGAAGTATTTTGGGTTTACTGATAAAGATGAACTCTGGTATATCTTAAAAGAAAACGTCGCATCTGGAACGTACCGCTATTTGAGTGGGGGGAACAACTATGGTACGGCGTGGACTAATAGGGCTAGTCATACATACAAGTATTTCCATGAGGTATTTTAATGTCTAGTTACGAATTTAATCCACTGGCTAAAAAGGGCTTCGACCTAGTGGGTGGCGCAGGTGGAGATGCTCTCGTTGCTAACCCTCTCTCACAATTCGCTGCTACTACTTCGCTACAACTGAAAAACAACATCACAGATGAAACAGGTTCGGGCGCATTGGTTTTCGCCACCTCTCCCGCTCTCGTTACTCCCACGGGAATAGTTAAGGGGGACGTAGGGCTTGGTTCAGTGGATAATACAACAGACGCTAATAAGCCTGTCTCTACTGCTCAACAAACTGAACTAAACCTCAAAGCTCCCCTCACCACACCCACATTTCTTACCAACATCACCACACCACTGATAATCGGTGGCACAGCAGTCGGGTCTAAAATAACCTACAAATCTACTACTGGAGCAGGAACTGCCGCAGGTATCGCTCATCAATTTATTGGAGGAACAGACGGAGCAA
>Ga0163148_10002687_pt1 | contig 20788 bp, 15 predicted proteins | sample OliLakLV19MP7P2_FD_148606 | JGI IMG/M metagenome (GOLD analysis project Ga0163148, IMG submission 148606) | Freshwater microbial mat bacterial communities from Lake Vanda, McMurdo Dry Valleys, Antarctica- Oligotrophic Lake LV.19.MP7.P2 | ecosystem: Environmental > Aquatic > Freshwater > Lake >...
GATGGAAACAATGATGACATGTCCAACACTGCCAACTAAAGATTTCTTCTTCTTTTCTTTCAGTCACCACAAGTTCTATTTATTTTTCAAGTTGCGCGATGACAACACGCTGCATTTATTTCTGACGCTGCCACGGTGCGCGAAATGTATTTTTGACACGCTGCCATGGGCGCGATGCGCGATAACACGCTGCATTTATAACGTATTTATAACGTGTAATGTCTCTACTACATAACATAAAACGTCCCTTAAACTAGCATGCTAGCTAGTACATAGTTGTTGTAGGGGGCGGGAGACGCGTTCCCCTCCCCTCAATTGATCGTTCTTGAAGACAAAAAGAATTCGACACAATGACATCGACTGAATTTGCTGATGCTCGATGCAAATGCAAGAGTATCATTGACTTGAAATGGGAAGTGAATGTAGCCAAGCTCAAGCTTGCGGAGGCAAAACAAGAGCTGAAGACTGCTGAGGAATCGAAGAAATACGCAAGGTCATGCAGCGCTGGACAAGCTCTCAGCAGAAGCTGAGAGTCACCAAGCTATTATAGAACACGGTAATTTGGAAACTCACCGAAGGAAGAGAAAGAGGGCCTGAAAGCTGTCAAGTGAAAAACGACTTGAAATATTCGCATTTGCAGTCGTATTGGCTGTAGTTGTCGTTCTACTCCCTGTTCCACGATATGCTGGTATATAGTAGTTCATTCATAGTGGTCCTATTATCAAAGTAAAACTAAGAAATATCTCGGCAACACCTCTCCTTCTATCTATGTACCAGTATGAAGCTGATAAAACGATAGTAGCTACAATTACGCTAGCTGTATGTGAGTTGTTGCTGATGACACTTAATTATCGATCTTCACAGTAGATAGCCGCCGGTGGACGAGATTCTATGTTCCAAAAAAACAAGTCGCTAGCTATTAGGAGCGGGGCAGGTATTTGAAAACTCCAATGAAGCTGTATTCTTCCAGGAGCGAACTTGTAGCATGATTGGCGCCTACAATGCAATGCACTTGGTACATGGCATTGGATTCGACTTGCGACAGAAAAAAGGGCTGCCTTGGATGATTATGATTTGTGGTTGTGCAATTCACTGGAGGGGGGCATGGTGGATATGACATTCGTCCTATTTGGGCACATATATACATACATACATACACGCTGGAGCTGTCCATCATGGAGGATAAATAGTCGTGAATTGCGAAGCTGATTTTTCTTTGCACCGTGGCGTTTCCGGAGCAAGGTCAGACTTGTTGCAGAGTTCTGCCGTTTTCCATCTAAGGCTCTTCTCTTGGCAAAGAGAAAATCATAACGATTGCAGTAGTTTACGCTTGCGGTTCGGCTTGTGGTTTGTCACGCAGGGTAATTGTCGGGTTTGCTATTCAGCTCCATTACTTAGCAGGCATCGTTTCTTGCTGAAATCGTGGGTGCAAATGATTTCCAACTGCTTGTGCCAATACAAATAGAAAAAGTTGTGACGGCGGTTCAGAAATAGCATCGATATGGTCCATTATACTCCTTGCAGCTGCTCCCAATATCACCCCTGGAGTCATCGGCTGTTTTATTTTGACAGCATCCACCAGAGATGCCAACTTGATCGGAAACAGTAGGATCATCCTGCTGGATTCGACGTCATCCGTTGTTGCATTTTGTGTCCTCCAATCATAGACGCATGTTCCGTCCAAGACAGCGTCCCCGACGGGAAAGTATTTACTCGAAAAAATGCAAGGGCTCTTTTCTAGGATTGTCGTTTTACCGAAATTCGATCAAACATTAATTGGCGGGCATGACGGCATCCACCAGGAAGCATCCTCTGTGCACTCCACCTCGATAAGGTCCACCAATATTCCACGACCATTATATTTTGTGGTTTTTCCTTTTGGGGAAGGTCCTCTTCTTCTTCGTCGTCGTCATCATCCTCGTTCTTGTTGTTTTCATTCATCCTTCGTGAAAGAGAACTGGTCGTATGAATCGTGGGTACCACTCGAACTAATCCTTGCCACAACACATAGTCGCTGGCGTCGAAGGATCTCTTTTTTGTTTTCGTGGTGGTCAATAACAGTTGGGCGTTTTCGTGTTTTATCAAAGGGGCGTACTGGGGGGTTTGTCGTACCATTTTGGCGAACACGTTTAAATCATTTTGGACACTCGCCTTGTTGTTGGGCGACGCGAAATCATAGACACGCTGCATGTCATCTTCTTGCAAGGCAAGCAATTGAGCGGCGACAATTTCTTCGGGTTTCGTGTGAGCGTTTAAGGATGATATGGAGAGGGCGTGACAACAGGAGCAGTGTGATGCATGGAGGATTGTAAGGGTGAAAGCCACAAAAAAGAGCTTCCGTAATAAAAGTCGACAAAGATCCAGAGAAGATGCCATCATTATTGTTGCTGAGTAGTGTATAAGGGATGGGGTCGGCATAGTAGGAGGCAAGGCAGAGAATGGTCCAACACAAGCAGCGTGTTTCGTACAATAGCTGCCTGTCTGTCGATCCACAGATTCATTAGACTGCTACATACGTACAGCCGCCAACAAGAATATTGTCGATCGACGACGGCAAGGATGGAGGCGAGTCACTGCCAAAGAACTTTTTTGTGGGATGCGATCTTTTCGTACTACAGTACTTAACTAGCTAGTAGTACCAAACAGCTCGCGCATTTCTTCCTCCGTGCATGTTTGGTTGGCCTCGCTTTCAAGAAAAAAGGAATGATCGGCCAAAACAACGCACTTTTGTGTAGAAATCTAGCTACGTCGTAGTACTAGCTAGCTACTGGTAGCTGGTAGTAGACTAACAGTACTGTAGGACGTTGGGCGGATTGCATCCGATTGGACCACCAGCTCCAATACGCAGTACTACTGCTACTAGCTAGCTAGTAGTAGTAGAGTACCGATACAAGCAGTTCAAGTAAGCGGTTACTAAAGTAGTGTTGTCTGCCACGTGGCACTCACACGCTGCCACTAATAGCTAGTAGCTAGCTGGCACTAGCTAGCTAGCTAAATAGCAGGGACATTAATAATTTGACGTCAAGCCCTCTTCTGTATCAAACGTTTTAATTTAAGTTCTGTATCAAACAAACGGCGACAAGCGACAGGAGCACCACAAGACCGAAGCCTAGCTAGCTAGTGCGACGACAAGAGCAATACTACGACCAAGAGCAACACAAGGCTAGTAGTAGTAGGTTCGACGATCACGAGCGGAAGAAGAGTGCTGGTATACTTGAAGAAGAAGGGCAGAAGGAAGAAGCGGAGAAGAATCCACAGTGCCGTGAGAAGACAGAAAGAAAGATCGGATCATTGGACAGTGCCGTGAACAACAGATCAGTCGACGGTACATACAACGAGAGGAAGAAGCAAGAAACACTACGGCATCGGAGGCAAAAGAAGGATTGCATCGTCAACCGAAGAAGGACAGAGGAAGGACGACGGCGACAAGAGCAATATAAGACCATTTGGATCGGTACAACAACAACAAGAAGCAGTATTGTACCGGACGCAGAAGAATCCATCATCCGATAGCCAGATAATACCGGTCTTTCTGTCTCGCCAAAACTGGTCAGTGCGCCATCCAGGAAGAAACGACATCATCGTCATATATTCCAAGAAATTCCTCCCTCATCGAGTTACTGTATCAACATCCGTACGTTGACTAAGGAACAAGCAACAAGTACTTTCGAGTCGAGTCGGTATCCAAGCGTTGTATCTCGCCATCATCAAGTCGTAACAATTCCTCAAGTCTTTGGTCTTTCGATAATCAAGTACTTTAAGCCGGAATATTCTTTCCAACCTTTCAAGCAAGTCGATATTTGCTCAGGCCGGTAGGATCAAACTCAAAAGAATGGCGCGCTCCATCGAGGCCGACGACGCCAAACAACAAAGCAACGAAGAACCTGCTACAAGCTCTTCTGGTCTAGAACCTGCTTCAAGCTCTTCTGGTCAACGTAAAAGAAGGCTCAGTCGCAAAGAGCAAAAAGCCCTAAAAAAACAGAGGAAACTGCAGGAAGTGAAAGAGGAGCTCCCATCTACTAGTATTACTACTACTCCTGACAATTCCAAAGTACAGGGCGACAAGAAGAAGAAGAAAAAGAAGAAGAAAAAGAAAACCAGCAATAAGGAACCCACAGAGAAGAACCCCCCCAAAGATGGCTCTGCCTGGGTCGCTCAGCCATTCCAAGAGGATGTTCCCTATGTTGCCACACCTCTTCCCGGTGACAAGTCCGATCCTTCTACAAATGAAAACGACAAGGACTCCAAGGACAAACAACAACTTCCCAAACACGACAAGGCGCTGGGCAGATGGTTTCCCAAGGCACGCGTCATGAAATCCAAAGCCTCCACAACCGACTTGTGTACCATTCTTTTATTTTATCAATACAAGAGCCCCGTGGTATGGACACAGCAGCAAGTGCATAAACTCATTCAGTATCTACAAAATGTAGCAGAGGCGCGACCCTTCCTAGGAGGACGCCTCCGCGTCGCACCCGAAGGTATTAATGCCACACTGTCGGCGGGGGATGATGCGCCCAACGGTGTCAATTCCCGTACCATTCTGGAACATTTTACCAAAGACTTACAGCATTTCGACAAGGTGTTTTGTGAAACCGATTACAAGTACATCCCGGCCAAGGCGGATCGTCATTTTAAAGACCTCAAGATATTGCCAGTTCAAGAACTAGTCTTTTATGGATTGGACGAGCGTGAAGCACCTCTCGCTGCGGGTGGAGTGCATTTGGATGCTACTGATTTTCACAACATGTTGGCCGATACGTCCAAAGAAACGGTTGTGATTGATGTTCGAAATCATTATGAGGCTGCCCTGGGACGATTTGATGGACAAGAACACCAGAAACCAAACCAAACAACGGCAAGTGCTGGTGGCAGTGGTGGGGCCAAATATGTTGATCCTGAAATGAGAAAAAGTACTGATTTTCCTAGTTGGGTGGAAAAGGCCGCCGACGATTTGAAAGGCAAACGAGTCATGATGTATTGCACTGGAGGTGAGTTTTCATTATTATTATATTTTTGTGGATGGACTATGGTGAATATAGGTACTAACACCACTGCAATCGTGAACTGCAGGCGTCCGATGTGAAAGGGCGTCCGCCTATCTGAAGAAAACCATGGGAGATCAACTGGAAGGAGTGTATCAATTGCAGGGTGGCATTGAGAGATACATGCAGGCCTTTCCAGATGGAGGCTTTTGGAGGGGGAGTAATTTTGTCTTTGACAAGCGGGAATCTGTATCGGCGGAGAACCCCAATGGTGATGGTGGAGTCTTGAGTGGCAAAAAGAACAAGAAACAAAAAAGCAGAAATGACAACGACAACAACGACGATGATAAATACAAAACCAAGTGTTGTTTGTGCGACAAACCTTGGGATCGCTATGTTGGCAAGAAAAAATGTGAGACTTGTGGCGTTCCGGTACTTATGTGCGATGCCTGCATGTCGACTAGCTACAGCAAAAAAATGAAGCAAAACGAGACAGATGCGACAACACCGCGGAAAATGGCATGCTGTCCTCTTTGTGTGGAACAGGGCATCACTGTCCCTCTCGAGGAAGTGGAATACACTGACAATGGAACAAAAACCAAGAGTCATTCTGACCAGGGCAAAGCTGCTCCTTCTGTGTTGAAATGGGGTGGTGGACATGCTTCAGACAAGAAAGAGAGGAGACGAAATCAGAAACAATTGCACAAGGAAGAGCTCATGGAGGGATGATGTTAAACATGTAGCCTTGCGTTCAACTGTCATTTACAATTAGGTCAATGTGTCATAGCTAGACCCGCAAAAGTGTAGCCCACCTGAACAGTTCAAAAGTGTGGATTGCAACAATGGCTCAACTTCGTTGTTGAGCTCGAAATTCGAGCCCAGAGCCAAAAAAGAATCAAGCACGCTTGCGGGCGCAACTTTGCCATGACACACCCCCAGATTCCATGGTTTCAAATCACGCCAAGCCTCTGGGAAAATCTCATCAGGAAGGCCGATTTTGTGTCGAAAGGCTTCCTCATGGAATTGTGGAGACGCATGTTCTCAGTCGAAGATCTCAACAGCACGATGGGGCATGTGGTGACTGACAAAGCGTTTTGTTTCCTTTCTGTCTCGGTCGGGGACCTGGGACACAGTGACAATCGCAGCATGAAGCTGGGGCAGTGAAGCAACAGCAACTTGGTGAATCTCAGCATGAACAGGATGGTTGCCATCCACATTTTGTTCGATGATTTCGCAGGGACAGATGTGCTTGGCAGTTGGAAACATTCCTTCTGCTTGACAACATTTGAGTTGTGGAAGGTCTTCATCTTCCACCTGGTCAGCTGGCAGATCAGCACAAAGTGGGACATGGCAACCTGAATGCTTGTTGTCTCAGTCCCGCTGGACGATGAGTTCATGATCAAGCGTTTCGTTGTCTGTCGACACCGAGTCGAACCGCTCACTGTTGGGCGGTTCGTGGCCCCATTCTCCGGGCAGCTCAAAGCTTTCTGTGTGGTTCTTTCAGGCACCTTCCCAATGCAATTGACAATCCATGAAGATTTCTTTGCGGGGAATTGCCATTGTCGGGCAAGGGGGCCACATGGAGCACCTTGCTGCCCCTTCTCCTGGCAATGACTGTGCTGTGCCCGTCATCGACAGTGGCGACGACAAAGCCGTCATTTGGGTTCGCATGCTCGCACATGTCAGCATTTGATTTTGACAATGACAGAGCCCGCTCCTGCCATCAACGACAACAGTTGGGTTTGTCCCCACCATCCTGAGAAGCAGCACCACATGGTGGGCCTGATGAGCTTTTCCATGGGTGAGTTGATGATCCTCACCCAAAAAAGATCCAGTTTTCCAAGGCAGAATTTCTTGCACTCAAGCCAAGCGACATCAAGAGATGGCCTGCCTTCAGATTTGCTTCAATGACAAAAAAGAAGTGGTCAAAGAACATGAAGACATGGCGGCAGTGTCCGGATCAAATGATTCTTGGAGCTGGGGACTGGAGGACGTGTGCAATTCTTCACCTTGCCAATTCCTTGGAATCCTTGGCCACCCCAAACTCCACCCTGTGTGCAAAAGAGAGAATTGCAATTCACAAACAATCAAAATCCAACCCACAACTTCTCATCATCTCTGACAATGACACACATGGTGTCTGCAGACACAGACCACATTTCCACAGGCATGCAAAGCAGATCACCCAAACACTGATGAGTCTGCCAATGACAAAACGGCCAGCCCACCACATGAAGTTGCCACACACATTGTCAGGTGCAATGTTTGCTCAGCTGACGTCCAGCAGGAAGCACTGTGAAGACCAACAAAAAGAAATTCTTTTCCATTTGTTTCCAGAGCACATGCGTTGGAAACAGTTCCAACAATTTGCAACAAATCATTCGCTTTGTGCTGTTCAGCATGAAATCAAAAAATTTGCAAAAACAACTAACCCCTGACCAAAACAATGAAAATGCATGCACCTGTTTTGGAAAAGGAGAACCAATGGAATCACATGAAAAAGAAGGAACTGAAAAAGCATGTTGCATGCAAAAAAAAAGAGTTCGGATGATGAGAAGACATCAATCAGCCTGGCGGATGTGCATTCTTAACATTTCCTTGCATGCAATTGATGTCACTTGAAGAAAAGCAAATGCCATGACATGTGAAAAATCCCCAGGGCTGCAGCATTCATCAAGTCGTGGTCCTTCTGAAATCACTGCCTTCCTGGAGATCCAAATCACATGAGAAAGCATGCCAAATTCATGACAGCAAGTGTCCCAAATCCCTTCCTTTGCACTGTTTTGCTTGGGCGGGAAGGAGAGAAGTTCCAAATGGTCAACATGAGTTCCAAAAACATGCCTGAGCCATGCGACAAAGTCTCAAATCTTGTGAAAGAAGATCTGTGCCAACAATTGGTTTGCCTGAACTTTCAACCACAGCTGAAAAGAACCAAATTTGCAGCTGATGAGTTCAAAAAGCAACACCATCCTCACTGAAGCAACTGTCAATCTGCACAGGGGGATTTCAGAAAAGGTGTTTTGATGGCAAGCCAATGAAAAAAAGAGAGGACATGCAACAGAGAGTTGTTGCAGTTGTCAATGGGAGCAACTGAATGTTGTTCTGATGTCTTCAAACTGGGAGCAGCACAACGCGTGTGATGGCAAGTCATTGAAAAAAAGAGAGGAAATGCAACAGAAAGCTGTTGCAGTTGTCAATGGGAGCAACTGAACATTGTTCTGGTCTCTTCAAATGGGCAACACCACAACACACACAAAGCAAAAAAGCATGCATGATTGGTTCAGTGGTTTCTCACAGACCGGAAAACTGAAGAAGCCTTGTCAATTGTTTTCCATGTTTGACTGTTTGGGATGTGTTCTTCTGTCCAGGTCGCATGCCACAACTTGTTCTTGACCTGCATCCTCATTCATCTCTTAGGGGAGAAAGAACATGCCAATCATGATCACTGCACTTCTGAATGTTTCTCACAACAACAACAACAACAACAACTGCTGATGTGAATTTTTTGTTAAATCATTGACGACAAACAACATGACAAGACTGATGTGATGGATGTTTCTGGATGTTCAGACTGCAGAGACTTGCCACTCAAACATGAGTTTGTTTGTGATCTTCTTTTGAGAGACGATGTGAAAATGCAGCAACAGGTCAGCAGTGGAAGTGTTGGCAGCAGTTGCAACAGTGGGGCCAATTGTTGCAATGAACGCAAATCAAACAGGCGCACACTTACTCTGCGATTGTTTCGTGCCCCGACTGGCACCACGACACCGCTCTGGTAGGAAAACCATTGTGAAACTCGAGGATTACACACACGTCTGGTCTCAATCTTGCTGTGTGTGCTTGCTCCAGGAACGACAAATTTGACCAAACAGTGACCGGATTTAGGTAATCAAAGAGAAGCCCGCTCGCAACCGGATGGCATGATTGGCATTCTTGAGCTTCCAAACCAAAAAAGGCTCAAGGTTAAATCCGCGGAGAAATTAGTCACAATCTGGCCTGCTGACTTAATGTTCACAATCCCGCAAACCGAGACGCTGACATAAGGAGGAGTGGCATTTATTATTTAATGAAACCAGACACAAAGACGCTTACGCAGTCTTCTTATATAAACGAGAAGTCTTTGCTTCGCCGATAGTTGCGAGCTTAATTAACAAACTCTAACTAACGGCAATTGTTGCTGCCATTATGACTTGCTTTTACTATTCCTAAGCAGGATTGAAGGGAGGCCTTCAATCCCTTCATCATACTAGGTTCATACTAAAGCCCCGTCAGCCATCGTGTTTACAGTGAATTGCCGGTACGAACCGAACAGTGACACGATAGTCGCAAAGGGAGGAGAATTAGGTAACCACTACGAGTAGTTAGTACCGGTACATCCTGGCAAGAACATACTACTAGTACATAGTACGAGAAAATGGGGGAGCCACATTTTTGAAACGATCCAAACGGATGATTCATTTTTCCACAGAAAAGCTCATAATATCAACATCCTGTCAAGAAAGAAAGCCAAAGAAAGACATCGCTCTATTCCAACTAACTAACTAACTCCAAAAACAAAAGCAAAGATGGGCGTCCCCAAATCCAGCAAACTCGACAACAGTAGCCGTCGTCGTTCTTCCTGCACTACACCAATGATGGATGGCAGCAGCCGTCGCCATTCTTCCTGCTCGTCTCAAGACGATGCCAAGAGGGTTCTCCGAAAGAACAATGATCGGCTACAATCCAAATTGGATGCTGTTCTAGGAGAAGGTCCTTTGCGCTTTGGTCCTCCTTGTTATCAACCGGATTTCATGACTCAATTTAGGAGTTTGTGTCAAAAGAATCCTCACTTGGTCACCGCCTATGCGGCCACCAAGGTGGAATACGACGACTGGACTTCCAGTCGCCAAGGCCACAAGGCCAACAAAGACTTTACCGATGCCGAAATATTGCGCGTCGTTCAATATTGCAAGTACAATGAAAGCAAAGCCGCACAAATGCTCAAAAAGACGGATCCCCGCTATCTTCGTGTCAGTTCTCAAGACTTGGAAGAACAATTGATGACCAAAACACTCTTTCCATTGGATCCCTCTCTCACTACCAAAGACGGGCAATCCGTCTTTTATATGCGTCCGTCTCGCTATTTTCCCAAACAACATCCCACACGCGCCGTCATTTCCAATTTGATGTACGTGATGAATTCCGTCTACCAACGCACCGGCACCTACGACGACGAGAACCATGGAATGGCCTTTGTGGCCAACACGAACGATTGGACGTGGGAAAACTTTTCGACGGACTACTGTCTCAAATTCATGCAAGGTTTGCAGGGCATGTTGGGTCCTTTGAATGTGGATTTGTTTTTGATTGTCAATCCACCCTCGTGGTTCAACAAGGTGTGGAAGCTTATGAAACCCATGTTGTCCTCGTCTTTTCGAAGAAAGGTGCACATGATTCCCGAAACCAAACTCCACAAGTACTTGGCACCGGGTTATGAAAAGTATCTTCCCGATGAATTTGCTACGGGTAAATGTCGCACCGATCAACTGGTACTCGATTTTGTGGAGTATCGCATGGCTCTCGAGAGTGTCACTTCCTCGGCCACAAACAACCAAAGGTTGGCGTCCTTTGGATCTTTGAATGTTCAAAACAATACAGAGTCCACTAATAATAAGGACGACGTGCAGGATGATCATTCCATCTCGGAAGACGATCTTTGCAAACCAGGAAAAAGCTTTGGTGGTGGCTCTCATGGTTCCACCGCGGAATTGACCGAACACATGTCCTTCTCAGATCTCAATGCTAGTATGGTGGCATGGAAACGAAGGTAGCTACTCTAGAAAAGATGTATACATACTACTAGAAAACACAAGTTCGTACCTACTCTTTACTTTTGCTGGATTATTGTTCTACTAGCTAGCTTAGTGCTTGTGTGTGAGAGAGAGGCTAGAGCTCTGATGCAGAATCTAGTGGCCCGTTTGTAATATCCAGGGGAGAGCATGGTGCATACAGCTACTCATGGCGGATTTGGTAGTATGGTTTGGTTCCCATACTAGATCAAGATGGTTGGGACCCCCAGTGCGGAACTACATCTGCTCATTCCAGTAGGAACCATGATTGGGTTGACACGCAAAATGTACGCCATATCCTGCATACCGATTGGCAATTTGAGTTGCCAGCGACAAAGTAAAGGGTTGGGGCTGTCACCAGGACTGAAAAGGCACCAGAAGACAACGAGGGGGGATACTACAACTGGGGCCTAATACAGAACATTTGTTCCTGTGAAGACGACCTACCAGATAGGACAGTACAGTACATGAATCACACCACGAGGCAATATTGCTAGTGTAGAAGTGTGCGACTTATTGTTGTTCCTTCCTACCAGCTATGAGTGTGCGTCATCAGGTATTTTCTATGAAGAAGCACGACTGAGACGAAGCGTTGAAATTCAAATTTCAAATTTTCGCCGCTGATGAATAGCATCGGCAGCAGGAAAGGAGACTTGAACAAAAGAATTTGTTATTCCCTCAAAAAGACTCAAGGGAGAACAAAAATTAGGAGGCAACCGCCGGATACAATAGTGCAGTACTACGTTTCGAAACCCTCCATTTCTCTACTACTGTAGTACCTGTCTCGTTATCTCCCAGATATCAAGTCAATTTCACTACGACTGTAAGTTGAATGCCCACGCCTGGTTCTTTCCGCCAAAATCTGATCCAGCCAAAGCCATTGATAGAACACGCCGAAAAGATAAGAGCCCGCCTACTTCTTTCAAAATGGACAACGAACCAATGGGCACGACGGAGACAGAGCTAGCGGCAAGGGGCACTCATGCTTTATATGGGGACTTGTACCCTGGACGAAAAAGTGGAAGCCAGCAACAAAGACTCGGCTGCGATGCAAGGAGCCAATCCCCAGAAAAAATGACTTCTAGGACTCGACCAAGGCCTTGTAGCAGCAACAACACACATACGATTGTATCCACCTCCTCCTCCTCGTCATTATCATCATCTATAATGAGGCTTTTGCTGGTAGTCCTAGCATATCTCTCCGTGACGGTCCAAGGCCAAGTTGGCGATTACACGTCTAGCAGTTGTGCCGTCGAAAAGGAAGCCTACGCCAATTGCGTCTTTCGGTTGGAGCCGGCCTCGGTGGGCAAGAGTTGTGACGACTGTCGGATTTCTACTTTTGAAACCATGCCCGATCCCGAACTCCTGTCGTGCGACGAATTGGAAGGGACGCTGTGTACGGCGGTACACTCCTGTGGATGTGAAACTTGCAAAGACGAATTGGAGTCCTTTTGGAACTGTACCGCTCTCAATACCATTAACGCGACCTGCAGCATTGATTGTTTTACCGAAGAATCGGCCACACCCACGGGACCCTTGTGTCCGTCCGACTTTGCGTCATACAAGACATGTGTGCTAGGGTTGGATACGACCATATCGGCCGTCTGTGATGATTGTCGGTTACAAGCTTCCAGTCGCATTCCCCCCGATGTCGATGACTGCATTGTGGTAAATGACATTTTTTGTCAAGCTCTGGAATCCTGTCCTTGTGCCCAATGTACCCAAAGTTTAGAGTCATACTTAAATTGTGATGTCAGCAAACGATGGTTTGGAGAATGCAACGTCCAATGCGGAATTGATTATATAGATGGCATGACGGCAGATGTTTATAACGAAAATCCAGAGGCTGCCCAAAATGCCTTGGCAAGTGAATTGAATGGAGAAAACAACCAAAACTTCATCATTGGGGCGGTCAAGTCGGATGCGACGCGTCGTAGTAGGACGGGGTATGTTCCTTTATTATTCGCAGTCATGGGACTAGGTTGGTCGATCCTTTGATTCCTATGTCGATAGTGTAATTCTGAATATTACACTGCATGCCGCCAATTAATAACTCGTTCATCCACAGACCGATGCATTCGAACGACATACAGCGGTAGTAGTGATTCATTGTACCAATACAAATTTATATTATATATTACTTTTTTACTATTTGTAGTTGAAGGCATAGGTAGCAATGTCTCGACCCAAGCTGGTTATTCTAGTATTACGATGCCTGTGGAAAAACGGCCACTCCAAGTTTTCGAGGAAGCAACCTACAAGCCCTCCTGCGGGCACCGTAGCTTTTATAGTCGTCTTCACGCGGTCTCCACATCGGCATTGTCTCGGCGTACAAGAGCCCCGAAGCCCCCCAAAATACAATTCACGACAAGTGCAATTACTTATTGCGGTTCTTGGAAACCGTCTCGATGCAAAAGCGCACCTGAGACATTCACGACAAGTGCAATTTCCTCATGCGGCTCACGCAAACCGTGGCCTGTTCCGCCTCTACCTTACTATTGTCCTCGTGCCGCGGATCAGTGCGTTCGACCATGTGTGCCTGACTTCTGACAAGGTTCTCATCACAGTCCTCATCAAAGAAAAAACGAAATGAGCTGTCATTGAAGCCCTGATCGTTGTCAAGGTCATTCCATTCCTTTGTCCACTTCTTCATTCTGGTTTGCTTTGTGTAAAGTGATTCCAGTTGCTCGGTTGTCTTTGCCAAAGCATCAACGGCTATGGCTTTCGCCCTTTCGTTCCATCGGACACCCTCAAGCCATTCGAAGGTCATCTTTGTGGGACGAATCTCCAGCTCTCTCTTTGCAATCGACTCTTTCAAGTAAGACACGTGCTTCTTCAGATAGAAGACTGCTACCTGAGGATCTGTCGTGGGAAACGCAGCACCATCCACCAAATCCACTGATAAATCTGACCAGTCATCCCATGCTGGTCCCGAAATTTCCACTTCCGTTAATAGCTCATAGTAGGGGATAAAATGTCCGGGTGGTAGCCATCGCTCTGTCTTTTCACTGTTAGAAAACATGCTCCCATCATAACTAAAATCTACAATGTTGGGCAATGGGTCTCGTGGTGCAAGACCGGGCCAAGGGAACAGTAATTGTCCAAATTCATCTGTAGCAGCAGCAGCAGAAAGAGCCACAGCTGTAGGAGCAAACCAACTGAACTTGGCGGAACAAATGGGAGCAGTCGCAACGTCAACAGGTTTGAAAACAAAAATGGAAGGCAAGCCCGCAGCAGGTGTGGCAACGGCGGGAGCACAGGCAAACGGTTGAAACATGATGGGTCTTGTTGTTGCCGCTTGGATGTGATTTCTACGCGATGGTCTCCGCGAAGATCGGGAAGCTCGAAAGTCCACGGGAATGAAAGAAACATGAGAAGTGGCTTTGGCTGTTTCCGCACACGCCGAATGCGGCCAAGCGAAGGCAGCAGAACAAGCAACAGCACCATCCAAAGGACGAAACAAGAAAGGAGCAGGGGCGACGGCTTCGTCTCGGTGGTCTCTGTTCGCGTCTTGGGCACGGTCGTCGTTTCCAACACGTCGAAACATGGTTGTGGTCGTCTGTTTCCCTTGATGCGAATCGCGTCTGCACTTGATTGTTGTTCGCGTAGCTCCGTGGCACCTTGGGCTACCTAGCTCCACTCTTGCCCTCGTTCCCGAGGTCGTCCGGGCGTTGTTGAAAGGATGGTCTCTGCACACTGAGAGCCACTGCAATCGTACAGTACGAGTACTCTTGCTATTAGCTATTGTACGGTACGGTACAGTTTGAGTATGCAGCATGGGGCGGGGACGCGAACAAGCAGGAGCAGAAAACAACAACATACATACATACCGAGGCGAAACAAAGTGGTCGGTGCAAAAGGAGCCAATCAGATTAACGCAGTAGAACATAATCGCACACTGACTCTGAAAATGAATTTCGGACGTCTCACACTTGAACGCAATATACAATCCATGCACACGTTGTCATTGTTGTTCGTTCTCCCGCCTTGGTTGCCTTGCCATTCTCTGAGTGTAGCCGTTGGAAGCAAAGGAAAAGATCTCTTGTTCCGTCAAAACCCCAAAATATATACAAGATATATCAGTCTTCTATTGCTACCCTGTGTTATCTTAGCAAGCTAACTACTCCTTCTCGACATTGCTGGCTAGCTAGCTAGAGTAGTCTATCCAGCTTTACTATTGACATCTATGATTGTCAATTTAAGTTCCTGCGATTGTCTAGCTAAGTTGATATAAGTGAACTAGCATTAACCTCGAAGACGACGCACATCAAACCATAACACCACAAAAAACAATCATCATCCAGTATCTTTCAAAATGCCAATAGAGCAAGAAAGAGTAGAAGACGCAACCTTCCCAGCAGACGCACAGCAACTGGCCATTATGCCACTCAAACAGAAACAGAATAAGAAGAAGAAGAAAAAGAAGAAATTGATACTGACTCTAACGGTGTGGAGTATTTTGTTAATGGAAACGGCGGAACGCTTTGCCTTTTATGGATACCGAGCCGTCCTGGTCTTGTACTATACCCGCGATTTGGCGTACAGCGAAAATCAGGCCATTTCGTTGTACGCGTACACCCTGGCGTTGGCGTACTTGTCGCCTATATTGGGTGCCTTGCTCGCCGATGGTTCGTGGGGACGATACACGACCATTGTGGTCTTTGGGAATATCTATGTGGTGGGCTTGGTCTTGTTGACCCTCTCCGCCACAGTACTGGCGGTAGACGATAATGAGAATGGCGAATATGTGGATGGTGAGGATATGGACGGCGACGTCGTTACGGCTCAAATTCAACAACAACGATGGTGGACCATGATTGGCTTGCTATTGATTTGCTTGGGTACAGGAGGTATCAAGCCATGTGTATCTGCCTTTGGTGCCGATCAAGTGGAAACCATGCAACCCAAGAACGCACGTCACAAAAACAGCTCGGGAGGAGAGAATGGTTCCACAACGGACCATGACGACCATGATGGTGATGATGACGACAATGATGACGACATGCTCGTCTTGGAAGAAGAACAAGAGGACGAACAAGAAGCTCTGACTTCCAATGACTATCTTTGTGGAGCAGGTTGCAATCCCATTCCCGAAGATATTGATTTGGACGTCTTTGCCAATGAACTCCCCATGGATACACGTGAAACTTCGGGAGAGATATTATTGATTGACGAGGGCGCCCGCGCCGAACAAGTACGCGTCTTTTTTGCTTGCTTTTACCTGTGCATCAATGTGGGAGCCGTCACTTCCATCTTTATCATCCCCATGATTCGAGGTATTTTTGGCTTTGGCATGGCCTTTTTGTTGCCCACACTCTTCATGGCCACGGCCATGGCATTGTTCTTGGCCATGCGGAATCGGTATGTCTGTCATTTACCAGAGGATTCTTCGTCGCTGTCCACGACCTTTAAGTGTTGCAAATACCTGTTGAAAAAGAATGCATGGCCGTACATTCCGGCCTGTTTGCGACGAGTATGTTCGTGTCTGCGACCAGGGGAACGACCCAATCTGAACAAACGAGCAAGTCAGGCTCCAGCGGCGACGACCACACCTTCTACTGCCAAGGAGGTAGAGGCCAAAGAAGGACTCATCATGACAGACTATATCCATGTCGAGGACTATGCTGCAGATTCGAATCCAGAATTGGACGATCACAAGGATGAATCGCTCGAGCGACATTGGGAAGATGCCAAGGCCGCCCTTCGCGTCTTGCCGTTGCTCGCCACCTTTCCCATTTTTTGGTGTCTGTACGATCAACAATCGTCCGTCTGGACCTTGCAAGCAACGCGGATGGAATTGTATGGCTTGCAACCCGAACAGCTACAGGCCATTAATCCCTTGGAAATTGTCGTTTTTGTGCCCCTCTTTGATCGGGTCGTATATCCCTGGATGGATCGACACGGCTTTGATATTTCGCCATTGCGACGCATGGCCTATGGCATGGCCTTGACGGCCATTGCCTTTTTCATGAGTGGATTTTTGGAAAATTGCATGCAAAGACTCGAGATCCAAGGCGAGGGCGAATTGATGAGTGTCTTTTGGCAAGTTCCACAAATTACATTGGTGTCCCTTGCGGAAATTTTGGTCAGTGTCACCGGTTTGGAGTTTGTCTATGCGACGTCTCCCGAACGATTAAAGGCCTTTTTAATGGCTCTCTTTTTGGTGACCACCGCTATTGGGGATTTCATGGGAGGGATCTTGTACAGTACCGTCTTTGTGGGGCTCGACCGAGGATTGGCCATGTATATTTGTGGATTACTAATGGTGGCGAATCTCGTGCTGTTTGGTGGTGTCGCCCATTGGTGGGAGGCCAAACAAGAAGCTACGATGGCACGCAGTAGCAATCATCATCCTTCTTCGTCTTCTTCTTCGTCTTTATCCTTGTCCCATAAGGACTCCAAGTCGCATCCGCTCATGGCGAATGCCCGACCAGAAACAACTGTGCTGCCTCCCTTGAGCTGAGACGAGTAGGTTGAGCACCGCTATTTAATATTGTAAGCTACATCGATAAAACAAATATTTTCACGTGGGCGATGTCCCTGCTACCAATATATATATCACTATAATTATTAGTACACGTGCATCGCAGCACAGCTTAGTAAAGCACAGCAACTCCCTCCCTCCTAATCGTGTCGAATTCACAAATGTTTATCAACTAGACTAGCAGTTTGTGTTGTGGTATTCTCCAGATGGTTGATTGGGTTGTGGATTACGGAAAACAATTGTCCAAATCATCCTCGACACTCGAGTCGTCCGTGTCGGTGGAAGTCAGGACCCGGAATGTTCCTTTGGTGGTAGTTTCTGGTAGATTTGGTCCAAAATGGATGACCACAAGAACAATTCCCAAAAATGTTGCCAAACAAACCAACGCCAACAAGGTGACAACATCATGATGTTGCAAATTGATACAACATTCATACAATCCCGAGATGATAATCCAAATGCCTTGCACCACCAACAATCCCCATCCCGCAATGTAGGCAAAGACACTGTCGGTGTAGCGTATCGAATATGCCATGACACCCGCCGTAACCCCATTGATATATCCCAAAAGAAGGTGCAAGGCACCATCGGCTGGTAATTGCTTCATGCTTCCATGGGCATTCCAAATCAGTGCCTGCAAGAGGCAGGCCAACACCAAGGCGGCCCGATGCGTGTCGCACGTCAAGCGGCCTTTGGCCTCGTACAGAGCACACAATCCCATGATAAAATAACTCATATACAGCGTGCAATGCGTCATGGCGATAGAGTCCCATCCAGGATCTTTGTCCAAGCACTCATAGATCATGCCGAGGGCGGGGACCGTCATGTTTAAAATTCCAAACCATTTGAGAAAGACGGGGTTCCGTTCCGGAATATGCATCTCGGCAAAGGACGCGCCACCAACGCGTAGCTGTCGGGATCGGTAGAGTGCCAACCAGAGCAAGCCCAGGCCCAATCCCATGTAGGCAATGCCGGGAATGAAATGGCCCATAAAATCGCCCGTTCGTCCCGGCAGGGTTCGTAAATACCAAGGGTCCATCATATCTGAAGAAGTGGTGGTCGGCATGTCCATCTCCATATTGTCCACGGTATTGACCATAGGGTCCATGTTCATTTGCATATCCATGTTCATTTTTCTATGTCGCCGATCACTCACTCTGACTGGGTGGATAATTGGGATGAAGGAATAGTTTTGTTGGAACTGTTTGACTCTCTTCAAAATGAGTATCCCTCGCTGAATTGTTGCCACTAGCAACAAGTTTGATTTTTGCGTAAGTTGAGTTTGAATATAGGTAGTTTGTGAGTCTTATTATATTGGGCTAATTACAGTACCCCAACAACTACCAACTTGAGTACTTGGTAGGTTTGTCCAAGGTTGGGACAGCCGATTCTTTCGAAAGAAGTGACGAAGTCTATCTCGATTATGCCGACGAAAATAATGAACAAAAATGAAGGACTGGAAAATGTGTACTTTGGCTTTTGAATGGCTAATAAATTCAAACTGAATCAAATGAATGGCAGATTCTCATAAAACACGTAAGTGTCACGTGCATATGTGAGAATCGGAGTAGCCCAAAGCCACATACGCCAAAACGGCTGACCCTGGCATTTATGCCAAAATGTCTAAAAAAGTCGATGATGTAATGAAATTCTTCGACTCTATGAATGGAGGATGGCTAAATAATTTAAAATTAAAAGTGCTGTGCATTTGTGCTTAAATTATGCAATTTACGTAGAACTGCGATGACGGTTCGCACTGAGTTCGTAGGTTTGTCCCATGTGTGTGACAGCCCTGGGAGGGGTCACACCAACTTTGTCCCTTGTCCTCAATCACAAAGTGTTGCAGTCAAGTGTGGTTGGAAGCACCACAAGCCAATGTCTTGAGCCACATTGTGAGAACTCCAAACAGGCATCCTTTGCATTGGGATTGGTGCTGATGCAACAAGGCTTCACTCCAGTGGTCATTTTCGCCACAACACCGAAGGGAAATGAATTTGATTTGCAACAATGTGGTTGCAGTTCGAATTCAAGCAACGAAAGGCAAGAAAAATGAAATGGATGTCATCCCCTCTCATCCCCACTCCACTGTTGCAGTTGGTCCAGTGGCAGAGGGAGGGCTGTTCCACCTTGCCGTTTCGGGTTCGATTCGTGGTGTCACCACCCGCCCATTGTGATGGGGCTGCTGGGTTGTGGCAGAGTTCATTCGAAACTCACGGCCGGGATCACTCGTGTGAAAGGCCCACACGTGGTCCCCTGAACTCAAATCTTACCACTTCAGGCCAACTGACCAATGTCTCAAGGTCCAATGCTTCAGCAAGTGAAGAGTCCGAAATGGGAAGTGAACGTGCTTTGGTCATTGGAACGCAAAATGGATTCATGTGTTTTTTTTCTTCGTGTCATCCCCTCTCCTGTCAATGTCATGACAAGCAAGAGTCTGCCTCGTTGTTTTCTGTGTTGATTTTTGCATCAATGGTTGATGAACTCATCAAGGGCAAATGACTTGTTTGAATGTCAGCTTTGCACATTTTTTCCAAACGTGTCAGAACAATGTTCATGCATGCACCCCGCCATCAATGCCAAAGTTTTCCTGAATTGGGTTTCATGAGAATCTTGGCAACAGAAAGCATCAATTCGCAAAACCCTAACAAAAACATTTCAATGGAGTGCACGAGCAGCCGGTTCCAAAAAGATGATGTGTCTTTGATTTGCATTTTGCAACACACATCATGCAGCAAAATTGCACAAAAGTTTGTCTCTTTGCAAAGAAATCATCCCTCTGATCAAACAAGAGTGTTGAGTGAAAATGACAGCCAGATGCAAAGACTTTTTTTAATTTTTTTTTCTTCTCAAAATCATTCTTGCAGGTTCAGCAGCATGCTGATTACCTTTTTTGTTAGCAACTGAATGCAAATCGTTTCAGAAAATGTGACAAATTCACGAGAACCACAAATGCAGAACATGTCACAAACAGGAAACAGTGAAAAAACAGGTCAAAAAGAACACCATTTGGAGATGACGGACCAGTGAGGAGCCAACGTGAATTGTGCAGTTCAAAATTCATTGTGTTCAGATTGGCAACACAAGCAGTTGATTGAGCTGCAATTTCCAACAAATTCAACATGATGCACACATTGATGTCTCCAATTGCTGGATTTCAAAATTTGTCATCAATTGCTCCCAAATTGGACAAGTCAGAAGAATTCAAAATTGCAAAGATGGCACAACCACCATCATCACAAAACCAACAATGAGAGCCAACAATCACAGAATCAGAATGCTGGCAATCAAAGACAAGAATCAAACTGCAGAAGGTCATCAAAACTTGCAAAACATTTTGCCCTCAAATTGATTGCAATTGCAATTGATGTGCGACAGGACATGGTGTGCGAGCATCACGGTCATCTCCATGTCGGGTTCTACTTAGGACGAAGTCATGTTGGGTCAAACGACAGCAACTACAAAATTACAAAAGCATCAGTGGATGTTCACCG
>Ga0163148_10002691_pt1 | contig 20749 bp, 18 predicted proteins | sample OliLakLV19MP7P2_FD_148606 | JGI IMG/M metagenome (GOLD analysis project Ga0163148, IMG submission 148606) | Freshwater microbial mat bacterial communities from Lake Vanda, McMurdo Dry Valleys, Antarctica- Oligotrophic Lake LV.19.MP7.P2 | ecosystem: Environmental > Aquatic > Freshwater > Lake >...
TTCGTCGCCCGCCGACCACTCATCTGCTTGCTGCGGTTCCTGCGCCCCGTTCATCGAGGGGAGCGTAACGGCCGAGCGAGGTCATCGGGCGCGACTTTACGATTCCCGAAGTTCGCTTGACAATTCCTGGGCAGCGTTCATAGTTTACCGCGCGGTTAAATACGATGTCGACCGACCAGCTCAACACAACGTTCGCGGCGCTCGCCGACCCGACGCGCCGCGCGATTCTTGCTCGGCTCGCGGCCGGCGAGCGGTCTGTGACCGAACTCGCAAAGCCGTTCGCGATGAGCCTGCCCGCCGTCACCAAGCACCTGAAGGTGCTGCAGCGCGCAGGCCTCGTTGCGCAGGGGCGACGGGCACAGTGGCGCCCGTGCCGCCTCGAAGCGAAACCGTTGCGTGAAGTCGCCGACTGGGTGGAGCAGTATCGGCAGTTCTGGGAGCAGAAGCTCGACCGGCTGGAGCAGTACCTCCGCACCATGCAATCCGAGGACAAGAAACATGGCGGCAGAAAGAAGCAGTGAAAGGACCGTGGCTGCGCAGCCCGCGGACGTTCAGGAACTCGTCGTCACGCGCGTCATCGAAGCGCCACGGACACTCGTCTTTCAGATGTTCACGGACCCGGCGCACGTCGTGCACTGGTGGCGTCCCCAAGGCTTTCAGACGCCGATCATCGAGAAGCTCGATGCGCGCAGCGGAGGCAGTTCACGCATTCAAATGCCGCACAGCGACGGCACGCTGTACACATGCTCGAACCAGTATCACGAAGTCGTCGCACCGGAGCGCATTGTCTATGACGAAGTGTGCGAAGAGAACGGCAGGCTGTTCCATCGCGCCCGGCTCACGGTGACCTTCGCCGATCGCGACGGCGGGACAAAGCTGACGATCCGCGCGCGGCTCGAGCTCGTGCCCGATCGCGATCCCCGCTGGACGCTCGACCGAATGGGCTCGGGGTGGCGCGACGGCTGGGATTCGATTCTGCCGCTGCTTGCGAGCCGTGTGCGCACCGTTGCCGGTGCAGGCGGGCCATGACGAGACTCGGGGCGCGTCGTCGATGAGTTGACGAGGCGGTGCTCGAAAGGTGTTCATCGGTTCGACTTGGAACGCGTGCGTTGCTGCGGGATTACGCCGATCTCCCTCTTCAGATCCGGATCGTCCGCGAGCTCGGTCAGCGCGATTCGCGCGGCTGGTTGGCAAGCACGCACGAGTGCGCGCTGCTGCAGCACGCGGCTCGAGGCGCCACGCCAAGGCCGTCCTTCGCTCCTTGTTCAGTTTCACCTCGATAGTGGTCGACCAGCACACTCCACGCAAACTTCGAGTCTGGCGCACCGAGGGCTCTCGCAATACCTTCGCGGACGGCGCTTCATCGGATGTGCTTGTGGGAAAGAGGCTTGCGCCCGTAATGGTGTGTCCATTATGGCGTGTAATGTCGAGCGTGACGTCGAGCGACATGCACGAATCGGTGCGATGATTTCCTGCCCACGCGCTTTTTGACGGATGTCTCGTGTCGGGAACAGCTCTGCTCGCGGTCGAGGCAGGCGACCAACGCAACACTGCCACGTGAACTGGAGTAGCCAACATGAAGCGCGCCCTGCTGGGTCTTATCGCGATCGTCGTATCGCTTCTGAGTGCCGGAGCCAGTGCCGAAGACGCGTTCTTCCGCGTGCCGTTCGACACGCTGCAGATCACGGAAGGCGCCCTCCCCGCGCGGAACGACGCTGCCCCGCGCCGCTGGCTGATGAACAGCGTCATGATGCCGTACGCCGTTCTCGACAAGCAGGGAGAGGCGTACGTGATCGGAGTCGGTGAGGGCGATGCCAGCGGAGTGCCGTCGCGCTGGACGGGCCGCGGAGACGTCCTGCTCGTCCGCGCGCCAGCGGGCGACGACGTTTCGGGATCGTTGTTTCTGCCTACATCGGACTGGTCGGCCATGACGGCGATTCGATTCTCGATCGCTCCGGAGATGCGCACTCCACAGGCACGCCAGGATTTCCTCGTCGGCAAAGAAGCGCACTACACCAATCTGATGCTGAGCGGCAAACCCGGCACCGCGTGGTTCCGACGACAGGCGACGGAGGCCCGCCGAGAGCTCGGGCGGTCTGATCCGGACGGCGCGCCGCCACTGCCCGCGCTCCCGCGCCGTGCCGACGAATTCTCCGAGACCTACGGAGTGTTCGTCGGCGGACAGGCGCTGAGCGAGAGCCTTCAACTCGACCGCGAACTGACGACTGCACGCAACAGTCCCAACAGTTCCGCGGAGGCTGCGCAAACGCCCGTACCCGTCTCGTCGATCGATGGCATCACAGTGCAGGAGATGGACTTCACGACGCTGCTCGGCGACGCCACACCGAAGCTCGACGCGTTGGCGACACTCATACCCGCCGATCAACATGCGGTGTTCTTCGCGTCCTTCGACACACTGAAGGCGCTGGCTGATGAGACCAGCGAGCGCGGCCTCCCGGTGCTCCGCGCCGCCGAGCAGCGCTCGACGGATGCGCGGCTCATTGAACGCTACGAACGCCAGCTCTGTCTGCAGCGCGACGCCACGGCGCGATTGCTCGGACCAGCGGCGGTGCGATCCGTCGCTGTCACCGGATCGGATCCGTACTTTCCCACCGGGACCGATGTGGCGGTGCTCTTTGACGCCGCCGATGTGCGGGCGCTGGGCGACGTGCTTCTTGCGCACGTGCGTGCCGGCGCGAACTCTGTCGCCGGCGCTCAGGAATCCTCGGGCGAGATCGAGGGAGTGGCATTCACCGGCTTCACCAGGCCCGACCGCACGATCTGCGCATACGTCGCGCGGATCGGCGACGCGGTCGTCGTCACAAATTCCCTCGAGCAGCTGCGGCGGCTGGCGGCGGTGCAGCGCGACCTCGCTCCCGACATCGCCTCGCTCCCGGAGTATCGCTTCTTTCGCGCGCGCTATCCCCTCGGGGCCGACGGCGAAACGGGGCTGGTCTTTCTCAGCGACGCGACCATCCGGCGCTGGTGCGGGCCCGAGTGGCGCATCGGCGCATCGCGCCGGGTACGGGCCGGCGCGGTGATGGCCGACGCGACTGCGGCGCATATGGGCGACCTCGTGCGCGGACTCAAGGATTCGATCTCGGTCGATGCCGACACGTCCGTCCGAACCGTCGGACAACTGAGCATCGGTCCCGACGGCGTCCGCTCGTCCGTCTTTGGTTCGACGGCATTTCTCACGCCGATCGTCGAGCTCGGCGTCACGGAGGTCACTCCCGACGAGGCGGCCTCGTACAAACAGTGGCGCGACAATTACCAGCGGAACTGGCGCTGGGCTTTCGATCCCATCGCCATCAGTTTCAGCGTGAGTGCTCGGCGCCTCGCCGCGGATGTGACGATCATGCCGCTGATCCTGGCGTCGGAATACAGGCCATTCGTGGAGTTCGGCCGCGGCTCCGCTGTCGGGCCGGACGCAGGCGATCCGCACGACACCATCGCGCACGCCATCGTCGCTGTCAATCCGAAGTCCGCCGGCGTGGCGCAGGCCAGCGGGATGGCGCAATCGATGATCCTCGGCGGCGAGATCGATCCGCTGGGCTGGCTGGGCAACTCGGTCGCGGTGTACGCCGATCCCGGCGCGTTCTGGGATGCGATGCTCAAGGCCGACACGGGCGATGCGGCCGACCGGTTTTTGGAAGACAACTATCACCAGCTGCCGCTGGCACTCCACGCTGAAGTGGGCAGCGTGCTCAAACTCACGGCGTTCCTCGTCGGGCTTCGCGGCTTCGTCGACCAGACAGTGCCCGGCATGGTCGCGTGGGAAGCGCGCACGCACAACGATCGGCCATACGTCCGCGTCGCGCTCACGGAACAGGCGAAGGCGGACGGCGCGGGTTCCGGCTTCGACAAGATTGCGCTGCATTACGCCGCCATGCCCAAGGCGCTGATCATCTCCTTGAGCGAAGACGTGCTCAAGCGGGCGATGGACCGCCACGCGGCGCCGACGGCACCTCAGGCAGCGCGGGAAGTCCGTCCGCTCCCATGGCTGGGAACCAGCTTGTGCGCTCAGTTCTCGCGCCATGGACTTGCGGTCATGAACCGGTTCCTGAACGGTTCGCGCAACCGAATGCAGCACGCTTCGTGGGCCAACCTTCCCATCCTCAACGAATGGAAGCGCCACTTTCCCGACCAGGATCCCGCGCGCATCCACGAAGCCCGTTGGGGCATTCGGCTCGTCGATCCGGCCGGCGGGCAATACGTGTGGAACAGCGAGTTCAAGACGATGGAATCGACAATCTACGGCCATCCTGGACAGCCCAAACCGGGGCCGGAGGGCGTGGAACTGCTGCACGGCATCACCTCACTCAATACCGGTGTGACGTTTATCGATGACGGCCTGCGTGCGAAGGCCGTGTTGGAACGGGACGACGTGCAGCACTGAGCGGCCGGGTTCACCATGACGTCGCCCATCAGGACACATTCAGCTCTCTTCTTTCGCGGTGCATGGTCCAGCGCAGTTGAACGATCCCAGTGTTGCGATGCGCGAGGATCAAGCCGCGCGCCATTCCCGCGGATCCGAATGACCTCGATCGCGTTGATGGCCGGCGTGGTGTCGACTGTCGCGATCGCATGGCTCTGCGCGGCCGTCGCCGAACTGCGGCCTGTTGTCTTGGACAACCGTGAATTGCAGCCATGGTCAGGGCGCCATGGTTCCAATCGAATGGGCGTCGAGTACCGTGGCCTCGGTGTTTCGGTCGTCATGCCGCAGGAGATCGAGTTTCCCTTCGACGACGATGTCGGGGACCGCTGGTGCGGAGCGACACGCGCCGGCCTTCCGTTCGCATCACTCGCTGCGTCGGCCCCGCCGAGTGCAAAGGCCGGGTTCAACGATTCTCGCGACGGCATTACCATCCGCGATTCGCACTCCGGTCGAGGCGCTCCGGTGACCCGCGTGCTTCCGCTCCGTCCGCTGGCGCCTGGATTCGTCGCCGACACCCTGATCTTTGCCACGGCGTTCCTCGCTCTCGGTGCCTTTGTTCGCATGCTGCGCTCGCACGCGCGGCTCCGTCGCGGCTTGTGTCCAGAGTGCAGGCACGTCACGATCAACGCACCTCGTCGATGCGCGGAGTGCGGCTAGCGCGAGTGCATTCGACGTGCGTCGAGCTTCGATGTAACCATGTCGGCGCGGCGTGTCGTCGTGGATGCGCTTGGCGCTCTGTTCGGTCGGTGAGTCAGACGCATGTGTTGGACGATGTATCTCGGCTCATCCATTGACGCGCCATGCATCCTGCCCGACCGCGATGGACGCAGAGCGTTGGGCGTCGAACCGGTCGAACACGTGCGCCCGTAATGGTGTGACCATTCTCGATTGTGCGACCGAATGGGCTCGGGGTGGCGCGACGGCTGGGATTCGATTCTGCCGCTGCTGGCGAGCCGTGTGCGCACCGTTGCCGGTGCAGGGGGAATGTGAAGCCGTGATTCGGCGCGCGGCTGGTAGGCGTCCATCAAAAAGGACGACGCCCGAGGGGGAACCTCGGGCGTCGTCAGTCCAACAGGCTTCCGTGCGGGAGCCCGGGCAGGTCGCTGTCAGGGAGTGCCACCCCATCCACCGAGAAGCACTGCGAGATCGCCCGCGTTGACGATGCCATCGCCGTCGAGATCGGCCGGGCCACCTCCGCCCCACCCGCCGAGAAGAATTGCAAGATCTCCAGCGTTGACGATGCCGTCGCCGTCGAGATCACCCACCACGGTCTGTCCGACTTCGCGCAGGCACAGTTCGGCGTCGTCAACGAATCCTGCCAACGGCCCGATGGAAGCGTTGCTGTAGGCAAGCTCGACAACAATCCAGCGGGTTCCGGTCGGGAGCAGCGTGGTCACGCCATTGAGCTGCCACGTCGAAGTACTCGCATCGAGTACGAGCGACGTGGAAGCGACGATCGTCGCACCGGCGAGTCCGCTCGTGTTGTAGCAGCGAAGCGTGGTCTGCGCGGACGCAGCGGCCACTCCGGTTGCGGCATTGAACTGAGCGCAGAAACTCGCTTCGAGCATGTTCGCATCGATCACCGCCGCGAGTGTGGTGAGGTCAATGACCTGCACAGTCTGCGACACCGTGAGCCCGTCGTCCGTCATGCGCAGCATCTTCGATCCGCTGTGCGGCGCCACTCCGTCGGACAAGCCGGTCACGATCGATCCCGACTCGCCGCCCCACGACCCCTGGTACAGAACGAAGTCGTTGAGCACCGTGGCATAGTCCAGCAGCGGACTGGTCTCGAATGCCGAATCAGTGGTGCCGAGCGCGCTGTCGCATGGCAGCTTGTGGATGCAGAGCGCTGCCTCGTCGACAAATCCGGCGAGCGAACCGATGGACGCATTGCCATACGCGAGTTCCACCACCATCCAACGCGTGCCGATCGGTATGGCCGCGGTAACTCCGTTGAGCTGCCATGTCCCTGTGTTCGCATCGAGAACGAGCGAATGCGACGTGACGGTGCTCGCGCCGCCGAGACCGCTGGTGCTGTAGAATCGGAGTGTGGTGAGGGACGACGCTGCGGCGATGCCCGTCGCACCATTGAAGTACGCAGAAAACGTCGCTTCGAGGCTTCCTGTGTCGATGAGCGTCGCGAGTGTGCTGATATCGATGACCTGCACCGTCTGCGACGCCGTCAGGCCGTCATTCGTCATGCTCAGCATCCTCGATCCGCTGTAGGGAGCCACGCCGCCCGTGGTGCCGATCGCGATCGATCCCGACTCGGCCCCCCACGAACCTTGGAACGCCGCGAAGTTGTTGAGCGCCGCGGAATAGCCGATCAGCGGACTGCTCTCGAAACCCGCATCCGTGACCGTGAGGTCGCTGTCGCAAGGCAGCTTGCGGATGCAAAGCTGCGCGTCGTCGACGAATCCCGCAAGCGCGCCGATGGAAGCGTTGCCGTACGCAAGTTCTACCACCATCCAGCGCGTCCCGGCCGGAATGGCCGCGGTGACACCGTTCGGTTGCCACGTCGACGTGTCTGCGTCGAGAATGAGCGAATCGGACGCAAGCGTCGTCGCGCCACCGAGTCCGTTCGAGCTGTAGTACCGAATCGTTGCCTGTGATGACGCCGCCGCGACGCCGGTGGCCGCGTTGAAGTGCGCCGAGAACTCCGCTTCGAGGCCACCCGCATCGACGAGCACAGCGAGCGAACTGATGTCAATCACCTGCACCGTCTGCGAGGCGGTGAGTCCGTCGTTCGTCATGCGGAGCATCTTCGATCCCGTGAACGGCGCCACGCCATTCGTCAGGCCGGTGACGATCGTTCCGTCTTCGGCGCCCCACGTGCCCTGGAAGCCCGGGAAATTGTTGAGAACGGCGCTGTAGCCGATCAGCGCGTTGGTCTCGAATCCCGCGTCCGTGACGACGATGTCGCCGTCGCAGTCGGAGTCGAGCGGGCACGGTTCGGGCTCTGCGGTCATCACCGCGGGCGACGCGCAGCCAACCACGATGGTGCCGTCGGTCATGCTGGAGCGGAAGCTGACCTGTCCACGGTTGTTGGTGCCGCCCGCATTGGGATTGGCGCCGACAATCTTCGCCGGTATCGGAGGGAACGGCTGACCGACGCGCAGGATCTTGTCGGTCAGGGGATTCGGGCCTCCGTAGATGCCGCCTTCCATCGTTCCGCCAACCGCATCCTGTCCCTGCCACGAAACGCCGCGGTGCCAGTTCATGTCAAGCGGGCTCGCAAAAGCGATCCCGCCTGGATTCGGAACGAGCGTGGACAGCGGACCGCAGTTTCCGACAACGTAGTTACTCGGCTTGAGGCCGCCGACATCCCCAGGTCCATTAATCGCGACGCTGAACAAGTTCTTCTGCGCGCTGGAACCGGAATAGATGACGCATGTGCTGCCCGCGCCGAATTGCCCGATCTTGCGCACCTCGGTGTGCGGAGTGCTCGCGAGGTTGCATCCGTACGCGATCTCGCCGACGTTGTTGATGTCAGTGCGCGGTCCGAACGACATGATGTCGTCCGCAGGATTCGAAACGCTGGCGATCGTTGTCGGGCTTTGCACGAACCCCGAACCGGTCGCGACATGCAGCAGCTCGCCCGAAGACACTTCCACGAAGACGATGTCGCCGTGGTCGTTGATCGAGGGATCGCTGAGCGTGTCGCCGTTGCCGGGATACACCAGAACAGGAACGCTGCTGCCGTCATAGAGCAGCATGTCGTCGCCGCCGCCCAATGGCCGCTGCGCCCGAACCGCGACCTGCCCGCCGCAGTTGATGTCGGGGGGGCCAAACGCGCTGTAGGTTGGACCGGGTTCGATGACTTTGACTGATGTGCCCGACGAATACACATACACACCGAGGCTCGATGCGGGGGCATTCACACTGAATGCGACGGTCCCGTGTGTGTTGACATCGCCGACGACGACGGAAGACATCGGCAGCGTCGTCGAGGTGAGGTAGTCATACGTGTAATTCTGCGTGTACGAGCCGCTCGCGACGGCGCCCGACACCGTCATCGCCACGTGCACGTGGGGATAGCCAAGCGCGGCGAAGTCGGTGAAGCTCGGGACGCCGCAAGCATCCGCACGCACATACGTCGGTCCCGACTGGCCATCGTCGTTGCAGCCCGGCACGATGGTGCCGCCGTCGCCCCCCTGCACGATCAGACGCGTGGGGAAGTTCAGTTCGACGATCAGCGTGCCGCCACCCGGAACAACAACGCCTTCCGGAAACTCGGCGAGATGGAACGCCTGTCCCGAGTTAGCCGGAATGTCGACTACCGCTTCCGAGAGCAGCGTGAGGTTCGCGTATGGCCCGGTGACCGGACCCGTCAGGAGACGCACGCGGGTTGGCCATGCCGGACCCGCATTGAATTCAATACCGAAGCTGACACAGCTCACCACCAGACCCGCGGAGTCGATGGTGAACGCGCGGGCGTGCGAGAACTCAGTGGAGATATCGTTTTCGGCGCAGATGATTGATCCGCCGGCTTCGATCGTGGTGGGCGCGGTGGACTGCGTGTACGTCGTCTCACCGCAGACCGTCGCGCCGGCGAGTCCACCGTCATCCTGCGGCGCGCCGGCTGGCGTCACTCCGAGCTCAGGGCCGGATGGAAGCACACGGCTCGAGGAGAGCGTGCGGCCGAGTTCGTCGTGTCGAGATGCGGCGCCAGAGGAGAACCCCGTCTGTTGTGCTGCATGTTTGGCGATCACAGCCGGCGCGGCGCCAGCCATCGAATTGAATGGGATAGTCACAGCGGCCAGGAAGGCCGCGCGTGCGAACGTCTGCGAGTGCATGGCATCTCTCCTGATCGGAAATTCACCGATCGATAGCGGGCGAAATTGAGGAACCTGTCACGAACCCGCCGGTCGTGGCTCGGTTGGCGATGCGCGCTTCTCGCGGAACCGCCGGTCCTCCTGTGCGACGGTCACGGAGCAATCTCGAGTGGAAAGGGCGGAAACTTAGGTAGATTGGCGAATATGGTTTGCGCACAAATCGCGTTACGAGATACGCACACCGTGAGGAACTGTCGACGTGTCGCTCCGAGCGAAATCTCCCGGATCGGGTCTCCATGAAGCGGGCATGCCGATGAGAACAACGCGATTGCTCCGCGTCATTGTAATGCGCCCCTGAAAGTTGGACAGTCCGTAGCGCTGTTTTTCGCGCAAATCGCCGCCGGAGGCGGCGATGGAAAGGAAGTCTTCCTTTCGGGCGGCTGCGCTCGGGCTTCGGCGAGTTCGTTACGTCGTGCGCGCGCGTTACCGCCCGCCGTCGCCCCCGCATGCGCCGGAAGCCTTGCGGCGGCGATGCGACGGCGACGGCGGGCTCGCTTCTCTTCAATCTCAGCCGATCAGGCAGCGATCGGCGCGAGCGCGGCGCGATCCGCGTGGTACGCGTCCGGCGACTTCCATCCGAGCCTCGAGTGCGGACGCTCGCGGTTGTAGAAGTCGATCCACCGGCCGATCTCGCGCCGCGCCTCCTCGATCGACGCGAATCGCCGGTGCCACGCGAATTCCTCCTTGATCGTCCTGATGAAGCGCTCACAGAGCCCGTTCTGCTCCGGTGTGTACGGCGCGATGTACTCCTGTCTCAGTCCGTAGTCCGTGATCGTCGCGACGTAGCGCCTCGATCCGAACACGAGGCCGTTGTCGTGACGGACGACGAGACCCGCCGGCGCCGCGCGGCAGTGGCCGAAGCGGGAGAGAAGCGCGTTCTCCAAGGCCCGTTCCGCGGTCTTCGCCTTCGCCGTCGCGGCGAGCTCCCATCCGAGGATCTGCCGCGTGCAGCAGTCGATCACCGGCACGAACGCACACCATCCGTCGCGCCCGCACCGGATGAGCGCGATGTCCGTCGCCCAGCGCTCGTCGGGCCGCTGGGCGACGCTCTTTCGATGCTCGACCCGCGGCCGCTTCCCTGCGCGGCGCTGGCGCATGGTCCAGCCTTCCTTCCGCATGATTCTCGCCACCTTCTTGACGTTGAGCGTCGAGAAGCCGAGTTCGAAGCGGAGATACGACCACACGAGCCGCACGCCCCAGGCGGGCTGGACGAGGATGATCTCGTAGATCATGTTCGCGACGAAGCCGTCGATCGGCCGCGGAGCGCGTTCGCGCTTCTCGTAATAGACCGTGGAGCGCGGGACGCCGAGGAGCCGCGACAGCTGCGCCGCGCCGATCGATGCGCCTTCGCCGCGCATCTCGCCGAGCACGGTCCTCACGAGCCCTGGCGCTGCGCCTCCAAGATGCGCGACGCTTTTTTTAAAGCATCGAGCTGCAGCGCCTGCTCGCCGATCTTGGCGTGCAGGTCCTTCTTCTCCGCCTCGAAGCGCGCCTCGGAATCGCGCGGGACGGCGCGGAGGAACTCCCTGCCGCCCTCGACGAAGCGCTCGAGCCAGGTCTCGACCTCGGCGACGGTGAGGCCGTGCTGGCGCGCGACCTCGGGCGAGGTGGTCTTTCCCTTGATGAGTTCCATCACGATGGCGACCTTGCGGCCGGCGGTCCATCGCTGGATGTCGTCGGGCACGGTCGAAGCGGAAACGGGATCTTTCTCGGCGGGCATGGAGCGTCCTTTCGGTTCACTATTGTGCGCCCAGTCGGCGCGGGGGACGCTTCATCATCACCAACATCCTCGCCAACATCATCTTTGTCGTCCTGGCCGTCGCGGCGGTTCTCACGGCAATCAGCGGCGCGGTCCTCGCGGCGCGCGGCGGCACGATGACCGTCCTGCACGCAACGGACGCGACCGGCCGGGTTGTCGTGGAAGCGGCGCGGTACGTCGGATCCGCCGGCATCGCGCGGGGGGTGATCGAAGCGGCGGGGGTCGCGGTGGCGGCGGTGGCGATCTACGGCGGCGTTCTTCGTCGGCGTCTCGCCGGAGTGATGCTGCTCGCGTATCTCGGCTGGTACGGCTGGAAGGCGATCATTTTCACGCAACACGCAACAACGGCGAGCTGGCCGTGGTCTTCGGTCGCGGTCATCGGTCTCGGTGCCGTGGCGGTGTGCTGGCTCGCGTTCGGTCCGCGGCCGCAGCGCTCACGCCGAGCCGCGGATTTCGAGACCGGCGGGGCGGAGCCGACTTCGACTGCATGAGCGAGCGTGCATCTGGACCACGCGGAGTCGATCACCCCGGTGGCATGCAGTCCATCCGTATGATCCGCAGCAGCACGTGAATGAACCGTCCGCCACGCACACGGTCGGGGCCAGCGGGCGGTCCAGAACGGCTCGCCGGCTGTTGACCGGCCTGGGCGTGATCGTGGGTGGCCTCCTCGTGATCTGGGCAACACTCGCGACGTATTACTCAAATCTCCCGTGGTTCGGGCTGCGGCTCACGCTCGCGGTGGGGTGCGCAGCGTTCAGTGTCTGGGCGTTGTGGTTGGACGGCCGACCCCGCATGCGCGTCGCGTTCGCCGGTCTGGTCACGCTCGTGATCGCCTGGGAGATCTCGATTCAGCCCTCGCACGATCGGCCGTGGCGGGCCGAGGTCGCGGTGCTGCCTCGCGCCGTCATCGACGGTGACCGCGTGCGGATCACAGGCGTTCGCAATTTTGAATATCGCAGCGTTGATGATTTCACCGCGCGTTACGTGGAGCGCGAGCTCTCGCTCGCGCATCTGACGTCGGTCGATTTCTATATCTCGTACTGGCAGCGACGTGTGGTCGCGCACACGTTTGTCAGTTTCAACTTTGACAACGCGCCGCCGGTCTGCATTTCGATCGAGGCACGACCCGAGCAGGGCGAAGCGTTCGCGGCGATCCCGTCGCTGTTCAAGCAGTTCGAGCTGATCTACGTCGTCGGCGAAGAACGCGATCTCGTGCGCGTGCGGACCGAGTACCGCAACGAAGAGGTGTATCGCTACCCGCTCGTGGTGTCATCGGCGGCGGCGCAGCGGCTGTTCCTCGTGTACCTCGACCGGATCAACGGGCTCGCGGACCGACCCGAGTGGTACCACCTGCTCAAGAACAACTGCACGATCAACATCGCGCGGTACGCGAATGCCGCGGGCAGGGAGGGGCGGTTTGACATCCGTTCCATCATCAACGGCTGGGCCGACCGCGCGCTGTACGACGCCAAGCTGGTGGATGGGTCGATGCCGTTTGACGAGCTGCGTCAGAGGTCGCGCATTGACGAGATCGCGCGCGAGGTCGGTGATGCCCCGGACTTCTCACGCAGGATTCGGAGCTCGGCGCCGTGAGCGATCGTGCGCCCCAAATGGTCTTGTATGTTCTCAAACAGCTCACCGAGCCGATCGGTGAAGCATGCGTCTGTCCCTTGTCGACTGCATGATGAATACCGTCGATGAAAGGTGATGGCCCGCATCTCGTTCACCGGGATTGGGGCCATCGGTATTGTCGGAGGACTCGCGGAACGCGTCGCAGCAGCTCGTCATCATCCAGCGCTCGCATAGCGACATGCGCCGGATCCGCGTTCAGTTTCGCCACGAGTTCCGCAGCGGAGTTCTTGCGAAGCGTCATCGGATGTGCCGCAGAGGCAGCGGGTTGCGCGCGTAATGGTGTGTCCATTATCGACTGCCCGGAAAACGATGTTTTTCCTGCTGATTGATGCGATTGTGGAAAGGAGGCGATGCCGCGCGGGCGCGCCGTTTTGCCATAACAGTGTGTCCATTACGCCGCGTCCCTGTCCATTGCGCCGCGTCCCATTACGCCGCGTCCGAGGTACGATCGGCGTGCGCGTGAATGAGTGTCGCGCGCCACACATCAGTTTAAAAAGGGGGGAGCACTATGACGCTGCGAGCGAACAAGCACCATCTCGTCTTCGGATCGATCCTCGTGCTGGCGGTCTCTGCTGCGGGCGATTGCGTGACAGTTCGGACGAGCGACGGCCAAGGCGCGGATGCGTACATCGGAAACTACGCGCCCGACGGCAACTTCGGCGGTCACCCGTTCGTGATGGTGAAGAACGCGGCTCAGTCGCTGTATCGAAAGGGGTACTTCAGGTTCGACCTGCGGGAGCTCGAGCAGAAGCCGCTGTCCATCGCGGCCTTTCGCCCTATGGTGAGTTCGCACATCGAGGGTGCACCCGTGTTCGGGCCGCAGGTGTTTCACGTGTGGGGACTCCGAGACGTCGCCCAGGGTGTCGTCGACGATGCGGACCCCGCAGAGGGAGGCTGGATCGAAGGTGATGGGACCGAGGGCGCTCCCGCCGCCACCGGCATCGCGTGGGCGACAGCGCCGGCGAATGATCAAAGCAGCGGCTTCCTTCTGACGAGCGACGCCGAACTGCTGGGCGAGTTTGTGCTGCTCGGGAATTCCACGCCGGGCACCGAGGTGTTCTTCGCATCAGAGTCGCTGGACGCGATGCTGCTCGAAGACACCAACGGGCTCATCACCCTCATGGTGACGCGCGTGACCGAGGATCCGAACCAGGGCGGATTCATTCACACCTTCTGGGCCGATGAAGGCAGCGGCGTCGACGGTGAGCCACGGCTCGTTCTGACGGTTCCGTCGTCGGCGGACTTGAACGGCGATCTTATCGTCGACGCCGCGGACCTCGCGCTGCTCCTGGGTTCCTGGGGGGCGTGCCCGCGCGATTGCGCAGCGGACATGGATCAGGACGGTGCGGTCGGCGGATCCGACCTGAGCATCTTGCTCGGCGCTTGGGGACCGCCTGAATGCAGCCTGTGATCGCGGCCGGCATTGATCGCCGCGCGGCCGGCGACGGGGTGAACGCAGTCACGGCTGTCAGTGCGGTCCGCCGAACCGGCGGGCGTCATGTCGAGGTCGAGAACACAGTGGCGTATCGCTGTGTCGATCGTCGCGATAGGCGCCGTGCGCGAGACAGCCCCTCCACTGATGGATCCGTCACCGCAGGAGTTCGCGTCGGCCGACTGGTCCGCCATCCGCGCCGCGTACGAAACCGAGTGCCGCGCTGTGGTGGCCAGCATGCGCGCGTAATGGTGTGTCCATTGTCGACTGCCCCGCAGGATTCGGGGTTCGCCGCCGTGAGCCATCGTGCGGCAGGGCTGATGATGGCTATTCGCGCGGGCGCGCGCGCATTGACTCGAGCTGCTTCTTCAGCGGCGCCCAATACGCTGTATCGAGCCTGCGTTCCGAATCTTCCTCGTCGCGCAGAGCGCCCGTGATTTGATCGACAGGTTTTCTGTCGCGCGCGAGCCGCACGGCGGGGCGTGTGACCTCCGCAGCATCCGCGGGAAAGCGTGCGACCATTTCCTCCAGCAGCGAGGCGGTTCGGCACTCTCGAAGCCAGAAAGCAACGTCGGTGCTGTTGCAGGAGGACCGCCGGGCGAAGTAGTCGGCTTCGAGAAGTCGCCGCAGCATGGGCCAGTCCTTGTCGCGCTGGGTCTTCTTCGCCGCGACCAGGTCCGGCAGCGACAGAACGGCAACGCCGTTCGCGAGCACGGTGCGTCGCTCCCAGAGCGCAGGGAACGGATCAACACCCCGCATTCGGCTCATCACATCGACTCGTAAGCCGGCAACGCCGGGCGCGCGGCACCGGAAATGCACGGCGTGGCCGGCGTCGAGCATCGCCTTTTGGAACGGGGGGACGGCAATCACGTCGGCCTGCAGCTCGCGCATGGCGTTCGCCAGCGCATCAAGATTCGGCACGTCGGCGAGCACTGCGAGATCGAGGTCGCGCGTGAACTCGCTTGCTCCATGGCTGATGCACGCCTGTCCTCCCATAAGGAGCGATTTCACGCCGTGGCGCGCGAGCGTGTCGAGCACGATCTGAACGGACGGAAGCATGCTCATTCGCGGGTTGCGGGCGGCGGCGTGGTGCCAGCCTGTTGATGCATCGGTATGGCGCGGGCAAACGACTCGAGGTCCGCGTGGCTCCAGAAGGGACTCTGTGTGTCGATCTCAGGTTCAAGACTTCCGCCCAGTGCGACGTACTCCGCCCACAGTCGCTGCGACGCTTCCCAACGCTCAAGCGGCGTCATGGCATACCACGCAGCCCATTCGGGACCGGCGACGTCTTCAGCGCTGAGGTATTCGGAGGGCATAGTGCAGGGTTGAGGCGGAGCGTAGCAAGGAGCCGGCGGAGATGCGACACGTACACTGGAACACATGCGTCCCTCCTCGCGATTCGTCCACATCCACGCGATGTCGGTCTTGAGCGGGCGCCCGGTGCGCTGACGCGGATGCATGTGTCATGTGGTTTGGTCGAACACTCATCTTCCTCGCGGCGCTCGTCCTGCTGCGCTTCGTCTATTACCGATGGTTGGGTCCGTACCTGGTGCGGCTCGCGCGGGAAGAGGAGCGTTGCTCGGATCACTTGCGGCGGAGGAATGCGTCGCGCCGCTCCTCCACTTGCTTCGCGATCACGAGGATGTCCGCGAAGACACCCTCAGCGGAATCCAAGACGGAGCGGAGGCCGCCCGCGGTTCACCCACGTTTCGCGCGGCGATCTTTCGAGCAGTGTCTCAGCTCGCACGGCTCGACGACCGCAACGTGCCTGAATGCCTTATCGCCCTCGATCGCCAACGCGCGATCGCGTTCCTGACCGGGCCGAAGTATCTGACGCCCTCCGCGCCAACGCGTCCGAGTTTCGGCGAGGCGGGGACCTCCGATGCGGCCTTCGGATCTCCAGCGCTCGGTGCCGCTATCAGCACGCGCCCCACGCCGCCAGCAGAATCGCCAGGTCCGCGGCGCTCACGATGCCGCTGCCGTCGAGATCAGCCGCGCCGACCTGATTCCATGATCCCAGCAACACGCTGAGATCGGCGGCATCGACCGAGCCGTCGCCGTTGAAATCCGCGGGGCACGTGGGCGGATCGGCGATGGCGAAGATGAGCTCGTCCAATTCCAGATCGCCCGACTGGTTGGAGAGGACGAACGACCCGATCGTGACGCCGGCATCGGCGATGCCGCCGACGAAGCGGTCGATGTTGAAATTCAGCGGCAGGTCCTGCTGATCGTTGAACGAGAAGAGGAGTGTGCCGGTGGCGGCGGGGCCAGAGTAGAACTGCACGAGATCCTTGTCCGGCGAGGTGTTGACCATGCCGACGGCCTTGACCGGCGCGGCGAACGTGAAGACCTGCGCCTGGTTGTCCTCGGTGGCGAATCCGGCACCGTAATTGTTGCCGCCATAGATGAACGCCGATACGCGAACGCTGTTCATCATCACCCCCAGCGAACCGTACTGCGTGGTGACCTCGCCTCCCTCGACCAGCGCGCCATCCGGCGCGGAGTTGAAATCGACGAGCCGCACATCGTCAAAGGGCACACCAAAGAAGAGCGCGGGATCGTCCGTCGGTGCGATCGTGAAGTATGTCGTGTTACGGCTGCCGACCTGCGTCGGGGTGAGCTCGATCTTCGTGACCTGCGCCCACGCCGACGACGCCCACGCCGGTGAAAGCAAGAGCAGTCCACCGACAATGCCCGCGAACCCCAACGATGATGCTGCCTGGCCCATGTGCTTCCCCTCATGCACCGCGCAGCCGCGCTCACCGCCGGCGCACAATCGCACGGTCGAGAGTCGCTGATTCCGGTACGTGCCAGCCATTCTCAAGAGTGCGCCCAGAAGAATCAATGGAAGCGGCACGTTTGTGGGCCGTACTCTCGCGCACGGTCATCACGAGACCGATAAGGGCCTGTCCGAAGCGGCCGTCGGCGCCTTCGCGCTCAACGCTCCGGCAGTTCCACCGTGAGTCCAAGGCACGTGCCCATCATCGGGTACTCGACCCGCAGGCGGTGCACTTCGCACTGGTCCGCGTCCCAGCCCAACCGCGTGAACACGCTTGCCATGACGCTCGAGTACTCCGGCACTTCCCGGAGGTAGCCGGCTTCCGTACCGAGGCCGAGTCGCTGCGCCGTTTCCGAGAGCGGCAGCGGTCGCCACGTCGCTGGTGGAGCGGTGAGCGGATCGCCGGCGATCGCCGAGAGCGACCTTGCCACGGGCTGAGCTGGCCACAGGCCGGGCGGGAACCACATATCAATAACGGCGAGCGCCGACGGCCGCGAGATCGTCAGCAGCAGCGCATTCATCGTGTTGGCCTCGTCCCGATGCAGAGCGCCGCTCAAGTCGCGCCGCACATCGCCCGTGAACGCAGTGATGGAAGCCGCGTTGCCGACGCGTCCGTCGACGAATCGATAGAGGAGATTGCCGTCAGGCATCGGGTCGGCGATGACCTCCGGCAGGCAGGCACAGAATGCGCGCAAGAGAGGCACACCGCCCGCCATTCCCTCGGGCTCGATGGGCTCCACTCGCGCGCGGCGCACGCTGGGCTGGTCGGTGTCGTGTTCCATCGTCCGCGCCAGCGTGAGCGCGACGTCCGGGCGCAGCCTGGTCGAACTGTTCAAGACGCGCGGCGTGCCCAGGCACATCCGCAGCGACAACGGTCCGGAGTTCATCGCGAAGGCGATGCGCGACTTCCTGAAGGCGACGGAGGTCGAGGCGCTGTACATCGAGCCGGGAAGTCCCTGGCAGAACGGCTATGCCGAGAGCTTCAACAGCCGTTTCCGCGACGAGCTTTTGAATGGGGAGATCTTCGGGGACCTCCGCGAAGCGAAGGCGCTGAGCGTGTACTGGCGAAATGAATACAACCACGAACGTCCGCACAGCTCGCTCGGCTACATTCCGCCGGCGAGGTTTGCGGCGACGCTTGCCGCTTCTCCGCTCGGGGCTGCGCCCCTTCGCTGCGAAGCGGCAAGCGTGGGATCATGCAACTGATGGAATTCAACCGACTCTCATAGCGGCTGGTCCAGAAGTTGGGGGCAGGTCACAACCGGCCAAGAAGTAGAGGGTTCGTGACACGTCGTGAAATGTCGCGCACGAGTTCCATCAAGGCTCCAACCCGAGGGATCGTGACAGCGGTCGAATCGATGTGTCCTGCTGGATATTCTGAAGTCGCGCTCGGATCCCATTCCGCATTGAGCAGATCGCACCAGCTCCTCACGGGAGCAATTGGTCCGCTGGGAGTCTAGAACCAACCATGATCGCCGATGCCGCCTGCGCTCCGTCCACCTCGAGGACGGCGACACCCAACAGCGCATACTCTTCGTCTGAGTGGCGCGAGAACGTGGTGGCAATTTCCCATTCCCCCGCGTCCGCGTCAGAAACGGGTGGCAGGTATCTAGCTCTGAGATTTGCAACAGTCACGCTCGGTGGCAAGCGCCAAGCTAATGCGGGAGGAGAGTCCTTAGGGCGACTCACCAACGCAACGATGCGGGCAGTCCCATCATTTGGCATCATCATGACCGCCGAGCTCAGCTTTGTTGAGCCTCGGTCGGGAACTCCACGAGCCCGCACGTTGACCACCTCGTGCGCTCCGTCGGAAAAGACGACCCCTAACGAAGCCCACTTTTCCCCGCTCCCAGACACGCTCAGCCTCACTGGCACTGTGACACGCTCGCCGGCTCGAATCACCTTGGTAGGGACTCGCGCCTTTAGACATCCGCACGAAGGAATGACCTCCTTGACCTCTCTGTCGTGGTCCGGGTTGCTCGTGAGTTGAATCGCTCCGTCGGCATATCCCGGACCGCCCGCGAGCAGCACGTCTCCCAGGTCGTAGACATTCGCAGGTCGCTGATCGAGGTCGCGAGCAACGAGCAGCCAAGCGCAACCACCAAACATCAGGGCAAGGCTGCAGAACGAAAGGGCCCGCAAGCGTCTGTTTCCGGTCGTGGCTATCGCGGGATGTGACGCGGCGATTTTAGTTGCACATGACCGACGCGAGAGAAGTCCGAACCAAAGCAGGATTCCTAGAATCAGCGCGCCCCAACCAGCGGCGGATCCCGGCGTGATCCCAAGTCCATTCGCTCGAGATGAATGGACCCCTGACTCGCTGGGCTGCCGACGCCCATTGCCAGCATCGATTTCCTCTCCTGCGCAATGCGCCGTGAGTGGCTCCTCGCCAAGTACCTCAGCGGGCGACAGGGGCTGGCGAAGCCGGTACTTCACGTTGTGCAGGGCGATCACGTCGCCACCGATTCTCCCCGAGGCACCGCGCGTGAGTTCGGCCCAGCCGCCGCGTCGATCCGTTCGGTCTTGGCGAGGGTCGCCTCGGCCTTGTCCGAGTCCCGTCGCTGCGTGGGATTGATGACCGCGACGAGAAGGTTCACCTGGCAGCCCGTGACGAAAGTCATTTGGGCTACTCATCCTCGCTTCCAAAGCACGTCGGCACAGGCTGCTATCGGACGACGTCTTTACAAAAACGGCGACTCTCACGAGCTGTTCGCTGTTCTATAACCGTCGCCTCGTTAGAGTGGACCCCGGAGATTCCACCATGCGATCACTCTTCGGCTGCATTCTCGCGAGCCTCGGCTCGACCACCTGCTTCGCCTCCAACGGCCCCGTCGGTCACTGGACCTTCAACGAGGGCCGGGGTAGCGTCGTCCACGATTCGGCCGGACGGAGCAACGGCGCGGTCATCGGTGCCCCGACATTTGTGCGGGGCGTGCAGGGCACGGCTCTCAGTTTCCAACGCTCGACGGGCGACTGCGTCGATGTCGGCAATATTCCGCTCTTCGATTTCGCTAACGATGCCGACTTCAGCGTCTCCCTCTGGGTGAAGTACACCGTCGATTCGACGGGCGATCACTACCCGGTCACGAATCACTACATCACCGTCGCGAACGGTTGGTTCTGCTTCACCGGCGTGTCCGGTGGCTGCTATGGAGATCCGAATCAGATGAGCTTCTATGTGAGCGACCCCTGCGGTTTGGAGGTGACGTCACCGATCAATGTGTTCGATGGCGCGTGGCATCACATCGTCTCGGTGTTCGATGGCGGTGCGTCGAAGGGGATCTTCGTGGACGGTGGCCCTGTTGACGCACACGGTTCGTCCGGATCGGTGGCGGTGCATCCGCTCTCGCGACTTCTGTTCGGCGGCGTGACCAACACGAACGGGCAAGCGCTCGCAGCCTTTGACGGGTTGCTCGACGATGTACAAATCTATGACCGCGTCCTCAACTGCGCGGAGGTCAACTACCTGCGTGACCATCCCGGGGCTGCTGTCGCGATCGTCGCCGACCTCGATGGAGATGGCGACGTCGATGGAGCCGATCTCGCGACGATGCTCGGCGCGTGGGGCCCCTGCGGAGCAAGCTGCGCCGCAGATCTCGATTGCAGCGGCGCCGTCGACGCCGCCGATCTTGCAGTGCTGCTCGGCGCGTGGACCGGTTGATCGGTGACGTTCCTCCCAACCGTTCTCGTTCGGCCACTTGATCCACTTCGAACGTGTCACACCGTGTCCTGAGCTTGCCTCACTTCCGTGGACAGGTGGATTATGCGGCCTCCCTGGCCGCTGTGTGTCGCAATTCGAACTCGATCGGACTTAAATAGTTGATGGTCGAATGCCGCCGGCTGATGTTGTAGAAGCCGTCAATGTAGTCCCCGA
>Ga0163148_10002692_pt1 | contig 20749 bp, 20 predicted proteins | sample OliLakLV19MP7P2_FD_148606 | JGI IMG/M metagenome (GOLD analysis project Ga0163148, IMG submission 148606) | Freshwater microbial mat bacterial communities from Lake Vanda, McMurdo Dry Valleys, Antarctica- Oligotrophic Lake LV.19.MP7.P2 | ecosystem: Environmental > Aquatic > Freshwater > Lake >...
GAGACTCTATAGCGACTATGTTGGAACTCTTTTTGAAATTTAGCTAAATTTCAAAAAGAGTTCCAACATAGTCGCTATAGAGTCTCAGCTTAAATTTGCAAGCAAATTCGCGCACGACTCTTGCTCAATGTTGGAACTCTTTTTGAAATTTAGCTAAATTTCTGTGGACGGACTGGCTCATTTCTCTGTGGACGTACTGGCTCAGTGCTGCCACAGTGCTTGGACAGATCTTGCCTCAGGACTGGTACAGAGACTGCTTCAGAGACTAACGAGGAGGGACTCTTTTTGGGTGGACCAATTTCGGTCAAAAAAGATCAAGTGGATTTCGGTCACAGAGCAATTTCGGTCCAAAAAGTTCTGAGTTTCGAATTTCGTGGTATCGATACAGCAGTTGCTCATCGTTTGGCCTTGACGACCACCAACTGTTCATCGTCAAGGCTGGACAAATGTCCAGGACTTTTTTTGAAAAAAGTGACAGGTGACGGTGACAGAGGGGTCTGGGGGAGGGACCCCTAAAGACACATATTATTTATTGCAGCAACTACAAAACTTCAATTTTTGTTTCCTAAGGATCTTTTCATCTGTCACCACCACCACCCTATAAATATTTAGACTATTAACTTTAATTATTAGAAAGTATACTCCTCTAAGACTCTAAGACTATAAGACTATATTAACTTTAATTATTAGAAGTAATAGTATAAATACTTATAAGGTGGTGGTGGTGACAGCTGAAAAGACTCCTTGGAAACAAAAATTGAAGTTTTGTAGTTACTGCAATAAATAATATGTGCCTTTAGGGGTCCCTCCCCCAGACCCATCTGTCACCGTCACCTGTCATCCTGCACCTAAAACGCAATTCTCCCAAATATAATTCTCTTTTTGTTTATTAGTTGCATTAGAGTTTCAAAAAAAGCAGTTCATTGAGCTTGGCGGGCGTGATGGACTTGGGCGAGATGATCGCTAGCTTCTTGTTTGGTGATCACAGGGTAGAAAAAAAACATGTTTGAACGTTGGCTGTCGAATGGAAATTTATCTCTTCCAAAAGGGTGGACGGACGGTTTGAAAAAGGACTTTGTATCCGAATTGAATGATTGGATCACAGAAAAAAAGATAGCTTGTCCAGAGACGTCCGTCACTCTTGCAAGGGCCTGTGTGGATTTCAAGAAGCTGTGTGAGCTCGATGGTTCCTGGGATGTAAAACTCTGGTACCATAGACTGGGCGAGGCTCATTACACTCTCTTGATTCCTCAGACACGCACGGGTGCGGACTGTAGTCGGTTCTTCAACACTCATGCTCGAATGGGTACTCCAGGACATTGTGGACCGAGCGTGAGACAGACGTGGAATGACCCTGTAGCACGACAGAAGGCTCTGAGAATCTTGAAATTCAAGAGCAAGTACAAGAGTTCGATCAGTTCCGATGCTTTATTATCTTTACTGGCAAATCAGACATGTAGTACAAGCTTTTTCCGTCCATCGGCAGCGAAAGCAGTGTATCAAGTCTTCAATGCTAAAAATGTCTATGATTTCTCTTGTGGTTGGGGTGATCGATTGATTGGTGCCTTGGCCACACGGCAAGTACAAAGCTATTGGGGCACAGATCCCAATGTTGGCAATCAAGAGATTTACAAGTCCATTTGTCAGAATCTGAAACGTCCGGCGACCTGGCTTGACTTGGATGTGCACATAGCCACCCAGCCAGCAGAAGACTATAAGCCCCCTGCAGTGGACGGAGTAGAGCGTCGTTTTGATCTGGTTTTCACTTCAATCCCATATTTCAACACAGAGAGGTATGCGGAAGGTACTCCTTATGAAGGGCTTCAATCGTGGTTTCGTTACAAGACCCTGTACGAATGGTTAAAAGGGTTTGCATTGCCGGCTATTCGCAACGCATTGTCTGTCTTGATACCTGGCGGTGTACTTGCCATCAATGTAGCCAACTGCAAGCAGAATGGAGAAATCATTCCTCTTGTAGAATCAATCAAGAATTTATTGTCAAAGGAATCGAATCTGATATTTAAAGGACAATTTGGATATCGTTTATCCGCGAGATATGGAGCAAAAGCTCTTGGACAAGGGATGCCTCATGCCGAACCGATATTGATTTGGAGTGTAGCTGATTAGGGTCAATGTCGAGTGCAATTGCTACTGAAAACCCAAAGACTTGTTGGATTCTACTACTTGATCAGGATCAATGTCGATTCCAATTGCTACCGGGAAACCCATAGCCTTGGCTTGGACGAGTACGGTCCCGTGACCACAGAATGGGTCACATATTTCTTGAATGTCTTTTGATTGTAAGAATTTCAATACAGTAGTCACTGCTTCGGCTCCCATTCCATTCTTGTACAATGGTTTGCCTCCAGTGATGACATCAGCCGACTTGGACAGTGAGCCGCAACGACCGTTTTTGGAAAAGATGAGCATATGAGAGAAACTTGGTCGAAAAAGATCCGCCTTGTCCACTTCTTTTCTCAAGATGATCTTGTGAGAAAGCAAGGATGTCCCTTGTTTTTTAGCTTCATCAAGAATGATATAGGCTTTATCAAACCATTTGCCATTGCTCTTGCGATCGGTTTGGATGAAGACAGCATAGGAATCTTTGTGTACAGCGTCCAAGATGCGTTTGGTTGCAGCGCGAAGAAAATCATCATAGATGTCCATGGCTGAAATTCCATTTGGTTTGAAGGATTGAAACGCCCAGTTGGCCTTGTTGTTTGCAGTTAACTCGCTTTCGTCCGGCAGGCTTGTAACAACTGCTGTTTTTGAACATAAAAACTTGTTCTCAAGCCATTTAAAAGCATCAGCCTCTATGACTTGGCATTCCATGTCTTCTTCGTGTTTATCGCATTTCGCAATGGCTGCTTCTTTGTCGTCAAATACACCCAAAAATTTTCCTTTGCCGGAAAATACTGCATATTCGGGATTTTCTTTAGTTCCTAAAATTTCCACTGTGGCATGTTGATAATATGTCTCGTGACAGATCATTTTTTTGGAGTATGAAATTATGATTTTATCACGCAAATTTTGACATCTCATCGAAATTTTCGTCCAAAGCTTCCTTTAGCCAACTGTTAAGCACAACGAGCGGATTTCCGGGCAGAGTTCGGAACTTGGCAATCGCCTTTCCAAAATCTATACCCTCTTCTTTCATGATGAACCCTAACGCGATGGCTGGAGAGCGACACACACCGTCGCTGCAATGAATCAAGACCTTGCCTTTTTCCAAGTGATGTTTCTTGATAAAGGCAACCGCTCTGTCGAGCTCGGTATTGAAGTTATACAAAACGGAGGAATCTTCCTTCAAGTTTAGAAGCAAAAAATCCATATCAATTTGAGTCTTCCTGTCTCTGTTTGAATACAAGGCATCAATAATTTTATAATCGGACGCACAGTTGATAATTCCTGTGATGCCAAGTTTACGAAGCTTCTGGATCTCGTGTGAATTTCGCCAGGTTCCAAGAAATAAATAATCATAGATTTGAGTGGGGCCGGTTAGCGATGGGTTGGTTCTGTATTGCTCTGGGATCTCGGCCACAATAATTGGTCCGGACATGTTTTTTTAAACCCCTTCTTTGTGTTTCAGAAAAGAAAAAATGAGTGCAAGTTTTATTGGAGCAATTATAGGCGCTCGGCGTAGTGGCAAAACCAGTCTAGCGCTGGACATGATTCTCTCCATCTGGCGATTCAGATTCGACTTGATCATCGTAATCTCAAGAACAATCTCTATGCAAGATGATGTGTGGCGAAGATTGGCAGGAACAGGAGTGTTGATTTGCCCCACACTCGACATGAATTTGATTCAAAAGCTGCAAGATTTCATGCGTGATCATCGAAATGGACGAGAAGTGTTGCTTGTGTGTGACGACATTGGCAAGATTGCCAACTTTTGGGCCAGACGTGTCATGGCCAAAGGGGTCGAGGATGGGTTGACTTTTCTGGCCTATGCAAGTCGTCATTTCGGCATCTCGCTCCTCTACTTGTCGCAAGATGTGACTCAAATGAGCAGCGGGTATCGCAAAAACTTTGATTTTGTCATTTGTTTAGAAGCATCCATTCAAGATCAGACTGTTTTATTCATTGAACTCTTGTCCAACACGTTTCGCGGACAATGCGGATCCTTTAAAAATTATTACCTGGAAAACACTGGTGATTTCAAGTTTTTTCAAATCTTTAAAGAGAATGGACGTTTTCATGTCTGGCCGTCTATAAAAAACAATGTTGTCAAGGCTGGAACTAAACAAAGACCCTTTACTCCTCGACTCGCTGACCAACCGTCTGTTGAACAAAGTGAGCCTGCAGCTGTTGTACCAGAACAACAAGAAGGACACGATCTGGACTCTTCCGACATTCAATAACGTCATCAACGTGTACAAGTTGTTTGCAGAGGCGATACAGAAAAGCTGGCAGAGCTCCGATACGTATGATCCTCTGCATCAAGAAACAGTCAGTTATGAACTGGAGGTTTTCTTGAGTTTTCGAATGAAAAACAATCGTCCGGACGAAGAGGTTTGGCGCTCGCACTTTCTTCGACAACCCTTTTGGCAAGTTATCAAGGAAACAGTCGAGGCTTACAATGAAGTGTTGCAAAAGAGAGGAGATACTAGAGATGTGAGAACGGCCAGATATTATGCCTTGTGGTTGATCTCTGAGTTTCAAGATTTTGTTCGGAACAATTTACAGTTACGAAACATGATCAAACAGGAATTGGGTACCATGTATGACGACAAGGATCTTGAAGAAGCATATGAAAGAGTGATGGTTTTATTCAAAAAATTTACTGTCTTGAAAAACAATCTAGAGTCCAAAGACAAATCCGTTAGAAACAAGCCAGAGTACAAAGACAAACCCGTTAGAAACAAAAGCTCTGCCGGTGTTCAAACCCCTTTAAGCTCTGCCGGTGTTCTATTAGCGGTGCCGCTTTTAGCATTGGTTGCTTTTGTGGCCCTGCGCTGATCCTTTAAGAAGCTTTGATGAACAAATGCTCTGTGTTGGAGTGTCCCTTTCGGCTCACCGTGAGGGTGGACTTGGCGGTCCATACAGAAATAAAGTCGGGTGGTGCTGTTCTTTCCGAGACCAAGACCAGATTGTTTTTGGACCATTGACGAATCACGTCCCAAAACTGGGTGTGATCAAACTCCCGAAAGCATTTCGGTCCAAGCTTGTTGTTTAAGTAGGGCGGGTCGCAATAAACAAGGGAGTTCTGAGGAGACCATTCTCTATAATCTTGTGCCTTGAAAGAAGTGTTTCCTTGTAAAAGGCTGGGACGCAAGGCTTTGATGCTGCGAGCGCCTTCCCCCAAATAATCTCTCTTTGCTAGAGCTGCGCTTAGAGCTTCGCTTTTAAGACGGAACCCACCTGAAAAGTAGTTACCTCCATAGGAGGCGGCACAACCCAGAAACATGCGGTCTGCTTGCGTCTTTTTGTCCACACTTTCTAAAGCGAAGCTTACGCTGTCCTTTAAAAAGTCGTAATAGTCTCGGGTGCATGTAAGCGGCGGTGTCCAGGAACCGTCTTGAACCGATTGCCACATGCAAACCAGATCCTTATTGGAATCGCCCAAAGTCACGGTTCTGTCTTTTTCGGCTGCAAAGTATCTGGCCACTCCGCACATACCGACAAAGGGTTCCAAGTACGGAAGTTTTGTAAGCTTTGTAAATTTTTTTAAAACATAGGTGTCCTCCAACTCGCTGAGACGATGAAAGATTTTCTGGCCTAGACGCTTCTTACCTCCTTGATACACAGTCATGTTTTTTTTCCGCATTTTTTTTTACGTATTTCAGTGTGGTGTTAGAAAAACATGACGGAACCAGTTGTTCCGTTTCCCTATTCATCTGCGCAATACATCCAAATCAAAGATTTTTTTAATGCCGAAGATGTAATTTCTTCAATTTCGTTGCCGATCATGAGCAAGTTGATGAGTAACAATGCCAACTGGAAAGACGCTGTGAAAGGTTCAGCGAATCAAATTCTGTCCAGATACATTGTTATGAAGGGTCCAACAATGAATGTGGTGACTCAACATTCAGTACAGGCATTGGTGGCAGGTGTGCTTTTACCTTTAGAAAACATGCTCCTGAAAAAGATTGGCATGGGTTCGGGATCAGAAGGTTTCTGGCGAACCATGTCCAAAGGCACAGTGAACAGTTTGATTGCTGGTTCCATTGGTGCCACTATCGGCGATATGTTCCCCATATACATGTAAGAAAGAAACATGCAAGGACTCAATATTCCATCGTTTCGTGAAGATGAAGATGCGGTTCAGGACCAAATTGTGAAACGTCTTGAGATCTTGGACGCAATCGCACGCGTCCCTACATTGTACAGTATGATGGTACACTTTTTGGAAAAAAACCAAGAATTAAGCAAAGAACAGATGCGTGCCATTTTAATGAAGGCCGTGGATTTAGAACATCAATTCAAATTGGGTGCCACTATGCTGTATGTGGTTCAAGAAATGCGACAATACGTACGAGATCAGTCCAAGTTTGACAGCACAGTACAAGACTTTCTGAACAGCGTTTATGAGGCTCTACCTACGCCACCGACGTTACCGACGTTGCAACAGGCTGCAGATGTGTATTTAGAAATTGTCATGGCCCCTGTGACGATCGTGGGAACAGTGGTCAATCAAGCAGCAGAATCCGCCAAAAACTCCGTCTTTGACTCTGCCTTTGAAGCCGTGGAAAACACCTTTGCTCAGCAACGATCCATGGCCTTCATCGGTTTGGGACTGACGGTAGCAGGAATTATTTACAGTGTGTCTTAAGTTTAATAAAAAAAGAAATGTGTGATCGAACTATTTTTGGTCTATCTTCTTCTTCAAAGATCGGAGATGCAGGGTTCGAAGGCAAATATGTGCTCAAGCAAGGAGACTCGATGCAAGGCGATCTGGTCATGGAAGATGCCGGCATCACTGTTCAAGGTGCCATGTCTTCGGTGCTGCTGGAGGGCGGTGCTGGACTGCGAGTCCAAGATGGAGGAGGCATTCTGGTGACTTCAGGACAAATTGATACTGGATCCTTGGTGGTACAAGATGGAGCAGAGGTCAAGGGGCTCATTACAACGACCACCTTGAATGTGTTGGCGGCCGCAGAGGTCAAGGGGAATCTTGTAACCGCATCGATAGACGTCAAGGGTGGCGGTGGCATCAATGTCTTGGACGCGGGGGACGTGTTAATCGATGGGAAATTGACTGTGAATCAAGACATTTTCTTGACTGGATTCATGGAATGCAAACGAGTCGACGCAAGTACCATTATAACCGCTCAGGATATGAAAACCATTACTCTCGACGTGTCTGATGCATCGAATTTAACGGGAATTGTGACATGTTTAGACCATGTCTTGGTCCAAAGTCCAGATGCCATTTTAACTTTGAAAAATGGAGCTAAACTGCGCATTGAAGATGGGGGGGGCATGAATATTGACGGCAAATCGGAATTCAAAGGAGACGTCATCTGTGATACCAAACTGGAAATTAAAGGAGATGTTAAAGTAGAAGGCAAGCTGGATGTGAAACTGGATGTGTCAACAGAAGGGGATGTGGTAGCAGTCGATAATGTGAAAGCGGCAGGGGTGATGGCCATAGATCCAGATATCAAAATTAGCACCTTTTTAGGGTTAGAAAGCAAGGAAGGTATCAAGGTGATTGGCAAGTCTTTACTGCAGAATCCTATCAATGTAACAGGAAACGTTTTCAGCACAGGCGATGGGTTCACCTTTGGCTGGCAATTTACAGTGGGTGTCCAGGACATTATTCTCACGCAATTTCGTTACATCTCCATCAACATGAGCTCAGATCGAACAGTGGGAATCTATGATGTAAATACAGGGAATCTACTCCGAAGCGCTGTGGTACTCACATCCGATCCACCCAATCCGACCAATGAATGGCGTGTTCATGACTTGGTATTAGCCGATTATGTCACTCTACAAGCAAACACGGTTTACATGATTGCTGCCTTCATCCCTGTGGGAGGCAACATCGACGCGTTTGGTACATTTGGTAGCCCTACAATCAACTCAACCTACATCAATACTGCTCCTATTGGTCGTGCGGTTCCCTCTGCATCTCTCTCTTTTCCAACAAACCCTTACTTCAACGCTTTCCTCAATTGCAGCTTTGGGTTCATTGTACCCACGGTCAATTTCTTGGCTGCCTATTCCGGCGATGTCCAGGCCACGACCTTGAAACTCTTACAACAGCCTGCGCACACCATATACTCCAGTCTTAACGGCGAACTAATACCTTTTCAAACCGATATCACAATCACCGTGTGGAACAATTCTGTGGTGGACGTGGGCGGTATTACATACAATAATGGGTCTTTCAATGTACAAGTGGCTGGAATGTACCTAGTCTTTTACACCGTGCGTTGGGACAGCATCGCTGGGATCCGCAATAGTGAAGTGATAATTGACGCAAATCCAGAGCGATATGCTCGAATTCTCTTCACAGATGCTGGTGGCAGTGCGCAAGGAACAACCTTGAATGGGTCAGATGTTTTGCGTCTGGAGCCTGGCAACACAGTGTCTGTGCGAGTGTGGCAATCCAATGCATCCAGTATACAAGTTAGATGTATGGATGACGCTGCATGTCATTTTGGAATAATCTGTCTTTACAGACTTTAAAAAAAAAAAGAACAAGAAGAAAAGAGAAAAGAGAAAAGAATGGCAAGACGAAGAACTCGAAAAGGAAAATGCAGAGCTCGCCCTTATGCGCGATGCAAATCAAGACGCAGGAAACGTTATTAAAAAAAATTATACATGTCGGAACACGAACGTGTACGTCTCGTTAAGCGAAGCTCTAAAGTTCACAGCGATAAAAGCGAAGCTTCAAAAAGCGAAGCTCCTATAAAGAGACGCAAAATAACTCCAAAAGAACCAAAAGAGCCAAAAGAGCCAAAGGTTTCAAAAGAGCCAAAGGAGCCAAAAGAGCCAAAGCGCAAGAGAAAGGTACAGGCTATAAGCGAATCTCTTGTAAACGAAGCTACAGAAGCTATAAAAGACAAGGTTGTAAAAAAAAGAACCAGTAAAAAGCCTATAGCGAAGCCTAAAAAGTCCAAGGGATTTTTTAGTTGGCTTCCTAGTTTCTTGCAATAAATTTCACATATATGAGCAATTTCGGACAAAAAAAAGTATGTGTATTGAATTTCGTGCTTTCGATAGAACAGTCACTAGTCAACAAGGCCGAACGGCGAGCAAATGGTCCGTGACAAGGCCGCGCCGCGGGCACCGGACTTTTGGACACAAACTTTGTCCATATAGGTCCGGTCCAAAAGTTTTTTTTAAATAAATATTTTTTTATACCAAAAATGTTTACTGCTTAAATTTCTGGAGCACAAGGCGCAGCCTGTACAAAGAGCATCTAGTGATTGACAAGGCCGAACCACATGCAACTGGTCGTCGATAGGCCAGACGGCGAGCAAATGCTCTGTGACAAGGCCGCGCCGCGGGCACCGGGCTTTTGGACAGAAACTTTGCCCATATAAGTCCGGTCCAAAAGTTTTTTTTAAATAAATATATTTTTATACCAAAACTATATTAATGTCTTTTATTTCTGGGGAATCGGTGCAGCCTGTACAAAGAGCATCTAGTGATGGACAAGGCCGAACCACATGCAACTAGTCGTCGATAGGCCAAACGGCGAGCAAATGCTCTGTGACAAGGCCGCGCCGCGGGCACCGGACTTTTTGACAGAAACTTTGCCCATATAAGTCCGATCCAAAAGTTTTTTTTAAATAAATATTTTTTTATACAAAACTATATTACTGTCTTTTATTTCTGGGGAATCGGTGCAGCCTGTACAAAGAGCATCTAGTGATGGACAAGGCCGAACCACAGGCAACTAGTCGTCGATAGGCCAAACGGCGAGCAAATGCTCTGTGACAAGGCCGCGCCGCGGGCACCGGACTTTTTGACAGAAACTTTGCCCATATAAGTCCGATCCAAAAGTTTTTTTTAAATAAATATTTTTTTATACAAAACTATATTACTGTCTTTTATTTCTGGGGAATCGGTGCAGCCTGTACAAAGAGCATCTAGTGATAGACAAGGCCGAACCACATGCAACTAGTCGTCGATAGGCCAAACGGCGAGCAAATGCTCTGTAACAAGGCCGATCATCAAACTGTTCATTGCAGTGACCTCTCACACCATTTTTTCAATTGGTGCGCCATATTTTATATAGTGTCATAATTTATTTTAATGGTGACAGAGAAAAGAAAGTAGGCGCTGTTATAATTCAAACAACTCATGTTGGTCAAGTGCAAGGTTCTGAATGGCAAGACGTGCAAAGGAATGGCGGACAAGGATGTCATGTACAAGAATGAGCAGTTCAAGAACAAGCTGTTGCAAAGTGAGTCGGCGACTGTGTTGAGCCAAATTTATCCCACGAAGGGGAAAGCAGCGTACATGAACTGTTCTTTGTTTGAAAGCCAAAGAACAGCATCTAAGTGGCTGGCACAACAGCCCAACAACAACCGTGCGTATGCCGTGTATGTGAATCATTGTCACCCTGTATATCCACGCTTCGACTTTGATTTGGATTTGTCGCTCAGTCCGAGACATCGAGAGTACAGCATTGAGGATATAAGTCAAGCCATGTTTGCATTTTGGGAATTGGCAATGAAAGAATTGGTGGAGGAGGTGAGTAGGGGAGATGTTTCTCTCATGGATCAAGTCACGTATGATCATTTTTTGGTGACACATTCAGACGATCCTGACAAGTTGAGTTGTCACATGCACTACAAAAAAGATGTGACACCCGTCATTACGTTTGATAACACTTATCACGAGTTGCATGTGGTCTTGCACATGATGGATCTAATTTTTGAAAAAGCATGGGACAAGGACGATCCTTTGAATTTACAAGCATTGATGTTGGTGTTGGTTGATCCCGCTGCCAAAGGCAAGAAGCCCAAGAAGCAAGACAAGAACAATTTGAAGGACAAGTACCCTTTCCACAAGTTTCTAGTGGACGACAGCATTTATTCAGGTTTGCAATGGAAGACTCCGTTTTCACACAAGCCCAAGAAGTATGAACAAATTCCTCTAATTGAGTCCAAGGAAGAGGAAGGACAAGAGCGTGCCGATCTCTTCAGTGTCGAGCGCAAGGCGTATTTCATATGGCAAGGAATGCCAAACGCTTGTACCAAACAAGCACCTCGCGACGGACCTGGCTGTTTTCGATTTCAGGGTGTCCCTGAACGTGTGGACATTTTCACCGATCGAGCCAAAGTCAAACACAAACCAAAAAACAAAAAAGAAGAATCGAAAGAGGAGATGAAACAGATCGTAGCCGAGACTCGGTTCACTCAATCTTCGTTTGACCGCAACCGTGGCAAGATTGAAGAGCAACTGAGTCATGTCTTACGTGTTGTGATTGGGGATGCACATAGCAAGCTCGATTATGAGAGCACGCGTCGAAACATCTTGCAGTATCGAATTACGCCTCGCTCTAATTGTACACGGATCTGTCCACCGTGTGGTGTTCAACACAAGGGAACAAACACGGGCATGCTGAAACTCAACATGAAGACTGGAGCCTTGGACTACTTTTGTTTTTCTTCTAAGAAATCAGCAAGTCTGAACTCTCTCGTTTTGACAGACCAGAAGCTGTCAGCCGAAAAACTGGAGCAAATCAGCGATTTTCCCACACTGGATTATTCGAGTGAATATGACATGCCCACTCTGTTCCTGCATTATTTCCAAGATCGATATCGCGTTGTAAATGATCAAGAATGCTTTGTATTTTCCAAGACACGACTTTGGGAGGAAATCCCCATGTCTTTCTTGCCATCGCATGTGATGGATCTTACCTGTGGCAAGATTGAAGAGCTGATGTGGGCTGTGAAGGAATTTGATGAGAAAGACAAGGAGATACAAAATGAAAAGTTGAACTTGTTGATGGAGTATCGGGACAAGTACAACAAAGTGGTATACTGCGGCAAATATTGGCAAGTCATTAAGAATCGACTGTATCAAAACACACGAACTTGTGACTTTTCTGTAAAGTTGGACACGGATCCTTGGTGGTTCCCGTGTAAGCGTGAATGCCAAGTGGAGGGTCGTGTCATCAACCAGTCCGGTTGGGAGGTCAATACGCAAACTGGCGAGTATCGGGAACGCACGTGTGATAGCATGTGGTCCTTTGAGAGCCCAGCTGCGATTCGTGACGCGATGCTGCTTAGAGATGAGAAGGGTGACTTGAAAATGAATGACCAGGGGTACTTCCTTGTCGATCATAAGAAAGGAGTGCTCGCTGGGTATGCTGTAGCCGTGCGAGAGGGCAAGTGTCATCCTTTAAAGCGCATGTGTCAATTTGCACTCAACTGTCTTGACACAAACGGCAAGTATGAAGCTATACAGCGGTGGTTTGGTCTTTGCTTAACCACATACATGAAACACAAGCAATGGGTGTACATGCCTGGACCCACCAACACAGGCAAATCCATGCTGATCAAGGCGATCAAAAAGGTGATTGGCAAAGCCGATGCTAGCATTAGCAAGGGTGTGCTTTTTCAGATGCCAGAAGGGAGTGCTGCCGGACACACGTCTCATATGATGTCTCTCGAGAAAAAAAGAAGTGTTACTTTTGTAGAAACGGGTAGCAACTTTGTGGTGAACGAAACCATGGTAAAGCGCATCACTGGAGAAGATGGAGTGGCTGTAAGAGGATGCTTTGAGAAAAAGGAGAAGGATCTTATGCCGTTCTGCAAGATCACAATCCCGTCCAATTTTCAACCCAACTGCGACACCTCTGATGATGCCACAGCCGCGCGCCTTGTACTTGTGAAGATGAATTGCACCTTTGTGAAGCGTCAGTACGATGAGCATAAGCAGTTGAAAAAATTGCCCGAAAACACAAAATACGAAGACCGTGACCTTGTAGAATTTCTACAAAACGATGAGGAGGGCATGAATAATGTGTTCACCTGGATGGTGTGTGGAGCGATGGACTTCTGTGAGAGAGGCAAAGTTTTGGACTGGCCGGCAGAGGTGATCAAGGACACAGAGGACTTTAATTTAGCACAAAACAATGTCGGGAAATTCATTAAGGACTGCATTCTTGTCCGAGACGCCGAGGAGTACAAGAACAAAGATGCAATAATCAAGAAAACGGCGCCCAAGCTGGTGAGCTCCAAAGACTTAACGCCCATTTTCCTGGCTTACAAGAATTGGTGCCGAGACACTGGTATACACCAAGAGCTCCAAAAGAAGAAAATCACAGAATTTAAAGATGAACTCAAGAAGCATGGCTTGTATGTCGATGCGGACGTGCGTTTTGACAAGGATCGAGTTCATCTGCGAGGTTACAGGATTGAGATTCAAAAATTGCAGGCATATTGTCCAGGATCGAGCACACGCGCCGGCTTTTCAAAGTAATAAAATTCTTAGGTCAATTTATTATTTTTTGTTAACGTTTGCGTTTGAAGAAGAAGGCTCGAACCGCTGCACTTCCGTAGCCCAGTGACAGGAGATTCCGATACGTGAGATGTACATTCTGCTTCTCCAATTCTTGGGCGGACACTTCCAGACGATCTCCCTGCTTGCCATCTTTCAGACGAGGTTGTTTCTGAGTCTCGATGTGCTTTCCTTCACTGTTTTCCACCTTGACCAAGGAGTCTTGCAGAGCTTGTTGTATCTGTCCAACAGATGTAGATGTGTCTAATCGTTTCTCGAAATCGTTCAATTTCCCTTGGAATTCACAGATGGCATCCTTGAAATCCACCTTCACATCATTGAGTTTCTTGGACACAATCACCGTCGTGTAGGAGAGCGCTGTGGAAAGGGACCCTGGTTTGTGTCCCAGCACCCTGGACAACCAAGCATTGAGAGAGATACCGCAATGTACATTGCCATACAGCTGAAAGGAGAAGTTGCCATAGACGGCTCGCAGCGAATGGAAGTGACACTTTTCTCCAAACAATTGTCGTACGCGGACATTTAAAGCATGATCAATGGTATGGGTTACATCCTGTTTGTCTTGTCCAGAGATGAAGTCTCCGTTTTTTAGATTCAACACACGCAAGATATTGGGTTGTAAGGCATAAGCCTTGAGCAAGTCTCTTCCTTCCTGGATCAACAGAAGCAGTCGTTCCACCGTCATGCCAATCACGGGCTTGTCGACACTCCTCTGACCCTGTGTGGCGGCATCCTGATCCTTGGCTATCCCTTTTTGATTCAATTGTCCAGGACTTTCCTTGGACTCTGAGAAGCGACTGACTGCATCACAAGCAATCTCAATCAATCTGGACCCACACGCGAGAGCAATCGAGATAAACTTATCCTTCCATGACGCCTTCGTTTCAAGCCCTGCATTGATGATTCTGTAAATTGTAACGTCCAAGATTTCATGGGGATTCAGATTCTTTTGCAAGCGTTTGTCCTGATCCTGTGTGGTCTTGAAGGCTTTCTCTTCGTTTTGCAGTTTCAACACTCCCTTGGCGAAAAGATGAGGTTCACTGAGTTTGCCAAACTTGTCCCGAAACACATTATTGAGCTTGGACAGATATTGCGACTTCATGTTGACATTCTCACTCGTTAGTGCTCGCATGATGACCTCTGCCAACGTAACCACATCCTTGTAGTTCTGCAAAGTCACATACGCTTCAATCAAGGCAATCAAGCACGCTCTAGCACTTCTTTTGCAGTTTAAAGTGTGCTTGTGCTCTTCGTCATACTCGTGAATCATGTCCAACAGGGTGGGACTAGTCGTCTTGTCCTTCATCTCCTTTTGTATGAGGTCCAAATTCTGTGCTGCATCTTGAAGAAATTCAACCAAGGAGGTCTTGGACTTTAAATACATCTTTTTTTTATAGGCTCTATGCTACTATAACGAAATTATAAAGCGACTCTAAGACTATGTTTATTTTGGAAAAACTTAATCTACAATGTTGAGAACAAGTTTGAGTTGCCAGTTTTGCGACAAAGACATGGGTACAAAATGTCCCGTCACTGGGTTGATGATTTGCACACGGACATCTGAAAGTGGACGGCTGTTTCGTAACGTTGAGAAGGCGATCGGTACAAAAGGTTCGTATAGACTGATGGAGTAAGGGGGAGCGGTGATGGGCACGATTGCTACATAGTTGCTGCGAGAACTCTGTTGTGCTCCGCTTCCGCTAACGTTTGCTAAGGTTCCGCTTTGATAAACGCTGTTGGTCGTAATCTGTCCAATCTGACTTTGCAACGCCACCGACAAGGGGTCACCTAGATTCAAGATTCGGACACCTTGCCATGTGGGTGTAACTAACGTCGCAGAAGTCGTACTGGCAAAACCCAACTGGTGCCACAGTGAACCTGCTGCTGGATTCACTGTGATGGGTGTGATGACTAAATAAAGCGGATTCCATTCCAAGGTCAAGAAACCAGTGATGGGATCCAGTGTGGCAGCCAAGAGAACATCATCGGCTGCCAAGGGCTGCAGGTAGGATCGAATCAAGAAGTATCGAACATCGTTTGTAGCGGCAAAGGCATCTGCTCGCACCATGGTGTTGGTCACACGTCCAAAGCCAGACTGATAACGTCCCTCTGGAAACACCACTTGCGCGGGAACAGCCACAGCTGCAGTGACTGCCAAGACATTGTCCAAGGCACTGGCCAAGTACAATCTGGTGGCTGTGATGTTGGGGAACAGATTGTACATGGAAAACCAACCCATACTGATGCTTTGAACACCTGGCACTGATGGACTGATGTAAAAGTAGGCATCATTCAAGCTGCTTCCTGCCACTCTATCTTCTGATTTTAAAATCAACTCCACCTGTTGTCCAGCAGGAAAAAACGCTTGATCTGATTGTCCGTCCCCAGGAAACACTCCTTTGGCATCTCTCAACATCCTTTTTTAGTAATCTTTTTTTTTTATATTAAAATTTATTTTAATATTTTTAATACTTGACATTGATGGCACCATTGGGACTCACTTGAAAGTATCTGGCATACGTGACCCAAGCGTTCAGCACTGATTGCGTGATGATGGCATTGGAGAATTGAAACTCCACCAAGATGGATCCGGATGCAGCCATCGTTGGGTACCCAGACAAGAGACCGCCTGAATCAGCTTCGTAATCGCGTCCCACCTTGAGTCCATAGATCAAATTTCGGCTGTCCACCGCCCCATTCACTGCTGCATAAAAGCCATTCATCACAAAGCTGGACGTCCGAGACTCGGGATGGATCTTGTTCAACTCTCTTTGCAAGTCGGAGCCGTTGCCTTGCAGTGGTTCTTGAAACACTTGTATGGAATTCACACGTACTTGGGTGCTGTTGGGAATTCCTAATTCGTTCGAGCCTAAAAATTTACGATTCCCATTCGTCAAGCTGATCAAGTCGGCTGGACGTTGAATCACTGCCATGATGTGAGACACACTGTTGAACGCTGTTGGTATCTGAATGGTGATTTTGGTGTTGGCTCCTACAGGACTCATACCCAAGGTCAAGGGCAAGCTCGATCGAAACACAGCAGACCAACCTTGTGACTTGACTCGCTGTGCCAAGCTGGGACTCGTCAACCAATAAGTTTCTAAATGTAAGTTTTGGAGCTGGTAACTGGGCGTCAAGGTGCCGGCTGGAACCACGTTGGCTCTGGACACGACATTTATCGGCAAATCAAAGAAGAAGTCCAATTGATTCTTGGGTAACATCCACATGGGGATAGCATGTACATCTGCAGCACTGGGATCCCTTAAAGTTCTGGACGTCCCAAACAAGAAGGAGTCATGTTGCTGGATAGGAATTCGAAACGCTCGATAGGCAGGAGCTACGGCACCCGCAATGTAGTTCCCATCTCCAAAGGGTTGAATCTGTAAATCTTCTAAACTATTAGTCTTGCAGTTCCAATGAAGACAGTTCAAATTGTCATTGGTGCATTCGTCCACCAATTGTCCACCCACCTTGAAACGATGTTGTTGCAAGATGGTAAAGATTCTGGGAATGCCAGGTTCGAGCACAGTAAACGTGTCAAGGACATCTGTGCTGGCGATGGTGGTTTGAATGAACCCACTCAGATACAAACTGTCTGACAACAAGAACTGATCATTGTTGTTGGGAATCGAAAAGCTCAACATATTGTTGCCATTGCCGGTGATGTCCATAAACGGAGGTGTTATGGGACGTACTTCGATAAAATTGGTACTGGCATCACTCATGCTCTTCATGTAAGACAAATATTTAGCCGGTACTTTGGCATCCGACCCTTTCGAACCAGAAGCCATGTTTCTTTATTTTAGTCATCCACTCTAGAGAAAAAAATTTATTCCAAAGGGAATTCATTCCCAAGGACATGATAATGGACCTGCATTGGCTTCAAGAATTCGATCAGATGGTTCTGGCTGTGCTAATGACGATGTGGCATGTACTTCTGTTGCTAATGACGATGTCGATGATTGTAGCAGTGACGAGATTTTGGCACGTTTGCGGTACAACAAGTAGGCACCCGCAGCACCAGCAGCACCAGCTACCCACCATGGGGATATCAGTGAGCCTAAATCTGCAACTTGATCAGGGAGTTCCATCTTTTCATGTTTACGCTTCTTGCCCAGTCCAGTGTCTGAAATCGGTATTTGAGCACTGGACGAAAACTCCTTGAGCAACTTGTCGTCACGGACCACCTCCACAGGTGAATTGGGTTCTTCTTGGACATATTTCACATCTAAATCTTCTCCACTACTACTACTACTACTACTACTACTACTACTACTACTGCTACTACTGCTACTAAGTTGGTCTTTGAACACCACTTTTTTCTGCTTGGCCTTGCGAGCCTCTCGAGCTTTTTTCAACGCTTCCAACTGCCTCTCTGTGGGCATGTAAGCCTTCTTAGATTTCACATGCTCTATAGCTGTAAGAGCTGGAGCTAAAAGCTGTTCTTGGACGTCCATTTTCCCCTTTTTCTTCTACGCCATGTAAAGAAAAATAGAAAAATAATGGCACACATTGTTCTTGAGACCGTGGCAGAAAAAGACGAAAAAAAACGTCCGTCTACAAAAGAACCAAGGCCAAGCTCGCAAGAGAGGAAGGAAGACATGAAGGACAAGATGGACCAAGAAAGAGAAAGAGCCAAAGAAGCCGACACAGCCAAGCGAAGATTACGCATCATCGCCACGCAGAAATGCAAAACAGACGCAGAGACGACGGCAGCCCTGGCCCAAATCGAAGCCATGAGTCCGCAAGAGGCGATTCAAAAGCTAGATCTGTTTCTGGCCAGAGCAGATGCATCCTTTGTGGACAGGATTGCGGGTCAGATTCGGACAGGATTTGGAACCATTGTGGATTTCTTGGTCAATGCAGATGGGTGTGTGGCACAAAGATTCGAAGCCGATCAAACGCTACAGAACGCTCTGGTTTCAGAGTTTGGGTTTGCTGCGTCCTTCATCAATGTCAAGATGCAAATCGCAATGTGTGTAGCGAGTGACACGATTTTGGGGTGGAAAGACTCGAGTGCCACCAAAAAATTAGTGCGAATAACGGCGATCACAGACGTTAAAGAGAAAGAAAAAGAAAAAGAATGTCCAAAGTAAGAAGTTTAAACCGAAAAGAAATTTTTGCCCCTTTGGCAATCCATGTACCAGCAGTCAAGAGTCAATACTTTTCCTTACAAATTCTATTGAACGAACAAAGAGGCAAGACATCCTCCGATACATTTGAAGAAGACATCAAACGCCTGGAAAAAGTGGCCCATTGTCTCGAATCCACTGTAAGAGAAATCAAACGAGTCTTGCATAATCTAGAACAATTCAAGTGTCCAACATGTCCCAAAGAGAGATTCTGTGATGGGTGTCAAGTGATTTAGTAAAAGCGCTCAAATTATTTACACATAGATTCCAAGTGTTTCAAGTCCACAGTAACAAGTTGCAGAGCAGAAACAATTTCATCAGGACGAACACGTTGCAGAGCAGAAGAAATTTCACCAGCGCATCCAGCACCTTCAATAGCAGGAACCAGGTCATCGAGAGCTTTATAAGCACCTGCAAGAGCCGACAGCAGCCTTTTTTTAGCAACTTCAACAGCGAAGGCTTTATTAAAACGTTCAAGAGGCGAGACGTAATCAGCGTGGCGTTCAACGACAGTCAGCCTCATTTGATCATCAAATTCAAAACCAGGCATGGCCATGGAAACAGGCAAGGCGACAGGGGCTTTACGTTCAACAGACATCAGAGCTCTCGTGGAGATTCAAAATAATGATCAAGGACTAAATGTCCATCTCTTCCAAGGACAAATTTACGGACTAAAAATAAAAAATGTCCGGACGGACTAAAAATAACAACAGTCCTTGGGTACAAGGGAGCTTCATAATTTCATAATTTCATAAAATCTCAAATGGATCAAAACAACGAAATCAAGTTTGCAAAGCTTCCAGCCAGCGTGCTCCTTCAACCTCAAGGCCCTGGCATCAACAGCAGATATGACATAGTACCCGAAAACCACATCTTCTATGACGACGCCAACAAAAAATGGATGATTCAAGGAGTGCCTGGCCTCTTCCTCACCGAACAAGAAGCTAGCAATCATCTCGCCCAAGTCCATCACGCCCGCCAAGCTCAATAAAAACAGCTCTTACAATGTCATTTGAGCTCTTACTATTTTAATAATTTAACCATGTCATCGACATTGTTGCAATTCTTCAAAGCTGGAAAGATGAAGGCATATTTGTTTGCCATGTCTATCTGCCATGTCCTCGGGGCTGCAATTAAGCAGATAACTGTGTACAAAGGTGCTATCGTCGGAAACAATACATATGCCAGCACGCAGAGTGGAGCAGTCAACCCAATAGTGTGTTTGAAAGCATCAACTTTGAATTCAGGATTTTTTTGCACCAAAGCTTGACGAATCATCATGTTTGTTTGGGCGTCTTTGCTTGAGCAGAATTGCATCTTTTTTTTCTACCCTGTGATCAAGTTTTTGCCTTGTCCGCGGACGAGTTTTTTGTTGTGGAAAAAATCCGGCCTTGACGTCGACCAACTGCTTCAACGATAGGCCGAAAATTCCCTGCTTACCGGGTGTAGGAGTGATCCGATTTCACATCCTTCACAAGGAACTTTCGACTATTGAAAAAAAAATCAAAACTCCAAAAGAGGCCGGACTTTCATTTGAAAAAAAATAAAATAGAACAACACAAGTCTCTAGTCTTATTTTGCTTTTTCAAAAAGAGGCCAAAACTTTCTTTAAAATTTCTCAAATTAACTCAACTCAATTGTATTGTTCTATTTATCTTTTTCACGTATAGAATTTTGATTTTATAAGATATTAAGAAGAGAGAGAGGAGAGACTTGTGTTGTTCTATTTATGTTTTTTCCAAATGAAAGTCCGGCCTCTTTTTGAAAAAGTACAATAATACAACTAAACATAAGACTAGAGAGAATAGAGAACTTGTGTTGTTCTATTTTATTTTTTTTCAAATGAAAGTCCGGCCTCTTTTGGAGTTTTGATCTTTTTTGATCGAAATTGGTCCACCCAAAAAAGAGTCCCTCCTCGTCAGTCTCTGACGCAGTCTCTGTACCAGTCCTGAGGCAGATCTGTCCAAGCACTGTGGCAGCACTGAGCCAGTACGTCCACAGAGAAATGAGCCAGTCCGTCCACAGAAATTTAGCTAAATTTCAAAAAGAGTTCCAACATTGAGCAAGAGTCGTGCGCGAATTTGCTTGCAAATTTAAGCTGAGACTCTATAGCGACTATGTTGGAACTCTTTTTGAAATTTAGCTAAATTTCAAAAAGAGTTCCAACATAGTCGCTATAGAGTCTC
>Ga0163148_10002693_pt1 | contig 20738 bp, 20 predicted proteins | sample OliLakLV19MP7P2_FD_148606 | JGI IMG/M metagenome (GOLD analysis project Ga0163148, IMG submission 148606) | Freshwater microbial mat bacterial communities from Lake Vanda, McMurdo Dry Valleys, Antarctica- Oligotrophic Lake LV.19.MP7.P2 | ecosystem: Environmental > Aquatic > Freshwater > Lake >...
CGTTCACCGTCACCTACGACCAGACCGTCAGCGGTTTCACCAGCGCGGATGTGAGCGTCACCAATGGCACCCTCGGCACCGTCACCACGGTTACCCCTGGCCTGGTGTTCAGCGTCCCGGTCACCCCGACCGCCGATGGCAATGTCGTGTTCACCGTGGCAGAGAACGCAGCCACCAATGGGGCCGGCAATGGCAATCCGGCGACCTCGGTCACGGTCATCAGCGACCGCACCGCTCCCACGGTGGTCTCCATCACGCCCACTGGCACCGAGGTCAGTACCGTCGATGTGCCCTTCGCCGTGACGTTCAGCGAACCGATGCTCAATCTCGTCGCCGCGGACTTCACCAGCACCAATGGCGCCGCGATCGCCCTCACCGGTTCGGGAGCGAGTTGGACCGTAACCGTGCGCTCGGTCAGCGATGGCGCCCTGGTCCTGACCTTGCCGGCCACTTCATGTACCGATCGCGCTGGCAACACGCTTGCCCTCGCCGGTACGGCCACGGTCACGGTCGATGCCACCGGCCCCTCGGTCGTCGTCACCCACACCGCCGCCGCCCGGACCAACTCGACCGCCCCGGTCACCTTCACCTTCACCTTTTCCGAAGCGGTGACCGGTTTCACCGCGGCTGACGTGGTGGTCGCCAACGGCACTGCCGGTACCTTCACACCTTCCAGCACCACGGTCTATACCTTGGTGTTGACCCCCACCGTCGACGGCCTGGTCAGCGCGACAGTACCCGCCAGCGTCGCTTTCGATGCCGATGGCCTGGGCAACTTCGCTGGCAGCAAATCGTTCATCCTCGATCGCGTCGCGCCGACGGTGACCATCGCCCCGGCGGGGGCGGTGATCAGCACCGATGGGGTGTTCATCTTCACCTTCTCGGAGCCGATGCTCAATTTCGACAGCGGTGACTTCACCATCACCAACGGTAACGTCGGCGCCGGACCGACCCTGGTGCCCGGCACCAGCGCGACCTACCACGCGACCATCAATGCCACGGGTGGCGGCAACGTCGGCATCACCGTCAACGCAGGCGCCGGCCTGACCGACCTCTCGGGAAATTCGCTGGGCGCGTCGACGACCGCTACGGTGACCTTTACCGCTGGCCTCGCGCCGCTCGCGATCACCTCCGCCGTGACCCAGCCGAACACCGCCGCGACCTTTTCGGTGACCTTCACCTTCACCGCAGCGGCCACCGGCTTCACCGCGGGCGACGTGGCGATCAGCAACGGTTCGGCTGGCGCGCTGGTCGACGCGGGTGGCGGCAGCTACACCATGGTCGTGACCCCTGCCGGCAGCGGCCTGGTGACGATCTCGGTCGCCGCCAACGCCTGCACCGTCGGTGCGGCCGGGAATGAAAGCGCCTCGCTGACCGTGAATCACGCCCCCACCGGTCCGGTGCCGACGTTCACGGTCGCGCCGGCCAGCGGCGCGACCCCCGGACAGGCGGTGTGGGTCACCATCAGCTTCAGCGAGGATGCTGCCGGCTTCACCTCGGGTGACATCGTGGTCACGACTGGTTTGGTCTCCGACTTCTCCAGCATCGATGCCCGCACGTATCAGGCGTTGGTGTCGATCACTGGGCGGCCGAACACCAGCGGCACGCTCTCCTTGGCGGCGGGGGTCGCGACTGGCGCCAACTCCCGTGCCAGCGTGGCTGCAAGCATCAATCTGATGGCCCCCTCGACTCCGGCGGTTTCGCCGGGTATCGGTGGAAGCAAGGGCTGCGGGCTCGGCTCGGGCTTCGCCCTGCTTCTGCTGTGGCTGGTCGCCGGGCTCAATTCGCGCCAGCGCTTCGCGCACCGGCGCTAGCACGGGGCCACGTTTCCGGGCAACGCTTTGACTCCGCCTCCAGTGGTCCACCCTGCTCAGGGTGCCCGCGGCGGTGGAGACAGGCGGGAGACCGGCGTAGACATGCATCTTGGCGCGCCGCTCGGACGAAACGGACGCCGTACTGAGCAAAAACTTCTCGACGCAATCCGGCGCGGGGCGCGGTGGATCGTCGATGTCACCCGCGGGCTCTACCGGAAACCCGAACCCACCGCGTAGCGGGCGATCGTCGGCATCGTCCCTACCAATCTCGCCAGCGGCCGATCCGGCTGACGGGGAGCCTGTCGGGGATAGCGAGTGAGGATGGCGACGCGGATCGGATGGCAGATCCAAGGCGGCGAAACGGCCCAAGGTAGCACCGCTACCTGGTCGTTTCGCCAACGCAGGAGCTGCCGTCCGAGACCGAGCCAGCGCGACGCTCGCTATCCCCGACAGGCTCCTAGTGGAGAGCTTAGGGCGTTGGCCGTTCTCTGATAATCATGTGGGGACTAGCCGTTATAGAGTTCGTGCTTCGTGCTTCCTGGGGAGCCAGATAAGCCCACAGCCTCACCGGTTGTCGGGCCTTTGCTTTTGGGATTCGTCCGATCGTCGCAACGACTCCCCGGATCAGCCAAGCCCTCAGCCAGCCCGCACATTTCGCGCGAAACGGCGAAGGCACCGCGCTAGGCTGCGGGCGGAGACCCGCCATGGCGACCAACAGCGAAGAAACCACCAAAGTCGTGATCTACACGGACTCGTACCGCATCGACGGTTCGATCGCGCTGATCCCGGGTGCGCGCCTGACCGATTATGTGCGCAACGCCCAGGACTTCATCGCCGTGGTCGACGCCACGGTGTCGGACAAAGCCGGGAGGAAGATGTTCGCGGCGCGCTTCCTCGACGTCGGACGCGAGTTCATCGAACTCATCGTGCCGTCAGACCTGATACAGCCGGCACCCTAAGACCACGGGCGGCGCCGGCATGATCGCAACCACCAGGACTGGGCGCCCAATCACCCTGCCACCAGCGAGACCTCGACTACGAAGCCGCCCTCGGGGTGGTTGCCAGCGCTGATTCGGCCGCCCATGCGTTCGACCAGGCCGCGCACCAGGGCGAGGCCGATACCGGTGCCGGTGGTGGTGCGGGTGAGTTCGCGTTCGCCGCGCCAGAACGGCTGGAAGATCTTGCCGAGGTCGGTGGCGGGCACGCCCGGGCCGTGATCGCGCACCAGCAGGAGGACGCCGCCAGCCGCGGCGGGTGCGCAGCGCAGGACGATGCGACGGTCTCCGGCAGCGCGTCCGAACTTGATCGCGTTGTCGACCAGGTTCATCACCACCTGCAGCAGGGCGTCGCGTTCGAAGCGGGCCGGTGGGCAGGGCTCGCGTTCCACCACCAGGGCGAAGCCGGCGCCGGCGGCGTGCGGCGCGACGATGGCCGCGACCTCGGCCAGCACCTCACCGGGATCGCCGACCATCATTTCCAGCGACTGTTCGCCGCGTTCAAGGCGGGCCAGTTCGAGGACGTTGCCGATCAGGCGCGAGAGGCGTTCCGATTCGGCGACGATGGTGCCGTGGTACTCGGCGCGCTTGGCGTCATTGGCGACCAGGCCATCGCGCAGAAGTTCGGCATGCAGGCGGATGGCGGTGAGCGGCGTCTTCAGTTCGTGGCTGACCGCGGCGACGAAATCACCCTTGCGCCGGGCGTAGTCGACCACCACCGCCGTCAAGCGATAGAGCGCCCACAATCCTCCGCCCGAGGCGATGAGCAGACCGATGCCGAGGGCCCACACCGTGCCGCGTCCGCTGGCGGCGATGCCGGGCAGGGCCCGCATGGCGAGCTGCGGATTCAGGTCGGTGAACGGCTCGGCGCAGCCGTGGGTGAAGCGGTAGTCCCAATCGCCGCGCGGAACGGTGCGGTCGCCGTCCCAGCCGAGCGCGAGTCCGGCGGCCGGATCGCCCAGCACCTCGCCAGCCAGGCGCGGGCGCAACGCCGCCAGATCGACGACCAGGCCTTGGAGGTACTCGGCGCCCGCGACCCGCACGGTGCGCGCCAGGGCGATGCGCTCGCCGTCGCGATGCACGCGGCGCAGCGGAGCCACCGCGGCATCGAGTTGCTCGTCGCCGGCGGCGCGCACGTGTTCCGACACCGCCCGTTCGAGGGCTTCGGGCGGCGCTTGGGTCAGCTGCGGTTCGCAGATCGCCTGCACCGCCTCCTGCTGCAGCAGGTTTCCGTCGACATCGTTCTGGAAATTGTAGACACTGCTGGCCGGCGCCCTCTGGCTCTTGGCACTGCGATTGGCTCGTCCGACGGACTGGTTGAGGCGTTGGTCGATGTCGGCGATCGATTGATAGGATCCGGGCACCACCGCGTCCGGCGCGAGGTCGGCATGCGGGGCCGGGGCCGCAGCACGCACCAGAGGAGCGGCGCATGCGCGCAGGGTCTCGATTCGGCGCGTCAGCTCGGTCGAGCCGCTCCAGCCGTTGGCAAGACGGGCGAGGTCCTCGTTGCGTGGCAGGTGCGGACTGTGGAAGGAGCCATCGGGATCGATCTGGAACCAGCCGATGATGCCCGGCTCGGACACCGGTGCGGCGAGCGGGCTGATCGCCAGCGAGCGGGTGCCGGGCACCGCGTCCTCGGGCACGACGAAGTAGCGGTAGTGGGCGAAGGGGCGAGCCTCCTCGCGTTCAACCAGCGCGGTCAACCGGCGCTCGATGGCGGCGAAGACGCGCTCGGCGACCTGGGCGTGTTCGAGCCGGCGCGCACGTTCGCCACTGCGCAGGGCGTGCGCGACCAGCGCAGCGACGCCCAAGGTCAACACCGCGGCCAGGGCAGCGGCGGCGATACGCACCCGGTGCAGCCCGTTGCCACGCGTCATGGACGCACCCGATAACCTTCGCCGCGCACGGTCTCGATGAGGTCTTCGCCCACCTCGCCGAAGGCCTCACCGAGTTTGCGCCGCAGCTTGACCAGGTGCATGTCGACGCAGCGTGACTCGACCGCCTCGGCGCGCGGATAGCCCCACACCGCCGTGAGCAGCTCGATGCGGTCGACCACCCGCCCACCGGCGCCCGCGAACAGCGCGAGCAGATCGACATCGCGCCGATTGAGATCGGCGTGCGCCGGGCCTCGGCTGGCGCGCAGGGCGGCTGGATCGATGGCGAAGCCGGCGAGCGCGAAGGCCTGCGCCGGAACCCGCCGCACCCGGCGCAGCACCGCCTCGACCCGGGCCAACAACTGGGCAATCGAGAACGGCTTGCACACATAATCATCGGCGCCCGCGCGGAATCCCTCCAGCACGTCGGCTTCCGACCCACGCGCGGTCAGCAGCAGGATGCCCTGCCCGGGCAGGCGGTCGCGCAGCCGCCGGCAGACGGTGAAGCCGTCGAGGCCCGGCAGCATGACATCGAGCAGCACGAGATCGTACCCACCCGCGGCCGCGCGTTCGAGGCCGTCGTCGCCGCGGGCACTCGCGTCGCAGCGGTAGCCATAGGCCGCGAGGGCATCGCACAGACCGGAGCGGATCGCGGGCTCATCTTCCACCACCAGGATGCGCGTGGGGTCGGACATGGTCGCAGGGTAGCCTGGAGGTGGGCCCCTGCGGGTAAACCGTTGGTAACGCGCCGCCTTGTTCAGGCGTCACAGACCGGCGGCGCGGCGATTCCCACCCAACGCCCCCATCCCAAGATCGTTTGCGGAGGCTCACGATGGACGCACGCATGGTGGCAATGGGCGCGATCGCGCTGCTCGGTATCGGAGTGATGTACCTTGAAGGCTACCTGCTGCGTCAGGGCGTGAATACGTGGCCCCACCTGCTCATCCTGGCAGCGGGTGGGCTGATCGGGCTGGCCGTGACCGCCATCGCCGTGGGTGGAATCGCGCGAGACCTCTTCCGCCGAGGCTGAGCGATCCGCTCGACGGCTCCCACGACGCTTTGCCAGTCGTCAGGGCCCGCTGGGCTCGAAGGTGGCAGGGTCGGCCGCACCGACTTGGCCGCGCCCCCATTGCTCGATCATCACGCCTTCCAGGGAGGTGAGGACCAAGGCCAGCACGGTGACGATGCCGGCCAAGGCGATCAGCATGATGGCGAGCGCTTTGCCAGGCATCGGGCACCTCCAATCCCAATCATATCCGCGTCAGCGGGCCCGTGCGGATGCGAATGGCTGCGCTTCGACGATCAGCGATCGACGGGCGAGCGCACCAGGCGACGGTAGTCGCGCGGGGTGACGCCGGTGTGTTGGCGGAAGACCTTGCCGAAATAACTGCAGGTATCGAAGCCGACATCGAGGGCGATGCTGGTGATCGGCGCATCCCCGGTCTCGAGCAGGACGCGTGCCTTGTCGACGCGCACGCGATTGATGTAGGCCTGCACCGGCATGCCCAGTTCGGCGGCGAAACGCTCGCCGAACCAGTTGGGGGTCAGTCCAGCCTCGGCGGCGAGATCGGCGACGGTGAGGCGATCGCCGATGTTGGCATGCAGGTAGGCCAAGGCGGCGGGGATCGGACCAGGACCTGGGCCCTCGACGATGGGCCCGGTCGGCCCACGGAAAGCGACGGCCAGCCGGTCAAGGGCGAGCAGCAGTTCGACCAGCAGCGCCTTGCCGCCGACCATGAATCCCGGCCGCAGCTCGGCGAGTTCACGGCGCAGGCGCTCGCAGCGTGCCGCGATCGCCTCGTCGTGCGGTGGGCTGAGCGAGATTTTGTGGCGATGCGCATCGCCGACCAGGAATGGTGCGAGGCCCGGCAAGGCGATGAGTTCTCGCCACTCGGCCGCGGTGAAAAGATGCTCCTGGAAGAGGACGTTGTAGATGCGCAGCGCATCGGCCTCCACATAGCGGTGCACATCGCCCGGGCGCATGACGTAGAAGTCGCCGGTGAGGATCGGATAGGGTCGCCGGTCGATCACATGCAGCCCGCGTCCGCGCTGCACGAAGACCAGTTCGAAGCAATCGTGGCTGTGCTCCTGATTGCCTTGCTGGGCCACCAGCATGCACGCCAGGGGCACCGCGGACTGCGTGGCATGGTCGACCAGGCGCACGTCGGGCATGCCCCTACGCTAGCGTAGCCCGCATCCCTGCCAACCGTGATCAGTACCATTAACGCCGGAGCGGCTGGCAGAACCGCAAAATTTCCTGCCTAGAATCGGCCCAGTCACCAGACGCCCGGATTACTCCTGCCAGGAATCCAGACCATGACCGCCGCCAGCATACCCGCCCCCCTCACCTACCCACCGCTGCCGACCTGCGCTCGCGATGACCTCGCTGCCCAGGTCCGCGGCCTCGAGGAGGACGGCTTCGCGATCATCCCCAACGTGATCGATGCCGCCGAGATCGCCGAGCTCAAGCGACGCATCGACGAACTGACCCCCTTCGGTTTCGACCGCAAGACGGCCGGTGAGATCGAGCACTTCAAGTGCGTCTTCAACCGCTCGCCCTACTGGCTGCGCTTCCTCGATGCCCATGGCGTGATCGAAGCGGCCGAGGCGGTCATGGGCGGCGACTGCCACATCATCGGCCAAACCGCGTGGCGCACCCCGCCCGGCGCCGGCAGCTGGGGCATGCACCTCGATCAGATGTTCTTCCCCTGCGAAGAGGAGCTGCTGCGGTCCGGTCGCGTGAAGCCGCCGGTCATGCTCGCCACCGCGCACTTCTACCTCAACGACATGACCCTCGACCTGTGTCCGACCTGGGTCGTCCCCGGCTCGCACAAGGCGGGCCGCGGGCCAGGGAGCGCGTACGATCGCAACGCCAGCGGCTTCATCGGCGGCAACGAGACGGAATGGCGCGGAACCAAGGCGGTGCCGGTGCTGGTCAAGGCTGGCGACGTCATGATCTTCCGTTCCGAGGTCTGGCACTCGGGCTCGAAGAACACCACCACCGACCAATGGCGCTACCTGCTGCAGGTGCATTACGGCCGGCGGATGATGGCGCAGAAATTCTCGCCGTACCTCGATTTCCGCTTCAACCACGACGTGATCGCCCAGGCCAATCCACGTCAATTGAGACTGCTCGGCAAGCATCAGGGCGGGGCCTACGACTGAGCCAGTCAGCTCAGTGGGTCAGACGCAGATACGCGACGACACCCGCCGAGACCAGGGCGAGCACGCCGACGAGCACCCATGGCCAGATCCGCCGACGGGGCGCCTCCTCGACCAGGCGGCGCGGCTTCTTGAGCACCGCCGGTTGCACCTCGAGCGCCTTCAGGCCCCGGCTCTCGATCCGACGCCGGGCATCATCGAGGCTGTCCGCCTCGACCACGCCGGTGAAGATCTTCTTGGTGCTGTTGGTGGCCTTGTAGCGGAACGCTGGCATGGCCGTGGTTGTAGCGGCGACCGGCGTCGATCCACCGCTTGTCCGCCCACGGCCGGCGCCAGCGTCCGCGCATGCCCCAGCCCAGCCCACGCATCGGTGCCCGCCGCCGCGCCGACGTCGATACCGCCCTGCTCGCCCGTCTGACCTGCGGCGACTGCGAAACGCGGACGCTGGTCGAGATGCTGGGGCTCGATCTCGCCGCGGTCATGCGCGCCTGCGTGCCCGAGGCCGGCAGCGCGGCGGTCGACGCGCTCAGCGCCCGCGGCGACGAGGGCATCGTCGCCCGCATGCGCGCCGGCGGGGCCGAACTGTTGGCGCATGGCGGCCCGGATGCGACACGCTGGGCCGCGCACCGCTCCGACATCGTGCGTGGTTGGGGTGCCTACGTGGTCGCCCTGGCGCCGGGCCTGAGCCTCGACCAGCGCCTGGCGGCGATCCGCCCGTTCGCCGATGACGCCAATGCCAGCGTCCGCGAGTGGGCATGGATGGCGGTGCGCCCGGCGGTGGCGGAAGCCATCGAGGACGCGATCGCCGGCTTGTCCGGCTGGACGTCGGCCCTCTCGCCCAACCTGCGGCGCTTCGCCAGCGAGGTGACCCGTCCGCGCGGCGTCTGGTGCGCGCACCTGCCGCGCCTGGTCCGCGATCCGGCACTGGCCCTGCCGATCCTGGAACCGCTTCGCGCCGATAGCGCGAAGTGCGTGCAGGACTCGGTGGCCAACTGGCTCAACGATGCCGGCAAGGCGAACCCGACCTGGGTGCGCGAGCTGATCGCGAAGTGGAGGAATGGCACCCCGTCGGTGGCCGGGCGCATCGCGACCCGGGCGCTGCGGAATCTCTGATCGCACGCCGCACGCGGGTACACCGCGCGCGGCGCACGCCATCACCAGCGGGTGGGACGGCTGGCCGGAGCCGCGTCGGAACGGTGCTCGCCACCGCCACCGCCACCGCCACCGCCACCGGCGCCGAAGGCCTGGCGCGGCTGCCCGCCATCGCCGCCGCCCTGGCGACGGTCGCCGTACCCGCCCGAGCGGCGCTCGCCGCCCGAACCCTGGCCGCTGCCAGGCTGACGGCGCTCGCCGCCCTGGCCACGATCGCCCTGGCGTCCGTCGCGGCGCGCGCCACCGAAGCGGGCGCCACCGCGCTGCTGCTGCGGTGCCGAAGCGGGCGCCAGCCGGTTGGCGCCAGCGGCATAGGGATGGTCGGCGACGACCGGCACCGGCTTGCGGATGATGCGCTCGATGTCGCGCAGGAAGGCGCGCTCTTCGCCATCGCAAAACGAGATCGCGGCGCCGCTGGCCCCAGCGCGCCCGGTGCGGCCGATGCGGTGGACGTAGGTCTCGGGCTCGTTGGGCAGGTCGTAGTTGATGACGTGGGTGATCTCGTCGATGTCGAGCCCGCGCGCCGCGATGTCAGAGGCGACCAGGATGCGGCTGGTGCCCTTGCGGAAGTTCTCGAGCGCGCGCGTGCGTGCATTCTGCGACTTGTTGCCGTGGATGGCCTCGGCGCGGATGCCGGCGCCTTCGAGGTTGCGCACCACGCGGTCGGCGCCGTGCTTGGTGCGGCTGAAAACCAGCGCGCGCGAGATCGCCGGCGTGTTCTTGAGCAGGTGCTCGAGCAGGCCCTGCTTGTCGCTCTTGGCGACGAAGTAGAGCAGCTGCGACACGGTGTCGGCGGTCGACGACACCGGCGCGACGGCGACCTCGACCGGATCCTTGAGCAGGCTGTCGGCGAGCAGACGAATCTCTTTGGGCATGGTCGCCGAGAAGAACAGCGTCTGCCGCTGGCGCGGGATGTCCGCGACGATCTGGCGGATCGGCTGGATGAAGCCCATGTCGAGCATGCGGTCGGCCTCGTCGAGGACGAAGCATTCGACCTGATCGAGCTTCACGTAGCCCTGCTGGCGCAGGTCGAGCAGACGGCCGGGGCAGGCGACGACGATGTCGACGCCGCGGCGCAAGGCGTCTTCCTGCGGACGCTGGCCAACGCCGCCGAAGATGACGGTGGTGGTCAGCTTGAGGTGACGGCCGTAGGCCTTGAAGCTGTCGCCGACCTGGGTCGCCAGTTCGCGCGTCGGGGTCAGCACCAGGCAGCGGATCGGGCGGCGCACGCCGGTCGGCGGCGCCTTGGCGGCGAGACGCTGGAGGATGGGCAGGGCGAAGGCGGCGGTCTTGCCGGTACCGGTCTGGGCCACGCCGAGCAGGTCGCGACCAAGGAGGGCGGGCGGGATCGCCTTCTCCTGGATGGGCGTGGCCGTGACGTAGCCCTCGTCCTTCAGGGCACGGAGGAGCGGTTCGGCGAGGGTGAGGGTAGCGAATTCCATGGGGCGTCGGGTCCTGAAGGGTGGCCTGGGTGATCGTCAGCGATCGCCCAAACCGGACTCCGCGACGTGATTGAAGGGAGAGATCATCGCCGTCTCAGCGCGCGCACAAGCAGCGTATGGACAAAGGGGAACCCCCCTTCGGGCGGACTCAGCCGCCGGTGATCGCGAAAGAACGCGTGGGGATCGACACCGAGCGCGACCTCGTCCGGGCAGCCGGGGGCGCGATCGAAATGGGTCATGCCGGCCACGCGCTCGCTTTTCGGTTCGACGGCGACTTGCCCGCGCTCCCACTGGCAGATGCCAGGCGTTTTTCGCCTATCTGGGACTCCATCAATGCGGGAGGGTATCAGGCGCTGACCGCGCGACGGTCACGACGAAGCAGGGTGATGAAAAAGTCCCCGAGACATGCGAAGACCCCGGCGCGGCCATATGCAAGGCGCGGAAAGCGAAGCGCTCGCACCGCTCGCGTGAGCTTTTCGCAACGCAGCAGATGGCACGCCGCGGTCGAGCAGGCCGACGCGGAACTTGTTCATCACCCTGCCAGGACGAGGGTTACTTCCAAATGGGTGCCACCCGTGCTGAGCGGGGAATGCCTCGGCGGCATGACGTAAACCAGCCGACGCGCGGGACGTCCGCTGATGGCGTGATGGAAGTGCACATCCTCGATGAGGAAGGCGTTGCGTTGCGGGCGGAAGGAAGAGGTCATGGTCATCGTTTCCACCCAAGGAACGGCTGGCGGGTCAACGGTGACAGTCCGTCTTGCCAGGGTTTCCGCGAGGGCGCCACTAGGAGCCTGTCGGGGATAGGGAGCGAGGATGGCGACAAGGATCGGATGGCAGAACCAAGGCGGCGAAACGGCCCAAGGTAGCACCACTACCTGGCCGTTTCGCCAACGCAGGAGATGCCGTCCGAAACCGAGCCAGCGCGACGCTCGCTATCCCCGACAGGCTCCTAGGCCGCCCCCATCCCTCAGCGAACCGTCTCAGCCGCCGTGATAGACCGCGCCAAGCAGCGCCGTCTTCGCATTCAAGACCACGCGCACCGGTATGGTCTGGTGCAAGTACGACAACTCGGGATGGCTGAGGTAGCGACGCACGAAGCGCCCATCACGCAGATAGGGCAGCAGGCGCGGAGGCAGCCCACCACCGAGATAGATGCCGCCCATGGGGAGCAGGCGCAGGGCGACATCGGCGGCCTCGTCGGCCAGCAGTTCGACGAAGCGCTCCACCGCCAGACGGCAGCGTTCGGAGGTGTCGAGGTGGCCGAGCAGTTCGCGCGTGGGATCCGGCGCGGCGTTGATCGCCGCCGTGACCGCGGCGGGCTCGCTGCCCCGCCCGCGGGCACTCAGCCAGCGCCAGACCATCGCGATGCCGAGGCCGCTGCACACGCTCTGCATGGTGACGAATCCCTCGCGCGCGTGCACGAAGCGCCAGAGATCCACCCCATCGTCGTCGTGCGGCGCGAAGGCGGCGTGGCCGCCCTCGGACGGGTGCGCGCCCCACCGCGCGCCGTCGAAGGTGCAGAAGGATTCACCGAGCCCGGTGCCCGGCGCGATCACCGCGCGCACCTCGCCCGGCAACGGCGCTGACTCGTCGGCTCTATTCGCTCCGGCATGCAGGGTGACCAGGTCGGCGGCGGGCAGCAGCGGCAGACCGCAGGCGGTCGCGACAAGGTCGTTGATCAGGCGGACCGAGCCCAGACCGAGATCCCTGGCCAACGCACCTTCCTCGGCGACCCAGTCGAGCGTCGCCATGACCGCGCGCCCGGCGACCACCAGTCCAGGCACCGCGAGGCAGGCGCGCTGAGGACGATGACCCGAACGGTCGAGGTAGGCCCGCACCAAGGCGGTGAGATCGGGGTAATCACGGCTGGCGAGCGTCGCCTCGGCGAGGATGCGCCCCGGCTGCGCCGGATCGATGATCGCGAAGTTGCCCTTGGTTCCACCGATGTCCGCCACGAGCTGCATGGAATCCCCCGTGATGCTGGCGTTGGCAGGGTGGTGGAACGGAGACGAACGCAATCCTCTGCCCGCGGTGAAACGGCTGGTCCAGAGCCGGGCGGGGTGGACGTTGGCGCCATGCCCACCATCCATCGCTACACCGCCGATCTCGAATGGACCGGCGCCGCCCGCGGGCCGACCGCCGACTACCAGACCTATTCGCGCGAGTTCCTCCTTCGTCTGCCCGGCAAGACCGAGCTGCGCGGCTCTAGCGACCCGCACTTCGTCGGCGACCCCAGCCTGCACAACCCCGAGGATCTCCTGCTCGCCGCGGTGGCGAGTTGCCACCTCCTCAGCTGGCTGTCGCTCTGCGCCCGCCAAGGCCTGCGCGTGCTGAGGTACCGCGACGCACCGCAAGCGACCATGGCCTGGAATGGCGAGACCTTCGCCTTCACCGAGGTCGTGCTGCATCCGCGCGCCACCATCCAGGCGGGGGACGACATCGCCGCCGCCCTGGCCCTGCACGACGAGGCGCACCGGGTCTGCTTCATCGCCCGCTCGGTCGCCTTCCCCATCCGCTGTGAACCTCAGGTGCTTTGACGCACGCCGGCGGAAGGATGGATTGACGAAGCCCGGGCGGATCGGCTCTGGCTACCAGCCGCCTCGGCGTTCATGCTTGCGGCGTGCGCACCGTCACGTCATGCGGAATCCTGGTCCTGCGCGATGGGCCGATACCGGCGTTCCTGGTCTTGCGGCTGTACCGTGTCCACGACCTGCCCAAGGGTCGGTGCGAGGCCGGTGAAGACGAAATGACCACCGCCCTGCGTGAGCTGGGCGAAGAGACGGCGATCGCGCCCAACGATATCACCCTCGTCACCGACCGGCGCTTCACCACCGTGTACGAGGTGCGCTCGGCCGAGGGGCCGGTGCGCAAGACGCTGGTGGTGTTCCCGGCCCTGCTCAAACGAGAGGTCGCGATCCATCTGACCGAGCACCACGCGCACATCTGGTGGCCCTGGGCGCAGCGCGCCGAACTGCCGGGACGCATCGTGCCGGCGATCCTGGCGCAGGCGGCGCCGGCATTGGGTGACCCGCCGTGGCGGCGGTTGGCGGGCTGAGCGGCATCACCGCGCCCGGCTGCGGTACTCCTCGGGACGCAACCCGCACCAGCGCTTGAACGCGTCCGACAGCGCGAACGGCGTTCGGTAGCCGACGCGGTCAGCGATCCACTTGAGCGGCTCATCGGTCTGCACCAGCAGGCGCGCCACGCGCTCCATGCGCAGGCGGAAGACCATCTGCATCGGCTTGGCGCCGTAATGGCGGGCGCACAGGCGGTTGAAGTGGACGGCCGAGCAATGCACGCGCGCGGCGAGCGCCGCCACCGTCCACGCCTCGTCGGGCCGCGCGCCGACCTCCGCCCACAAGTCCTGCAGACGCTGGCGCACCTCGAGACTGCGCGGATCGGCGACCGCGGCGACCTCGCGTTCGAGCAGGTGGGCGATGACTTCGGCGTAAAGATTGGCGAGCCGGCGTCCGCCTGGGTCCTCGAGACGCGCCTCGGCGAGCAGCCCTTCGCAGGCCGGACGCAACGCCAGCATTTCGCTCGCCGCCCGTACCTGCGCCTGGCCCGCGCGCAGCGCCCGCCACGCACCCTGGTCGGCGAGATGGAACCAGGCGATGTCCCACGCCTGGTCGAACAGCCCATAGCGGCTGGTGACCCCGGCGGGCACAACGAGCAGGCTACCCGCGGCGAGCGGGACGGTGCCCGCCGCGCGTTCGAGCCAGCCAGTGCCACCCAGGGTGTAGATGACGAGGTGGAAGGTAGGATCCGAACGCGCGATCTCGTACCGCGTTCGCAGCTCGGACAGGCCACCGAGAAGCACCCCGTGATCGGCGAGCGGTTTGGCGCCCGCGCTCTGCAGGGGCACGAAGCGCTCGCGGCAATCGCCATCGATGAGGACAGTCGCACGCATGCCGGGGAAGGTCTCACCCATGTCAAACCCAGCCGCGCCTGCGTATGATCAAGCTTCCACCCGCGCGCTGCGCATTCATCGGCCACCGGCCTCGACCTTACCACGACCCCCTGTGGAGTCCGCATGTCCATCCCCCGTCCTGAACACCCCGAACCCCAATTCGAGCGCGACGACTGGCGCAACCTCAACGGCGTGTGGACGGTAAGCTTCGATCCCGGAAAATCCGGCGTCGAACGCGGCCTGGCGAACAGCACCGGTTTCGAGCGCGACATCGTGGTGCCCTTTTGCGTCGAGAGCCAGTTGTCGGGAATCGGCCACACCGATTTCATCGAGTGCCTGTGGTACCACCGCCGCATCGATGTGCCCAAGGATTGGAACGGTAAACGAGTGATCCTCCATTTCGGCGGTGTCGATCACCTCACCGAGGCCTACATCGATGGCCGCCAGGTCGCCCGCCACTGGGGCGGCAATGCGCCTTTCCAGTTCGATATCACCGGTCACGTCCAGGCGGGGCAGAGCCATCACCTCGTCCTGCATGTACGCGACGAACTACGCAGCATGAGCCAGCCCGCGGGCAAGCAGTGCCCCTACCTCACATCACGCGGCTGCCTGTATACCCGCGTCACCGGCATCTGGCAGACGGTGTGGATGGAGGCGGTGGCCAAGGCTGGCCTCGCCACCTGCCACCTCATCCCCGACGTCGATAGCCGGCGCCTGATCCTGGTGCCGACCTTCCATGCCGTCGAACGTGGCCACCGCTTCCACGTCACCGCCTTCGCCGATGGCATCCCGGTGGCGGTGATCGACGCCTCGGCGAACCATGGCGTCCCATGCGCGCTCCATTTCCAGGATCCCCGCCTGTGGTCGCCGGCCCATCCCTTCCTCTACGACCTGTTGCTCGAGGTGCGCGACGCCGACGGCACCATCATCGATCGCGTGCGCAGCTATGCCGGCCTGCGCAAGATCCACGTCGAGGGCAACCGCCTCTTCCTCAATAACGAACCGCTCTACCAGCGCCTGGTGCTCGACCAGGGCTACTACCCGGACGGGGTGTGGACGGCGCCCAGCGACGAGGCGCTCAAGCGCGACATCGAGATCGGCCTGGCCTGCGGCTTCAACGGCGCGCGCCTGCACGAGAAGGTCTTCGAAGCCCGCTTCCACTACTGGGCTGACAAGCTCGGCTACCTGACCTGGGCCGAGGGCCCATTCTGGGCCGATGGCCCGGTCTTCCTGCATGACCAGGGCACGCCGCAACTGGCGCGCAATTCGCTCGCCGAGTGGCGCGAGATCGTCGAGTCGCACCGCAATCATCCCTCGATCATCACCTGGTCGCCCTTCAACGAGGCCTGGCACCTCGCCAACGAGGCCGAGCACAAACGCATCGTGCACGACGCCTACAACCTGACGCGCAGCCTAGACCCGACGCGACCGGTCAACGACGCCAGCGGCGGCTACCACGTCGTCACCGACGTCTACACCGTCCACTGCTACGAGCAGGACCCCGAGAAGTTCCACCGCATGCTGCGCGGCACCCAGCAGGTGCCGGTCTACCGCCCGCATGGCGACCGCGAATCGGCGTACGACGGCCAGCCCTACCTGGTCGACGAATTCGGCGGCATCCTCTGGGTGCCGCGCGATGAGGAGCCCTACGCCGACAACACCTGGGGCTATGGCGAACCGCCGCGCAGCCTGCGCGAGTTCTACGCCCGCCTGCACGGCCTGGTGCAGGCGATCCGCCGGCTGCCCAACTGCGCCGGCTTCTGCTACACCCAACTGGTCGACGTCGAGCAAGAGCAGAACGGGCTCTACACCTACACCCGTGAGCCGAAGTTCGACCTCAAGAAGCTGCGCGCGTGCATCGTCGACGACACGGTGCCCGATGACGCGTCCATCCCGGACGAGCCGGCGCACGCTCGTTAGGGTGCGTGGTCCGTTTAGGGTGCGTGGTCCGTGGTCCCACTGCCGGCGGCAGTGGGACTACGGACCACGGACCCCCATCCCGATCCATCGGCGCCAGCGCGGCACCGACATGCCGGCGATGACCATGCTGCCGACATGGAAGCCGAGCAGCGGCAGGCCGAGCAGCGCCAGATCCGGGCTGCCCTGCCACAGGATGGCGAGCAGCGGCAGGCCCAGGGCCAAGGTCTTCTGCGATCCGCAGAACGCGACCGCGCAGCGCGCGCGGCGGTCGAGCGCGAAGCCGCGCCAGCCCGAACCCAGATGCGCCAGCGCCAGCAGCGCGAGGTGCACCCCCACCGCAAGCGCCAGCGCGCCCGCAACCGCCCACGGCGCCAGCGGCCAGCCGCTGACGACGGCGGCGCAGAACGACTGGTAGAGGATGCCGAGCAGACACAGGCTGGTGAGCGTGCCGAGCCAGCGCCGCGAAGCATCCATCGCTACCGGACGCACCTGCCGCACCACCTGACCGAGCGCGAGTGGCAGCAGCACCATGAGCACGAGCTGGCGCAGCACCTCGCCGGCGGGAACCGCCGCGGCGCGCCCAGTGAGGGCGATCAACAGCACCGGCGTCAGCACGATGCCGAGCAGGTTGCCGAGGGTGGAGTTGCACAGCGCGATGGCTTCATCCCCACCGGCGGCGCGGGTGAACGCGACGCAGCCGGCGATGGTGGTCGGCAACGCGCCGAGCACGAGGAAGCCCTGACGCACGACGGGATCGATGCCCATGCGCGCGAAGAGTGGATCAAGCGCCAGCATGAGCAGCGGCGCGACGATGAAGCTCAGTCCCTGGATGAGGGCATGCGCCCGCCAGCGGATGGCGGCAACCGAGAGCGTCCGCGTCGGCAGGCCAAGCCCGGCGAATAGGAAGATGGCGGCGATCAGCCACGGCTTGAGCAGATCCAGATGCAGCACGCCGGCGCTGGATCCCGGTCGAGGGTCGAGCGCGGCGAGCCCAGCGACCACGGCGATGGCGACGATGAACCAATTGGCGACCAGCCAGCGCATGCGGGATGCTGGTGGCGACGGCGGTGGCCACAACCGTCCGCCGCGACGTGCAGCACTCCGCTGTTGCATGCCACCGCAGTGCGAAAACCGAAGCGCGGATAGAATCAGTCTGAGGAGACGCCATGACCGAGGCCAGACCCCAGGCGCCGATCGCGCCGACCAAGCCGACCACCACCGAGCGCGAGGCCGCCCTGCTGCGGGTCCTCATCGGTGGCCGTGTCCCGCCCCTCCCCACCCGCGGTACCGAGACCCGACCGTGAGCGCCGCCGTCTTGCCGGCCAGCGCCAGTGGTCGGGCACCTTCAGCCACCGGCTGAAGGCTCGGCATAGCCGGGAATGCGCGTGATGTCGACCGCGTCAATCTGCTCTTCGGACAGGAAGCGCGCGGCATATTCGCGCCACACGCCGGCGTGCAGGAAGACGTCGAACAGGTCGGGGTCGATGTGCCCGTCGAGCTTCATCTTGCCGAGAATGGTCAACGCCTGACTGAGGGTGTAGCCCTTCTTGTAGGGCCGGTCGCCGGCGGTCAGGGCCTCGAACACGTCGGCGATGCCCATGATGCGCGCCTGCACCGACATCTGCTCGCGCTTCAGGCCCTTGGGATAACCCCGGCCGTCCATGCGCTCGTGATGGCCGCCGGCGAACTCGGGCACCCGTTTGAGGTGCTTCGGATAGGGCAGCGATTCGAGCATGCGGATGGTGGCGACGATGTGGTGGTTGATGATCTTGCGCTCGGTGTCGGTCAGGGTGCCGCGCGAGATGATGAGGTTCTCGACCTCGTTGGCGGTCAGCAGCGGCTGGGGGCCGTCGCCGGCGAGCCAGCTCCGTGTGGCGATGTCGCGCACGCGCTGCTGATCCTCGGGGCGCATGAACTCGGCGCCGGTGTTGTGACGGCGGATGAAGGCGAGGTCGTCGTCGAGGCGCGCGACCTCGGCGACGTGGGTCGCGCCCAGGGCGACGCGGTCACCACCGGCGGCGACCGCTCGCCACATGGTCGTCTCGGCCTGCGCCTTAGCGGCGGCGAAGCGCGCGGCGACGATCTCGATGCGGTCGTTAAGGCCGTGCAGCTTGGTCGCCTTGTCCATCACCCACTCGGGCGTGGTGACCTTGCCGCAATCGTGCAGCCAGCCCGCGATCTGCAGCTCGTAGCGATCGGCCTCGCTCATGGTGAAGCCGGCGAGCGGACCGTGGCTGGTGCGGTGCGCAGCCTCAGCCAGCAGCATGGTCAACTCGGGAACACGCTTGCAGTGGCCGCCGGTGTAAGGCGACTTCTCGTCGATGGCGGTGGCGATTAATTTGATGAACGCCTCGAAGAGGTCGCGCATGCCCTGGATCAGCTCGTGCTTGGTCGCCGCGGTGGCGGCCTGCGAGGCGAGGCTCTCGACCAGACGCTGATCGGCGGTCGAAAACGGGACTACCGCGCCGGCCTCGTCGCGGGCGTTGATCAACTGGATGACGGCGATGACTTCGCCCTCGTGATTCTGCATCGGCACGGTCAGGAACGAGGTCGAGCGGTAGCCGGTGCGCGCGTCGAAGGCGCGCGTGCCGGAAAAGTCGAAACCTTCGGCGCGATAGGCGTCCGGGATGTTGACCGTGGCCCGCGCCAGCACCGCATGCGCGACCACCGAGGAGCGGTTGGCTTGACCATCGGCCAGGCGCAATGGCACCGGCGGGAACGGGATCGGCGTGCCGGTGCTGCCGCCCATCGCCAGCTTGAGAGAATCGTTGCGGATGATCTCGAAGCGCAGACCGCCGTCGGCGACCGCATAGACGGTGCCGCCGTCGGCGTTGGTGATGTCCTTGGCGCCGAGCAGGATCTGCTCCATCAGCTTGAGCGGATCGCGCTCCGCCGACAGGGCGATGCCAATGGCGTTGAGCCGTTCGAGGCGGTCGAGGATGATCGCGATCGGAGCCGGTGTCATCTGCGGTCGGAGCGTAACGTCCTTAGGCGTGAATCCCAGGCGGCAGCGTGGGCGGCGTTGAACAGCAACTACCCCAGACGCTTGCCCCGCCCCCGCCGCCGCCACCCTTCCGGTCATGGCGGACTACCTACCCGGCCTCGCCGATCTTCGTCTGCCAGCATTCCATCGCGTCGCGCAGCGTTTCCCCTCGCCAACCGTGGCCGATCCGGCGGCGGCGGTCGCCTCGGAACTGGCCAGGCCCGCGATCGCCGCCCTCCTGCGGCCGGGGCAACGCGCAGCGATCGCGGTCGGCAGCCGCGGCATCGCCCACCTCGCCGAACTGGTCGCCGCGCTGGTCGCCGGCCTGCGCGCCCGCGGAGTTGAGCCGTTCATCGTCCCGGCGATGGGTTCGCATGGCGGCGCGACCGCTGAAGGTCAACGTGCGGTGCTGGCCGGCTACGGTGTCACCGAGACCGGCATCGGCGCCCCAATCCGTGCCGACATGGCGACTGACCTCATCGGCGCGCTGACGGTGGATGGCGATGGTTACTGCCCCTGTGCCGCGGATGCCACCGGCGCGATTCCGGTCTACCTCGACCGCGCCGCCCTGCGCGAGGCCGACCTGGTCATCCCCGTCGCACGGATCAAACCGCACACCGGCTTCCGCGGCCCGGTCGAAAGCGGCATCGCCAAGATGCTGTGCATCGGCCTCGGCAAGCACATCGGCTGCGCGCGCCTGCACCGCGAAGGGTATGGGCGTTTCGCCACCCTCATCCCGGCTGCGGCCGCGCTGACCCTGGCGACCGGCAAGATCGCCTTCGCCCTGGCGGTGGTCGAAAACGCCGCCGAAGACACCGCGTGGGTGGAAGCGGTGCCGGCGGCCGAGATCGCGCGCCGTGAGCCAGAGCTGCTGACGCACGCACGCACGCTCATGCCGCGCCTCTTACTCGATGAGATCGATGTCCTGGTGATCGACGAGATCGGCAAGGACATCAGCGGCACCGGCATGGACCCGAACGTCACCGGCCGCGGCGAGCTGGGGCGACCGGTCGACTTCGTCGGGCCGCGCATTGGCCGCATCGTCGTGCTCGGGCTGTCGGCGGCGACCAAGGGCAACGCCACCGGCATCGGCATGGCCGACCTCATCACCCGACGCTGCGCCGACGCGGTGGATCGGGACGCGACCTTCACCAACGTGCTCACCTCGGGCAGTCTCGCGGGCGGCAAGCTGCCGGTCAGTATTCCGGGGGACGAGGCCGCCATCCTCGCCGCCGCCTGCTGCGTGCCCGGCGTGAACGTGCGCGACGCGCGCATCGTGTGGATCCGCAACACCCTCCGCCTCGGCGAGATCGCGGTGTCGGCCAACCTGCTGCCGACGGTGACGGCGAGCAATGGCCTCGTCGACCTCGGGCCATTCATCCGAGATCCGGCAGTCGGAATGGACGGATCGAACGAAAGCCCGCGGTAGCCTGTCGGATGGAGGTTCAGCTGCTGGTCGGCCGAGGTCCGGCGAGGCCCAACCC
>Ga0163148_10002694_pt1 | contig 20729 bp, 15 predicted proteins | sample OliLakLV19MP7P2_FD_148606 | JGI IMG/M metagenome (GOLD analysis project Ga0163148, IMG submission 148606) | Freshwater microbial mat bacterial communities from Lake Vanda, McMurdo Dry Valleys, Antarctica- Oligotrophic Lake LV.19.MP7.P2 | ecosystem: Environmental > Aquatic > Freshwater > Lake >...
CTAATGATGATGCTAATGATGCCAGCATGACTTGTCATTAGTTGCCAATGATAAGGCTAGGGATTACCGTTACCAAACACTACACTGGAGTAGTCTACGAGACATTTCATCAACTCCAACCACCGTGACTGATGTTCATGAGCCAGCCTCGAAGTGAATCTCGAACTTCCCTCGATTATCAGTTCTACTGTGATGGAAAGAAGGCGAATAGTAGTTGCCGGAAGTAGGGTTCCTTTATCGATCCAGGTATGTTCATGTGTCGCAAATCTCGCAATTTTTCTGATCTACCGTGAGTATGATGATTCGTTAATCGATGTTACCCACGTATGTTGACACGTACAGTATCGTGAGCAACCAAGTGTGACAAAGTACTGGTCACAGCAAGACCAGTACTTTCTACGATGTTCATGTGGGGGTTGGTTCTTGTTCATTCATCGATGACACTCAATGGAGTAGTCTACGAGACATTTCATCAACTCCAACCTTTTTTTAATGGACATTTGTGGATCTGTATTTGTCCCCTTCGAAACTACAGTAACGACCCAAACATTGCCTGCTAGCTAGCTAGTAGGTTTTTCCTCGCACATCAATCCCGCCGATACTGTAACAAACAGATCCCCACATTTAACCCAACAACAGTCCAGTAGCGCCACAACTTGAGATTTCTATCACATGTTCAGTTGATGTCAAACAAGTCTATAAAAATAAAAGATATAGAAAACGACGATTGCCACCAACAGTAACAACCATCACAACACGATGATGAAACTGAACCGAGACAGAAACCCGCGAAAGCCCCTTCGTTCCTCCATAACGGCGACAGTGAGTAGCATTGGCAGCAGCTGCGGACCCACCGGCGGCTGCAGTTTGAGCGACGGTCATAGACTGGTTGTCGAGCGAGGAGAAGAGGAAGATACAAGTCGGGATACTCCTCCTCGCATGCCCAAGAGTTCCAGGTCCCGTCGTCCAAAGGAAATGAAAAAGTTTTTGGAAGATAACTTTCCAAAGCCAACAATCAGGGTAAACACTCCCAGCACTCCAACAAGATGTCAGAGGAAGCAAGACATGGCCCCGACCCAACCCTCGTGTTCTCAGACGGTTGTGTCCTTCGACGAGACGTTGACACTGACTACCCTCTGGGAGGAGGAGGAAGAAGAAGGTTTGGATGAGTCCTTTCGACGAGAGATTGACGCAGACGTCCAGGCACGGGAAGCGCCCAATCCGCGGACCCCCACCGTGCCAGTCCATCCTCACCACAGGATTTTGCAACGACGCAAACTAACCGTCCAAGCCTTTGTGAATGCCGTCAATAGCCAGCATCACTTAGAGGAGCACCTCCGTGCGCTTTGTACCCCTGATTTCCAAGTCGTTTTTCGGGGTGTCAACTCTACCGTTGAAGCTCAGATGGATTTGAAGACCATGACGAATAGATTGATCCAAATCTTCAAGTCCTTGCCGGACTTTCGTTTCATGTATCGGGACATTTGCGAGAGTGCGCATGCAGATCATGAATTGTTACGACCGTCTCCAGAGCAGCAACTACCGTCGTCATCATCGTGCTCGACTAGCAGTAGTATTGATAGTAGTAGTGATACAGGAGTCATGATCCTGCAAGCGTTTGTGGGGACCGGCACCCACACCGGCAAGGCCTTTGTGTTGGCCAAGGACATGGTACCCATTCCTGCCATGGGAACCTTGGTGGTTTTGGATGAGTCGGAAAGTCACTATCATTTTGATTCGGTCACCAACAAGATTTGTCGAATTGAAGAATTTGCTCTTGGGGAAACGACAGGCTTGTTGGGAGTGCATTCGCTATTGGATCGAGAGTATTAGAACAGCGCAAGCCACAAAACCATAAGTAGTACATAGAAATACATGGTTCATACATATTATGAAGTACTATGAATGCATATATAATTGAAACAATGTACAAGGTAGGACCAAGCCTGATGATTTACAGTCGAGTTCAGACCTTGCCAAAGGACACATCAGGACCAACCCGTCCCTTGCAAAACGAATGGAATCGAACCAAGGAGCAGCCTACATGATTGATTCCCGAATTGTATCCTTGGCCGGTGAGGGATGAACCTTAGCGGCACACCCATCTGGCAAATGACATCATGCACTTTGTCGTGATAAAATTTGCTACATTGTGGACCATTCGGCACTCAGGAAGTGCACCCACTGTTGTGTTAACAAAAAATTCAGCATCCAGTAAAGTTCAAAGGGAACATCGATGTTTCTGTGTCAGCCTGGCTGAAACACATTGCTGGCAGAACTCAGTTGATTCAACTTTCTTTGATTTTAGAATCATTGAACTTGTTGGAGCACAAAATTGCAAGTTTAATTGTGGATCAATGAGACAAGACCAAAGAAGAACAAACCACGCAGTGTGAATGTCAGATTTTAATTTATGTCCAAGAACAAACCAGCAGTTGAACACTGAAGCACCCATTGTTGTTAACTCAAAGATTAGTGTCATCAGGGCAAACTGCAGCCAGCGGTAACCTGGCACTGTCTCGAAAGAAACTTCAAAAGACACTCAGTGTGGAACAGCCCCCCCTCATTGCCCACAGGATGAGGTTGAGCATGGCATTGCAAAATGAGATTGGAACCAAACAAACAGAAGGAAAGGGGGAACGAAAGCACATCATGGAATTCCTTCAAGATTCACTTGAGAGATGAGGACACAACAAAATGAACAAACCAAAAGACAACCTCTTTTGGAGTCGAATTGAATCAGAGACAAGATGAGGAGGGTCAAACAACACAACAAGGCATGGGAGAATGAGTTGAAGGCAGGGCCGGAAGGGTCAGGGCTCACTTCAGCAAACCCAGTGCTTCATGTGGAGGATCTGATCCGGTGTGAAATGGCAGGGCTGAACTTGGGGAGGAACTGCTCAATCAACAAGTGGAGAGCCTTCTCCTTGATCCAGTGATCAAGACAGGTTGTGAACCATGACTGTGACAATGATGGTGCGACCCTTTTTTTGTTGGATGGGTTCTTCTTCAGTCTCTTCGTTGGGAAGGCCGGTGGGTTTGTGGAGGAGGAGGAAGTGAGTGGCATTGGCTCAACCATGGGCAATCAAATTGTTGGTCATTTCCTTGCACAAGTTGCAACCACTCAACATGTGCCTGGTGAATGATGCTGTTGATCTTGGCCAATGGAAAAGCACCATCTTTGCGCAAAGCTTTGGTCTTGGCACGGCACATCTTTCCATGGATTTGTTTGGCACAAGGTCAGTCAGCAGGTTGTTTCCAATTTTGGGGTCCAAAGAGGAAGGGGTCCGGTGCATGCTGCGCCATGGTCGGTGTGTTCATTTGAAGATTTTGTTGTTGGTGGTTGTCAGAATCAAAGCAAGGTGAGCTTGTGCTGAAAGCTCAGGTTGTGAGAGAATGAGAGCAGAGCAAAGTGCAGCAGGTGCCACAACAGGTCAATCCACATCGTGGGGACTTCATCGTGCTGCATGTTGCTGGAGTTGATCTGTCCATTTGGAGCAGTTTTGACAGACTCGTTCGAGATTTTGTGCAAGCGTTGTGGGGATCTGTGCACATTGTGGTTGTTGGAAACACCAGCGAAGAGCTTGACTGTTCACAGCGATCACAAGGTCATCTTCAGCTGAAGAAAAGACATCTTTGATCCCGACGGATTGACTGAGGACCAAGATGTGCCCAAAAGGATGGGGCATTGGGAGGGACAAGGTTGAGGGTGCGCACCAGGAGGCTCTGCATGCAGCAATCCATTTGACCAATCTGGAGTTCGCCACACAGAGAGTTTGAATGCCTTCAAAGTTGGCCTGAACCTTTCCGTTGTCTGAACACAAGAACATTGCGAAGACAGCACTTCTTGTGTTGTGTTGACTTGTCAAGGAGGTCTGACAGCAAGGGCAAGGGTCCGGGCACCCGCCAACAATTCTGCAGTGATGCCCGTTGAACATCAAAGCACCAATCTGGAGTCTTCAACTGTGCAGCTGTGTTTGCTTGTTCTTCAGAGTCAATTGTCTGCACTGTGGTTGTCACCAGCTCATCTCAAAAAGAAGTGACAGCCTGGAGAGATGTCTTTGAACGTCATGCAGAACCTGTTTTTGTGACATGTGTTTTGCTCACAGAAGCAGAGGCCAACAACAACAGTGACGACAACAACAATGAAGAAGGTGGAAAACTGCATCCCAGAGGTTTTTCATGGTGGAAAAGAAACAGATGCTATGAAGAGTTTGAGTCAGATGAAGAGAAATTCATTTCAGGAGTGGAGAGCCTTCACATCAAAGCATTGGTTCCCAGGACCCTGATTGCAGAACCACAGCGCAGATCAGAAAGAGTCTCTGTCAAGAGGACCACATTGGAGCCAACTTTTCAGGGCCAAACATCAGATCATCCAGGTTCACTGAACACACACTTGGTTCAGGGCATGCGAGCGCCATGCAGTCTGAAGCAAGGCATCATGACAAAGAAATTTGGAAGGGGAGGAAAACAAGCTGCTCCAACAGAAATGAAATGATTGTGTTGTGACAAATCAATGGAGTGAAAATCAGAGAAGGTTTGTCATGAACTTCCCCTTCCTTTTGATTGAGAAAAGAGATGGTAGAATTGAAGGAAGAGCTCCACATCACATTGATTTGTGTTTCAATGAACATTTAGAAGCAAATTGCCTGGCCTGCACCCAGCTACGAAAAAACGGCAACCTGCTTAACTAGCTCTACCGTGTAGCTGCAACTGGCTTTGGTGGCTAGCTAGCTGGAGTGGCGGCACCGCAGCCAAAAGATCCATCGGCAACGACAGAAGCTTCTGAGCATCTTCACGACCCAGTTTCAAACCGCTGACGGAACAGTTCTGCAAGCATTCCAGAAATGGGTGACCTAACCCTTGAAACTATGACAATTACCAAGACCAGACTGGAAGGATCCATCCCCAACCAACTGTGTGCGAACCTGACCCATCCGTGGCTGTTCTGCAAACCCACCAAAGCGGTGGTGGAGGTGCCCCAGCCAGAGCTGACGGGTAGTTGTTTTCCCCAACAATATGCCTTGAAAGGGAACACTACTACCACCGAGGGCGACCGGGATGGCGCCTTGGGGATAACGAAATGCGCTCGAACCTTGCTTTGCGGGTGCGACTGTGGCCGTTGTTGAGAAAGCAAAGCAAGAATGTCCGTAATAGTATACTTTAAAAATTTAATCATCTAGCTAGCTGGTGCAAGGATAGCCATTAACAGTCGCATATTATAGCTCGTAACTACGGTATCTATTGACGATCCATAAAAATGTTGGCAGCCATGCGACGTCGGTAGCATAATGTCTATTCAAAACACGGCTATAATAATATAAACTTATTATTCGGGTGGTCTCATCCATTCTTGGTGCAAAACGCCATCGTCGGAGAGAGCGCAGGAAGGAGCTGGAACGTTTTGAGGGCAAGCCACAAGCGTTTGACCAGAACTATCCCACACAAAACAGCAGCAGTCCTTCTGCTGTTGTCCCAATAATACGAATGACAAGTCCTGTTGTTGATATTGCGGGTGCTCCACCCGACACGCTCTCGATCGGGGACCTACAAAGACATCGGCCACATAATGGTTCACCGTCGGAGCAAAGGACTTGACTTTTTCCACATGGTGGCATATGACAACCCAGTCGTCGTCGTCTTGGCTCCACTTGTCCATTTCGTCACGGATGTATTGGTGTAGCTGCCCCGTGAGCCATTGGGCCCATATACTTTTCTCTTTGACCGGTACGTTGCCATGAATATGAAGCCACCCTCCCAAGGGGTGGATCGCTGGCAAAGAATGGTTCGGTTGTTGTGAGTTGTCGCTACTCGTTGTTGTTTCCATCTGCCGTGGTTCCCTGGGTACTGTCCCCATGATCGCTTGGACGGCGATCCTCCAACTCCCTTCGGAACTGGGAAGAAGACCGAGACTGACTCGATTGATTTGTAGGTTGTTGGTTGTCGCCGTTGGGATGTTGGGAAGGACCAGATGGCGACAATCTCCGGAAAGGACCACATATTGGGAGGGATCCACGCGATTGTCGTTTACATTAAATGTCAAGGCTTGTAGGGCGGTCGGATTCCATTCACAGGCATACACAAAAGCGGCTCCGCCATGAAGGAGGGCGGGCAAGGTGTAATATCCAATTCCGGCATACAAATCCAAGACCACATCCTTGGGTTGGACGAGCACCTTGCCAAATCGAATCTTTTCCGTAATATTCCCTCGACTAAACATGACTTGTGTGACGTCAAAGGATTGGCGAATGCCTTGCTCCGTGACGGTAATCCATTGGATGGATTTTGGTTCCGATGTTGTTGTCTCTATTGTTGTTGTCGTCGTTTTGGGAGGCCACAGCAGCTGGTATCCCGTATGCCGTATCTGGCTGTTGGGGTCGACCCCTCCCTTTCGCAAAATCCGAGGACAATGGAAAATGTGCGACATTTGCTTCCATAATTCCGTCAGGAAGGCTTCCATATTATTCTCCAAAGAAGGAAGGGTCAAAGTGTTGTGGATCAGTTTATGCAAATCGTCTGGCAAGAATGCCGAGGGAGGAAGGACCAAATTGTGATCGTCTCCTAAAAATTCCACCTTGGAGGGGCAAATAGAAGCATCCAAATTTTGGATTTGCGCTTTCCAGTCGTCCAGCATCTTGGATTTTTGGTTTTCCTCGATACTACGGCTATTGTTGTTGTGGTTGTTGTTGTTGAAATAGTGCTGTTGGAGTGTTTCGTACAAGGCTTGATGCAAGGGAGACCAATGATTTTGATTCGTTGTTGCATGGCCTTGATCTTTTGTCGTACTCGGATGCATGAGAGCATGCCGCTTGGAAGGATTGCCCAAGACGGCCGAACTAAAGGGACAAAATTGCTGTCCCGTTCCCACCACCAAGTGCGTTGGAAATAATTCGAGATTGTGAAGGTTGGATGCGGATGATTCGATGGTATTTGTTTCTTTCCTATCCAAAAAGGTATCCAATCCCAGAGACACGACGGGAATCGCAAGACCATTCGAATGTCCCGACGACTTTGCAGCCGAGGTCATGCGATAATCCTTGTCCAACCAACCCCGTGCCTCCAGCGCCGACTTGACGGTCTTGGCATTGGGTTTCTGGACAAACATCACAAAGGTTTCCTTTCCCTCCTGCTGCTGTTGTCCAGCTGCATTGCTGGTATTGTTATTATTCAAACCGCGTTTCATGCTGCAAGCTGTGTGGGAGTCTTGCTGCAGGTGCGTCTCCAACATTATTACATTAATTTGTCGACGCCATATAATATCTTTCATTGGATGAATTAGTAACGATCAGATACAATCAATGAACCATACATGCATGCATGCTTGGCTTGGCTTGAATTATGATAGATTGTAGAAGTCTCTTCGGGGCAGTGAGAGTTAGGCTTGCTTGCTTGCTTTCGTTGCTCTGCGTTCCACTCATGGAAAGCAAGGTAGGGCACTATTGTAGCTAAGGAAGAATTAGAAAGAAAAAAGGGACCTTCCAACAGCAGCATCATCCGCGGGGATACGATGTTACAGTGGAGTCGGAGCTATTATGATAGTAGGTTAACGTTCCTCGTGGCCATGGCCGCCAGAGATGAGGTGAGAGAGATTTAGTGCTGCTCGACCTTTTGGTTTGTCGTCGAAGGCGCAAAGTGTGCGATCATGGGTTAGTGATTGATACGTGGACCACACACTCTTGCTGTTCCCTTGGGCTGGCGTTTGCGAGTTCCTTCGTATCGATGGTACTAATACCACGTAGAAAGCTACGCTCAGATTAGCTCCTGGTAATTGCACTACGTAGAAAGCTACACTTGATAGCTCCACGGAAATTTACGTTTGATAGCTCCACGGAAATTTGCGTTTGATAGCTCCACGCACGGGAGATTGTGTAAAGTTTGTACTACGGAAATTTACGTTTGATAGCTCCACGGAAATTTACGTTTGATAGCTCCACGGGAGATTGTGTAGAATTTGTACCACGGAAATTTACGTTTGATAGCGCCACGGAAATTTACGTTTGATAGCTCCACGGGAGATTGTGTAGAATTTGTACCACGGAAATTTACGCTTGATAGCGCCACGGAAATTTACGTTTGATAGCTCCACGGGAGATTGTGTAGAATTTGTACCACGGAAATTTACGTTTGATAGCTCCACGGAAATTTACGTTTGATAGCTCCACTACAGTAACTCAACTTTATGGCCTTTCGAAGATGGCGGATTCACTAGCTAGCTAGTAGGTAGGCAAGTTAGATAGTACTGTAGTTAGTTCGACAAGTCAGGTTAGCAAATGGTGGATGCTTAAGCATCTGCCGTACGAAATTGCTGTCCTTCAGTTTACCCCCGTCACGGAGGAGGAATGACCTGGAGGAATCAATCAAACAATAAATGCCTCGGTCCTTCAATTGCACATAGCTCGGTGATGTACAGCATCGAGGCGTACTATGCTGTAGATCCACTAGAGGAGTTACAGGGTCACGACACACGAATTAATCGATCAATCGATGGGATACATAAACGAATTGTCACCTCTCGAAATTATGTACCGAAGCATTCAATTGTCGTGTGTACCATCGCCATTGGATGGTTGGCATACTGTAAACACCTTCACGTTTCTCCACTGCAACCTCGGAACTGGGTTGTTATTGTTTTCGTACGAACGATCCTTTCTGGCATCGCCTGTCGTTTGTGTTGCTTCTTGGTCGGTGAAAGAAAGAAGCGTCCAATGCATTTCATTTCCAATGCAATGGCCAGCACCAGGTCCAAGACAAAAGCCAATTTGTATCGCACTTGTGACAATGGTGGTTCGGACTCGAAGAAGAAGAAGAACGGCTGCCGATATACCAGTATTTTGTTCACTGCCATTCGAAAAAGCTCGTTTTTTTTTTTGGAAAGGCTCGGTTCCCGCCCGCCCAACATTTGGATCGAGGCGCCAGTCTCGTGGTCGAGGCGTGATGCCAACGCTTCGTTGTGAGAATGCTTCCGTTTAGCTGAAGGATGACACTGGTACTCAATGCGACTGGCTGTGTTCCCATCACGATTTTTTGTAGGCTTGTCCTTGTGAACATATCGACGTGCTTGATTCGGGAGCCATTTGATTGGATCCATCCAGCTCTTGGCTCAAAAATAATGCGTCTTTCGGTTGGCCATCGGAAGATGATCCGTGCACTGCGAAAAAAATGTTTCATCCAAGGAATGCGGAACAGAGGCATGAAGCCATTCCTATATTTTTCAGGAAACCTGAAAGAAAAGATCGATTTGTCGGTTTCGGACGAAAACCGCCACAACGGAAGTACTGCATCTGTTTTAATACTTTCCTTCCATATTAGAACACACACTAAAATCTGATTCTTTGTTCCTAGCAGTTAAACATAATAGTGTTTGTTTGGAATAAGTACTATATGTAATTACTGCTTGTTTTTACGATGGGTGGATCGATTCTCAACAGTTATTGCTCTCTCCCGAATCGCAAGCTCCCCATATATATATTTATATATTCTCCTAAAGAAAGCTACCCATAATTTTATATTCTCCTAAAGAAAGCACCATTGTCAACTGTTGTTTGCATGACATGTATATTCAAATGGTCGGCATCCTGTCACCTATACGGTCGATAACCCAGTCAATAGCATAAATAATAAAGCCAATGGCCGCAATATTTGGAATCAAAGACATTTGGTGTCGACGGGAAAAACCTCAGTAGAACCAAAACATAGACTTGCTTTCCGTGCCGCAGCGGTGTTGCCAACGTTTCGTCCCTGGAACTTATTTCCAGACGGTGCGGTGTTGGCATAATGCTGACAATCGCAATACGTGGGACTGTCCGTCCTGGTGAATTGTCGGCTTGTCCTTGTCGAAATCGACTTGCCTATTGGCGATATTCCGCTTAAAGGGCATGTTGCTTGATCATGGTAACATTGGATCCAGCAACCTTTGAGTCAAAATTGTTACATTTGGCCTTGGAAACAGCTCTGTACACTGCTGCATACTGCATTGTTTCATCAAAAACAACGTCGACCACACTCCATGGATAAAGCATTCAACTTTTCCAGAAATCCGAAAGGAGACAAGTTTTTGTGGGTTTGGCCTAGATTGCCGGGACATCCGTTCACAATCAACGTCGATAGGCCCCAATCATCAAAAACGACGAAGCCAACGAAGCATCCTACTAGTAGTAGCCAATGACTTCCGATTTCAGTCGCCACAGTCACAACAGAGCCAAAAAGATCCTGCTGCCTTGCTGGCGTTGCGGCAAATGAATAATCCAATAAAGTGTCCTGTCACGTTAGTCAGTGATTGTCGTCGTCTTGTTCCCCACCGGCCTTGCGAGTGGCCCTTTTTTCGTATCCACAATTTAGTGTAGGGCTTCCTTGATTCACCTTCATCTTACCGGACCCAACGCTTCTTTCCTGTCCCGAAACGTCGCTCTCCTTCACCTATGATCTATGGTTGCAAGCTGTGCCGACTCCACTAACATTAGTAACTCCAGCGCTTGTTTGCATCATTCCAGTGTGTTGGGAAGGCAAGTATTCCTGTTCCCTTTACCGGGTTTTCACGCTGTTCTTCGGTCCATTCGCAAACCGGCGCGTCCTGGGCATATAGCCATTATGGATGGTTGCCGTAAGATAGTGTACTTTTTTCCCCTTTTACATTGCTCGTTCTGACGATTGTCATTCTCGGACTGCTGCTCGTTGCCTCTTTCGGGGTCGCATTCTTTCGCGTCTTTCGGATCCCTTGGCCCTGCATGCAGCACAGGCTTTTTCACAAGCAAGCAACGCGACAGCGGATCCACAATCGCCAACGGAGTGAACGAACCCAACAAGGAACCTCGTCCAAGTACACATGACATATCGCATGTCGCTATGCCAGCAGCGCTGCCCGCACTGTAGGAGTGTGGACCCGTCTCATTTTGGTTTTGGTTTGGTGCAATCGGGTAGAAAGAAAAGGAAAACCATCATTTGGCGACCATTGTCTGACTATGGCTGCGCACTCATATTCAATTGCTCTCTCCAAAGGAACCAACGAGTAGTCATGAACTATCATTGCGACTCATGGCATGGAATCCAAGAGGAGAATGCGCGTGGCATTTCGGCGGCTTGGGTTGGGTAAGTTCCAGAAAGGACACACTGGTGTGTGTTTTGATTTTTTTTACAAGCCTCTCGTCCTGGAGCCTCTCTGCAAAATAAATATGTGGATATTCTCGGTACAATACCAATAATAATAGGGTATCAATACCAATAATAATAGGGTATCAATACCAATAATAAGAGTGCATGTAAGAGGAGAGCCTTCTTGGTTTACCCAGGCGAGCCGCTTTTTGTAACACCAAAGCCACCTCGAAAAAAAAAACATGAATTTGCCGACTCGTCCGTAGGCAGATGGTTGTCCCATTGGCATGCCGTTGTTCATGGTTTTTATGGCGCATCACAATGCAGTGTATCCCGTTCTTTTTGTTGTTGTTGTTGTTGTTGTTGTTGTTGCCGTAAAACTACAGCGTCGTCATGGATTTGGGAAGAAATCCATTCGCGCTCATCCATCAGGAGAATTTTGGTGGGCGCTTTTGTGTTTTCGCTTATAAATAGCACCCACATCTCGCTTCGATTCTGCCCGTCCAAGCCGTACTATGTCGTGTCGGCAGAGGTTTTTTCCAAGGCAACCCGACGGCTCCAAAATCGAAAAAAATAAAGCCAACAAGGATCCTTTTCGTGCGTACAACACGGCCAGGTTGGTGCAGGACCACTTTCATTCTTCCAAATGCCAGCGGTTCACATACAGGTCGTGGAATGTCATGTTGACCCGTCTGATAATTTGTCGTTTTTCCCATCACCATAATGCACTAGTAAGTAGTCTTTGTCGAAGGATGCAATGTTCGTGGGCGACCACCCAAAGGAAGTGGCATTCCCTTGACTTGACATGTCTTGGTCGCGCCGCCGCAATGGGCGAATCAATGCCATGGTCCTCTTCCTTTTCCACTACTATTTTGGGCCAACCGATATTGTTTTCTGGAGCGAGTTTTTTTCTGGACTTTTTCGTTATCATCATCCCATGTTGTTGGCTCCTGGCCCCTCTGGTTCATAACATGCAAGAGTCTTGTATTCCAACAGAAGGAAAATGGTGTTGTTGATTATATTATGATTGGCGTTGTTGGATGGATATATCAATTGGATTTTTTTTGGAATATCTAAATTATTATTTTAGTATTATTGGAAGAGTCATTCATTACTGTATTGTTTTTGGTGCAAGCTATTGTGCGTCTTGTGTTCGTTCAACGCACATAAACAAGCACTCAGACTGGTCTAGTTTTATTTTGACCGCCCGGGTGAAAGATCCAATGGTCAAAATGTTGGATCTTATGTAAACACTTTGTGCGCAAGAATTCCGATGACCTCAAACGGGACACGAATGTGTGGTTGTTGTTTGGCACACGCAACGAACAAGAAGCAGCCAATTTTGCCAGCAACCACAAGGAACGACTGTGCGGCTATGGCAGCGTAACAAGTCAAATCGGACCACGTCAATTGAAGTAGTTTTTAATTGTCTTTCTAGTAGCCAGTAGGGCTAGATGCGGTAGCTATCTAGCTACCTTTAGCATTGTGTGTGAAAGTCTACATATGACCATTTTGACATGGCAGCTACAACTAGACTGCCGGCCTGGTCGTCCAGTCAGTTCCAAAGTAAGTGCAACTGAATGTGTACTATAGCTAATAGGTTGACGGAATATCGATTGTCAGGCACCCGGCCGTCACCGTCACCAGCACCGACGCCGCAGGCATCGATCATTTTTTTCCATGTTTGCTGGGTAGTGATTTCTTTTCCAAAATGACGGATAGTACATATGCTCCAAAGTAGACTGGGGTGTACATTCTTAGAGGACAGGAACAAAACTACTAGTAAATTATATTATCTTGGTCCTCTGCATGGCCACTGCAGCCTGAGTACCTTTACATGCTAGCAGGTATCCCACACCAGTCGACCTCCTACAGTTGAGCTCGGTCAGATTGGAATAATTAATTGTGATTGATCTTGAAATCGATGCTACTACTAGGCACATAGATTTCCTTTCCGGCACCGAGGAGAACGGGGCCGGGAGTGTTGGAGTGAGAGCCGGCTGTCTTTTTGGCACGAGTACCAGCTTATCACAGTCACAACCTAGCTAGCTAGTAGATAGGTTTTATTATAGTACTATTGCTACTAGTAGTAGCTAGATAATAGCTAGAAGTATCTAGACCAAGCAGGTTGGCGCTGCATTCCGTTTAGTAGTAAGTAGTATGACACATCCTTTCTTCCATAGATAGACATCCTAGTAACCGATTGTTTGGGGCCGATACTATAGCTAGCTAGTAGCTAGTACGCAAATGAACACAGCCACAGAAAAAAAATGGTGGCTAGGCAAGGTAGAGTCACATTCTTGCAGTCCGGGCAGGGGGTAGCATAGCTAGGTCCCCTCGGCCCTTTTTTTGGATGGCAGGTGCTGCACACTCAGCATCAAAAGCTTGCAATGTTCAGGGTGCAGGAATGGGGCATGATGGATATGTATTCGTTGCCGTGGCTGCATCTACCCTTTAGCAAAGGCTTTTGCCGTTGGTAGGCCAAGTATAGAATATGCGGTACCTCCATGGTTCCGACCCCCGAAGAAGAAACATCGACATTCTCCAAAATAGACTCGGGAATACAATACTGATAGATGTCTTGAACGTTTAGCAGATTGTTTTGAGAATGTCGGAAGCCGCCCCGCTTTTTTCGCCCACTTCGTCTCGATGTTTAATTGCTCGATGGATCCACAATGAGGGTACTCGTATTTTTGAATGCGAATATTAGATAGAGCCCCCCTTCATCACCTCCTACACTGCTATCGTCCTTGAGTAGGTGCCGAAAGAGATTGGATTTTGTCTCGAATAAAAGAAAAGGAGATAATATCTAGCAGAGGCAGCAGATTTAGAGTATACGGATCATACAACCAAATATAATGAGGCAGGGTGGCAAGCTTTTTCCAAAACGAAAAAGAGTTCCGTTCGTAAGGATGGTTCGTCGTGCCGAACGGGGATCCGAGGTATATACTTTGTTTTGGACATCCATCCGCCGAAAAAACAAAAAAAGATGGGGATGTTAATTTGTGTTGTGGTGCAAGTATTAATGGAGAAAAATTTCCACTTCGCTCAAAACAAAGTGTTGACGGACGTTCCTTCCTTCGCTTTCTCGGCGTGAGTGCCTGTCATCATTGTATGGATGCGTCTAACGCGTGAACCGACCAAGCGATGATATCAAGACGATGGAGGCATGATGTAATCATGATAGGTGTAAAGTACGCACGTGCCGCTCATAACAAGAATTTGGGTATTAACATTACTTTTATGTTTAGGTTGTTGCGATGACCAATATGTTGTATTGAATTGTAGCTTCCTTCTCGTGTTCTTCTTATACAGCGAAAGATTTACTCTCCTTTCGCGACCGATACAATCAAAGGTCCCACATTGTCGCCCGTCGCTTCGTTGTGTCCTACGTGCGTGCCATCGCACAGAGGAAAGGTGCCACTCAACCAGCATCGACAATACACTTTTTTGCCCTTGGCAATCTCATCCATGGTGGCCACCTTGGGCGAATCCAACTCTACTTTTAAATTGATCTTGCCTTCGCCATCCATCGGTGTATATTCCTTGGCCATTTTTAGACTGGTTGCATGCTGAGGAAGAAGGGTAGGAGCAAAGGCTCCAACGCTTTGGCACATCAAGGCTGTCGCGAGAATGTATTTCATTTTGACTTTTTATATTGTTTGTTGGGTATATGGATGGACGGACTCGAGATTTATACTGTATGGTTGTATCGCTGCAAGTTTCACAGCAAAAGGAACTTTTGTAGAGAATAGTTTGTTATGAAACTACTAGAAATTGTAGAGTATTCGTCCTGTCTCGTTGATGTGTGTTGATGATGGCATTGATGTTGTCGTCTATCCATAGATCAAAGCCACGATACATTGTACTACGTACTTTCAGCTTCAGGTAACTAAATCAAAAAACATACCGATCTTTCAATTTTTACTGACTCTTTTTGGCATCACTCAGCAATTGACGTCAGTCAACTCATTGATTCGGCAGGATCTTTCTCGAAGGATGGGCATCTGTCCCCTAAACCCAACCCTAACAAGTAATGTTGCTCAGCCAATCAAAACGCAGCCATCCAACATGGGATAGATTTCGATCTTGGGCAACACTCCCAACGAACGCATCCTGGTGCACTGCAAATGCTTTCTTTTCTTCATGCTGTCTGGATCAAGAATTAAGGATGCTGGCTGGCAGAGTCAAGTGGACTAGCCGCTTTGCATGGCCACAGCTAGCTGTGTCAGCAGTGCAGCATGGAATGACAGATCTTCCCTCTGTTAGCTAGCAGCAGGCACACTTCCTCATCCGGTTCTTCGTTGCTCGAGTGTCTTGGATGACCCTTGGTCTTGACGACATTGTGGAAATTCACTTCACTTCACTGGACTGAATTGAGTGGGTGACTGATTTCTGGAAGGGGTCGGCAGGTGAGTTTTCGAAGTGCAGTTCCACTTGGTGATTCCCAAAAATGCAACAGCTGCAGCGGCTGCAAAAGTGGCAAGTCAATCAAATTTTGCCATGCAACTGACAGCTGATGAGCATCAGCTGACTCTTTGCACACATCATGTGTCACAAACTCAACCGACGCACAGCGTTGATTGGGTGGACTCTGGAAGACAACCAGTTGTGAGCCCATGTTGCATTTGAGGTCCATGCAGCGCACCTGCTTCAATTCGTGACAAAATGATTTCAGGCTTCATCAAGTGCAAGCAATGATGTCAGTTGACCACCAGAAGGCCTGCAATGATGAGTGTGGATTCAAGCTGGACACATGCAGACTCCAAAAGCAGTGCAGAGTCACAAAAGTCACCCAAAAGTCGTGATGATGCCATGTGTGACTTCAGTCACGGCGCGCATTCCATTGACAGATTTGACAAAAAGCAAAGAGATCATTTGAATTGCTGAATCTGAACCATGAACTTTGGCACCGTGCAAAGTTGCATCAATTTGCATTCATGTGGTTGCCCATGCACAGAGACATGCACAAAAGAACAAAATTTGACACTTGCTTCCTGTGAGCAGTTGTCGTGCAGGATCGCACACGTGTTCCAAAATCTTGTGGACGCCTTGCTTCGTTTCAACAAAAACACAACTCAAGCAACTGTCCACACACAACAGCTCAGTGTTGTCAGTCAACCACATGAAGGACTTAGGTGCGAATCAATTTTGCTGTTGTTCCAACAGCTGATGTGTTGTGGCCACACTCTTCGAACACATCATGTGCAATGATTTTGTTGTGTCAAGGAGCTTGTGTGCCAAAATGTACCTTAAAGAGCGCACACAGCCTCCTCGGTTTACAGTTACAGTGCGCGCCGGTCCACCAAAATGACCGCTTTCGATGATCGGTCATCCCTCGCTTGAAAAGCTATCCAAGGTATTGTAACAGCTATCGAGTCCCAAAAAACAGTGAACAATCTTTCTTTTCTTCGATCCAATGCTTCATTTTTCTTCGAGAGACCGAAAGAGCTTCAGCAACTGGCAGCAACAACAGCAACTGCAACCCACGGATAGCTATAGCTATAGTAGCTAGTAGCGAGTACCACTACCATATTAGCCACAACACTTATTATCGGAAATAACCATCCCCATTGTATTCAAGTTCCGAGGCTACTGGCAAGACAAGTACAGTAGCGATACCGACAACAAAACCCAGAAGAGGGTTTCTACAGTAGGCCCTACAGAAGTAGAACTGAGTAACTGAACACATCGTACCATACAATTTCGTACTGTTACGGCCTCACTCAACGAAAGGAGAAGAAGCACGGCCAAGCATCGGTACTGTAGCAGTCGGAGAAGTCGCCGCCTCAAGTTTACTACAGCATGACGGATAAGGAAGAAGACCACGAGACGAGGGAGGCGGAGAAGGGACAGGCTTCACTGTCTATGGTCAAACATAGACGAGTGAGTCTAACTCCTCCTCCATTCGTCGCCAGGAAAGATGCTTCTCTATCTGGATCTAGCTTTCGCTATCACTTTGGATCTCCTACCAAGAGTTCTTTGATGGATGACACGGATTCCGAGGAAGAAGAAGGGGGGAGACTCCTAGAACGAAATCAATGGCCACCTTTTTGTGCTGCTGCTACCACTAGCAGCAGCAGCACTGGTAGCACTGCATTCAGTAGTATTTCTGGTGGTAGTGCCTTTGACTGGGCGGTTCCTACGACGCTAGTGTATCAAGAGACGGTCTTTAAAGACACACCAACTACAGCAGCCACTGCGAGAGGCAGTTTTGCTCCCAAATTTGCCGAGGCGAGAGCTCAACTCGATTACAGTGATGCTCATTACAAAAATCTAGCCTTGCCACGACAAAAATTCCAAGATGTTCTACTCAGTCGAATTGTGGATCACGTCCAACCGGCAGCTTCCACCACAAGTCCCTTTCTCATTTTTACAGCCGGAGCGGCAGGAGCCGGAAAATCCTACGTATTGACGCACTTGTATCAACGCAACTTATTTCCCCTTTTGGGCGACAACCAATTGGTCAAGATTGATCCGGCCATGATTCAACAAGAACTTCCCGAAATGGCAGGATATCATGAACATTGGCGACAACACGCTACTAGTAGCGGCAACAGCGGCAGGAGTACAGGAAGTAGTAGTGTCTCAACGGCTGCTCTGCAAGTTCAAGGAGAAGCCAGTCAAATGGCGGATGTCCTTTTTGAACACTCTTTGCTCAACCAATTAAGCATGTTGGTGGATGGATATTTTTGTGCACACGCGGGGAGCATCACCCTCAATTGGTACCAAGAATTGTTTGCCCGCATTCGACGGGATTATCCTCAGTATCGCATTGTCATATTGTACGTATCAGCTTCGGAATCGGTTCTATTACAGCGAGCCCAAATTCGTGCCCAAAAAATGGGAAAGGCTTTTACCAACGAGGACGAAATCCGAGCCGAAATGGAACAAGTAGCGTCGACGGTGGAGGCTTTGCAATCATGGACCGACACTACGGTGGAAATTACCAACAACGACAAGGAGCCGCTCCAATTGAAACCATTGTTTTCGAAGCACGACGACAACAATGACAACGTCGATGTGGACAATTGGGAGTGGTTCGCTCAGCTGTGGACGGACGAAAATAAGGATCAAACGAAGGAGGATCAAGAAGCTCCACCACCACCACCTTCGCCACTTCTCTCGACTGGGAGTGCAAGCAACATGATTTGCAATATGCAAGGTGCCTTTGACGATACTAAGCAACACTCCTCAGCACGTTCGATTTGGTTGCAAGCCTATCCGAATATGTGTCCCCGATGTGCCGTCGCATGTGATGGGCAATGTGGCATGTGCATCCACAGCAAACATGTCTGTGCTTGTGAGATTTGTAAAGTCGTGGCGTTGAAGTAATTAATATCAGTGCTGTGCCAAGCGGCAAGTGATTGATTCTCCTTCACCATCAACAACAACAGCGGCAATACCAGTTGTAGCAATCTTCGAAACAAGGGCTGATTCAATTACGATCTCGTTCAGGCCGTGATTTTTGGGTGTTCCCCCGCCCAACGGTAACTTTGCCCAAGGTTTACCCAAACTATGTTCAACTGCACACCCAACTGGATTGCCTGCAAAGCACAGTGACGCTAGCTAGGAGAAGGTTTCGCTTTCCTCTGCGAAGCAATCCTAAAGGCCCATGCAGTGAGTCCCGACAGGAGGATGGGCCATTCCGACATGTACATCCCGTTCGGGTGGTTTGGACGAGACGACAAAAGGAAGGACGACGGCCACCCACGGCAACCACGCCATCCGGTGGGCTACTGCGGTGCTGCCGGCATTATTGTGGCACTGCTTGCAGACCCTCCTGTAATGTTCAAAATCTCTTGTCATGGCACCTCGGGCAAGATCCGGCTGGATTAATTTCAAGCCGCGGTCGAATGTGGATTCCGCGACATGGAAAAAGGAAAAAAGTAGTAGCACCGGATCTAGAAGTCATCCACTTGCTTGGCATGATGATGGCGAACTTTGTTCCACTTGCACACTTGGGAAAACGCCACTGTTGTTGGATCCATGAATTCATATTATATACTGAAGCACGAAAGGATAAACGGAAGTGTTGTGGACAAACAAATTCTTGCGTAGCATTGGAAAAAAGATATAGTGCCGAAGGGGAGGAATTGCAATTAATTTCAATCGTGGACATTATATAATATTTCTATATTCCTCTTGCTTCTGCTGTTCCTTCATTTAGGAACCCATGGACTTTTTTTCTTTCTTGGATTATTTGTTTTAGGGAACAGCGAGCCGAGGATCCTCACAACGTGCTTCCTACGCCAATCCGTATGCCGGCTCCGAGTAGACTACAAGGTAGCGGATAGCAGCTAGGTCTACCTGCAGTGTTACAATGGCTGGTTGGTACGTGGTGAGCTGCTAGACTTGACTTTATTATACTAACAGACTGTGTGCTGCTACAATCGTAGCCACCTCTTCAATTGTACAGTAGCTGGAAGCTTGGTAGCTAGACTAGACTACTTAGACAAGACTAGACAAAGCCATACTTGAGTGGGGCTAGTAGCTAGACAATTAACTGGCCAGCGGCAATGACGTTTGAGACGTACTAGTACTAGCTTAAAGAGTATATTATTATTTTAGGTCAGAGATAGGTCGGTAATTATTGTTGCAAGTGTTCTCTCGCAATATTCATTTTTGTAGTCGGACCGAGAGAGCTGGACGAAGCCGCTTCTTTTTTTAAGTACGTTACCCCAAGGAAGAAACGCGCACACTTTGTATCATTGATGGTGCGCCCGTGTTCTTCATACTTTTTGTCAGGCGTAACGATTTGGACAAAAGATTCACTGCAACCCCCAAGCAACCTTCTAATCACTTTCACTCTCGCTGTCAGACGACTCGTCATCTTTTATGGCCGACTTTTTGCGCTTGGAGGATGAGCTAGAAAGTGATGGTGATGGCGGCGATATTTCTTTGGGTGTCGGGGCCTGAAAGAGCTTGACATTGGTGACCATGTCGCAAAAGTATTGGCTCATTTCTCGAAAAATATCATTGGCATTGACCATGACCATGGTATCATTTTTCCACTGTCGAGTGATACAGGGTTGGACAAATTCGGAAGAGACTACCGCAAAGGATTTGGTCTCAGAAACATGTGGTCTCCACAATACCGCAATGACGTTGGGGGAAAGATGATTGTAAAAAAACAAGGCAAAGGAACCAAAGTTATTTCTTAGCGATTCCACCAAATGGTCAATCGGTCTCCAATCTTGTAGGATCTGGTGCTCCGAACCCGTATCGAGCATATTTCGATAATGCTTCAAACGCAAGGCCTTGGGGCCTAGGAATCGATCCCGCATACTCCGAGTGTAGGAAGTATCAGGACTCGGTTCGGAATCATGCGCAATTCCCGTAGATGATGAATGTTCGTCCACCACGAAATCCGAATCCACCCGCAGCAAGGCACTGTACGCACGAAAAGAGGTTTCCGTTTCTTGAAATGCCGACAACCACGCGGCAGTAGCAGCAGTAGTAGAGTCAAAGGATGTAAGTTTTGACAAGAGAAAGGCCCGGGATTTTTTGGCCAGAGCTTTCATTCGAAACAGGCCAACAGCCTCGGGCAGCGCAGCCGTGAAACTAGGATCCCACATCATAGAATGGTTTCGGTCAGAACCAGTTTTAGCGCTGGGATTGCCATTGCTGTTTTCTTGGGC
>Ga0163148_10002703_pt1 | contig 20704 bp, 44 predicted proteins | sample OliLakLV19MP7P2_FD_148606 | JGI IMG/M metagenome (GOLD analysis project Ga0163148, IMG submission 148606) | Freshwater microbial mat bacterial communities from Lake Vanda, McMurdo Dry Valleys, Antarctica- Oligotrophic Lake LV.19.MP7.P2 | ecosystem: Environmental > Aquatic > Freshwater > Lake >...
ACCTTAAACTTTTCTGAACGAAAGTTCAAAGTCAAACCCCGATTGCGCAATCAAGCCGTTGAGCTTTTCAAAATACTTCACCGATCGTTCCCTGTCCGCGCTCGCCAGTGTTACAGCAGCACCGTGCCCGGCGTGTACTTCTCGTGCCTCACCATCTCAGGCCCAGGATCAGGCGCACACATGGGCACGAACTCAGCGTCAAACTCGCGCGCGTCTGCGTGTTGCATATCGCTCCGCGCTTCCTCGTCCAACTTCTGCGGATCAACCTCCATCGACACACACAACTCTTCGCGCGTGATGAATCCCTTGCCGCGAATGTCGCGCGCCTCTGCACGCTTCAGCTCAGCGACCGGACGCGGCCCCTGCATATCGCCGCGCCGCACTTCACACAGGTATTCCCCGAACAATCGCGCTGCCGCAACCGTCTCGCGCGCAGTTAACTTCATCGCCGCGGCAATGCGCAGGCATTCAAACCGCATGCTGATTAGCTCGCTCACTGCCGTTCCTCGCAGGTATCGAACAGCTTGTCTAGCTGCGTGCTGATGCGATCCAACTCCGCACTTGCCTCCACTGCTAGCACATGCATGTCCGCCCAACCCCTTCGGGGTAGCGTCATCGCCAACTTCGCCGCCCATAACCCACCCCCGCTGCTCATCCACCCACTGCGAAGCATTCGGCACATCAGCCCACGCCTTGCGGCCATTGGCTAACATTGCGTCAAAGGCTGCGGCGGCGTCCCACAGCTTGCGAGAATTCACTAGCATTGCGTCAACGGCAACTGGGTCGCAGGCAGACGCGGGCGCATTCGGCGGCATGTCTGCTTCATATGCGATCACTTGCGGGACACCCCAATAGCACTCACAAATCCCGCAGTCTGCACATAGCGCAAGATCGTCGTCGTCCGATGTGATCTTGCACTTCACGTGCACACCGCAGCCGATGCCATCAGCCAACGCCATGCCACTGGTATCAGCAAAGCCAGCACCGCGCCGACCACCGCGCACACGGCACCGAACGTGATCAGGTTCGGCAGTACGTCGTCGTCCATCACGCGCACCCAGCCCACGCCTTACGCTCAGGCGACGCATGCCACTTTGCCAGAAGATCGCGCACTGATTCTTCGAAGCAGAACTCAGAACCATCGCACATCCGCTCAATCAGAGCGTTCATCGCCACCTTGAGCTCCGAGTCGTTCAGCGCTGACTTTGACTCAGAATCGTCAACAGGCGACACATAAGCATTTGTCATGCCAGCCCACTCGTCCCGCTTCCGCATCATTGCGTCAGCAATGCCGTAGGCGTCCAAGGCAACCGCGTCGTGCTCATCACCTTTGCTCTTCAGCCATGCCACGCGCCCTTCGCATTGCGCCGCATTGCGCTTGCGCAAACACTCAGGCAGCACGGCCAGCGCGAAGCTGTCGCACAAAGCAATCCTATCAGCGCGACGGAGCAACATCTGCTGCTCACACGGCAGGTATTCGTAGTTTGGGACTGGCTCGTCCATATCCATTACTTCCGAAACACCCCAATCGCATTCAGCAACGCCACGACCGACTCCACATAGCCGATCACTACCGACATAGCGCCCGAGTGGTGATTGTTGCGCACCCACTCAAGCAGTTCGTTTAACTTCTCGTTGCCGGGAATGCCCCTGCGGTCGCGCTCAATCTCGATCACCTTAAGCGCAATACCCAACACCGCGCCCAGGTCAACCGACTCCGCAACGTCGCGCGCCCAACTGACCACACTCAGCGCGATTGCGCCAAGCTTCCACCGTTCAATTATGTTCATCTGCATACCCTGTGTGCGCCTGCTCAATGGTCCGCAGCTGCGCGTTGCATCTCTCCACCGCTGCGTCAATTTCGGTTTGGCTCGCATCTTCGTGAGAGCCCGCCCAATCCGCCAACTCTTGCAGATGCGGTTGCATCGCTTTGTGCATTGAATTGTCTTTGTCGAGTCCCGCCAACAGCCATGCGACTAGATCGCGAAGCTCCTTGCCGTTAACTACCGCAGCCTCGCTCATCACTTTACCGCCTTGCCCGCCCGAATGAGCCGGCTGTTGCAGGCTGATACTGCGCCAACAAGTTGCTCTGCGCAATCCTGGTAGTCGTCGTTAGTGCGCGCATCTAGGCACGGTTGCGGCATCGGCTCAGGCACAAACAAATCAGCGGGCGGGTTCGGGCACAATGCGGCCAGCGGCGGCGCCGGTGGCGGAGTCAGCAGCCCGCGCAGCATCCCGCAGCCTGGAAGCCATAGAGTCAGGCACAACGCCAGCAGCCCAGGCGCTGGCAGTTTCATCAGTTGCATAAACCTCTTTCCGCTCCTGTTCTGCGCGCGCGTTTGCCTTGTCACGACCGGCCCGTTCATCGGCCAGCCTGCGTACAAGCGAATCACGCTCGCCAATCAAATCGCGCTCGGAACTCAGCGCGCGCGAATACTCCGACCAGCCCCAAACCCACACACCGCCGCCGCCGAGCGCTATCCCCGCAATGAATAGCAGCACCAAGCCGAGCGCGCGATCCATCAGCGATCCGACACTGTCGCGCGTGATGCCGCAAGTGTCGGCGCCATCGGGTAGGGTTGGTGGCACGGCGCGGCAGTTGGCCACAGCATCGCAACAAGGCGCGATGCGGGGAACGGTGCGACGCTAACTTGGTTGTTTTGGTTGCCGCCCAAGATGTGCAACCTGCCGGGCGATACGCCTTCGAGAAATCCGACGTGCCCAGAAGCCGTGCCTCTGTCGCTCGACAGTACGATAATCGCGCCGGCCCGAGCGTCGCACCGTGCAAAGTGTTTGCCTGCCTCTGACCCACGGGCGCGTGCAGTTCTTGCCGAGCGGGTGCCGTTCGATTCAAGCGCGGCGCAAACGAACGCAGCACACCACGGCGTCTCATCGTCGTTCACGTCAAGCGGCACTTTGCCGAGCGACCAGTACTCAAGCACGCGCGCTGCATGCCGCGGCCCGATAATTTCCCTGATACCGATTTCTCGCCGCGCCCAGCGCAGCCATTCGGGGACCAACATCGCATGCCTCCCGTGTCAAATCTCAGTCGACGAGTCGCCGAACCGATTGGCTCGCTGGCTTAGTTTCGTGACAGTCTCGACGAACAGCGCCCAGCCAGGCGCCCCGGACACATCAAACTCCTTACTGACGCAGCGGCCCGAGTTCCAATTCTCCGCGCATAACAGCGCGGACATTGAAGGCAGCGATATGTCGAGCGATATGTCCCAGATGCCAAGCTTGAACCCAATGGCAACATCACCGCGAGACGTCGGAACAACTGCCGGCACGGGCAGGCTGTCGGGGTAGTGCGCGCTGAACAATTGCGCGAACGCCTGCAACCCCGGCCCGTCTAGCGCTGAGCATTTGCCGTCAAGCCAGCCATCCTTAAGCGCTGCGAGTTCCGCAATCGCAGCATCAATGTTCATTCGTCCCGCGCTCGCCGCGAAGGTTGGCGCGTTCCTTTAGGATCGCGTGGTACTCCGTTTCGGTTACCTCAAGCGCCCTGACTCGGGATTGCAGGGATGCGAGTTCCAGATTGAACCCGGAGACTAACGCGTCCATCTGCGAGCGAATCGCCGCGAGTTCTGCCGCGTGTGCTTGTCGCATGTAGGGTGATATGATTTTCAGATTTACGGCCCATGTGGCAATGATTCCGGCCATTGCGCCAAGCGCGAATATGCCGCCTGTCGGGCCAGTAAGCCAGCCGATTATCTCAGCGTCGCCCACGGCTCAGCGCCAGGGGTTCGTCGTGGACGTGGATCCGCAAGTGTAGGGTGATCTACTCGCCACGGGCTCCAGTAGATACCACGTCTGCGCTGCGCCGATGCCTCTTTTTACCAAAGCCTGATCCGTGCCGATTACCACATCAAGGCGCTTGGGCAGTACGGCATTAACCCGAAAATAGGTTCGAACAAGCGGCGTCCTGTAGTCCAGCGGCCACGCCACGCCGTCAGGGCATGCGCTCGGAGACCATAGCGTCGCAAGCTCGGCTGCAAGCCCGCCGTCGCCAATCCGCAAAGACTGCGACTCAAGCCGAACCCACCAGGTCTGAAACCTAAACAGCTCAATGCGCACCACGCGATCGGGCGTGATGTACACACCGCTCACGCTAGATGGCAACTGCGAGCCAGCAAACGCTGCCAGGCTGAAAGCAAGCGCGAAGAACAGCGCGATTAAGGTGATCGACCGTTTCATTCTGTTCTCTCAAGGTTGCCCACTGTTTACAACGCTAACACTTGCAATGCGCACTATGCAACTGCGCGGTAATTTTGCCTCGCTGTAGCCTACAATTCTTGACAATTGATTGATTGATAGCGTGACTAATCACGCGTATATTCAACACATCGGCAGCAACCCAGCGGCCACCAGGGAGAGCAACGAGATGTATTACGAGATCAGCATCAGCCCCGCGCATGGCGGTTTTGGGGAATTCCAGGCCAACCCAAGCGAAGGCACGGGGTGGTTCAGTTCGGAAGAACTTTTGGCCGAGATAGCCAACCAGATCGATGTAGAGCTATTTGAGTTACCGCTCGCGGTTTTACCCGAAGGGCTTGAGGATATTACAGGGCGCATACAAAACGAACCAAGCCGCGTCTTTGGGTTCATCGGGGCAAACGGCCCCACCTACTTTGGCATCACCAAAAAATGACCCCAGCTACTGAGCCCTACGGGGCTCAGTGTCGGGGGCCATCTGGCCCAAGTTAGGAGATAGAAATGTTCACAATCACCCACACAGTTGGGCGCCCGGAAGGGCATGACACGTACGAAGCGGCCGTTGCCGCAGCGCGTCGCGAGTACGGCGACTGCGCTGTGATCGGCCACGACGGTGACCTGGAGGACGGGGGCGACCGCACGCTGTGCTGGTCGAACGACGACGACGCAGAAAACGACGACGGCGCCAATGCGGTGGCAGTTATTCGTCGGGGCTGAAGCACCCACACCACAACGCCCGGCAAAGCTCGGGTTGTTGCGACAGTTTTGGCCGTTGCCGAATCCGGTTACGGTAACGATTTTTTGAGGGGCTTTGTATGAAAACCTCGTGGCAAGAGCTGTTAGTGCAAGCAATGTCCGACCAGGGCGACGGCGGCACCGAAGGCGCGCCGTTCACCCTGTGGACCGCGAAAGCGGTGTATTTCCCCGTCCAGTACGACGGGGCGGAGTGGGTTGGGAGCGCGTCGCGTCACCCTGACGGCGTGCCGACGCAGCACCAAGGCGGCGGATAATTCTTACACTTATTTACTTGCGCGCGTGACTAGTAGCGCGTATATTCAATTCATCGGCAGCAACCCAGCGGCCACCCAGGAGATCAACATGAGCAACCGAATCCAAGCAGGAACCTTTGCAGAAGCCTGTTTCAACAACAACACCGTTGCGGAGCTTCAGGCCGCATCAGCCGCCGGCCCTGACGCTGCCGACATGGAGGCATGGAACATCACCGCGCAAGAGTGGCGCGATGCGATCGCCCAAGCCCTAGCGGCAAAGCTTGAAGGCTAAGAGGGCTCCGCCGGCAGCATCGAGCCGGCGTAGAGCATCGACCAAGCGGGAGGCTCCAAGCCTCCCGCGCCATCATCCACCAGGAGTACGCCATGCCCAAGTTCCCGTTCCCGTTCCACGTCTACGCCACAGCCTTCCACGGCGGCCGGCTCATCAGCCGCCATCGGAACCGCGCAGCCGCGCTCGCGGCAGCACGGCGCAGCGTGTTTGATTCATGCACGTGCGGTTGCGCCGGCGTCATCAACACCGCAGAAGGAGAAGCACCCGGCAAAGCCGGTGGGACAAACCCGTACCAAATCGGGGCTGTCTAGTCACACTTATTTACTTGCGCGCGTGACTAATCACGCGTACTATTCACCCATCGGCAGCGACCCGCTGCTACCAGGAGAGCAAAAATGAACGCCATCAAAAAGACCCTGCAAGCGCTGACCCTGGACCAAGTGTCAGAAATAGCCTCGCTCGCAAGCCTTGACGCAAGCGACGAAGCGTCTGATGTGCTCAATTGCGCGCTTCAAGTCCTGGAGGATCGGATGTGCGAATCCGATTTCGTGCGCTTTTGCGACAAGTTGTCGGCATGAGCGCCTTCGCCGCCTTCGCAGTCATCAAAGTCCCAGGCGGATTGGCCGCAACCACCCGCGCGGCTGACCACTAACGGCGCCTGTAGCTCAACAGGACAGAGCAGCGGAATTCTACTCCGCTGGCTGGGGGTTCGAATCCCTCCAGGCGCGCCAACCAACTACCAGGAGAAACAAAGTGATCGTAAACCTAACGCAACACCAGCCAACGCCAGAGCAGGTAGCGGCCGGCGTGTCACCGGCTAGCGCAGAAGTTTCTGCGCTGCTCAATTTTACCGATATCCCCGGCGAAGGAGATATTAGCGAGCGAGCCAGAGCATTAGCCAAGCTCGCCAACCGGTCGCGCACCACGTGCGGCCAAATGAGCGCCATGATTGGCGGCGCGCCGTACCTTATGGCAAGCCTTGAGCGCGAGCTGCGACGGTTGGCAATAACGCCGCTTTACTCGTTCACGGCGCGAGAGTCCGTGGAGGTTGTGCAGCCTGACGGCAGCGTCAGGAAAACCGCCATCTTTCGGCACGTTGGGTTTGTCGAGGCAGCGCAATGAAACACAAGAAGGCCGCAAGACCAAAGAAAGCTACGTTGCACGATTTTAACTTCGAGCTTTCCACCGAAAGTAGATCGCTCATCCAGTGTGTCACGATCACAGCCGAGACTTTGCGTGGCGCGCTGAGTCAACTGCCTCTTACCTATGCTGTTCTGCACAGCAAAGTGCGGTCCAGCCGCTTCGGCGATGGGCTGTTTCACCCGCTTGTCACCGCGAGCCGGATCGAAGCCGGCGTGCTTCAGCGCGAAGCCGCGGACAACGGAGGTGCGCCATGAGCCTCGCACTGGAGATAGCGAAAGCAATCGAAGCGCGCGTTGAGGCGACGCCCGAAGGTGGTGCACCATGATCGCGAGCAGCAAACCCGAAGCAATCCGCCAAGCGCGCGCGCGGGCAAAAGTCAAGGCTGAGGGCGGCGCGCAGGTCAGCGTTTACCTCAGCGCCCAGGCTGCACGACACTTGCAGAAAGCCTTGACGGTTTACCCAACCAAGGCCGCGGCCATCTCAGCGGCGCTGCGAAAAATGGCGTCATCAGCGGCGCTGCGAAAAATGGCGTCACGAATCCCCGCCAATCCCGAGCCACTTTGAGGCAATCCGCGCGGCAGCACGCCGCGCGCTTTCGCACTCACCCGAAATCCACTCGTGCGGCAGTGCCCAGCTCTGCCGCCACGCCGATTCACTCACCTTAATCGCCTCAGCGCGACGCCGCCCGCTCGCCTGCTCAACGCCCGTGGTCAGGCAAGACTTGCAGTCAGCGCGCAAACGCAGCCCGTCGGCGCGCGGCACCCACACCGCGCCAGTCCCGTCGCACACCGCGCATTTGCCGTGCGACGCTAGTTCGAAGTCGATCAGGTCGAGCAGCAATTTCCACTTTGGCCCGAGCTTCGGCCAAGCAGCCGCCCGCGCACCCTCGTGTCGCTGCGTCGCAACCCGCACATCTGCGCGCGTTGCGGTACGGTACTCTAGTTTCAAATCCTCCGTCAGCCTCGACTCGCCTGCAAAGAATAGCGCGCGCTGCCGTTTGCAGTGCTCGCGCAATGCGATGTCGCGAATCATTCCGCGCCGAGTCGGCGCCGATAGCGACGCCATCTCGGGCGCCGACCGCATCACCAGCAACTCAGCGCCCAGCGGCTGCTCACCACGCGCCTTGCCGATCGCTGCGGCCACATCCTGCGCGGTGAGAGTCGGCGCACCACCACCGCGCGTTACGCCAAGGCGCAACGACTGCGGGTTCAGCCAGCAAATCAACTCTTCGAAGTTGCTCATGCGTCCATCATCACCCTTATTTTCAAATCAAGAGCCAGCCTCATCTCAACATTTGCGCCGCGGCTTTTCCCCCATCCGCGAAGCAGCACAATTTGATCGCACGCCATCATAGCCGCAATGTTGAGCCGCATGCACACCGCCCAATCGGTCTCAGCGCCGCAAACGTCCACCGGGTTAACTGCGTCCCAGCCCTTTGCGCGCAAAGCCTTAGCCGCAGCATTGAATGCCGAACGGTTAAGGTCGGGCAGTCCAGTCATCGGGCCGCTGATATAGATTTTGTTGTTGGTGCGCCTTATTTCCTCAAGCTGACCAGCCGGCACGTCCGACGCCAAACCGCTTTACGTATGCCGCGCCTCTAGCCGCCTGAATCGTCGCCAGACGCGATTTCATGCTCTCCCGCTATCTGCGTACACTACGCGCAATCAGATTGCGCCGCCGCTTGGTTTGGCTGCTTTCCCGTAGCCTCGCTCTGCCGCTCTGGTTCAATGCTGCGCACTCTACCTGCTCCAAACTGCTCGCGCACCGTCGCCAGCATGTCGCTGTGCGTTGCGCCTGCCGGCCTAATTGCAATGCAGGCACCTTTGTCGAGCTGCACGCGCCAAACCCTATAGCTGCGAATCATGCACCGGCAAGTCCGTCGCGCGCGCCGCCAACACCAGCGCGATGCAGTCGTCCATCGTGCAAACAACGTGGATTTTACCGCGCCATACCGCGAACAACTCGCGCTGCTGCCTTGTCAATTTGCCCGCCGGTGTCTTTACTTCGACCATCAAATTTAACCCGTTGACGCCTACGACGAGATCAGGGAATCCCCTTCCTAGCGCGGATGTGTCAAACACGCTGCAACCCATTCCGTAAAACCAGCCGTGCACGTCCGCGTGATTTTTGTCCCGCTTGTGGGCCAGATTCGTTCTCACCGCGCCCTCGGCTGAAACCCGCGTGACCGTTGCGGGCCAGAGTCAGGGTCTGGCATATCCGCAGACGGCAGCCTGTCAATCGGCCGAAACTGGCCAATCCGAAGATCCGCCCTGGCCGGGACGGTCCCTGTCGCGCCGTCGCGCTGCTTGCGTATAATGATTTCGACACACCCCTTGTCTGCGCTTTGCGGGTTGTACTGCTCGTCGCGGTATAGCATCACGATAACGTCAGCGTCCTGTTCGATCGCCCCAGAGTCTCGTAAGTCCGACATAAGTGGCCGCTTGTCCGCGCGCTCCTCGCATTTGCGGTTGAGCTGCGACAAAAGGACAACAGTAGCGCCCAGCGCCTTTGCTAGCGCCTTCAGTCCGCGTGTAATCTCGCCGACCGCTATATCGTTTCGCTCAGCTCGCGGTGGTGTCATTAGCTGCAAGTAGTCGACGACAATCACGCGCACCGGCGACTTTGCGTGCGCCTGGTAGGCTTTGGCTGCGAGTCGGTCAATTGTCAGAGTGCTGGATTCGTCGAAACGAATTGGCAATTCGGCGATTTGCGCAATAGCCGACGTCATCTGCGGCCACTCCTCATCCTCGATATTTGCCGGTGTGCGGAGCGAGTCCGAGCTGATGCGGGACACCGACGAAACCAGCCGCGCCATCAGTTGCGCCGAAGTCATCTCTATCGTAAATATTAGCACCGAGTGACCATTACCCGCAGCGGCGCGCGCCGTGTGCAGTGCAATCGCCGTTTTGCCCATAGAGGGCCTGGCGGCGATTAGCACAAGGTTTCCCGGCTGCCACCCGCCCGTCATAACGTCAAGGTTGCTAAGGCCGGTCGGGACGCCAGTCAGCTCGCCAGTGTGGGCGAGTCTTGCCTCAAGGCTCGCGTACCACTCTTTCAGCACATCGCCCACCGCCTGGGTGCTGTGCTGCGCTGGCCTTGCCGCTGCCGTCAGCAGCACCGCTGCCTGCGCGCTCGGCTCAGCGCCATCGATGCACGCAATTTCCCGGCCAGCGGCCTGCACGCGCCGCACTTCAGCATGGCTGGCGACAATCTCGGCGTATGCCACGATATTTGCCACGCCCGGCGTTGCGTTCGCGATTTCGAGCACGTAGGCCACACCGCCCACTGCGTCGATTCGCCCAAGGCTTTCGAGCGAGTCACCCAGGGTCACGGCATCGCAAGGCTTGTTTGCCCTGCACATCCCCGCAATGGCGCCGAATAGCTCCGCGTGCTGCGGGATGAAGAAATCCTCTGCCGCCAGCCGATCGGCAATGCGCCAGTATGCAGCAGGCCGAAGCATCAGACCGCCAAGTACGGCCTGCTCAGCGTCGCGGGAGTGTGGCGCGCTCATGATTGCCTCGACAGCGCGTCATCTAGCGTCTTCTCGATTACGTCCGGCCGAGTCAGGTACTCAAAATCCGGGCGCCAGTTGTCGTGCCCGTTGCCGTAGGGGCCGCGGCCAGATTTGAACGCGTCAGCCGCGCACTCGCCCCAATACTGGCCCCAGAACTCGCGGGTTATCTCGGGCTGCTGAAACAACCGCTCGCAAATTTGCCGAATGACTTTGATTGACCGCCGAACCTGTGCCCGCCGCTTGTCGGAGTCCGGGAGAGTCACCGCCGACAGCACGCCGCCGCCCTGCACCGACATTGCCGCGTTGAATGTCTCCACGGCATCGCGAGTCACCGCAGCGAGTCGAATCGCTGATTGTTTTGGCGTCGCTTCGATTTCTGGTTTTGCGGTTGAGTCATCGGCTTGTCTGATGACAACGCCGCTAGGCGTAAGCTCTTTAGCTTCTTCTGTATCTGTATCTGTATCTGTATCTGGCGTTCGGTTGCGTTCGGCATGCGTACGAATGCGTTCGTTTGCGTTCGCATCGCGTTCGGTTGCGTTCGGTTGCGTACGAATGCGTTCGGGTTGCGCCTTTTTGCCCTCTCTCCACGCCTTCGCACGCGCTGCGCCGCCATCCTCGCGTGCAACTTGGCGCTTTTCCCAACCCAGCAACAAATCGTCATCAAGCACGCGCCCTTGCATCGCGAGCACAATTGCATCAACGCATTCGATGTCAATGTCAAGCGCACTAGCCACGTCCTCGGCATTGAACGCCACAGCTCGGCCGCGCGAGCTGGATGCGGACGCGCTGACCAGCAAATGCAGGTACACGCCCATCACGTCGCCAATTCGCTGCTTGCTCGCACGTGAGATTGTCCGCCACTTCGGGTCCGTTGGCATGTCGTGCCAAAGTCGCAACCACTGATTACTCACAGCAAAGTTTCGCTTCTTTGCTCATACAAACCCCCACGGCGATGCACTCAGCGCAATGGTGAGAGAGCCGGACGAATCGCCGAAGCGTTCTTGGCTCATTGCGTGAGTGCATCGCGGTATGGGTTTCATGTCGTCCATTGTTCGGCCTCTCACAGCCAGCAAATTCGAATGTACCGCAAACGATTAGGTTGAGGCAACAGCGGCGCGCGGCATATTGTGCTGAAGCGCGGTGCGCCGCCGATCATCACACTTTTAGGTAAATTCGCAGCATAGTTTCTAGTGCATTCACTTTGCGTGTAAGCGCCGCTATTTCCACCTCATCGGCGGTGATCTGCTTAAATGCTGATGATAGATGGCCCTGTACACGCTCTATCGCAGCCTCTCCATTTACGTCACGGTTGTCGAAGAAAATAAGTATTCGAGCCGCCCACCATTTTGGGTCTGCGATAACCGTCGCGGGCGGCATCTCTTTTGATAACCACTTTGCAAACCTTTCTCTACTTTTGGCGTCCATTTTTTCTCCTTGGTTTGTAAAAGTGCTTTAGTCAGGCAGCGACGCTACCAACCCATCAGATTGATGTGTGATGGGCGAAGCAGTCGCTCATCGGGAGCCCTGCGCCACGCTCAAACGCGCGTGCCATTTCTTCTCGCCGGATGGCGGCTTAGAATCAAATCCAATCGGCGCAGGTCTTTGGTCATCGTGGTCATCGTGGTCATGCCCATCGCGAAGGCTGCTTCGACAGTTGGCGCAGTCAACACGACAGCCCCGCCGCATCCCGCCTGCGACGCTCAAGCAGCGCAGCCAGAGCAGCGCCAGCGCTCGCGTACCTGCATCGCGCGATAACCGAACTGTCTCTGCTGCCCTGCATGGGTTCCCACTGCCACTTGCCGTCGCTGTTCAAACAGAGATCGCGATGACGAACCGCCCAGCGCGTAGAGCCGTTATTCTGCCGGACAAGTTCAATTTGCACGCCGTAACCCGCATCGTATGCGAGCACCGGCAGGTCTATGGTTTCTTCGTTCATGGCACCACCTGATAGGCAACAATATCGCCGTCGTTGCCAAGGTGGACCCACATCAACCACGGGGCAGGGTGCTGAAATACCTTGCCGGAACGCAGACGGACAATCACACCGCCATCGACCGGGCATTCTCCGCCAGCCCAGTCAACCCATTGGCCAGCAATCGCACTCATGGCTGATCCACGCAATAGGCGACCACATCACCAGGGGTGCCCGCGTGAATCCACCGCAAGCGGTCGGCATGGTCGAAAAAAGCCTGGCTCGTTTCCAAACGGTGCGCCAATCCAAGCAACGATCTCTCGTCAACCCGAAATTTGACGAGCACCCTCGTCTCAGGACCGACCGGGCACTCCCCGCCCTCCCATTTAATCCATTCGCCGCTGTTCGGCTCGCCGTCAGTATCTTCGTTCATTTCTCAGCGCTCCCAGCGCATGCCGGTCAAGTAGTAGAAATAAATCCGCCGTCTCGCCAGCGCTCATCGCGACTTGACCTCAATCAACATTGCCTTGTAGTCATCCCGCAGCCGCGCCAGCATTGCGCCCGTGTGCTGCTGCTGTTCGCGCCGATTGCACGCCATCTGGTACGACAGCTCGTTGCCAGACAAATGCGAATACGGGCGCACAGACTCAAACGTAGCAAAGCTCATGGGTGCGGGTCCACGTCGCTAGGCGCCGATTTCGCGATGCGCGTGAAAAACGCGCAGAGCAGGACGGTTGCGAGGATAAAAATGCATGCCAGTGTTTCAGCCATTTTGTTCACTCCTTTTGGTTGCCGACCTCGGCTCAGCGCAAAGCGCATCAAGACTGCGCAGGCCAAGCGCAGCCAGCACCCGCTTAGCGGCGTCAAGGCTCATGGCCCGTGTGCCGCGCTCCCAGGCGGTGATTGTCTGCTCGGAAACGCCGACCTTCACGCCGAGTTCACGGGCCGTGAGTTTCGCGCGCCGCCTAAATTCTCTGATTCGATTTTTCATGCAGCTAGGCTAGCACTTCTGATCGTAGCGATGTAAGTGCGCGCTTGCAATTAGGTGTTGCGCTCGCGCGCTTCGCTGTGTAGTGTCGAGAGCTGAAAAGGAGTGCGGCAAAATGGGAAGAGAAGTAAGACGGGTTCCGCCGGACTGGCAGCACCCAACCGGGACTGACGGCGACTACAAGCCGCTGCAGCCGTGGGCTGAGTACAACCGCGATATCGACGAATGGAAGGACGATTGCGCAGAGTGGTGCGGCCCTCCAACTATCGACAACTACATGCCCGACTGGCCCAAAGCGGAGGCAACGCATTTCATGGTGTACGAGTGCATCACCGACGGGACGCCGGCCAGCCCCGCATTTGCGACGCCAGAGGAGCTGGCGCGGTGGCTTGCCGACAATAGCGTAGGCGCCAGCTACAGGTACTGCCTGCGCTGGATCAAGCAGGAGACCGAAAATGGAACGACCAACGATTGACGCGGCGCTTGTCGTCGCAACTGCAACCGCCGGAGGTTGGACGGAGGAAGAGGCTGGCGATATCGCGCTGGTTTGCTTTACCGGCCACGAAGACGGCTACGAGTTGGCTAAGGCGCTGGACTCTGAGTGTGGATGGTTTCCGAGTGCGGACGACGTGCGAAGGCTGGCTAAATTTGGGTGTGACCTGCGCGACGCGCTCAGCAAGGCCCGATTAGATCAGCAAAATTTAGACCTATTTGAGCAGCAGCGAAGTTAAGGAAGAGTCGTGAACAAACTGCGCAACTATAGCAGCCTGCTAACGGCAGACGTGAACGACAAGGGGGTTCTTGATGTCGACGTTGTGAAAGGCTGCACAATGGGTATGGCAGCAAGACCGGCTCACGGTTGCTACGACGCTTGCTATGCCGCGACCATTGCAAAGTTCAGGGGCATTGATTTTGCGCAAGCAGTTGTGCGCACCGTACAGACACGTGCACAGGCGCTGCAAATTGAAAGGCGTGTCAAGAATGCACCTGAAGGATTTTTCCGCGTTGGGACAATGGGCGACCCATGCCACGCATGGAAAGAAACCGTCGAAACCATTGAATGGCTAGCTCCTTTCGCAGTGCCTGTAATTGTTACCAAGCATTGGATACGCGCTAGTGATGACCAATTTTTGAGGCTGATCGCTTGCGGCGCAATCTTAAACACGTCTGTTTCTGCGTTGGATAAAAAAAACGAACTGAAACACCGCGAGCGAGAGATGAATAGGTACGCCGGCCTTGGCGGGCATAGTGTCGCCCGGATTGTCTCTTGCGAATTTAACGCCGACCACCATGACGGCGACCGTATGGCAGCAATACAGAGCCGACTGTTTGCGCTTCCTCACGTTATAGATAATCCGCTTAGGGTTGCAAGAAACCATCCGCTTGTGGTTTCAGGTCTTATAAAGCTAACGGTTCAAAAGGACCTAGATTCAAGCAGAACTATATCAATATCAAATCCAGACGCTTATATCGGGCACTGCTCGGGATGCCCTGACAAGTGCGGGCTGTCGTCGACGCCTGCAAATCATCCAGTCCCAATTCAACCACAGTCTCTACTGTTTAAGGATTAATTATGAGTCGCAGCAAAGAAATGTGCTTTCATGGCGATATGCAAACCGGGCCGCTGTTTGTCACAAAATACGAGTGGGAAGTGCTTCCACAAATAATTGGCTCAGGTTACGAAAAGGCGATCGCAAGGATTGCGATTGAGGACGGCATTGCAATGCGCGCAGCGCGAAAAAACATGCAGATTCACTCCGCAGTGATTCTCAAGATAGATGATGAGTTCGCGGGATTCATGACGTTCCAAAAAAACCACGAGATTGGCGAGTTCTGCCTTTTGCAGTCGGTGATAGAACCAAAGCTTACGTCACCCGCACTGTACCGCGAGCTTGTAGAACACGTCCTAGCTGAGAACGCTGAAAAATACCCGGCAGTAATAACAACCGACCCTAAGAGCAAATTTGAGACACCGAAGCTATTCCAGAGCCTTGGTTTTCAAACGTATCTGAAAATGTCAGGCTTTCATTACATGGTTTTAGGCAATATCGCCGACGTCAGGATGAAGTTGCTGGCCCACATCACGATGACAAATGTCTGGATCACAACCAAAGGGGATTGGCTTAGCCTAAAAAAAGAATGGAAACAGCGCATTGACGCAGCAGGCGAGGCGCGCGGCATTGCAAATGCAGGCTACGCAACGCGTGACGGCTGCTGGCAAGGGACCAACGGTTACTCGAATGTCGTGAATATGAAGCGAACTCTTGATGAAAATGGCGAGGTAGTCGAGTCGACGAAGAGTCACAACGGCAACGCGTCAGTGCTTGACCCGATCGCGTGCGAGGTAATCGCTCGGTTTTTCATGCCCGCATCGGGCGGACGCATGTACAACCCATTTGGCGGTGGCGTCCAGATGGGCTTTGTCGCGGGCGCATCTGGATACGGATATTTAGCGAGCGAGATACGGAAAAACCAAACTGACGCAAACAACGCCATTTGCGCAGACTTTCCAGGAGTTTCGTGGGTTCAATCCGACAGCTCCACATACGAACCAGAGGGCGAGTTTGACATGGTCTTCACTTGCCCACCGTATTACAAGGTCGAAAAGTACCTTGACTACGACGGAAAGCCGCCCGCAGGAGAGATAAATTCATGCCCGACTTACGAAGAGTTCAAAAGCCTTTTGTTTTCCGGCTATAAGATTGCGATTAGCCATTTGAAGCAAAATAGATTTTTTGTGATCATGACTGGCGACAGTCGTGATAAAAGCGGCGCGTATTATTGCAGCGAAGCTGAGACAGAGCTGTTCTTGCGTGACCAAGGCTTAAGCGTGTACAACCGCATCGTATACGTTGAAGGCGAGTTCACAAGGCTTGCGCATGCGAAGCGAACGCTAAATACACGCAAATTCCCTAAGCGCGAACAAAAAATAATTGTCGCCTACAAGGGCAATCTTGACACCATTAAAAATGAGTTCAAAGGACTAGGGCGGCTATGACTATGCTAATTCAAACCACAAAGGCATCGCTACTCGAAGCGCTGCAATGCGTGATATCGCCAATCCCGACGCGCGGGACCATGCCGGTCTTGTCGAACGTCCTGATTGAATGCAAGGATGGCTTAGCCACGTTTACCGCGACGGACCTTGAAATCCAGCTTGCAGCCGCCGCTGTAGTCGAGGGCACATACGGCGCCATCACGATTCCGGCCAAAAAACTGCACGGCCTAGTAAAAGGACTGCCGGACGGCGCGGCAATCAAGATCAAGATCACCGAAGGCAAGGCGCTTTTGGCGTCAGGCCGCAGCAAGTACACGCTCGGCACCCTGCCGGCAGCCGATTTCCCTGACAGCAAGCAGGAAGTTTTCGACTACTCAACGACCGTCGATTGCCTGCACTTGTCGGCGATGATCAGCCGAACGTCGCACGCGCAAGCGGTGCAGGACGTGAGGCATTACCTAAACGGCACTCTGCTGGAGCTGCGCGCAGACGGGCTGCGGCTCGTCGCTACCGATGGCCACCGGATGGCGGTAGCTGGCGCTGACGGCGCTGTGATTGCGTCGGTTATTGTGCCGGGCAAGGCGATGCAGCAGCTTGCCAGAATGCTCAAAGTCGCCGGCGATTGCACGGTTGCGTTTAACACCACCAGCGCGCGATTCACCGCGAACGGCACGACGCTAACGGCGTGCCTGATTGCCGGGAGCTACCCAAAATACGCCCAGGTGATACCGCCGCACCTCAGCGTCGCAACCTGCGATCGCGCCGAGCTGATCGACGCAATCCAGCGCGCGAAAATACTGGCGCACGACAAGTACCGCGGCCTAATCGTCGCAACGTCAGGCAGTGGCATTCACATCACTGCGAGCAACACCGACCAAGACTACGCGTCTGAAGAGATCACCGCGACGGTGCTGCAAGGCGTGTCGGCTGGGTTCAACGCCGACTATTTGCTAGAGGCGCTGTCCGCGCTGTCGGGCGAATCCGTGTCGCTGTCGTTTGGGCCGGAGAAGCCCATGACACTCTCGGATGACGACTGCACGCAACTCGTTATGGCGCTTAGGCTGTAATAGTTCTTGCATTCGCACGCTTCGCAGAGTAGTGTTGCTAACCACCAGATGGCAGGCCACCGTGAAGACGATTGACGAACTAAACGCTGAGCTTGTGCAGGTTAGCGAGCGCATCGAGCACATCCACAGCCGCCTGCAGTACGCCGACCACGGCGCGTACTCGCAGGACGAGGCGCGCATGCGGGCGCTGAATGAGCGATCAAAAGAGATCGTAAAGGAGATTGCAAGGGCAATCATCAACGACTTGGTGAAGCTATCTCGGGAGGATACGCAGTAATGGAAACATGGCGAAGATTCTGCGGGCGCTTAAGGAGCTTTTGGAGTTGGGCGCACCAAGACGTACAAGCGAAGGAATGCGCAAGCGCCTTCAAGGTAGCAGCAAAGAATTGCCAGGCGCGACTGAAGCACGCTTGGAAGTCACACCGCACGCCAGCAACCCGCATCACCCGCGTAACCCAAGGAGACAGCAATGATTAGCAAAATCCTCAATCTGTTCAGCGCGCCAAAGCCGGCGCAAACCCCGACACTGCACCCGTTTGCGCAGCTACCGCGCGCGCATTTCACAAACGCGGTATCGCGCGCAATCCGCGCCAACGGGCTGGACGTGGCGCACGCCAAGCTTGCGAGCACCGCATCCGCAGACCTTTGGGCGCTTCATGTGGCCCGAGACCCAGGATTCGAGAGCGCAAGGGTAGTCGAGCAAATTGCCGTCGACTACGTTGCGAACCTCGCGCGGTTTCAGGCGCACGACGAGCGCGTCACCCCAATGCCCTCGAAGTGGGCCGCTCTTTTGCGGTGGTTTGGCAAGCGCGAGGTGTCGCCATGAGCGGCGTAGTGGCAAGCCGCCAGTACTTCGCGGGGCTGGCGATGGCCGAGTTACTGAGCGCGGGATTTTTGCGACTGCTCCACTGCGAGCACGACAGCATTGCTGAGCTGGCGCGCTCAGACCCAGACTGGCGCCTCAAAATCGCTTTTGAAGCGTATCAAATGGCGGACGCGATGATTGACATGCAACACGCGCGCGTAAGAGCAACTCAGGACGAAAACCCATGAACGAACTAACCACCACCCAACGCGCGCACCTTGCGCTCGGTGCGGCAGACCACGAGGCAGCGCTCGTCGCGCTGTCAGCGAAGCACAAGGCCATCACCGCGATCACGAACCAAGACGGCTTTCGCGACTGCCATTCCGCAAGGATGGAGTGCAAGGGAGCCCGCGTGGAAATAGAGAAGCGGGCCAAGTTGGCGCGCGAGGATGCAAACGCATTCTCGAAGGCCGTCATTGCCGAAGCCGGGCGGTTAGTCGGACTGATCCAGCCTGAAGAAGACCGGCTTGGCACGTTGCAGTGCGAATGGTTAGAAAAACTTGAGCGCGAAAAAGAGGCAAAGGCGCAAGCCGAGCGCTTGCGCGTTCAAGACTTGCGCGACCGGCTGCGCGGTATCAGTTTGCTTCCGCTTGGATTGGTGGGCAAGTCTTCTGGCGATATTGCCGATGCGGCACAAAAGCTGAGCGACATAGCAATCGGCGAAGACTTTGCAGAATTTGAGCTTCAGGCAGTCGACGCAAAGAGCGGCGCGCTAATTACCCTGCGTGAAATGTGGTCCAGCGCTTTGGCGCGCGAAGTACAGGCCGAGCAGGACCGCGCCGCGGCCGAAGTTGAAGCGCAAAGGCTGGTAGCCGAGCGCGCGGATCTGGATCGCCAACGCGCCGAGCAGGCAATCCGCGACCGCGCCGAGCGCGAGCAGCTTGCGAAGGATCGCGCGCAACTTCAGGCCGAGCAGGCAAAGGCGCGCGCCGAGCAGGCCGAAGCTGTGGCGAAGGAAGCAACCGAACGAGCGGCCCGCGACGCGCAACAACGCCGAGCAGATGCGGAGCGGACCGCAAAACGAGACGCGGAAGAAGCCGCAGAAAAGGCTCGGTTTGCAGAAGAATGGCGCTTAAAAGACCAGCTAGCAGCACTGCAGGCTGAAGTGGCCCGCATTGAGCTTGAATCCATCTCAGCACAGCGCGCGGCACTGATTCGCCAGCAGGCCGACGCGAACCGCGCAGCAATCGCGCGCGAGATCGATACCGCGACGCTGATCGACGCTGCGACCGAAGCGCACGTGCTGCTTGTCACGTTAAACCCCGATCACATCGCAACCCGCAAGCTGGGCGCGGCGCTGGAGCGTGAAAGGGCTGACAAGGATTGGACCCAGAGCGGAAGGGCATAGCAGCCCGGCAACAACAGGCAACCGCGCCAGCCTGAGCAATGGCGCGGAACCAAAGACGGGGCCATTTCGGCGCCGCGGAGAATATCATGGCTAGTAAAGACGCAGGAACGATCGAAGTTCTGAAGGTGGATCACGGCACGACAGGCTTCTGTGTGCTTGGTCTGACACCGCTCATCCTCAACCGGATGAGCGAAAAAGTGATGCACGAACTCATGTGCCCCAGGGGGAAGAAAACGGCGGCTGACAAAGCCAGCTCGCTGAAGCACGACCCGATGGCAGAGTTTCGCTCATCGCCGTACATCGACCCGGATAGCGACGGCCCGACGCTGATTCAGCACCTTTCGTCGGCTTTCAAGGGCGCGCTGAAGTCGGCTGCTCTCGATCTGCCGGGCGCCAACAAGTCGCAAATTGGCCGCCTGACTTGGGTCAATGGCGAGCGCATCAGTATCTACGGCATCCCGAAAATATTTTGCGCGGTTACGCGCAGTGCCGATATGAACCGCACACCGGACGTGCGGACACGGGCGATCGTGCCGAAGTGGGCGTGCCGGGTTGACGTTTCGTACGTCCGGCCAATGTTGCGCGATCAGGTTGTGGCGAATTTGATGGCGTCCGCAGGCATCACGCAGGGCGTCGGCGACTGGCGCACCGGCAAAGGGTCAGCAACCTACGGCCAGTTTGAACTGGTTACAGAAGATGATCCTCGATTTCAGCACCTGATCCGGTTTGGCGGGCGCGCACCGCAGCAGGCGGCGATGAATGCACCCGAAGCATACGACCAGGAGACGGGCGAACTGCTTCAGTGGTTCGGCGTGGAGTCCGCGCGCCGCGGCTTCAAGGCGGCCGCATAATGGATGCCGCGACTATCAGGAAGCGACTGGCCCGCATTTCGGGTTTGAACGGTGGGCGACTCACCCCGGATGCGATTGTGGATGACGCGAAAAGCCACGATAGCCCGTTGCATGAGCACTTCGAGTGGGACGACTCGGTAGCAGCCGGGAAGTTCCGCATCGATCAAGCTCGCGGGTTGATCCGCTGGGTGTCGCAAAAAATCACGACTGAGGGGAAAACGATCTGCGTGCCCTTTTACATTCGCGACCCAACCGCGAGTGGATCGGAACAGGGTTACATCGAAACCGCAAGGCTGCGCACAAGTGAAGACGTGGCGCGCGCTGCCTTGCGGGCCGAGATGATTTCGGCTAACGCGCTTTGCGATCGGGCGATCGCACTGGCTGAGTTCTTCGGGCTCGGTTCAGAGGTCGAGCATATCAAAGAGCGCATCAGCGCGATTCAGGCGCGATTGGCTGCTTAGCAAGGCTGGCATGGCACGGCCGGGCAAGGATTGGCACGGAGGGGCTGGCGGGGCGTGGACT
>Ga0163148_10002709_pt1 | contig 20677 bp, 9 predicted proteins | sample OliLakLV19MP7P2_FD_148606 | JGI IMG/M metagenome (GOLD analysis project Ga0163148, IMG submission 148606) | Freshwater microbial mat bacterial communities from Lake Vanda, McMurdo Dry Valleys, Antarctica- Oligotrophic Lake LV.19.MP7.P2 | ecosystem: Environmental > Aquatic > Freshwater > Lake >...
GCTCGCATTTTCTTTGGTGCCTTTTACACCAAAATTAAGTACGCCACCAGCACCTTTCACCAGGTATTTATTTGACAGTTCGTTATATGGACTACTCTTTAATCCGGGATACCACACAAAGTCTACTTGCGGATGTTGTTCCAGCCATTCTGCCAACACCTGTGTATTTGCAACATGGCGTTCCATCCTTAATGATAAAGTTTCTAAGCCCTGTAACAATAAAAAGGAATTAAACGGACTTTGGCTGCTGCCGAAATCTCTTAATCCCTCAACTCTTGCACGGATGATGAACGCAATATTGGGCATACCCAAGGGATTGTTTACGCCAAAAATTTCGGCAAACTTTAACCCGTGATACCCTTCGCTTGGCTCAGAAAACTGGGGAAATTTACCATTTCCCCAATCGTAATTACCGCCATCTACAATTACACCACCAATGCTGGTACCCACCAATGCTGGTACCATGGCCACCAATCCATTTGGTAGCACTTTCTACTACAATATTTGCACCATGTTCCAATGGGCGAAAAAGGTATCCACCAGCGCCAAATGTATTGTCAACTATTAGCGGTAAATCATATTCTTTAGCCAGGTCAGCAAACTTTTTAAAGTCAGGTATATTCAGGCGTGGGTTACCGATGGTTTCTAAATATATAGCCTTGGTATTTTTATCAATCAGCGGTACAAAACTCTCTACATCATCACCATTGCCAAACCGTACATCAACCCCAAGGCGTTTAAATGCAACTTTAAACTGGTTGTAAGTACCTCCGTATAAAAAGGAAGTACTGATGAAATTATCACCTGCCTGTAAAATATTATTGAGCGCAATAAACTGTGCTGCCTGTCCGGATGCGGTGGCCAAAGCTGCTACACCACCCTCCAATGCTGCAATGCGTTTTTCAAACACATCCGAAGTTGGATTCATGATACGGGTATAGATGTTGCCGAATTCTTTTAAACCAAAAAGATTTGCCGCATGTGCAGCATTGTTGAAACCAAAAGAAGTTGTTTGGTAAAGGGGCACTGCCCTGCTGTTAGTTGTAGGGTCTATGCTTTGCCCTGCATGTAACTGTAACGTTTCAAAATGTAAATTGCTCATAAAACTGTTTTTTTTGTTTTTAATGTTTAATGAATATGATTGGAGGAAACGAACAAGAATAATAAATGATAACCTAAAGCATAATGATACAAAAACAACAATATGCTTCATTATCGGTTTCTGAACTATTTATAACAGTACATTTTATATTTTGTTACTCTACAAATTTAATAGACTTATGTTCATTTCACCAAAAACATTTTTTAAAAAACCAATCGTCTTTTGCACCAGTTGTTCCCTGTTAACATTCCACATTTTATTCAATTAAAGGCACAAAAAAAGCCCATCTGATAAATCAGATGGGCTTTGAATATTATTGGAAAAATATTTTGAAGCTTTTAATCTGACTTATCGCTCCCGAAATTAATCGAGATGGAATTGGCACCTTTCCCTTTTGATTCTTAACAGCGTAAAAGAGCAGGTTGTCAAGGCTTCATCGGGCCATTACCCTCTGCCTTTCTTGATAAGTGTCCCGATTATTATCAGGTTTTAAAGAACTGTTGCAAAGATATAAGCCCATTTTCTACATTTCCAAATATAATTTACAGGAAAACTCATCCTGTCTGAAACACCTACCCAATCACCATTTTAAAAGAATAAATATTTATTTGGCATATTTATTACAATTAGCCCAATCTAATTTCTATATTGCTAATTCAAAAACATCTACAATCTGCAAATGAAAAATATTCACGAAATTTTACAACATCATTTTGGTTACAAAGCATTTCGCCTAAACCAGCAGGAAGTAATAGAGAATGTGCTGGCAAAAAAAGATTCGATTGTATTAATGCCAACCGGTGGTGGTAAATCTTTGTGTTACCAGGTGCCTGCTTTAGCCCTTGATGGATTAACGGTTGTAGTTTCTCCGCTTATTGCATTAATGAAAGACCAGGTAGATGCGTTAAGATTAAGTGGCGTAGGTGCTGCATTTTTAAACTCAACCCAAAGCAGTTTTGAACAGGCAACCATCACACAACAAATAAGAGACAATGAGCTAAAATTATTGTATGTAGCTCCCGAACGACTGATTGGGCCCAACGGCATGTTTTCCTTTTTAAAACAAATAAATGTATCATTGTTCGCCATAGATGAAGCGCATTGCATCAGCCATTGGGGGCATGATTTTAGACCGGAATATGTGGAACTCGGTCAACTGAAAAAAGAGTTCCCGTTGGTGCCCTTAATTGCTTTAACTGCCACTGCCGATAAACTTACCAAAAAAGATATTATTGACAAGCTTGCACTGGTTAGTTTTTCGGTATTTGAAAACTCTTTTAACCGGCCTAACATCAGCTATTTTATACAGCCTAAAAAAAATCATTTTGAGGCATTGATTCAATATATAAAGCAGCATAAAGAGGACAGCGGAATCATCTATTGTCTTAGCAGGGCAAGCACAGAATCGCTTGCTGAAAAACTGCAGCAGCAGGGCTTTGATGCAGCGGCCTATCATTATCATGCCGGTTTGGAAAGAAATCTGAGAGAGAAGCGACAGGAAAATTTTTTGAGAGACGACCTTAAAATAATAGTAGCTACCATTGCTTTTGGTATGGGCATCAACAAAAGTAATGTGCGATATGTGGTACATGCAGATTTGCCAAAAAATATTGAAGGTTACTACCAGGAAACAGGCAGGGCAGGCAGAGATGGGTTACCCAGTGAGGCAATTTTATTTTACAGCAATGCCGATGTTTTTAAATTAAAAAGCTTTGCCAAAATAGATGGCAACCTGGCTCAAAGCAATATTATGCTAAAGAAGCTGGACCAAATGGCAGCATTGTGCGAAACAGCCATGTGCAGGCGTAAATATTTACTCAATTATTTTGATGAAGCCGCACCTGATTACTGTGGCAATTGCGACACCTGCCTTAGCGAAAAAGAAAAAACCGATCATACAATTGAAGCACAAAAATTACTCAGCGCCGTAAGCCGCCTCAATCAACGTTTTGGACTAAATTATGTGATTGATTTTTTGAGGGGAAGCAGCACTTGCAAACCCGAACATCAGCCTTTAAAAACATACAGTATTGGCAAGGACATTTCCAAAGAACGCTGGAAAGCAATGGCCAAAGAGTTGCTACAATTGCAATACCTGCAACAAAGCGATGGCGAGTACCCTGTACTACAATTGAACGAAAAAAGTATGCAGATTTTAAAAGGCGAATTAACGGTGATGTTGACAAAATCCGCATCAACAAGTATCCAGCCTGCCCAGCAGCAATATGCAATACAAGAAGACGTACACGAGGATTTGCTGAGAATTTTAAAAGCCACCAGGTACCAACTGGCCAATGAAGAAAATGTGCCTGCCTTTCAAATATTTTCTGATGCCACATTGGTGGAGCTGTCAACCTATCTGCCACTCACCAATACAGACCTTGCAAAAATTTCAGGCTTTGGGGATATTAAATTGGCCAAATACGGCAACTCGTTTTTAGATGCTATTCTTGATTATTGTGTGGCCAATGAACTAGCTACAAAAATTAATTCAAAAATACCTAAGCGGCAAAGAAAAGCTGCGGCAGACGAAAAAACAACTGATACTAAAATGGCCAGTCTGCAATTATTTAAACAAGGCAAACCTGTAGCTGAAATTGCTGCCATCAGAAATTTCTCTGCTGGCACTATTGAAGGACATTTGGCTCATTTTGTGTTTACCGGGCAAGTGGATATAAATGAAATAGTACCCAAAGAAAAAATGCAAACCATTATAAATGCAGTGGAAAAAAATGGCAACCTTATTGAAACGGGTCCGGTTAAACAATTGCTGGGTGAAACATATTCCTATGGAGAAATAAAGGCCGTAATCAGCTTCATGCGCCGGATGAAAGAAGGATAGGGATTTTATTGTTTTATTCAGTATTCCATTTACACTGATGACGACTTACGTGGCTTACACCGATACAATAAAAGGGAAATTAAATAGCACTGTTTTAATCATACACTAAATTTCAAAATTCAAGGCCAGTTTTTGAATATTATTGTTCCGCCGTAGTTAAATTTGCTGAAATCACTATTGCTTTAACTAGTACTTTTATGCGTTCCCTTTTTGAGGAAATATTTCCCCAACCCTTCACTTGATATCTTTTCTGTTCAATTAAAATGAAATAAACCTTTTAAAAAGTAAACAGTTTCTAATTTTTTATAAAACTCATTTATTAATAAATCCTTGTAGCTAAAACAATGTACATCTAATAAACCAACCTGTACTGTTGCCTCCATTTTTCTTTTGTTCCAAAATACAATAAACGGTACAAAATTTGGAAACTGCTTACATAACAGGAGTGTAAAGGCGCATCTGTTAATCCATTCTTTCATTGCTATAAATTTACTTGTATGAAAAAAATATTGATTGTAGACGATGATACAGACTTATGTCTTCTTTTAAATTTATATTTAACCAGAAAGGGGTTTAAGGTATCAGAAGCACATAGCAGCGAAGAAGCTTTAAGTTTAATTCAATACAATCATCCCGACCTTGTGGTGTGTGACATAAGATTACAGGATATGGACGGTATTAGTTTAATGAGAATTGTAAAGGATAATTCACCGGAAATTCCATTTGTTTTTATCACAGCTTACGACGACATAAAAACATCGTCTGATGCCATGAGTTCGGGGGCAGTTGGTTACATTACAAAGCCCTTGTTTCCCGAAGCAGTGACGGAAAGCATCCAAAAAATTCTGGATAAAGATATTATCCATGCACCATTTATTAAATTAACCTACGAGGAAGAAACAAGTAATTTACAAGTGTTGGTTTTTGGAGATTCGGAAATTTCCAGAAAGCTTATTTACCAGATAAATCTGGTTGCACCAACTAATAACAGGGTAATTATTCATGGCGAAAAAGGTACCGGAAAAGAAGCCATTGCCAGAGAAATCCATCGAAGAAGCCACAGGGCAGATAAACCTTTTATAGTTTTTAAAACAAGAAATTTTGCCCATAATATTACCGCTGCAGATTTACTGGTACAGGTAAAAAATTATATTGAAACATCACAAACAGGAACCCTTTATATTGATGAAATGGCCGATTTACCAGAAGCTGTTTTATTGATTTTACTAAAGTATCTGCAGGAAAAGACCATGAGGAAAACAGCGAATTCAAAAGACATTCCGCTGGATATAAGATTTATGGCTGCAAGTTGCGAAAATCTCTGGCATGCCAAAAAAAATAGTAAATTACTGGAAGACTTGTACCTCCGTTTAAATGATTTCTCCATTGAGGTGTTACCACTTCGTCAGCGCAAAGAAGATATATTGTTTTTTGCTAATCATTTTTTGGATATCGCCAATATTGCAACCGGCAGGCATATTAAAGGATTTACAGCAGAGGTGGAGATAATTTTAAAGAATCAACCCTGGATAGAGAATTTAAGTGAATTAAAAAATGTGATTTACAAAGCTGTATTACTTACATCAACGCAGTTGATTGAAGTAAGCTCCATACCAAAAGAATTTTACCAGGGAGTTAAAAATGAAGCAGCACCAAATTCCGGACGATCAAGGTCTTTTTTTAATTAACGTTTATCACCTGGCTCAAGCCCCACTTTAGCTGTATCCCTGGCAGGAAATTCCTGTTTGTTACAGTAAACCCGGAGCTCCAAATCAATTGAAATATACTTATGCTTCCTAAAGCTATTGCATCTATAACAAAGACTATACTTCAGCCATTTTTGGCAGACGATTTAGTAAAGAAATATGCAAAGGAAAAACCGCCACTGAGGAGTGAATTGTTTTCGATAGAACAGTTGCAGCTATATGCAAAAACCCTGGCGAACAATCATCCTTTATCAACAGGGCAACCTGCTGAGCAATTGCTGAAACGCCTGGCAGACAATGAAAGTTTATTATTGGAAGTACATAGAATACTTACCGAATCAGTAAAAACCAACCATAGAATAGTACCCGCTGCAGAATGGCTGCTCGATAATTTTTACCTGATAGAAGAACAGATTTATACCGGCAAAAAACATTTACCCAAAGGATATAGTAAAGGCTTGCCACAATTGGCAAAAGGAAAACTGGAAGGCCTGCCAAGGGTTTATGATATTGCCGTTAAAATTATTTCGCACAGCGATGGCAGAGTTGATTTGAAAAGCATAACCGGGTTTATTAAATCATATCAAACTATAACCCCTTTAAAGCTAGGCGAACTTTGGGCCGTACCCATTATGCTCAGGCTGGCCTTAATTGAAAACCTGCGCCGGTTGGCTACACAGATTGCAGCTGATATCTTAAATAAAAACCAGGCCGATTTTTGGGCTGATGAAATGATTAGCACTGCAGAAAAAGATCCTAAAAGCCTTGTGTTGGTGATTGCAGATATGGCAAGATCGAACCCTCCAATGGGAAGTGCCTTTGTTGCAGAACTCAAAAGACGATTACTGGGAAAAGGCACAGCCCTTGCGCTGCCCCTGAGTTGGATAGAACAACAGCTTTCTGAAAACGGATTTACAAGTGATGAACTTGTTCAACTTGAAAATCAAAAGCAGGCCGCCGACCAGGTTTCCATCAGCAACAGCATTACCAGCCTGCGGTTTTTAAATACTACCGACTGGAGAGAATTTGTAGAAGATACCAGTATCGTTGAAAAAATTTTAAGACAGGATATTAACCAGGTATATGAAAAAATGGATTTTCATACAAGGGATATGTACCGGCATTATGTAGAGAAAGTTGCCAAAAACAGTGACTGGTCAGAAGCGGCAGTTGCAAACCTGGTAATTGACCTGGCAAAAGAAAACAACAGTAATTTCCACGGAAATCATATAGGCTATTTTCTTGCAGGAAAAGGAAGGCCACAAATTGAGAAAATTGCCGGGATGAAGTATTCGGTAAGAGATTACCTAAGGAAATTTTTTAATAAAGTTCCTTTCCTTATTTATGCAGGTTCTATTATTTTACTTGCTGTATTGTTTACTGCTTTTTTAATAAACAATGGCATAGCAAAAGAATCAAAACCATGGATGTTTTTTCTACTGGCAATTGCAGGCTGGATAGCAACAAGCCGGTTGGCATCGACTATCATCAACTGGATTGCTACCATTACAGCAAAGCCTTCACTACTATCATCAACTGGATTGCTACCATTACAGCAAAGCCTTCACTATTACCCCGGCTGGATTTTTCAAAAGGTATTCCTGCTGAATTCCGCACACTGGTTACTGTACCAACCATGCTGGCAAAAGTGAGTGATATTGATGGCTTACTAGAATCTATGGAGGTAAGATTTTTGGCAAACAGAGATGTGAATCTTCAGTTTGCTTTACTTACAGATTTTAAAGATGCTGACAGCGAAATACAGGAGGGTGATGAAGTAATATTGCAAATTGCCAGAGATAAAATTGTTGAATTAAACAGGAAATATGGCAGCAACAAAAATGAAACCTTTTTCCTTTTTCACAGGCCAAGAAAATGGAATAACAAGGAAAAAAAATGGATGGGCCATGAGCGTAAGCGAGGCAAGCTTGGTGAATTAAATTTATTGTTAAGAGGAAAGAACAGGGAAAATTTTATGTTGATTGTTGCTGATGAATCAGTATTAACTTCCATCAAATACATCATTACACTCGATACAGATACCAACCTTCCAAGAGATGCAGCCTGGAAGATGGCGGGCACTATGGCACATCCGCTCAACCAGGCCTTTTATTCAGCCGATAAAAAGCGGGTAACAGATGGATACAGCATTTTGCAACCAAGGATATCTAATAGCTTACCACTATCCGAAAGTTCCATTTACGCAAGAATACATGGCAATGAGCCTGGTACCGACCCCTATACAAAAGCCATATCCGATGTTTACCAGGACCTTTTTTGTGAAGGTTCTTTTATAGGAAAAGGGATTTACGATATTGATGCATTTGAACAAGCCCTACATGGCCGTTTTCCTGATAACAGAATTTTGAGTCATGATTTAATGGAAGGCTGCTACTCCAGAAGTGGATTGTTGAGCGATGTACAATTGTATGAAGAATACCCTGCAAGATATAGTGTGGATATGCAACGCCGCCATCGCTGGATAAGGGGCGACTGGCAGATTGCCAGATGGCTTTTCCCGGTTATACCTACACTAAAAAAAAGCTTCAATAAAAGTCCGCTTACACATCTCTCCCGTTGGAAAATTTTTGATAACCTCCGGCGCAGCCTGGTACCACAGGCTTTATTAATACTACTGCTATTTGGCTTCATCTTTTCTGGTTCACCCTTATTTTGGGCAATAATTGTTGTAGCAATTATTTGTGTTCCCTCCGCTATAACATTTATATGGGATACCTTTAGAAAACCAGGTGATATGGTAATTTTGCAACACCTTATTTTTTCAACCCGTTCTGCATTCAACAGTTTCTTTCTTCAATTCCTCGACTTTATTTTGTTGCCGCATGAAGCTTATATTTATACAGACGCTATAGTACGCACCAATTGGCGTTTATGTATTTCCCGAAAAAAATTACTGGAATGGAACCCATCTAACCACGCTATAAAAAATGCACCGAAAACATTGTTTTCTTTTTATGTATCCATGTGGTTTAGTACCCTGCTGGCAATTGGCATTTTTTGCTACTTATTTTATTTTAATTATCCTGCTTTATTAGTTGCATTGCCAATATTGGTTTTATGGCTTGGCGCACCATTAGTAGCATGGAAAATTAGTTTACCTGCAGAAATAAAAAAGCCGGATCTGTCGGCTAACCAGGAAAAATACCTGCATCAATTATCCCGTAAAATATGGTCCTTCTTCGAAGATTTTGTAACTGTTGAAGACAACTGGCTGCCGCCGGATAATTACCAGGTGCACCCATCTCCTAAAATTGCACATCGCACCTCTCCCACCAATATTGGTTTGTCGCTGTTGTCAAATTTATCAGCATACGATTTTGGGTACATTGCTACAGAAAAGCTAATTGAAAGAACTGTTAACAGCGTGAACACTTTAAACCGGATGGAAAAATACAGAGGGCATTTGTATAATTGGTACGATACGGTTTCTTTGCTCCCATTAAATCCCAGGTATATTTCCACGGTGGATAGCGGTAATCTTGCAGGACATTTAATTACTTTAAAACAAGGATTATTATCTATTGCAGCCAATAAGATTTTTTCTCCCAATGCTATCAATGGATTGGCAACTACAGCCGGTTTATTGTATGAAACAAATAAAGAAACAGTTGTGCTGCAACAGCTGGTTGATAGCATATCATCAATAGATCAATCATCCGGCAACTCTTTACAAAACGTAAGAAAGTGTTTAATCAGCCTGCAGGAATTTTACAAAGAAAATATTTTACCGCTTACCGAATCTAAAAAAAGCGACACGGCTGCCTGGGCAAAGAAATTGGAAGAGCAGTTGAATGATTTGATGAATGATCTTACCGCGGCAGTGCCCTGGCTTTTGCTGGATGAACAGCCAAAATTCTTACATTTAACAGAAAAAGTCTCCCCCATCCCTACCCTGCAATCGCTGGCCTTAATAGAACTGGATTTGCTACCATTAATCCGAGCATCATATACAGCAGAAAACAGCATTGTAGAAAATGACTGGCTAAATGATTTTGCCACCGCCATTGTTAAAGCAGGCCGCAGAGCCAAAGAAAAAATCTTAACATTAAACAATCTTGCAGACCAGGTTTTAAAACTGTCTGATATTGAATATGATTTTTTATACGACCGAAGCCAGCACCTGTTATCGATAGGATATAATATTGAAGAAGGCCGGAGGGATAACAGTTATTACGACCAGTTAGCATCGGAAGCAAGGCTTAGTACATTTGTAGCAATTGCGCAAGGCAAACTTCCGCAGGAAAGTTGGTTTGCACTTGGCAGACAATTAACCAATGTAGGCAGTACCCCCATATTATTATCCTGGAGCGGCTCTATGTTTGAGTACCTGATGCCCATGCTGGTAATGCCTAGCTACAACAATACGTTGCTGGATCAAACACATCATGCTATAGTAGAAAAGCAAATAGATTATGGTAAAAAAAGAGGCGTACCATGGGGTGTTTCAGAGTCGGGATACAATATGGTTGATGCCAACCTTAATTACCAATACAAAGCATTTGGTGTGCCCGGTCTTGGGTTTAAACGTGGGCTCGGCGAAGACCTCGTTATTTCACCCTACTCCACCATAATGGCATTAATGGTATTACCGGAAGAAGCCTGCGAAAACCTGGAAAATATGGAAGCTGATGGATTTGAATCCAATTATGGTTTTTATGAGGCCATTGATTATACAAGCTCCCGTTTACCACGTGGGCAGGAATTTGAAATCATCCGTTCATTTATGGCACATCACCAGGGCATGAGTTTATTATCGCTGGCATACCTGTTGCTGGATAAACCGATGCAAAAGAGATTTGAAGCAGAGGTACAATTTCAGGCAACCCTGCTGCTTTTGCAGGAGCGTATTCCACGGGTAGCTACCTTTTACTCACCTAGTGTGCATGTGGCAGATACCAGCGAAGTGGCAGATTATCAAATGCCCATGAGGGTAATAAATACACCCAATACGGTGATTCCGGAAGTGCAGTTATTATCCAACGGCAACTATCATGTAATGGTAACCAATGCTGGCGGAGGTTACAGCAGGTGGAAGGATTTAGCCCTCACCCGATGGCGGGAAGACAGCACTTGCGATAACTGGGGTTCCTTCTGCTTTATCAGGGATATGGAAACCAGTGCACTTTGGTCGGCTGCTTACCAGCCAACACTGCAGGAAGGCGATCAATATGAAGCAGTGTTTTCGCAAGGCAGGGCTGAATTCCGTAAAAAAGAATATCAGCTGGATACTCATACAGAAATTGTAGTTTCTCCGGAGGATGACGTAGAATTAAGAAGAATAAAAATCACCAACCGCAGCAAAAGAAAACGAATTATCGAAATAACCAGCTACGCAGAAGTGGTGCTGGCACCCGCAGCTGCAGACGCAGCCCATCCTGCATTTAGTAATTTATTTGTACAAACCGAAATACTGGAAAACCGCAATGCAATTGTTTGTACAAGACGCCCCCGTTCAGAAAAAGACCAGACGGCCACCATGTTTCATTTAATGAAAGTACACCATGCATTGGTGCAGGGCATATCTTATGAAACCAGCAGAGCAAACTTTATAGGCAGGGGAAACAGCATTCACCAACCCGCTGTTTTTAATACCAAAGATCCACTTTCAGGCACACAGGGTTCGGTACTTGACCCCATCATTGCTATTCAATACAGGTTTGTGATTGAGCCGCAGAGTTATGCCATTATCGATATAGTTACCGGCATTGGCGATACCAGGGAAACCTGCAATAGCCTGGTTGAAAAATACCAGGACCGCCATCTTGCCGACAGAGCTTTTGAACTTTCATGGACGCACAGCCAGGTAGTGCTAAGGCAAATAAATGCAACAGAATCAGAAGCACAATTATATAGCCGGCTGGCGGGTGCGGTAATATTTGCCAACCCTTCTTTAAGAACCGACCCGGAGATTATTGTTCAAAACCAACGGGGCCAATCGGGGTTGTGGAGTTATGCTATTTCGGGTGATTTGCCCATTGTTCTGGTGAAGATAGAAGACTCGGCAAACATAGAACTGGTACAGCAATTAGTACAGGCACATGCCTACTGGCGGTTAAAAGGTGTAATGGTAGACCTTGTAATATGGAATGATGACCACGGTGGGTATCGGCAGTTATTGCAAAACCAGATTCTTGGGCTGATTGCACCAATGGTTGGCACTGAAGTTAAGGAACAACCGGGTGGCATTTTTATCCGCTCAAGCGATCAAATATCCAATGAAGATCGTATCCTGTTTCAATCCGTTGCAAGAATTGTTATTTCCGATAGTCATGGAACATTGGAAGAACAAATTAAACGAAGACATAAAGTAAAAGCCATGGTTCTTTATTTTAACCCGCAAAAATTTTTTCCAACTTTATTTACACCCATTCCACCAGCAACACAGCTTCTTTTTTACAATGGATATGGTGGGTTTTCCGGCGATGGAAAGGAGTATATCATTAACTCAACAACCGATAAAATAACACCGGCGCCATGGATAAACGTACTTGCTAATCCCAACTTTGGCACCATTGTTTCTGAAAGCGGGCAGAGTTACACCTGGACAGAAAATGCACATGAATTTAGATTAACGCCCTGGAATAACGATCCTGTGACTGACCTTTCCGGGGAAGTTTTTTATATACGGGATGAAGAAAGTGGTAAATTCTGGTCACCAACTCCATTGCAAAGCCGGAGTAAATTACCTTACATAACCCGTCATGGTTTTGGCTACAGTGTATTTGAACATATGGAAGATGGCATCCATACAGAAGCGACCATATTTGTAGACATTGAATCGGCAGTAAAATTTACAAGCATAAAATTCCATAACCAATCATCAAGGCAACGTCGCCTTTCTGCCACCGGGTATATGGAATGGGTGCTGGGAGATCAGCGTTCAAAATCATTAATGCATATTGTAACCGAAGTAGCAGCAGACAGCGGTGCGCTACTTGCAAGAAATTCATACAATACCGAATTTGGTAACAGGGTAGTTTTCTTTGATGCTGATGGTCTTTTTAAAAGCTTTACGAACGATAGGGCAGAATTTATTGGCCGTAATGGAACTATAAAAAACCCTGAAGCCATGAATAAAGCCAGGCTACTCGGAAAATCAGGTGCGGCATTGGATGCCTGTGCAGTATTACAGGTTCCTTTCGATATCGCTGCGGGAGACGAACATACGATTGTTTTCCGTTTGGGCGCTGCAAAAGATTCTGTTGATGCTGTAAGCCTTATCCAGCAATTTAAAGGAACGGAAGCCGCCCGGCAATCGTTGCAAGCGGTAAAAAAATACTGGAATAAAACATTGGGTAATTTGCAGGTATCCACACCAGACCCTGCCATCAATATTCTTGCCAATGGATGGCTTACCTACCAAACAATTGCCAGCAGACTATGGGGCAGAAGTGGATTTTATCAATCCGGTGGTGCATTTGGTTTTAGAGATCAGTTGCAGGATGTTGGTTCATTATTATACACCGATACTGCATTGGCAAAAAAGCAATTGCTTTTGTCCGCATCCCGGCAGTTTAAAGAAGGTGATGTGCAACACTGGTGGCATCCGCCATCAGGCAGAGGTGTACGCACAACCTGTTCGGATGATTATTTGTGGCTGCCTTATATCCTCTCAAAATATGTTAATAATACAGGCGATTTAACTATCCTCGATGAGCCTGTTGGATTTTTGGAAGGCAGGCTATTAAATTCCGGTGAAGAGTCAAATTATGATTTGCCCATTCGCTCCACCCATTATGAAAGCATGTACAATCACTGTATAAAATCCATCCTGTTTGGATTAAAATTTGGTGTGCATGGCTTACCACTAATGGGCAGTGGCGACTGGAATGACGGCATGGATAAAGTAGGACAGCATGGAAAGGGTGAAAGCGTTTGGCTGGCATTTTTTCTTTATGATGTGTTGATTCGTTTTGCAGCAATTGCCAAACTGAAAATGGATGAAAATTTCAGCACCAAATGCAGCATGGAAGCCGAAAAACTGAAAGTAAATATTGAAAAAAATGCATGGGACGGCAAGTGGTACCGCCGTGCCTATTTTGATGATGGCACGCCGTTAGGTTCCACCACCAATGAGGAATGTCGTATAGATTCCATTGCCCAAAGCTGGTCGGTTTTGTCCAAAGCCGGCAATTTGCAACGTACACAACTGGCTATGGAAGCAGCTGATTTATATCTTGTTGACAGAGAAGCAAATTTGATACAACTTTTTGATCCGCCTTTCGATAAATCGGCGCTCAACCCTGGTTATATTAAAGGCTATGTGCCTGGTGTAAGAGAGAATGGTGGCCAATATACGCATGCCGCCATCTGGCTGGTGATGGCATTTGCTGCCATGAAAAACAAACCCCGTACCTGGGAGTTGCTTCAACTAATTAATCCCATCAATCATGGAAATACGCCGGAGGCAATTGCTAAGTACAAAGTGGAACCCTATGTAATGGCAGCGGATATTTACAAACAACAATTAAACAATGGCCGGGGTGGATGGACCTGGTATACAGGTTCTGCAGGATGGATGTACCAGTTGATTATTGAATCATTTCTTGGATTTAAAAAGCAGGGAAATATATTAACATTTACTCCCTGCGTTCCGTTGGAGTGGCACCGGTTTACGGTGGATTATAATTTTGAAGAAACAATGTATAGTTTTAAATTTATTCAAAATGCAAATGAATGTATTGTGAACGTAATTGTTGATGGTGTAAAGCAATCAGCGCCTGCTGTTTATTTGGTGAATGATAAAAAAACGCATCAGGTGGAAGTATGTTTTGGGGGATAAAGCAGCCTTATTATACACAGGGCATCAGTTTAAAGTGCGTAACGATTATCAAATTGACAGTACTAATAATTCTGATTACCTGCTATTTTTTCATACGATAACAAAGCTTACAGGCATGATCGTTTGCGGCATCAGAAAAAGGCCCGTCCGGATAGCAGGCCGGGCGGATGTGAAGAAAATTTGAATGGTTGGCGCTAAGAAATGAATGCGATAGTTATCAGCTTGATGTTACAAATGTTTGGAATTGTAATTTGTTGGTAACCCGTACATATATTTGGTCATATTCCAAAGCTTGAGCTTCCAATAGCCATCGGATTAGCCAGGTAGTTAAATTTTTAGTCTTTTTTTTTTACGACCCGTCCCACTGCGACCCGTCCCACTGCCGTCAGTGGGCGGGCTTCATCTTTTAGGTTACTTTTTTTGTATCAACCTATCCCAAAAAAATCCTACGGCAAAAAGTAATTAGCATCTAACTTAATCCCGAAAGATTTTGCGAACTAAGTACTAAATTCTATAAAAGAAATAAGAACGCCTCAACGCCCTAACGGCAAAACCAACTAACCTGCCGATGCTGGTATTAACCGGGCATTTTTTATGAGCTATTTTTACATAGCGCAAAGGATAGATAGCTGAAAAGTTAACCCTAAATTCTTTTTACAACAGCAGGGTATTATCTTTGTCCATACTCAAACCTATTATGCAATTAACTACGCTTACCGCTATAAGTCCGATAGACGGACGATACAGAGGCCAACTCAATCATTTGGAAGTTTATTTCAGCGAATTTGCGTTGATAAAATACCGGGTAATGGTGGAGGTGGACTATTTTTTATTTCTGGGAGAAAAAAAGTTTATTCAAATACCGGCAACAGTAAAAAAATCATTGCTGTCTGCGGTAGCCAACTTCTCCTTAGAGGATGCCCAACAAATAAAAGACACAGAAAAAATAACCAATCACGATGTAAAGGCGGTGGAATACTTTTTAAAATCGGTGCTGGAAAAATGCAATGCCGGTGATTTAAAGGAATGGGTTCATTTTGGACTTACCTCACAGGACATTAATAATACCGCCATACCGCTAAGCTGGAAACATGCTGTTGAATTCGAATACCTGCCCGCCATTTTAAACCTGCAGGCTTCTATTGGCAAACTGGCCATCTTGTACAAAGACGTTGCCTTACTGGCACGCACACATGGTCAGCCGGCCTCTCCTACCCGCCTTGGTAAAGAGCTGATGGTATTTGCAGAAAGGCTGGAAAACCAGGTACAATTATTCAGCTATATCCCTTTTACCGCCAAATTTGGTGGAGCAACGGGTAATTTTAATGCCCACCATGTGGCCTACCCTAAATACAACTGGGTAAAATTTGCCAATGACCTGCTGGAAAACAAATGGGGATTGCAACGGCAGCAATACACCACACAAATTGAACATTACGATACATTGGCTGCACATTTTGATGCAATAAAAAGAATCAATACCATCCTGCTGGATTTTTGCCGGGATATGTGGGCCTATATCAGCATAGATTATTTTAAACAAAAAACAAAAAAGGGAGAAATAGGCAGCAGCGCCATGCCCCACAAAGTAAACCCGATAGATTTTGAAAATGCAGAAGGCAACCTGGGCATTGCCAATGCTTTGTTCGAGCACTTTTCTGCCAAGCTGCCCATTTCAAGATTGCAAAGAGACCTTACAGATTCTACCGTTTTAAGAAATATTGGTGTGCCATTTTCTCATACTATACTTGCTGTAAAATCTATCGAAAAAGGATTAGAGAAACTGGTACTAAACGAAAATAAAATTAAACAGGATCTTGACAGTAACTGGGCTGTTGTGGCAGAAGCCATTCAAACAATTTTAAGAAGAGAAAACTATCCGCAACCGTACGAGGCTTTAAAAGATTTAACCAGGGGAAAGGCGATTATGGACAAGGCAACCATCCATGCCTTTATCAATCAATTAAAAATACCCGTTGCTGTAAAAAAAGAATTGAAGGCTATTTCGCCGCATAATTATGTAGGAATGGTTTAGTTAAAGTGTAATTTGAATTAATCCTATAGTAGTAATAGTTTAGTAATTGAGTTATGTTTAAGTCAGCTTTTAATAAATAAAAAGCCTTTACTAAACCAGTAAAACCGTTCCATTTGCTTACTTTGTTCCGGAAGAAAAATCCACCGCTGATTACCTTTTTTATTGTATGCTTTTGCATGCTTTACGCAACAGGCTTTGCACAAATTTGCAGCGGCACGCTCAACACGGTTTGGAAAGATGATTTTGGCAACGGCATTGCACAAATGGCCCCAATACCAAGCCCCGGAATTACCAATGGCTATATATACCAAAACAACGGGGTTCAGCCCGGCAACTTTACCATCGTTAACAGGTTCGATTATTTTAGTTTTTGGCATGTAATACCACAAGACCATACGCCCAACGACAGTAACGGCTATTTTTTAGTTATTTTAGTTATTGACGGAAATCCTGCTGTACCCATTTTTTATGATGTGCTGGTTGATAATATTTGCCCGTTTACCCAATATTCATTTTCCACAGCAGCCATGAATATTGATAAGCCGGAATTCCCCTCGGACCAAACTTTTACTTTTATTATTTCAGATACTTTGGGCAACCAAATTGCAACCTGGTCTTCCCCTGCTTTACCTGCTTTAAATACCCCTGAATGGAAACCCATGGGATTTAGCTTTTCCAGTGGCAACAATACCAAACTCCGGTTGCAGGTAAAGTTTACCGAGACAGGTTTTAATGATTTTGCTTTTGATGATTTTCAATTCAGTGTTTGTGGGCCATTACTCGATATCAACTCACCGGTAACCGGAAATACCTGTACAGACAGTATCCCACTTTTTTCAGTTTTGGGCAGCGGCTATGCCAATCCTGTTTATCAATGGAAAAAGAAAAATGCAGCGGGAATACTGGAAACAATACCAGGAGCAAATAGTGTAAATTATGTTGACCGGTCGCCGGGTGATTCCAATTTTTACAGCGTTTTGGTTGGGGATGGTTCCCTCTTCTGCCCAATAGTTGCCAGCAAGCAGATTAATCTTTCTGCTGTAAAAAAAACAAATGTAGTAACAACTATCTGCCGGGGTTTATCTGTGGAAGGATATGACAAAACCGGTATTTATATTGACACTTTAAAAACAGTGGGCGGCTGTGATAGCATACGAACGCTAAACCTCACTGTTACAAGTTGTACAGCGGGCGTTATCAACAAGTACACCCCTGTTTTCAACATAAACCCCTGCAACAACACGCTCACTACCGGAGCAACAACACGCTCACTACCGGAGATATTGCTGATTTCAATGCCGGCGATACCGTGTTGCTGATACAGATGAAAGGTGCAACCATCGACTCCAATAATAACCAGGGATTTGGTTACATCTATGGCTATAATAACGCCGGTAATTTTGAATTTAATATTATAAAAAGCAAAGCGGGTAATGTAATTGAATTACAAAATCAATTGTTGTATCAATACGATCCACTATTGGGAAGGGTGCAATTGGTAAGGGTGCCATACTTTGATTCTTTCACCAGTACAGATACATTAACCTGCCTTCCCTGGGATGGAACCAAGGGTGGCATACTGGTTATAAATGTTGCCAACACCTTAACCTTAAATGCCCCGATAGATGTGAGCAGTAAAGGATTTAGAGGGGGCGATATTGGCACCGGCTTTGGCTGCAACAACGCTGTATGGGCCGCCACTATTGGCATTGGCGGCACTAAAGGAGAAGGAATTGCTGATTATTTTACAGGCAGCGAAGCAGGTGGCGCAAGATTGGCCAATGGCGGCGGGGGTGCTTTTAGTGCCAACTCGGGCGCCGGGGGTGGTGGAAACTTTGGGTTTGGCGGCTTGGGTGGTATTGAGTACAATGGTTGTAATACCAACCTGCAAAGTATTGGTGGAGAAAACCTCGATTACAGCAATATTGATAAAGTATTTTTAGGTGGCGGCGGCGGTGGTGGTCAGCAAGACAATGGATTATTGGTATTGCCGGGTGGTAATGGCGGCGGTATTGTAATTGTAAAGGCGCCGGTTATTATCGGCAACAGTCAAAAAATAAGTGCCAATGGGGCAGCTATTACAACAGTTATACGGGATGAAGGCGGCACAGGCGGCGGGGCTGGCGGCAGTATTTTACTTTTTACTGACAGTTATTTGGGCCTGCTGAATATTGAAGCCAAAGGCGGTATGGGCAGTTCCAACTCCAATCAAAGATATCCTACAAGGTGTCATGGTCCGGGTGGTGGTGGTGGTGGTGGTTTTGCAGGTAGCAGTATTCCCTTTCCTGCACTGGTAAGTTATTCATTGCAGGGAGGTATTGCCGGCAAAGTTTTAAACCCATCGAGTAGTTGCTATAACACTACGCATGGCGCAACAGATGGTGGTATGGGAGCTGCAAAATTTGGTTTTACATTTCCGTTTAGTACCAATCCCTTTGTTAACAATATTAATTCGGTCATTATAAACGACAGCCTGATAAATTGTAACAGTTTTAAATTTACCGGCAATGCAGTTGTAAATACAAGTGCCATACAAAACTGGCAATGGACATTTATTTAATGACGGCAGTAGTGCAAACACCCGGGTTGCAACACACACGTTTAGCGATACTGGAAATTTTACAGTAAAGCTGGTAATTACAGATATCAATGGCTGTACAGATAGTGTCAGCAAAATCATCCGCAGCAGCGGCGTTAACTACGATTTTACATTTAAGCAAGACATCTGCAATCCATTATTGGTAACATTCAATATTAATAATGCTGGTTTAACCGGACCATCCTGGAGTACAGGTGATGGAACCATCATCAACAACATTGCTGCGCCTGTGCATCAATATGCTGATACCGGTACATACCTTATAAAATTAGCCATACAAAACAGCAGTTGCATTGATACCATTCGTAAAAAAATAGCTATCAATTTCAGCAACAGCAATATTATTTTAACGCCGGATACTACCATCTGCAAAGGCATTGGAAAATTACTGCGGAGCAATATTGACTCAACATTTAATTTTTGCTGGAGCCCGGCCGGTTTTTTAAACAACGCAACTATCGCAAACCCAACCACCAATAATACCATTCCAATTACCTATCAGCTAATCGGCACGGTAACTGAAAATAACCTGGTGGCGAATGGCGATTTGCGAATGGCAATTTTTCTGCAGGCAACGTTTCATTTTCATCGGGCTATATTGCCAGTAATACATCACCTGCTATCAACAGCGACGGGCAATATTTAATAGCGCCCACTTCTTTAAATGTTGCAGCATCCGCTTCAAATTGTACCGGCCATACCACAGGTGCCGGCAATATGTTTTTGGTGAGAAGCAACAATAAACTCAACACACCTGTATGGCAGCAAACAACAGTTGTACAACCCAATACCAACTACGTGTTGAGTACCTGGATACAAGCTGTACAATCGCCCAACAATACGCAATTGCAATTTGCAATTAATGGTGTGCCCATGGGCGATACCATTACTACAACTGCTGCCACCTGCCAATGGAAAAAACATTGGATAATTTGGAACAGCGGCAACAATACAGTTGCAGTTATTGCCATTGTAAATAAAAACAGCAATAGCGGAGGCGACTATTATGCGTTGGATGATATTGCATTTTCAAAATATTTTACCAGGAAAGACAGCGTATTTATCAATGTACAATCCATAGCTGTTACTGCCAATAAAGACAGCAGTATTTGCCGTGGCGAAAAAGTACAACTACTGGCTACAGGTGCTGCAAAGTATGAATGGTTGCCGGCAAACGGGCTTAGTGATAGCAGCATTGCCAATCCGGTAGCATCGCCGGTTACCACAACCAGCTACATTGTAAAAGGCAGCAGCACGGAGGGTTGTATAGCATTCGATACAGCTACCATTTCAATAAAGCCATCACCTGTTGTGGTTAAAACCAACGATAGTATCATTTGCAAAAACAGCAGCGTACAACTGCAGGTAAGTGGCGGCACCAGCTACAGTTGGGTACCTGCTGCTACGCTTAGCAGCAACAATATTTCCAATCCAATAGCTGCTCCTACCGGCAACATAACCTATTTTGTTACTACAACAAACGCTGCATTATCCTGCACCAGTACAGACTCTATTAAAATATCCATCAGGCCTGTACCTGTATTTACCATCTCCCCCAACGACTCGGTATGCCTCAATACGAGCGTACAA